>Ga0116129_1001980_pt1 | contig 10745 bp, 9 predicted proteins | sample June2015DPH_17_2_FD_89732 | JGI IMG/M metagenome (GOLD analysis project Ga0116129, IMG submission 89732) | Peatland microbial communities from SPRUCE experiment site at the Marcell Experimental Forest, Minnesota, USA - June2015DPH_17_10 | ecosystem: Environmental > Terrestrial > Soil > Wetlands >...
CCCATCTTGCTGGCGAAATGCACGCCGCCATAGGCCAGCAGGATTTCAGTTTCGCTGATGCCGCCGGGGTAGAGAATGATCTGGCCGGGCGCCGGATAGCTGGTGTGGTTCTCGTAAGAAACACCGAAATCGAGATCGCCGAGCGGCATCCAGACCCCCTCGCCGCTCCAGCGGACATGGATAGCCTGGCTTTCGAACGGCATTGCCTTGCGGAACGCCGCGCAGGTCTTTGGCGCCAGTTGTTCCTCGAAACGCGCTGGGAACGTGAAGTCTCCGGCATAGACAATGAGTTGGCTCATCTAGTGAATCTCGCGATCATCGAATGCATCAGCTTGCCACCGTGCGGCGCCCCGGGCAAGCCGCGCTTGGACCTGACCCCGACGGATAAAGACGAGAAGCCGCAGAGGGTCGGGCGCGCCGGGTTGTTCCCGCGAAAAATGCTTTTTCGCGGCGGCATTCGAGATTCTTTTTGTTTCAATAGCGTTTCCAAGGATGACTGCTTTCCAAACGTCAAAATTTCGAATTTTCATTTCCTTGACCGTAAGCGCTGCGATCGCTCCAATCAACGACACGATCTAAACCTGCGCATTGGGAGGGACCGAACGATGGCCAGCGTCACTTACAACGAAGTCGTTTCCGCGAATAAGGCTTACGCTTCCGATTTTGGTGATAAAGCCAAGCTGGCTCTGCCGCCGGCGCGGCGTTTTGCGATCCTCACCTGCATGGACGCCCGGCTCGACCCGGCCAAATACGCCGGTCTCGCCGAAGGCGACGCTCACGTCATTCGCAACGCCGGCGGGCGGGCATCGGATGATGCCATTCGTTCGCTTGTCATCTCGCACAAGCTGCTCGGGACCGAGGAATGGTTCGTCATTCATCACAGTGATTGCGGCATGCAACTCTTCAGTGGCGAGATCATCGGCGACTTGCTGGAGGATAACCTTGAAACCGCGAAATTTGACGGCAAGAAATGGTCCAATCCGAAACACGGCGGCGGTTCGGTGGCGGGCCATTACATCCATTGGCATACATTTGACGACAATGCCAAGAGCGTAACCGAGGACGTGCTGCGGATTCGCAACCATCCGCTCGTTCCCGGACATATCCCGATCTACGGCTTTATCTATGACGTCAGGACCGGGAAACTTGATGAGGTGGCCGAAGCGACCGCCGCCGGCAAACGAAAGAGCTAGTCTTTGGACCGGCCGGTGATGCCTGCCTTGCAAGGCGCCATAGCGGCGCCTTGGCTCCTGATCTTCTCGCAAGAGGCACTTGACCAGCTTGACCAGCCCCCGGTGCGACCGACGAGTTGATCAGGCTCGCGATAGCGTCGACGTTCTCAACGTCGACGTTATCCGCACAGCGGATTTCCGCTGGATTTTGCCCGTGTCTTATGACATGCATAACTAGACTTTCTTTTTTCGCAGGTCAATCCGGATCGTGTGGGACGGGTGTGCGGCGGTAGGCACATCGCCGCGAAGGGTGACAACATGACAAGCGAATTGCGCCAGGGCGCGCAGCGGCATCCTGCGGGACGGACACAGCCGTAATGGCGCGGGCAGCGACAGCCAAAATGGCTCCCCGGCGGGTGACCAGCGCGACCACCGTGCCGCAACCGGCAAAACAGGCAAGTCCTGCCCGCGGTGAGCGAAACTGCTCGGTGGCGCGAACCCTGGACATTGTTTCGGACGCGTGGGCGTTTTTGATTATTCGCGAAGCCTTCTTCGGCACCCGCACGTTCGAAGCCTTCCGTTCGGCACTCGACATTCCGCGCGCCACGCTGACGGACCGTCTCAGAAAATTGGCACGGCTTGAGATTTTTCGGCAGGTGGCCACCCGTGTCGGCCAACGCAAGGAATACCGGCTCACCAGGATGGGCTTTGATCTCTACCCGAGCTTCATCGCGCTGATGCAGTTTGGCGACCGCTGGCTGTCGGACGACCAACGCCCTCCGCTTGTGCTGGTCCACGGCACCTGCGGCTGCGAAAGCCATCCCGTCGTCGCCTGTTCCGAATGTTCGTCGGAGCTTGAGGCAAGGGCGGTTCAATATCGCGACGGACCCGGCGCCGGCCGCAAACCCGCAAAGCCCGGGCGGAATACAAGGCGCGCGTCCGACGGCGGCAGGTTCATGCTGGGGCGACCAAGTTCGGTGTCGCGCGCATTGCGGATCATTGGCGACAAATGGAGCTTCATGGTCGTACGCGAGGCCTTCTTTGCCAATCGCCGCTATGACAAAATCCAGTCGGAACTGGGCATCGCCCCCAACATACTGACGGACCGGCTGTCACGCCTGGTTGCTCAGGGTGTATTTCACCGGCGTCTCTACCAGACAGCACCCGAACGCCATGAGTACCTGTTGACCGACATGGGCCGGGATCTCTACGGGCCGTTTGTCGCCATGCTGGCCTGGGGGGACCGCTGGCATGCAAAGGGAAAGCTGCCGCTGCTGCTGCGTCACGCCAAATGCGGGCATGATTTTCATGCCGCGGTGATTTGCGACAAATGCCAAAAGCCGATCATCGCCGCCGAAATGCAATACAAGCTGAGCTACGATCCGGCCGCCTATGGCGCACTGGGACCACGATCCATCACCTGATGGCTTCGTTTCCTTTCAGCGCCTCCACCAGTTTGAAACGCATGATCTTGCCCGATCCTGTGCGCGGAATCTCCGCTACAATGTGGGTCGCTTCGGGAATCTTGTAGGACGACAGGCTTTTGCGGCAGTGCGCGAGCAGCGACTCCACGTCGAGTTGGCCCCGTTCGGCGACGACAAACAGACAGGGCACTTCGCCCAGCGTCGGATGCGGCACGCCGACCACCGCGCAATCAATGACCTGCGGATGCAGAATCGCGATTTCCTCGATCTCGGCGGGCGCAATGTTCTGTCCGCCCCTGATGATCAGCTCCTTGATGCGGCCGGTGATCGTGAGATAGCCGTTCGGGTCGGATTTCGCGAGATCGCCGGTGTGATACCAGCCCTTTCGCAACGCTGCCGCGGTCTCGGCAGGTTTGTTATGATAACCGTGCATCAGGTTGGGGCCGCGAACGATCAATTCACCTTCGGAGCCGATCGGCAGGTCCTCGAGTGTCGTCGGGTCAACGATCCGCGTCGCGAGACCCGGCACCGGCAGGCCGCACGATCCCATCGGACGACTGCCGCTGGTCCAGTTCATCGTCACCATCGTCGAGGTTTCGGTGATGCCATAGCCGTCCAGCAGCGTCGTACCAAAACGCTGCTCGAAGGACCGGTTTAGTGCCGCGGGCATGATCGCGCCCGCGGAAATGAATAACCGCGTACCGCCGGATCCGGTTATGCCAGGTCTGGTTACGCCAGGCTTAGTTACGCCAGCTTCCTGCGCTCGCTGCAGAAGATAGTGAAACATCGTCGGCACGCCCGGAAACACCGAATACTTTCCGGATTGCAACAACTCCAGGACCAGTTGCGGGGAGAAGCGTTCCAGGATGTGCTCACTGGCTCCGACGGCCAGCACGCCAAGCACTGACAAATTAAGACCGTAGGAATGGAACAGAGGGAGCGGGGACAGCACGACGTCCTGGTCGCTGAGATTGCAGATCGGCGACCAACAGGCGGCGGCAATCCATAGCATTCCCCGAATCGACAGCAGGACGCCCTTGGCGCGGCCGGTCGTGCCCGACGTGTAGATGATGAATGACGAGCGGTCGATATCGGCCGGGTCGCGGGCGAGACCTGCCTTGCCCTGGGAAAGTTCATCCAGGTGCACGCCAGCCTCGCCGGCACCGGCGCCGGCCAACACCAGCGAAACCGAAGCCGGCGATCCCGCAACCAGTTTGCCGATGAACTCCTTACGGGCCGGTGTCGTGATCACCATGCGGCAGTCGGCGTCGGACAATCGATACGCGATCTCGGCTTCGGCGGCGTCGTAGCTGATCGGAACGACGACCGCGCCGGCCCGCAAGCCAGCGAGGCAGGCTTCGATCCAGTCGACCCCGTTCGGAAGGTAGATGGCAATACGATCCCCTTCGCCTACGCCGTTCGCCGACAGGCCGGCGGCGATCGACGCGGTACGGCCTGCGAGTTGCGAATAGGTGACCGACCTTGCGGCATCCCAATAGGCGACCTTGTCCGGCCGCTCTTTTCGATGCCGCTCGAGCAGCTCTGATACGGGCGCGATCAGTCCAGTATGCAACATTGCCGCCTCCGACCGTTCAGACCATGCTGAACCCGCCGCTGACGCTGATCACCTGGCCGGTGATCCAGCTACCCGCGTCGGATGCGAGAAGTGCCACCATCGGAGCCACATCCGACGGCAGGCCAAGACGACGGATCGGATAGGCCTTGACGAGCTTGTCGCGATTGGCCTCTACCCAGCTTTTGTCATGCGAGGACTCGATCAGGCCGAGCGCGATCGAATTGGCCGTCGTCCCTGCCCGTCCCATCTCCCGCGCCAGCGATTTCATCAGCGCAATGGTGCCGGCGCGGGCCGCGGCTCCGATCGCAAGCCCGGACTCCCCGACACGGGAGGAATCCCCCATGATGGAAATGATCCGGCCACGGCCTGATGCCTCCAGCAACGGAGCGGCCGCATGGCAGCAGTGGATCGCGCCATAGAGGCAGGTATCGATCTGCCGGTGCCAGTCTTCCGGCGTCGTTTCGCTGAATCGCTTCCGCAACACCAGACCGGCATTATTGACCAGAATATCCAGCCCACCGAAATCCGCCTCGACGCCTGCCACCATGCCCTTGACGGCTTCGAAATTGGCGATGTCGGCCTGCCACGCCTTGGCCTTGCCGCCGGCCTGCTGGATTCGCGCGACGACGGCGTCCGCCTCGTCGCGCGAATGGTGATAATTCACCGCGATCGCTGCCCCCGCCTCGGCGAGAGCGTGCGAGATCGCCGCGCCGACATCTCTTCCACCACCGGTAACGAGAGCGACGCGCCCTGCGAGTTCGTTCATTTCTGGCTTCCTTTCATTTTTTGCGTGCCTGCTCCAGCACCCTGAACAGGCGTTCCGGAGTCATTGGTAAAATAGAAACATTGATGTCGAGCGGCGACAGCGCGTCGGAAATCGCATTCGCGATCGCCGCGGGAGCGCCGATCGTGCCGCCTTCCCCCATTCCGCGAAAGCCGCCGGCAACCGCGGACGGGCTTTCGATATGCACGACGTCGATGTTCGGAATCTCGACCGCGGTGGGGATGACGTAGTCGGCGAGGCTGGCGCTGAGCAACTGGCCGTCTTCGTCGTAGACCAGCTCCTCATAGAGCGCCGCGCCAATGCCTTGGGCGACGCCGCCGTGAACCTGACCATCCACAATCATCGGATTGATGATGCGACCGCAATCTTCCGCGACGAGATATTTATGTATCTTCACAAAACACGTCGAAGGGTCGACTTCCGCGACAGCCAGATGGGTCGCGCAGGCCGTCGTCCCGTTGACCGGGTCGTAGGTGTAGCTCGCCTCCAGTTCCTCGCGCGCCTCGATCGGCAGCGTCCTCATGTCCGAATAAACCGCTCTTGCGATCTGCCTGAACGTCACCGCGCGATCGGTTCCAGTAACGGTGGCGCGGCCATCGCGGACCTCGATATCGTCGGCACCCGCTTCGAGCAGATGTGAGGCGACCTTCTTGATCTTCTCCCGCAATATCCCTGAGGCGTGCTTTGCCGCGCCCCCGCCCAGAACGGCGCTGCGGCTGGCGTAGGTTCCGGTCGACATCGGCACCGCGTCGCTGTCGCCCTGCACGACGCGAATATCTTCAAATCTCGCGCCGAGATCGTCGGCGATAATCTGGGCGAGGGTCGTTTCCAGCCCCTGCCCGTGCGAGGCAACGCCGAACGCCGCTGAAACCGCGCCGGTGGAGTCGAGGCGGATCTTGGCGGTCTCCGAGCCCGTGTTGATCGGCATCCCCGGGGCAACGGCAATCCGAGAGCCTATCCCGGTCAGCTCGGCATAGGTTGCGAGGCCGATGCCGAAATAGCGTCCCTCGGCCCGCGCCGCGCTCCGCTGTTCGCGCAATTCCTCGTATTCGGCCGCCCGCGCCGCGGCTTCAAGACATTCAACAAATCCGGTCTTGTCCCAGATGATTCCGGAAGCAATGCGATATGGAAACTCGTCTGGCTGCACCAGATTGCGCCGGCGCATCTCAAGGGGATCGATGCCGAGCGCTCTGGCTCCCATGTCCATCAGGCGTTCGGCGACGAAGGTGGAAATCGGCCGGCCGACGCCGCGATATGGTCCGGTCGGCGGCTTGTTGGTTGCCACGCCGCGCACGGCGCCCCGGTACGATCGAATTTTATAGGGGCCGGGAAGGAAGCTGACGACCTGCACCGGTTCGAGCCCGCAGGTCCAGGGATAGATCGAGTAGGCGCCGACATCGCCGATCACATCGGCTTCCAGTGCGATCGCCATCCCGTTTTCATCGAAACCCATTTCAGCATCGATGATTTCGGCAAATGCCTGGCTGGAGCTGCTGATATCTTCCAGACGATCCGCCGTCCATTTGAGCGAACGGCGCAATCTTCTTGCCGCCACGCACAGGAAGATTTCCTCAGGATAGAGCGACCCCTTGGAGCCGAAGCTGCCGCCCACATCGGGCGCCACGACGCGCAACCGGCTGCCGGGCAGATCAAGCGATTCCGCCAACGCATCACGCACGATGCCCGGTATGTTCGATGACGTGTAGAGTGTGATGGCATCCCTTTTGCGTTCGAATTCGGCGGAATAGCTGCGCGGCTCCATCGCCAGCGGAGCCTTCCGGGTCATCTGGAACCGATCGCGGACCCGAACATGCGCGGTCGCCAGATCGGCAGCGGTGTCCCCTTTCCTGAACTCTCTTGCGATCAGAACGTTGGTGGCGGCCTCTTCATGGAGGAGCGGCGCATCCGCGGAGACCGCGAATTCGGGATCGGTGACGGCCGCCAACGGCTCATATTCGATGTCGATCAGTTCCAGGGCGTCCTCGGCCAGGTAACGATCCTCTGCGACGACGGCGACCACCGCTTCCCCGACATATCGGACCTTCTTCGAAGCCAGGACCGTTATAGGCGTTGCGTAATAATTCGGCATGCGGGAGACCGGGATAATCGGCTTGTAGTCTCCCGCCAGATCATCCGCGGTCAAAACCGCGACAACGCCAGGCGCGGCCCGCGCGCCGTCCGCATCGATCCGCGCGATCATCGCGTGCGGTTGCTCGCTGCGGCGAAAGGCGACGTGGAGCGCACGGTCGGGCTTGCGATCGGAGGCATATTCGCCATTGCCCGTCAGCAGGCGCGGATCTTCGGTGCGTCGGATCGGCATGCCGACATGACGCGGTCGCAGCAGGTCGGAGGTCCGGACGATGTCGTCCTTACTCATACGCCTCCGCCCCCTTGCGCAGGCTCTGCCATTGACCGTCATCATGCCCGCAGATGACGGTTGCGCCGGACTTCTCGATCCGGCGTATCTCTCCGTACGACTTCAAGAGCGCATCCGCATTCCAGGTGTTGCGAGGCGCGGTATCCGCATCCAGATTTTGGCGCAGGCTCACGGCGTCGGACGCCAGAAGGAACGCACCATCCCGATCGAGATGGACGGCCGCTCCAATCGATCCGGGGGTATGGCCCGGCAATGGAATCAGCACCAGTTTGCCGTCACCGAATACGTCCCTGTCGCGATTTACGGGATCGACAGGCTGCCCATGGTCCCAATCCGCCCGCAAATAGCCGGCGGCCTCCGCGCCGGCCGCCTTCGCGGCCTCGATCTCGCTGGCATGCGCCATGATCGTTGCTTTCTTGAAAAACTCATTGCAGCCGCAGTGGTCGGGATGGAAATGCGAGTTCACGACGATATCGATATCATCCGGCTTGACGCCGACGCACGCCAGGCCTGGAAGAAGGGTTTCCTCCGCGCGCATGACCGGCGTCATGACTTTCATCAATGAGCCCCATCTTTCCTCGCCACGCTCGACGACGGAGGGATGGCACCCCGTGTCGAACAGCACATTGCCCTGCTTGTGCCGGATCAGTGCGCTACTCACCGGGGCTTCGAACGTCTCATTTCGATCGGCGGTGCTGATATAGACGCTCTTTTTCAGGCGAAGCCGGCCGGCCGAGAGAAAATGCAATTTCATGAGGTGCTCCCGTTCCTCAAATCCGCCGCCGCTCGGATCGCAGCGACGATATTTTGATAACCGGTGCAGCGGCAAAGATTGCCGGACAATCCCTCGCGGATTTCGGCATCGCTGGACAGCGGATACTTGTTCAGAAGGTCGATCGCCGTCATCAGCATTCCGGGCGTACAGAACCCGCATTGAAGACCGTGCTTCTCGCGAAACTGGGTCTGGATCGTATTCAGCTCATCCGGCGTACCCAGACCTTCGACCGTCACGATATCGGCACCGTCAGCCCTGACGGCCAGCGTCAGGCAGGAGCGGACGCTGTCGCCGTTGATGAGGATGGTGCAGGCCCCGCAGACGCCGTGCTCGCAGCCGACATGTGTCCCGGTAAGTCCGATGCTGTCGCGAATGAAATCGGAAAGCAGCAAGCGTGGCTCAACGCGCGTGGCATATTTTCGTCCGTTGACCGTGACAACGATATCGATCTTCACGGCGCGGGCCCCGCCGCGCGCGCCCACGCGGTCGCCAATGCCTTTTCGGCCAGCGCGCCGATCAGATTTTTGCGGTATTCGGCGGAGACATGGATGTCGCTCTCTGGGGTCAGGCATGAGCGCACGACTTCCGCGAATTCGGCTGCCGCTTCAGGGTCGCCTTGATGACCCTGCAACGCCGCCTCGGCTTCCCGAAGACGCCGCGGCGTGTCGGCCACGCCCATCACCGCGACCCTTGCGTCAGCAATTCTCCGATCGGCAAGCCCGAAAGAGACGGCGATGCTCGCCAGCGCGAAGTCGCCAAAGCGCCGCGCGACTTCTTCGAACGCCCAGCCGGCGTGCGGGGTCAGAACCGGAAACTCGATCTCAAAGACAATTTCCTCTGGTTCGAGACAATTGGTAAGGGCGGATACAAAGAAATCCTCGGCCGGGATGTCCCGGCGCCCCGCCGGCCCCTGCACCTTGATCGTGGCCCCGTAGAACACCGCCAGCATCGGCAGCTCCGCGGCCGGGTCCGCGTGAGACAGGCTGCCCCCGATCGTCCCCTTGTTGCGGATGGCGAGATGCGCGACGTGCCGCATGGCGGCAGCCATGACCGGAAGCTTCGCCGCGACAATATCTGAAAATTCAAGATCGGCGTGCCGGGTCATGGCGCCGATGGCAACCCTGTCGCCCCTGAGCTCAATGAAAGACAGGCCGGGAATATGCATCAGATCGATAACAATCGCCGGACGCACCATCCTGAAGTTCAGCAGCGGCATCAGGGATTGTCCCCCGGCCAACACCTTGCCGTCTCCGTTCGCCGCGGCGAGAGCCGCGACCGCCGCTTCAAGACTCCTTGGAGCGATATAATCGAAGGCGGCTGGCTTCATTTGCTCCCCTGGAAGGCTCGTTGGAATTTAGATTCGCTCGGCGGCGAATGCGCGATTCAGCGCCCACTGAAGCGGGGCGCTCTCTTCTCGGCGAACGCCCGCCTTCCTTCCCTGAAATCCTCACTATCGGCGGCGATATCGATCATGCGTTGGGCAGCGGCCATGTCGAGGGCGCCTTCTCCCATGGACAGATGGTTCAGCATGAACTTCGCGCCCGCGATCGACAGCGGAGCGTTGTTCGCCAGGGTTCCGGCGTAGCCGATCGCCGCGGAGATCGCCTCGTCGCATATCTCGTCCACGAGGCCCATCTCGTGAGCGCGCACCGCGTCGTAGCGCTCGGCGGAGTAGAGCATACGCTTGGCGTTGGCCAACCCGGCGATGGCCAACAGGCGCTGGACACTCTTCACGCCATACACGATCGAGAGTCTGGCGGAAGGGATACCGAGCTTGGCCGAATGGTCCGCGACGCGAAAATCGCAGGCCAGCGCCAGGTGACAGCCACCCCCGAGGCAATAGCCGCGGATGGCGCCAATCACCGGTTTACTCACATTCGCGATCGCGGCCGAGCAGTTGTCGACCGCGATCTCGTACTCGGTACTTTGATCCTTGTTTTCTCTCAGGGTTTCGAACTCCGAGAGGTCCGCGCCGACACAAAAGTCCGAACCCGACCCTGTCAGCACGAGCGCGCGAACGTCGCCGTCCCGCCCAAGGCTCGAAAATAAATCCGCGAGTTCGCGCCACATGCCCAGCGTCACGGCATTGCGGACTTCAGGCCGGTTGAGGCTGACAATCCCCACATGATCCCGTGCTGTCACGAGGATATCTGGCATTTCCTGACCTGGTCTCTTTTTCAGTTATTGTTCGGTTGCCGGCCACAAGCTCCCGGCACCGTTTTGCCGGCGCAATGGAACTTGGCAAATCCTGACCGCCAAATCTCGACCCTTATGTGACTTGCATAAATAGACTTACCTGGCGGCCGCCGTCAAGCGCCGCTTCATGCGCCGGGTCGCGAAGGGCGCCACCGGCCCCCAACTCTTTCCGATTTGTAACGTCCTCCCCACAAGGCTTTGTGCCAACGTCCGCGCGGCAAAAAGCTCGGGTGTGACCATGACCGTGATTGATTTTGAGCGCGATCGCTCAGCCGATTTTTCGGATTTATATGCGCGCTTGCTGAACGCCGCGCTCGACGAAAGGAATTCGTCGCTATCGCCAAACCTGCGGGAATACTATTTGACAATACATGTCGCCCGCGTGATTTCGATGAGCGACGTGGCTTCCGAATCAATTCGCAATCCGGGACTGGAACATGA
>Ga0116129_1001981_pt1 | contig 10744 bp, 8 predicted proteins | sample June2015DPH_17_2_FD_89732 | JGI IMG/M metagenome (GOLD analysis project Ga0116129, IMG submission 89732) | Peatland microbial communities from SPRUCE experiment site at the Marcell Experimental Forest, Minnesota, USA - June2015DPH_17_10 | ecosystem: Environmental > Terrestrial > Soil > Wetlands >...
CGCTGCCGTTTGCGCCGGCTTTGTTCGTACTCTCAACCGTGGTGTCGGCCAATCGCGACGGCCAGGTGACGGTCGATGCCGGCACCAAGGCACTCGCCGTCAACGGGCCGCCACCGGTGCGCTTCATCGGGGTGCCGGCCGGCACAAGCTACGCCTTTGCCGGCGATGAGCACGGCACCATCATGCTGCCGCCATGCGCACCGCGCCCGCCCGTCGGTGCCCGCATCCTGATCGAGGCGACCCACTGCGACCCGACCGTCAACCTGCACGCCGCCTATCACGCCGTCGACCGCGACGGCGCCGTGACGGTGATGCCGATCGTGGGGCGCTATGGGGCGCAGCCGCCCCCTTGAGATTCGCTCGATTTGACGCCACCGATATGTGTTGCAACGTTCCCGCGCTAGGGGATCAATTCCATGAAACCAATCGGACGGAACCAATAAAATACAGACCTGCGGACCTCATCCTGAAGGGCGCTCTTGCGCGTCTCGAAGGATGGCGGCACGGCCCGGACTCGCTGCCATCCTTCGAGACGCGCCGTGAAGAACGGCGCTCCTCAGGATGAGGCTGATGGACGATGACGATATGATTCAAGCCTTGGAAACGTTGTACTTGTGAAGGCAGGCCGCCAGGCCGTAGCACACGCCGAAGGACCCAATCGATGCCTCAAATCCGCACCCGCCGCACCGTTGCTTTCACGTTCGCCGCCGCGCTTGGTTGCGCGCTCTGTCCGCTGTCCGGCGGCGCGCAGGCCAAAGTGCTGGCGCAATGGGTCCAGCTCGGGCCCGACGGCACGTCGAGCGTGCGGGCGATCGTCGACGAGGCCTGTCCGGCGGTGACGTTCGACGGCACCGCGGTGCCGATGGCGGTGCGCTCCGCGCCCGGCCACGTATTCGGGAACGTCAAGCCGGCCCAGTTTGCGGTGCGCGGTTGCGAGGTGGCGGTGCCGCAGGGCGCCGTCGCGGCGGTGCTGGACGGCAAGCCGTTGCCGCTCGCGCGGCCCAACCCGCGACGCATCCTGGTGTTCGGCGACACCGGCTGCCGGCTCGATCGCAAGGCGTTGCAGGATTGCAACGATCCGGCGGCATGGCCGTTCCCGCGGATCGCCGCCATGGCGGCGACGGCGCGCCCCGATCTCGTCATCCATGTGGGCGACTATCATTATCGCGAAGAGCCGTGTCCGGCGGGGCACACCGGCTGCGCCCGCAGCCCGTGGGGCTACGGCTTCGATGCCTGGCAGGCGGATTTCTTCGATCCGGCGGCGCCGCTCCTCGCCGCGGCGCCATGGGTCATGGTGCGCGGCAATCACGAGGATTGCTCGCGCGCCGGCGAAGGCTGGTTCCGGTTTCTCGATCGCGCGCCGCTCGAGGCCGCCTGCCGCGACTTCACCGGCATCTTCGTGGCGCGGCTCGGCGATTTCGGCCTCGTGGTGGTCGATGGTGCCAAGGCCGACGATCCCCAAGGCGACATGGGCGCGCTCGCGGGCCTGCTGCGCGACCAGTTCGCCCAGGTGGTGGCGAAGGTGCCGGCGGAGGCCTGGGTGGTGGCGCATCGCCCGTTCAACGCCATGCGCGGCGCGGACGCCCAGCCCGTCAACGAGGTCAAGAACAAGGTCCAGGAACTGGCCTTCGGGGCCCTCATGCCGGCCGGGGTGCGGATGGAAGTGGCGGGCCACATCCATTTCTTCCAGGCGGTGGATTTCGGCGGCCTGCGCCCGCCGCAGCTCGTGGTCGGCACCGGCGGCGACCGGCTTTCCGTCGTGCCGCCCATGAGCATGGTGGGCGCCGACGTGAACGGCATCAACGTGGCTAATTCGGTCACCTATGCGGGTTTCGCCTACATGGTGTGGGACCGCGTCGGCAATCTGTGGGTCGGAACGCTGTTCGATGCCGGCGGCAAGCCGCTCAACCATTGCCGGCTGCTCGATCGCTCGCTCGCCTGCGGTTCATAAGCGGCCGCGCCGCGCCCTCGCGCGCGGGAACGCCGTCGCCGCGGCCTTAACGGGTCGTAAATTTCCGCCGCCCCGGCACCGTGTCGCCCGGCCGTCGGCGGCCGAATGTGCACCAAATGATGAAGCGGACTCTAAGGTTTTGGGCGCAATCCCAATATAAATCATCAACTTCCATATGAGATGAGAGGGTCGGCTGGTCATTTCTGCATGCGTCTGCGTATGGGTGCGACATGATCTATCCGGCGTTCCGTCATTTCCTCCGCGATGATCGGGGCAATTTCTCCGCCATATTCGCCCTGACCCTCATTCCGGTGATCGGCCTGATCGGGGCGGGTGTCGATTTCACCAGCGCGTCCAAGCGCAAGGCGATACTCGACGCCGTTGCGGATTCCGCCTCCCTGGCGGCGGTCACGCCGGCCATGCTCGCCCAGTCGGATTCGGCATCGACCACCGCGGCGACCACGATCTTCAACGCTCAATCTTCGGGGATCTCGGGCATCACCAGCGTCACCTTGAACGTGACCCCGGTAGACAATGGGCTCCAGCGCACCGTCACGGTCACCTGGTCGACCACCTCGAAGACCGTGTTCGGCAACTTCATCGGGATGTCGACGGTGCCCCTCAGCGGAAAGTCGGTGGCGACCGCGTCGCTGCCGCCGAACATCGATTTCTACCTGATGCTGGACAATTCGCCGTCCATGGCGATCCCGTCGTCGACCGCCGGCATCAACACCATGATCGCGGCGACGAAATCGCAACCCTCATCGGCCCAAAACTGCGCGTTTGCGTGCCATGAGGGAGACGCCCAGACGACGTCGTTCCCATCCATCGACAATTATCAGATCGCCCGCAACCTCGGCGTGTCGCTCCGCATAGACCTGGTGGCGCAGGCGGTGTCGAACCTGATGTCGACGGCCAAGAGCACCGCCACCTCCACCAACGCGACCTATCGCGCCGCGATCTACACCTTCAACATCGGCTTCAACACCATCACGACGCTGACGTCGAGCCTGAGTACGGCGGCTTCACAGGCTTCGAACATCCAGATTTACGAGACGCCGGCCCAGAACTGGAACAACGACACCATCACGGACTACACCGACTCTATCACTTCGATGAATTCCCTCATGCCCAATCCGGGCAACGGCACCAACGCGAAGGGCGACACGCCGCAGGAGGTGCTGTTCATCGTCACCGATGGGGTCGAGGACGAGAACGTGAGCGGGACCAGGGGCCGATGAGCCCGACCTACTGCACCACCATCAAGAACCGCGGCATCCGCATCGCGGTGTTGTACACCCAATATCTGCCGCTGCCGACCAACGCCTGGTACAATCAATATATTCTGCCGTACCAGCCGGTAGGCGGGGTGGACCAGTTGGGGGCGAACCTGCAAAGCTGCGCGTCGCCCGGCCTGTATTTCGAGGTCACGAACGACGCCGATATATCCTCCGCCATGGTGTCGCTCTTCAACACCGCTCTCGCGACCGCGCACCTGACGCAGTAAGCGGCGTGCGATCGCGGGTTCTGCCGGAGCCTGGCGGAATAGCGTCCGGTCCCGCATCATGATGCATTACAACGTGTCGCCCTGTGCATGGATCTCGTGGCGCAAGCGATGCAAAATCCGATAGACGGGCGTATCAACACCTTGAGGGTCGATCGGTCGACGCCGAGCGGCGTTATTTCATCCCTTGTTGCAACGAATAATCAAGGGCTCTTGTCTATTAGTCGGCACGGGCTCGCATAGGCCACCTATCGAATGGGACATGCTCGGTATGTTTCGTCATCTATCGACATTCATCCGCCCCATCGCGGACCATCTGTTTCGCTTTCGCTCTGCCAAATGCGGCGCAACGGCCGTCGAATTTGCTCTAATCGCGCCTGCATTCCTGGCGCTAATCATCGCCGTGTTCGAAATCACAATTTTCCTTTTCGCGCAGCAGATATTGCAAACTGCCGCCGTTCAGGCCGGCCGTTTGCTGATGACAGGGCAAGTGCAGAATAGCAACATGACCCAGACCCAATTTGCAAATACTGTATGCCCGATGGTTCAGGCAATTTTGAATTGCGGCAATCTGATGATTAACGTTCAAAGCTATTCGTCGTTCGGCAGCGCGAGTGCGACGGCGCCGACGTTGACGTATAACGGCCAGGGCCAAGTTACGAATAGCTGGGCATATAACTTGGGCAGCCCAGGCGACGTCATGGTCGTGCAGTTGATTTATCAATGGCCTATCGTCGGTGGCCCTTTTGGATATGTGCTTTCCAACCTTGGCAACGGCACCACCGAAATGATGGGCACTAGCGCATTTCGGGTAGAGCCGTATTGATCATGCAAAAAATAAGGCGCCTCTATGATCGGTTTAGCGCGTCGACGGGCGGTATAGCGGCGGTTGAATTTGCCATGATTTGCCCGATCCTCGTGGTCCTTTGTCTCGCCGCGTTCGATGGCGCAAGAGCGATCGCTATCTATATGAAGGTTCGTTCGGCCACTTACGCTCTGGGTGCCATCACCAATCAGTATACCACCATTCAATCTTCCGATATGACATCGATACTGGGCGCAACCTCAACGATAATGGCGCCGTATTCAATCACGCCAGCTGTCATCACAATTTCTCAGATATCAATAATCAACGGCTCCGGCAACGCCAAGGTCATTTGGAGTGCCTCGCAGGGCGGCACCGCTCGCACATTGGGATCTTCTATAAGCGTTCCATCGGGTCTTGCTGTTTCCACCACCCCCACCACCTATCTGATTTTTGCCGAATTGAGATATGCTTATACACCGATATTCGGCTTTTTTTTCGGTACAGCGATCCAGCTTTCCGACAATCTGTACGTGACGCCGAGAAGCAGTACCTGCATTGTGTACGTTGTGGACGGGAGTTCATGCTGAGGCGCGCCCTGGTTCGGTGACGACGGGCCAGCTAAAGCTTTTTGATTTGGCGCTTTTTTGTTATACCGATTAGAGTTCGTCCACCGCCACAGGCCGCGCATCGGTCACGCGAAGCTACAGAACATGTTGTCGATATTGCGATAATGAGGTACTACGCATGCAAAGGGGCTGTCCCCATTTATCGGCACATTTTTTCTGTTTATAGACGCGCGGGACGCGAGATGGCGGGGATCGTAAGGGCTCGTCAGGCGATCGGACGCCACGGAATTCAAGGTGCTCCCCGGGCGATGGATTTTCGTGAGCATGCTTGCATGGATCAATCGCGAAACTTGCGCTTGGCTCGCGACTTCGAATGCCATGGTGCAAAGGGTTGTCGCCTTTGTCCGCCTTCCCATGATCCGCATCATGCGCAAGCGATTGGCCGTAAAGGCGCAGTCCTCAATCTAAATTTGTCACCTGGTTCTGAACTGTCGCAGGTCTGAAGATCGGGATTCTGCCGATTGCCGCGGACCACAGAGTAGGACTAATGCGTAACATGGGCGGTGCTTACCGCCTGCTCAAACATCGTAATCAGTGCATTCGTGATATCCGCGGGGCTACTTGCGGTATAGAAAAAGTTGGTTGAAGCACAAGCCTGAAGATCTGGAGGAATATTCGGAATATTCGCGTTGGCGAAAAAGTCTTCGCTGTTGGCAAATGTGGTGGGATCCTGGATAGGTTCATAAGGAATATACAGAACCGCGATCGTTATGCCACGATTCTTGAGCGTCGTACAAAGTGATGTATCAAGAGTAGTCGCAGAATTGTTTCCCGACCAATTTCCGCCCCATTGCGTTTGGTTGTTCTGCGAGCCGTCGGTGATCAAAAATACATAAGGCAGGGGACTGGACGCGCTGGCTCCGGTTCCGACCGAGGTAATGAGACTGTTCATACTAGGAAAGGCATTTTCAAAATGCGTGCCGCCGGATCCCAATGATGCATTCGCGCCTGTGTCCAACAGCGACGCGAGGTTGGAGGCGGCATTATTGATTGAGCCGGCGCCGGTTGAGGTCAGGTTGGTGGTCAAAGGGAAATAGGAATAGAGGTATTGTATGAAAGGGTAGAGTCCCACCTGGTATTGATTTGTGACTTTTGACGCCTGCTCACTGGCAGCCGCAGTTGACAGCAGTGCATTCACGGCATACCCGACGGCGTCGGCGCGCAATTGAATGCATGCGGTGGTTCCAGCTGTCGAGCAGCTGCTAACCTGGCTATTGGTCCAATTGACGTTATTGCCTGTGATGCTTCCGGATGCCGGTGTCGTTCCGAGCCGCGAGATGATGAATCCTTGACAATATCCGCCGGGGGATGGGTTTGTAGCCGTGCCCACCGCAGGAATGGAGTCTTGTTCCGATTGGGCGCAGGCGTTTTGAGCGGTGAAATGACAAGCGAACGTGCAGCCTTTGGGATAGAGAGCGAAGTTATCAGGATTGACGGCCATCAACCGTGTTTGCTCCGCGGTGGTCGAAGGGAAACTCATGGACCCGGAGACATCGAGCATCAAATAGAAATTAATGTAGGTTGGCATCGTGAAGCTGGAGGTAGAAGAGCCGGATATATTGACGGTTTTGAAGCCAAAAGCTCCCATGAAATAGGTAGGTACGCCAGCCGTGAAAGTAATGGTGCTGGTAACCGTCGTACCGCTTTTTGAAACGGTGGCTTGGGGTGACAGACTCGCGTACCCTATATTTTCCGGGGATGTACTTAGGTTCGCTTTGAAGAAATTGGTTGCATAGGTCGAGCCGCCGGAGACGCTTCCGTTGCCGCTCATTGCTTCTGCGGCCTGAATCATCGGTGAATTCGCTGAAACGGTTGCGAGGCTCGCCGCATCGGCGGCCGCCTGCAATTTGGTCCTGATCATCGTCGCACTGGTATAATCAATGGCGCAACCGATACCGGCGATCAACGGCAAAAAGGCAAGCGCGGTGATTATTGCCACGTTTCCGCTATTGTTTGATCGGAAACGATGGATTAGCGCTCGCATCGGCGCGAATTGGGCCTTTCGGACGCCCTTTGTCAGTAAGGTTACAAACATAGCGTATGACTCCAAGCCTCCGCCTCTAGATCGAATCTGCTAACAAAGAGTTAGTGTCCGTCCGGAGGGCTCTTGAATCATATGAATCATCTGTGATTCAAGGGTGGGGGCCTGATTCGAGGGAGTCACCGATGTGGACGAGCGAGAACCGCGCCCGTTACGACGCAGCAAGCTGCGATATCCCAGCGATCTGACCGACGATGAATGGAGACCGGTCGAACCGCTGATCGTCCGGTCCCGCATCATGATTCATTGCACCGTGAATGCATCCAGATATGATTTCGCCGGGGGCTCCCGCGACAAAGGTTTTCCGATGACTACGCCAGCGGCATCGCCGGCGCGCTCGGGCGTGACGGTGATCGCGTGAACATCAGCCCGTTCGTCTCGATCCTCGCCGGCATCGGCCTGTTCATTATCGGCATCAAGGCGATCGCCGGCAACATGAGCCAGCTCGCCGGGCGCCGGGTGCGCGAATGGCTGGCGCGCTCGACCGGAAATTATCTCGTCGGCGCCGCCGTCGGCATGATCGCCGGCGCGCTGACCCAGAGCACCAACGCCATCACGGTCATCCTGATGAGCCTGTTCAAGGCCGACCTCATCACCATGGCGCAGGCGCGGCCGGTGCTGGTGTGGGCCAATGTCGGCACCATGGTGCTGGTGTTCGCGGCAGCTATCGACATCCATCTTTTCGTGCTGCTGCTCGTCAGCGTCGCCGGCATCTGTTACTACCTCGACCTCGACCGCTCGCCGCGCTGGCGCCTGCTGGCGACGTCGCTGTTCGCGTTCGGGCTGTTGTTCCTCGGCCTCGAGCTGATGCGCGTGGGCTCCCATGAGATCCGGTCGCTCCAGAGCGTCGGGGCGTTCTTCGCCTATGCGGCGCAATGGACGCTGTCCGGCTTCGCGGTCGGCGTTGCGCTGGCGCTCATCACCCAATCCTCCGCCACCGTTTCGGTCATCACCATGGCGATGGTGTCGGCCGGGTTGGTGACGCTCGAGCAGGCGATGACGACGCTTTACGGCGCGAGCGTCGGCTCGGGCGTGAGCACCTACCTGATTGCCACCAGCATGAAGGGCAAGGTGCGTCAGCTTGCGGTCGTCCAGGTTGCGGTGAAAGTGCTCGGCATCGTCGTCCTGATGCCGCTATTCCTCATCGAGCAATATGGCGGGGTGCCGCTGCTCGCCCATGCGATCCGGGCCGTGACCGGCGATGCGAGCGTCCAGATCGCCTTGGTCTACGGCGTCATCCAGCTCGTCTCGGTGTTTGTCCTGGAGGCCCTCAATCGTCCGCTATGGCCGCTGGTGGCCCTGCTGTCGCCGCCATCGGTCGAGGACACCCTGTCGGCGCCGAAATTTCTCTATGCCCAGGCGCTTGACGATCCCGACACTGCCCTGACGCTGGTGGACCGCGAGCAGGCGCGGGTGTTGTCGCTGCTGCCGCTGTATCTCGGCCAGTTCGATGCCTGGGACAAATCGGAGGCGGTGCCGACGCGCGCCGTCATACCGGCGGGGGCGAAGTCCCTGTTGGCCGCCATCGATAATTTCCTCAAGGAACTCGCGAACACCGGGGCCAGCCGCGATGTGGTCGAGCTGATCGGCAACCGGCAGGCGCGCAATCTCATGATCGTGGCGGCGCACGAGGCGATGGACGAGCTCTCGGTCGCGCTCAAGGCGAAATTCGAGTCGGCCGAATTGAGAACGCTGTGCGACAACCTCGCCGAAGGTCTCGGCGCCCTGCTGTTGACCGCCGAGGAGGCCAATCGCACGCTCGATCCGGATGATCTCGCCATGTTCCGCGGCCTCACGGCCGACCGCGACAGCCTGGTCGACAAGATGCGGCGGCGTGTCATCGCGTCGGAGCGCGCCTTGTCGGTGAACGATCAGCAGATGCTCTATGCCATCACCAGCCTGTTCGAGCGCGTCGTGTGGCTGCTGCGCCGCTACGGCACGCTGCTGGCCCCGGTATCCGCCGGCGAGGCCGCGCCTGCGCCAGCTTAGAGTATGATCCCGAAAAGTTGCAGACTGTTCGGACAAAATCATGCGCCAAATCGAAGAATCTAGAGCGCGATGCGCTCTAGGGGGCGGAGAGCCGCGTCACCGCGGCGTCATAGGACGGCTGGATGTCGAGGATCGCGCTGAAGCCGCTGATGTCGAACACCTCGGCGATCTGTTGATTGAGGGAGCACAGCGACAGCCGTCCGCCCGCCGTCTTCAGGCGCTTCGCCACCAGGAGCACGGTGCGCAGCCCGGCGCTGTTGATATAGCTGAGCTGGGAGAAATCGATCAGCAACCTGCTGCTGCCCTGCTCGATGTTATCGAGCAGCGTTTGTTCGAACACGGGGCTGTTGGCGCTGTCGAGGCGTCCCTGGGGGCGCACCACGCAGATGTCGTTCGCCATGCTGACCTCGGCGATTTACGTTAAGGACTGGTTATGCCGAATCGGGCGAACGCTTGAAGTCTTCTCCCATCGACAATCCACGCGGCGATCGGTTATCGGTTTTATCGGCGTTTCGCAGGCTTGGTTTGACAGGCTTGCCGTCGCAGCCAGCAAACCGAGTGGACGCACAACACTGGCATCGCGATGATGACGGGAATGTGACAATTACATGATGGTCGGACCAGAACGCCGGCCGGCGCAGGGAGGGGACGGCACTATGCTTAACCACTGGAAAGTAGGACCGAAGCTCTATCTCATTGTCGGCCTGCTTGCCGTCGTCGCCGCCGCGATCGGGTATCTGGGCGTCGACGCCATGCGCAACTACAGCGACAAGGTCCGGATGATCGATCGGGCTTCGAAGCGCGAAATCATCGGCGAACGCGTCAACGGGCTGATCTATGCCGTGGTGATGGATTCCCGCGGCATCTACATGGCGGGGAGCCGCCAGGAGTCCGAAAAATACGCCCCCCTGGTGTTGTCGAGCCTGGCGCGCATCGGCGAGCTGATGACGCAGTGGGCGGCGCTGATCGAGCCGGAGGACGCGACCCTGATGGAGCGGGCCGACGCCCGGGTGAAGGAATTCGTCCAGTTCCGCACCGAGCTGGTGCGACTGTCGCGCGACTCCACGCTGGTGGACTCGCGCGCCTATGGCGACAACGACGCCAACCGCACCAACCGCGCCCGCCTCAACGACGAGGTGGCGGCGCTCGCCACCTCGAACGGCGAGCGCCTCGAACGCCTGTACCGGGAGCTCGATGAATTCTACCGCGTCCGCCTGACGCTCCTGATCGCCGTCGCGGTCGGCGGCGTCGCGGCGAGTTTCATTCTGGCCATCCTGTTCGTCACCGGCTTCATCACCCGGCCGCTGGCCGGCATCACCCAGGCGATGCGGCGGCTCGCCGGCGGCGACACCGGCGGGGAGGTCACAGCGACCGGCCGCCAGGATGAAATCGGCGAGATGGCGCGCGCGGTCCAGTTCTTCCAGACCCAGGCGATCGCCGCCAACCGGCTGACCGATCGGGTCGGCGAAGACGTCGGCCGCATCGCGCTCGCCGCCACCCAGGCGAGCGACGCGGTGAGCCAGGTCTCCGACGGCGCCCACATGCAGCTCGACGCCCTCAAGAAGACCGCGACCGCCGTCCATCAGAGCACCCAGGCGATTTCCGACGTCGCCAAGAACACCCAGCTTGCCAGCGGCCAGGCCCGCAGCGCCGCCACGCTGGTGACGAGCGGCATGGACCAGATGAACGGCATGGTCGAGCTCGTCAACGCCATCGCGGAGAGCAGCAACAAGGTGCGGCACATCGCCGAATCGATCTCGCGGATCGCGAGCCAGACCAACATGCTCTCGCTCAACGCCGCCATCGAAGCGGCGCGGGCCGGCGA
>Ga0116129_1001983_pt1 | contig 10738 bp, 10 predicted proteins | sample June2015DPH_17_2_FD_89732 | JGI IMG/M metagenome (GOLD analysis project Ga0116129, IMG submission 89732) | Peatland microbial communities from SPRUCE experiment site at the Marcell Experimental Forest, Minnesota, USA - June2015DPH_17_10 | ecosystem: Environmental > Terrestrial > Soil > Wetlands...
CTCCTACACAAACGCCCGCCCGGAACACGGGGCCTTCAAAGAGAGCGTTGAGTCGTCCCTCCGGTAGCTGTGCCCCTAGGCCCACAATCGCCCAAAAAGATACGAAGGCGAGCAAGAAGGCCAACCCCCAAGCCCTTTTACCCATCCAGAGAATGACGCGGACTAACGACTCAAACCTGTTCATCTCGCTCGCCATTTTGTCATTGACGGTGCTGTTTGTCATTGGAATTTGCCAGCACTTGGCGAAAAATCTCTGTTACACTCATCGACCCTGTAGCGACTGGCCCAACTGGGGACTATCAAGATCAGGAAGATGCAGAAGCCGCTGGGCATCCCTTACGGCAGGGGATTTGGACTCCTTTATGTGCATCCACAAGACGAGCTCGCTAATCAGCATCCACACGCCTGCATATGTAACCTCTTGCAAAACCGAACGACCGACCAGTTGAAACGAAGATGAATCCCGCGCACACTTGAGTCGTAAAGCACGTCAAAGCTGAAATCGCGACGCCTAAAAACGCTCCCAGACGAGCCAAATGGTAGTAACCGAGAAAGACTGGGAGTACCGATACAAAGGCCGAACCGAAATTTATAAACGGATCAAGTTGCCGCGAGGGGTCCAAGAAAGCGATTCCAAGAAACTCCATCAGCGGGAATCGAAGCAAGTGCAACAGCAAGTGCAATCACAACGGCGCACACAGAGGCGAGGACAAAAACCTGCGCTCGGGTCAGGATGTGAAACTTCTGCCACACGAGGGCTATTATAGCCAGCGGCTTCGTACAAATCGCCATTACACTCAAAATCCCTCGCCGGGGCTTTTTCTACTAAGGGGAATGATACGATGATACGAAACCCATGTCTAAATAGGGTGCATACGAGTGCTCAAAAGTGCTTGTTAGTCCTCGCCTCTTGGGAATCCTAAAACACAGAAAGTACACTGCTTATGCTATAAACCCCTGTATCCATGCTGGTTTCACGCATTTCAGGCTGATTGAATCCCTCCCTCTCCGCCAGATTCCCGTAACTCCATCCAGCGCAGAGTCTTGCGAGTTGTGTCCCCAGTGCATTTCTACATCACCCGCGTGCATGCCAAGGCAGACTCTTGCCACGGTCTTCAACAACCCGCGATACGTGCGTTTCCCCGCGCTTGTTCCATCTGCTCGATCTCGCGAACGACGCTGGCGAGCAAGAACACAGTTCTGTATTCTCGAGTTTCGGACGACTTCCTAAGCGCGCAGGAGAGCCGCTGCGAGTTCCCGCCATTCTGCTAGAGGAAGCAGCTTCGGCTTCGCTGTGAGTACCTGGATGCAAATGTGGTCCGCGCCGGCGGTTTCATGGGCACGAATACGGTTCCGGACTGTGTTTAGATCGCCCCAGGCGATGATGTTATCGATCAGACGATCACTGCCGCCGTTCTTGAAATCCGATTCGTCGAAGCCCAGCCGCAGAAAGTTATTAGTGTAATTAGGCAGGCCGAGATAAATCGCGAGGAAATCCCTACCGATTTCCCGGGCCTTCGTCGGGTCAGTCTCCAGCAGCGCCGCCTGCTCCGGGCACAAGTACGGGCCCGGACCAAGTATTCCGCGAGCTTCGGCGGTGTGCTCCGGGTTCACATTATAAGGATGCGCGCCCTCAGCTCGTTCCGCGGCAAGCTCCAGCATCTTTGGCCCGAGCGCCGCCAAAACCCGGATCGGCTTTGTGGACGGAGGAACCGCTTGGTAAGGAGCTTGATCCATTGCATCCAGATAGGCTCGCATCGTGGAAAGGGGCTTTTCATAACGGTGTCCTCTCAGCTTCTCGACCAACGGAACATGGCTGACGCCAAGGCCGAGGAGGAATCGCCCAGGATAGGCCTCTGCCAGTGTTTTCTGTCCGGCGGCCATTGCAAATGGATCGCGAGCGTAGATGTTCGCAATTCCGGTGGCGATTACGATTTTTTGGGTGGCTGCCAACAGCAGGCTCGCCTGAGTCAGTGCTTCACGTCCTACGGCCTCGCCAAACCAAATGGCACCAAAGCCAAGCTCTTCCAATTCCGCAGCCACTTCTTGCATTTGGGTAGCAGGAAAGTTCTCGAAGTGTGTCGTCCAGATTCCAACGGACCCGAGTTGTATCGATGATTGCGCCAACGCTCAGCTCCTTTGCCGCAGGGAACAATACCCGTACACAGGCTCCAGTATAGGTGATCCAGAACGGCCATACGCTACTAGCTTTGGACGTACGCGCAACCGTTCGAAGGCATCACCTCTAAAACGTAGCCCTTCGGTCTCTGGAGCTTTACATCATTGCAGGACCGAATGGCGTAGGCAAGACGACCTTCGCACGCACGTTTCTTCCCAAATATGCCGACTGCAAGAACTTCTGGACAGAGGCGAAACGGTGATGAGAAGCGCTGTCGTGCTTCCTCCGAAGGAGTGGGTTGAGAAGGCGAGCCGCTTCAACGAGCCGTCGTGTGACTCCTCGGGGACGTACATGCGGGCCGTGCGGCTATTGCCTTCACCCGCCGTCCTGCTGCCTGGTTTTGCCGCAGGTGTCGCCGAGGTCTCCCGGTTCTCGTGCATGAAGTTTCTAGACGTGTCTGGGGTCTTCGACTACGCCGGACTGAACAGGAACTCGCGCTAGCGCTCCTGCTCATGTTGCCTACCGCGCATTACAAAGACGGCGGCGTCCGGATTGCATCTTTTCGAAGCTCGATCGCCCACCCCGCCTATCCCCTGTCTACGCTTCGCTGGGTCCCTCGCGGTAGCAGCGCAAGACTCGGGGCCAGGTGGTTCGCTACTCCTTTCCTGTAAGACTCTTTCATTCTCTGCTTCATGCCGGTTCATCCCGGCGCACTGTTAAGGCGAGTAGAGTCGAGAACAGGCGCAGTAACTGCAGTCTCCCGGTGGTTATTCGACTGGGCTTTCGCCTCGTCACCTCAGTCCGGTTTGGCTTGGTCCTGTTTCCTGTTCCCGCTCATCGAACCGGACTGGCAGTTTTCCCGCATCCGGCTCTCGGAAAAGACTCACGCTTTCGCCCACGGAAGGTTCGCGGTCCGGTGGGGTAACTGGACCAAGCCATACACAGAGTTCAGAGACGCCTCCGGAAAACGTTTGTATGCCGGCCGCGGCTCTTTGTGTTTGTCGCATAACCACCGACGCAGCCTTCTGTGGGCGTGCATATCGACCGCACTGTAGGCTTTGCTGACTGGCCCCAGACAGAAGTAGTTGGCCCAGCCAATCATCATCCGATTGAGCCTGTCCACGACGGTCTTCGAATCTTGCCAGACTTTGTCTCGTCCGGTTTCGTCGCTGACCGCTCGACAGATGCGCTGCACTCGTTTCTTCGAGGGTACTGTGCCGAGATAGACACGGCCCCTTCGCATCGAGTAGCAGCGCCCGAACGTATACCCTAGAAAATCGAACTTCTCTTCCGGCAGCTTGCAGACCCGCGTCTTCTTCTCGTTCACCGTCAACTTCAGCTTCGTCATCATGTTCCGCATCGTGGCTAAGGCCTCTTCGGCGTTGCCACGGCAGCAGATCACGAGGTCATCGGTATAGTTCACGATGTACGCTTTCCAACGCTTTTCGTGTCCCAGCTTCTTCCATCCGAGCACGAACCGGCGCATGTACAGATTGCTCAGCAACCGGCTGATCGGAGAGCCCTGTGGACTCCCTCGACCTTCGTCCCGATTGCGCGTGCTTCGATGCTTATTTCCACGCTCGTCCGTCTCTTCGACCGGAGCCTCCAGCCACATCTTGATCAGATGTAGCATGGCCCCATCGACAACTCGGCGAGCTACCGACTTTAGAAGTTCGGAGTGTGGAAGGGTATCGAAGTAGCTGCTGAGATCTGCGTCGACAATTTCTCCATGGCCAGTGTTAATCAGCTTGTGGACGGCTGTACTGCGTCCAGTGCGCTGCGGTCTCGCCGATAGGCGTACTGTTCCGGCTGCAGATCGGACTCGAATATGGGTTCGAGAACCAAAACTGCCGCCATTTCCGCTGCCCGATCGCGGATAGCGGGTACTCCTAACGGCCGCTGTTTCCCGTCCGCTTTGGGTATGTACACCCGCCGCACGGGAAGTGGTTGATAGGTTCGGCTTTTCAGCTCTTGCGCCAGTTCGTCCAACCATCGCTCTCTGCCATACGCCTCGATGTCCTCGAATGTCTGGTTGTCCACTCCCGCTGCTCCGCCATTGGCTTTGCAGCGTTCATAGGCGAATGCCAAGACATCTTTCCGGTACACCTTGTCGTATAGCGCGTAAAAACGAAAGTCGGGCGATTCCTTCGCTTTGGCGTGCAACGCCGTCTGCAACTTCTGAACACTCAATGGAGTTGTTAGGCTCATCGCCAATCCCTCGGTCCTTCGTCGCTTCTTGCGTTCGTCTTTAACTAAGGCCCCTTCCCTCCACCGGCATTACCCGGCTTCATCGGTCGTACGAGCCTCTCCGCCACCCCATACGGCCCGGCCTGTCTCTCGCGAGTTGCCAGTTGATCGATACCATGATCACCGCTGGGGCTTCCCGTGTTGCGTCTGGTCTCCTATGCGTACATGCCATCGCCATTACCCCGGACAGGTTCAATGGAGCTTGTTCGCTCGTCTGTCTCCATTGTCAGCGGCCTTCCCCGTGTAACAGTAAGGTCGGCTCCTGCAATTATTTTTTTCGGGGCCTGCTCAGCGTTCACTCACGTTACGGCCTGCACGCTCGCGGAGTCGCCAAGCGACCCTTTACACCGAGAGCTCCGACAGCTTTGTTGCCTCCGCTGCCGCCTCGATTGCTACCGGGTGGAGCGAACTAGTTCCCGGGCGGGAGTTGCACCCGCTGTAGTCCAGCGCCTTTCACGGCGCACTGTTACGTCAACAATCTGGTCTGACTTGCGATACGATCACGATGTCGCCTCACTTTGCAAAGCAGAGATTAGGAGAAATCACGTGAAGCATTTGTGGGAAGATTCTGCGGTTCAAGAACCCAGCGTGATCACGCAGCTGCACACGAACCGGCGTTTTGGTCGAGTAATTTCTTTCCTCCTGTCCGTTTTGCTGGTCTGGGGTAGCTGGCTTTCTAAAGGCCAGGCACAAGAACAAATGGGTCCAGAGTTGGGCAAGGATTTCGCGTCCGAAACCGCGACGGTGAATGGAATCAAACTTCACTACGTTCGCGGAGGCAAAGGTCCCACCGTCATTTTGATCCATGGCTTCCCCCAAGACTGGTTCGAATATCACTCAATCATGCCGCGTTTGGCAAAACAGTTCACGGTTATCGCGGTTGATCTGCGCGGCGTGGGCGGCTCGACGGCAACGCCCGATGGCTATGATGCGGCGAATATGGCGCAGGACGTGCATCAGCTTGCGGCCGCACTTAAATTGGAGCGCATCTACATTGTCGGTCACGACCTCGGGGGGCAGGTGACTTATGCATTCGTTCGTCGTTATCCCGAAGCGACACGCGGAGCGATGATCCTAGATACACCAATTCCGGGAATTGAGGGATGGGATGAAATTCAAGGCCATCCAGCTATGTGGCATGTGCGGTTTATGCAGGTCCCGGAGCTCCCAGAGAAACTCGTCGGTGGAAGACAAGCCGACTATTTCAGTTACTTTTTCCATTTTGGTAAGTTCACGCCCAGCGATGAGGCCCACTTCGTGAAGGCTTACGCCAATCCTGCGCAGCTTCACGCGGTATTTGAAATGTACCGCGCCTTTCCTGCCAATGCGCAATTCAATGCCGCGCAACGCGTGCCTAATGACGTACCGTTGTTCTTGGCTGCTGGAGACGGATCGCCTTTCGCAAACCTCGTTCCAAAGATCGCAGAAGGTCTCCGTGCTAACGGATGCACTCACGTTGAGACCGGTTTGATTAGCGGTGCCGTGCACTACGTCATCGAGGATCAGCCCGATCAAGTAACCGATCTCATCGAGCGACACGCGTCGCCACATTCGCAATGAGAAGGAAGCGTGTCGAGAATGAGCCGAGTAGCAATGCCGCCCTTGGAATGTCTAGGGGCCAGGTGGTCGGTTGGCGAAAACAGGCGTTAGAAGCGCTCATTGACGCCGCGAATTACTGTTCTTCGCACACTTCGCCGCTAGCAAAGTCAAAGCCGCATAAGCTAACATCTTCTTGTTCTCCTTGCCTTCGAAAAGGGGCACACGAGCGCCTCCGTGCGGGCTGCAATGGAGGAAACTCGTGGAACTGTTTCGAAAGAAAGATTCTCGATTTTAATGATACGACTTCAAGGTTCGCGGCAAACGGTACCGCGGGTCTACCAAAGAGACCAACAAAAAGAGGGCCGGAAGGTTTGCTGCTTTGCGGCTCTCACAAGCAATTGAAGGTACGGGTCTGCTGGACCGGAAGGCTCCTAGCCTGCAGGAGCTCTCGACCCGGTTCAGGAGCTGGTTCGAATCAGCAGGTCTGGCGAGCAAGACAAGAAAATACTACGCAAATGGCTGGCGACTGTTGTCCAGCACATCCATCGTTGGCATGCGTCTTGACCACATAACCAAGGACCACATGGAGGTCCTCCGTTTCGGCGGTTCAGCAGCGAACTTAAACTGTGCGTTACGAACGTTGCGCCGGATGCTCCACAAGGGAGAAGAGTGGAATCTCCTCGTCAAGGTTCCGAAATTCAAACTGTGGCCGGAGCATGGACGCAAACTAAGGCTGGATGGTAATACTTGAAGAGAAGTTACTGACCGCTGCTAAATCCTGCCATTGGAAACCTGAGATGTTCGAGCTGTTTCGGGATGTCATCATTCTCGCAAGAAGGACACGGGAATGAGGAACGGGAGAGAGCTTTATCGTATCCGTACGGAAAACCTGGATTGGAACAATCGAATCATCTTCGTACCAGACAGCAAGATTGTCAATGGGAGAAGAATGATCCCGATGGGCGATCGCGCATACGAAGTGCTCCGAGCCCGCGCTGCAGGTAAGGCGGAATGGCTGTTTCCTTCCGCTCGTTCGCGGTGTGGTCATTTGATGGGCATGGGAAAGCAATTCCGAATCTGATGGGCATGGGAAAGCAATTCCGAATCGCACGCCGGAAGGCCCAACTCCCCCGAGGATCTTGTCTTGTATTGCGCACGACACGATTATGGGACGAGGGTCCTCAGCAACACCGGCAATCTGGCGGCGGTGATGAGGACAATGGGGCACAAGGATGTCAGAGCTGCCATGCAGTATCAGCATCCAGACCTTGAGATTGTCCGAGCCGCCCTAAATCGAACAAATGGATCGCCCGTGCCGACAACCGCATAGGCAAGTCCGCGGCACGTTCTAGGACACAGGCGAAAACGATAATTCGGCGGGTGGTTGAGAACATGATCAGAACAGAGGAAATCAGACTGCCGGTACACTAACGGCCGATCAGCCAGCTATGCTTTAGGATCCAGATAAAATCAGGCATTCCTCAATATGAGTCCGCATAAGCGTGTTCCCAGGTCTCGTCAAGGCGGCGAGACCTGGCACCCGCTTTTTCCCCGTCGGCACTCGCAACGTGATCTGGCGAAGTCCGCTTCGCCGCCTGAACCTATTCCGGCCGACCGAATAGAAACCCTTGCGCGTGTTTCCATCGCGCTTGACCAACAGGCCAAACGGAAGCGCTGCTCGCACGGTCGAAGAAAACCGGATAGAGCTTTGGCTTTCCAATAACGGTGCCAGCGTGGTGCAAACACAGCGAAGATACCTAGTTGGGTGAGAGTTTTTTGTAACAGCGTGCGATCGCTATGCAGCGCGGAGAGGACCAGAGGACTGGAAACAGTGGGCGCACCCCCTTTTCGCCGGGACGACTACCTGCAAAAAGTTCAGAGTTCTAACCGATGGCGTCCTTACCCGGCAGGAAAGTGATCGCTTCGTCCAAGCGGCGACGAAAGCCGCCGACCTTGCACCGGGAGAATTGCACGAACTGAATGTGAATGTACCTGCCGACGCTTTGCAGCAAGGCAGACGGACGATTTTCGGAACACGCTCGAGATTCGATGCCAGTAAGGAAGAGAGGTCAACATTGACACAAACCATTAGTCCGACCGTCGCTGGTGAGATCAGCGCTCGCCTCGACCGGCTCCCAGCCACGCGTTATGTCTGGAAGTTGGTTCTACTGCTTTCCCTGGGTGGATGCTTTGAGATGTATGATCTCTTCTTCACCGCCTACATCGGACCGGGCCTGGTGCGAAGCGGCCTGTTTTCGAGGGCCTCCGCGTCGTTCTTCGGCTTCAACGGTCTCGCCAGTTTTGTCGCCGCCACCTTCGCCGGACTCTTCGTCGGCACCATGCTGTTCGGGTTCGCGGCAGACCGGTTCGGCCGCCGTATGGTCTTCACCTGTTCCTTGCTCTGGTATACGGCTGCCACCGTCATTATGGCTTTCCAGCACACGGCGCTTGGTATTGTCGCGTGGCGCTTTATCGCCGGAATTGGTATCGGTGTTGAGCTGGTGACGATCGATACTTACATCACCGAACTCGTGCCGAAACATCTCCGCGGCCGCGCCTTCGCCGTCAATCAGGTCATCCAGTTCAGCGTGGTTCCCGTGGTCGCGCTGCTGGCCTGGGTACTCGTACCTCGCAGCCCCTTCGGTTTTGACGGTTGGCGCTGGGTCGTTCTGATCGGCGCAATGAGTGCAGTTTTTGTGTGGTTTATCCGCCGCGGTGTTCCAGAAAGTCCCCGCTGGCTGATTTCGCACGGCCATCTGGAAGAGGCCGAGCGCGCCACCGCCGTCATGGAAGCGCGTGTGGCGCAGGAATTGGGCGGTCCTCTACCTCCAGCTAATCCTCATCCTGTCGAAGAAGTCCACGGGCATTTCCGGGACATCTTCAAGCCACCGTACCTCAGACGCACCTCAATGCTGATGGTCTTCAACTTTTTCCAGACGGTAGGCTACTACGGCTTTGCGTCCTGGGTACCAACGCTCCTGATTGCCGCCGGCCTGATCACCACCAGCAGCCTGCAATACTCGTTTATTATTGCGATCGCTGCGCCCGTTGGCCCGCTGCTAGCCATGACGATTGCCGATAAGTTTGAGCGCAAGTGGCAGATCGTGGTTGCGGCCATGGGCATCGGAATCTTTGGGCTGCTATTCTCGCTCCAAACCAACCCCATGTTTCTGATCGCGTTCGGCGTACTGCTGACCTGCTCAAACAACTGGATGTCGATGGCCTTTCACGCTTATCAGCCGGAACTTTTCCCCACGAGGGTGCGGGCCCAAGCCGTTGGCTTCGTGTACTCGTGGAGCCGGTTGAGCGCTATCTTCACGAGCTTCCTGATAGGTTTGTTCCTAAAGGACTTCGGCGTCGCCGGTGTCTTCACCTTCATTGCCGCGTCAATGCTGGTAGTGATGCTCTCCATCGGCATCTTCGGACCACGCACTCGCGGGCTCGCGGTGGAGGACATTTCCAATTGACATGAAGCGGTTTGTAGGACCGAATCGTAACTACCCTCTTGTCAAGTCAACATTGTTAATCTGGAATTGTCATTAAAGGAGCCGCTTCCAAGATGTCGAACTGAATGAGGTCATCCTTCCACCTTCGGGCGGATTGAGCGGGCGGAGATGGGGAAGGCCGACGTGCTCACCGTGGCAGATTGCCTGACGCGTCTGACACGCAGAACATAGGCCCCTTGCACTTGCAGATTTAGGACTAGCCTCCCGAGCAAATCGTCCGTGTGACACCCATTACGTTGAGATGTGATTTTGTGTGGGAGCACTTGCCCAGCTTGCGGATTATTGCTGTAAACAGGCGCTCACCGAGAATCGGCCCGACCTTCGATCAAGGCTCAAAATTCGTTATCGCGATATTTCGCCAACTGACGACAGAGCCGACAAAAGGGTTCCAACTACATTGTTACGTTTTCTGACACTTCGCAGTATTGGAGCATCGTCAACGCATCGCTTCCAGTTTTGAGATTGCCGACTTTGCGGCTTCGGCGACTGTTCCGAGACCATCGAAATGGATGTTGGCATCATCCTGTGTGAGGAGGCGAAGGTCGGGAAGAACTTCTTTCGCATGCAGCAGTTCAAGAGCATAAATCGACAGCCCGCGCATGTCTGGACTGGAATCGTGAAGCGTCTCGATCAGTGGAGCTACAGCCGCTCGATCGCCAATCTCGCCAAGAGACCAAGGCACTATCCCGTCGACTTGTCGATCTTTCAAAAGAGGTATAAGGATCGGAACAGCGCGAACGTCTTTCAAATCCCCGAAAAGATGTGCGGCGTAGTATCGGTCAGATGTGATCTGAGCTTCAACCGACCAGTTGCCCCCCCGGCATGCCTTGACCTTCTGGTCTCGGTGACGAACGGTCTTGAAGAATTGAGCAGATTGCGTCGAAGCCGCGGTCGTCGCCTAAACTGGCAAATACAAAGGCCGCGTTGCCTCGAACATGCCTGTCCATGTCCCCCAAGTAAGGCTCAAGCTGCTTAAGAATGATCGTATCGCGGAGCCGCACTAGCTTTTGGGCGACGTCAAATTGCTCAAAGAAAGTTTGGCTGTTCTGAATTTTCTTAACTAACTCTGTACTAGACTCAAGTTTTTGATCGCCCGCAGTGCCGCTGGCAACAAGAAGAAAAGCCGATAGAACAGTCAACACCGCGAATCCGCAACGATCCTTAGATTGGCTTCTCATAGGCAATAAATCATACTTGATGTAACCAGATGGGATGAGAATGCCGGTCTCCAGGCGGGATGCGATAAGCTCCCAGTGATAACGCGCTCGAGGCGCAATACAACAAAAGGAGACCGGCTATGACGAAGAGTATCACTGTGGGAGCACAG
>Ga0116129_1001984_pt1 | contig 10735 bp, 6 predicted proteins | sample June2015DPH_17_2_FD_89732 | JGI IMG/M metagenome (GOLD analysis project Ga0116129, IMG submission 89732) | Peatland microbial communities from SPRUCE experiment site at the Marcell Experimental Forest, Minnesota, USA - June2015DPH_17_10 | ecosystem: Environmental > Terrestrial > Soil > Wetlands >...
TCAATATCTTGTTGAATTTCGCCAAGGACAAGGTCACGCCGAAGCGGTGCGGAAGCGCGCCGCCGGACAAACCGGTGCCGCCGCCGCGTGCAATGACGGGAACCGCCAGGCGGTGACACAGCTTCAATATCGCCGCGACTTGAGCTTCGCTGTCCGGCAGCACCACCGCCAGCGGCGACTCGCGGTAAGCGGTCAGCGCATCGCACTCGTAGGGGGCCGTGTCCTCGCGGCGGTACAGAATCGCCTGCGGCGGCAATATGACGCGCAGCGCGGAGACGACCTCGGATTGGCGGCTGTGCCGCGATTCGGCGGTCTCGGCGGGCGCGATAATCATGCAGCTATTATGCATCAGGTGCGATGACGGATCGCGCCGCGAAGGAGTAGCATCCGGGAAAAGCAAAATAACGGTGAGCATCGATGTTCCATCAATTGTTGACCCCCGTCGCTCACAGCCTGAGCCTGTCATTCCTCGTGGCGTTGCTGCCCATTGCCACGGTCTTGGTGCTGCTCGGCATATTCAAGCGTCCGGCATGGCAGGCTGCGCTGGCCGGCCTCGTGGTCGGCTTGAGTGTGGCCATTACCACCTGGGATTTGCCGGCGCCGATTGCGTTCTCCGCAGCCGCAAACGGAGCGATTTTCGCGCTCTGGCCGGTGATGTGGATCGTGATCAACGCGCTGTTTCTCTACAACATCGCTGTTTCATCGGGCCGCTTCGATGCCTTTCGGGAGTGGGTGATCCGCCACCTGCCGAACGATCGGCGCGTGATCCTGGTTGCCATAGGATTTTGCTTCGGCGCGCTGCTCGAGGGTGTGGCCGGATTTGGAACCCCCGTGGCCATCACCAGTTCGCTGCTCATCATGTGCGGATTTCCCGCGCTCGAGGCGCTCGTGTTCGTGTTGATTTTCAATACCACGCCGGTTGCGTTCGGCGCCTTGGGGGCGCCGGTAACGGTGCTCGGCGCCGTCACGGGACTGCCGGCGGCGCAATTGGCGCAGATGGTCGGGCGCCAGCTGCCGCTGATGGCCGCGTTTCTGCCATTTTATGTCATGGCCTTGTACGGCGGCTGGCGCTCGATCCGCTCGCTGTGGCCGATGCTGGCGGTGGCCGGCTTCAGCTTCGGCATTGCGCAGTTCGCGGCCTCCAATTATCTGGACTACACGTTGACCGATGTATTCGCCGCGCTCGGCTCCCTGGCTGCAACCTTGTTGTTCCTGCAGGTTTGGAAACCGGCGCCCGCTCCGGAATTTGCCATCAGCCGCTCGCCCGCGGCCGCTGCGTCGGCCCCGGCTGCGCCGGCGGTGGCCGCATGGCAGGGCTGGATGCCGTGGCTCATCGTGACCGTGACGGTCATTTTGTGGACCTTCCTGAAGGTGGCCACGGTGGCGCAGCACTCCATCGCGTGGCCCGGCCTCGACAAGGCCGTGTCGATCACGCTCTACAATGATAAGCCGTACGCGGCCGCTTACGCATTTCAGCCGCTTGGAACCGGCACGGCCATCCTTCTGGCCGCGTTGCTCACGGCCCTGCTGGTGCGCCTGCCGCTGCAAGAGCTGGGCCGCTGCGCGGTGCGCACGATTCGTCAGATCTGGCAGGCAGTGCTCACGGTCATGCTGATCGTCGCCCTTGCCTATGTCATGAACTACGCAGGCCTCGCCTATACCCTGGGGCTGGCGGTGGCATCCACCGGACACGCATTCATTTTGTTCTCGCCGTTCCTGGGCTGGATCGCGGTATTTCTCTCCGGCAGCGATACCTCGGGCAACGCATTGTTCGGCAACCTTCAGGTGGTCGCGGCACGCCAGCTCAACTTGAACCCGCTGCTGTTCGCCGCCACGAATTCATCCGGCGGCGTGCTCGGCAAAATGATTTCTCCGCAGAATATTGCCACCGGCGTGTCGGTGACGAATCTGAAGGGCCATGAAGGTGCGGTGCTGGCTCGCACGTTCATGCATAGCATCGTGCTCACATTGGTGCTGGTGCTGATCGTGATCGTGCAGCAATACATCGTCCCCGGGGTCATCCCGAGTTTCGTCGCGAAGTAACTTCAAGGATGCCTGGAAGGCGGCAACTCCATTGCTGCGGAGTTAGACGCGGCCCGCCACCGGAATCAACGCGCCGGTCACCGCGTCGGCCGCGTCCGACAGCAGAAAGGCAATGACATCGCCGAGCGCCGCAGGCTTGACCCAGCGGTCGAAATCCGAGCCGGGCATATCCAGACGGTTGCGCGGCGTATCCAAGATACTGGGCAGCAGCGCGTTCACGGTGACGCCGCGATCCTTCAATTCATCGGCAAGCGACTCGGTCAGTTTGGCGACGCCGGCCTTGGAAGCTGCGTAGGCGGCCATGCCGGCGGCGGCCTTTACGGCACCCATGGCACCGATGTTGACGATGCGGCCGCGGCCCGAACCCAGCAAGTGAGGCAACGCCGCGGAGCAAGCAGCGACGCAAGTGCGCAGGTTCATTCGATACATCGCATCCCAGGTGTCCAAGGTGCCGCCCTCCAGTTTCTCGAACTGAAAGCCACCGGCAATATTCACCAGGCCATCCAGACGGCCGGCCGACTGCGCGAGCTGCGCCATCACGGTTGTCGCAACTTTGGAGTCGGATAAGTCACGGCCGCCGAACACCAGCTCGCCCGGCGTCTTGCCGGCGGGGGCCGGAACATAATCGATCTCCGCCACCTTGGCGCCGAATCCGCGCAAGCTGGATGCAACCGCCGCCCCGAGCGCACCGAAAGCTCCGGTCACCGCCACCACTCTTCCCGTCAAATCAATGCGTAGGCTGCTCATCCCGGCGATTCTACGAAATCCAACCTATGCGGGTCCAATAAAGTCCTACATCCCGCAGCGGCAAGGCCACGCGCATATGCTCTGTGCCAGAATCCAGAATCTTGGACGCTTGAGGGCGGTCGTGCACAAATGAAGAATTTTGGCTGGCAATCGACGAGCGATGAGGTGCTGGAAGGCATCGACCTGACCGGAAAACGTGCGCTGGTCACGGGCGTATCGGCTGGACTGGGCGTGGAGACGGCCCGCGCGCTCGCCGCACACGGCGCTGAGGTGATCGGCACCGCGCGCGATTTGGCAAAGGCGCGTGCCGCGACGGCGCCGCTACGCGAGGCCTACGGCGCGCGCTTCTCGCTGGTCGAACTGGACCTGTCGAGTCTGGCCAGCGTCAGGGCCGCGGCCGGCACCCTGCGGGCCGCCGGCAAGAGACTCGATCTCGTCATCGCCAATGCCGGCGTGATGGCCACCCCCTTGGGCCGCACGGCGGACGGTTTCGAAACGCAGTTCGGCACCAATCATCTGGGCCATTTCCTGCTGCTGAACCTGCTGGCAGATCTGATTCCGTCGGGCGGACGTGTCGTGTGCCTATCCTCGGTCGGCCATCAATTCGGCGACCTGGATCTGGTCGATCCGAATTTCGAACACCGGCGCTATGACCCCATCGCTGCCTATGGGGGCGCCAAGACGGCCGTGAATCTGTTCGTGGTGGAATTCGACCGCCGGCATAAGGCGCGCGGCGTTCGCGCGGCGGCGGTTCACCCCGGCGGCATACTGACCGAACTCGCCCGTCACATGACCCAGGAACTGATTGACCAGATGATCGCCATAGTCACGAGAGAGAGCGAAACCTCGTCGGCGCGGCGCGGCTACAAATCGGTTCCTCAGGGCGCCGCCACCACGCTGTGGGCGGCCGCGACCGCGCCCGCCGACCTGGTGGGCGGGCGCTATTGCGAAGACTGCGCCGTGGCCAAAGTCGCGGCGCAAGGCAGCGGCGTACGCCCCTATTCAATCGAACCGGAGCGCGCCAAGCTGCTTTGGGCGAAGAGCGAGGAATTGGTGGGAATATGACAGACACGGCACTCGAACGCCAGGCGCTTGCCTGGATGGACGATCCCTACGGCGCGGTTGGGTACTCGAACACGCGGATGCACTCGGTGCCGCGTGAGGAGGCGGATGCCCTGCAACTGGCCGGGATAAATCTGAGGTTGGCGCAGCGTCGCGCGCAAATCCCGGTGCTCGCCAAGCTGGCGGAGGCCCAGGACATCAGCCGCATCGCTCGGCTCGAACAGGCGGCACCTCTTTTCTTCACGCACGACATCTATAAAAGCTATCCGGTCTCATTGCTGGCGAAATCGCGCTTCGACCAGATCAACAAGTGGCTTGATCGGCTGACACCCTATGACCTCTCCAGCCTCTCGGTCGGCGACTGTCGGTCCATCGATGAATGGCTCGACAGGGTCCGCGATCAGACGCCGCTGGATGTGGCGACCTCGTCCGGTACCAGCGGCACCATGTCCTTCCTCCCCAAGTCCAAGCGTGATTACCGCATTTCCGTCACCGGCCTTCGCGTTCAGCTGACCGAGCGTTTCGGAGAGGCCAGGTCGCAGGCCGATTTCGACGAACCCATTCATGTGCTCACGCCCTTCTACCGCGACGGCTACAGCAACACTGCGCGGCTGCCGGTGTACTTTCTCGACACTTTTTGCAAAGGCGACCCTGCACGGCTGCACACCGCCCTGCCGTTCAAGGCGAGCGCCGATCTGATTTGGCTGGCTGCGCGGCTGCGCGCCGCCCAGGCAAAGGGCGATACCAGCCGCATCGATGTGCCCGAAACACTGCTCGCCCGCCGCGCGGAGTGGGAGAGGATCGTCGCGGACACCCCTAAACTGCAGTCCGCCTTCATCCGCGAGAAAGTACCTGAGATGCGCGGCAAGCGCGTCTTCGCGCTTGGACTCACCAATTTGTTCTATGACATCGCTCACTCCGGCCTGAAAGCAGGAGTGAGCGCCGAGTTCGCGCCCAATTCGGTGGTGATGGCCGGCGGCGGCGGCAAGGGCAGCGTCCTGCCGGACGATGCCGATGAAGTGATCAGCCGCTTCTTCGGCGTCAAGCTGCGTGGTGCCTATGGCATGACGGAGCAGAATTTCTACCTGGTCACCTGCGAGCACGAGCGGCTGCACCTCCCTCCCTGGGTGACGGTGCTATTGCTGGATCCGGACAGCGGCATGCCCCTGCCGCGCGCGGGCGTGCAGACCGGCCGCGCCTCCTTCTTCGACATGAGCCAGGATGGAAGCTGGGGTGGCATCGTCACCGGCGACCGCATCAGCGTCGATTACGGCCCGTGCCCCTGCGGGCGTACGACATTGCATATGGACAGCAAGAAGATTCAGCGCTTCAGCGAAATTACGGGCGATGACGACAAGCTGACCTGCGCCGCCACGCCCGGTGCGCAGGCAGAAGCACTGCACCTGCTCACCTCGCTTTGAGGCACCTCGCACACGCCTAGATCGCGGCTGTGGTCCGGCTGCTCATTTCCAGTCAATGCGAGCATCCATGCAAGGATGTTCAATCTGTGATTCGCAGCGAACGCGCCGCCGAATCCGCTCTCTAAACCACTTTCCAAAGCGGCCGCCATGGATGCCTGCCTGTAAAACAGTTGACTTAAGGGGAAATGCGATGAAGGTTGGCTTACGCGTCGGTCTAGAATTTAGTGCGTCATTGCTCTTGGGCTCGGCTCTTGCCATACCGGTATCGGCGCAGGTTGCGCCGGCGGGCACGAGCAACAGCAACAGTACCCCAACCGATTCGCTCGAGGAAATCCAGGTGACGGCGCAACGGCGTTCGGAGGGCCTGCTGTCCGTGCCGCAGTCGATCACGGCGGCGACGGGCGAGCAACTCAACGACATGGGGATCCACGATATGACGGACCTGGAGCTGATCACACCGGGAATGAATGTTTCCGACAGCAGCGGCTATACGCAGGTTTACATCCGTGGCATCGGCAACAGCATTTTCGTCGGTGCCGATCCCAGCGTTGCGACCTTCATCGACGATGTGCCGCGCATCTATGGTTCGATGGTCAATAATCTCATCGATGTGGACCGGGTGGAAATACTGAAGGGGGCGCAAGGCGGCCTTTACGGCCGCAACGCCAGCGGCGGCGTCATCAATGTCGTGACCTATCAGCCCAGTACCACGGATTTCAAGGCGGATGCGAGCCTGGGATATGGCTCGTATGAAAGCTTCGAGACGAAGGCCTATTTCAACTTTCCGATCAACGAGGACATTGCCCTGAGCGTGGCGGGCGAGCGCATCAAGCATAATGCATATATCTCAAACCCCATTCCCGATGAGCCTTACAGTGCGGCGAATTTTCCCGGCGGGTCGCGCATCGGCACAGCGGCACAAACTGCGGCGTTCCTGAACTCGGGCGTCGACCCCAGCGGTCTCGATGACGGGGATTTCTACGCATACGACACCAAGCTGTTGGTGAAACCAACCGATAACTTCAAGATTACTTTCGCGGGCGATTACAGCGAGAAGCAGGACTCGGACGGCAATCAGCTCGTTAATGTCTCTCCGGCTGTGACCCAACAGTCGCTGGTAGGTTTCCTCCAGAGCGACGCCGGTGCGACGCCGAATCTGCCGCCGGGTTTCTTGAAAGGCAACTTGCCGAAATTCCAGACATCGATCAACCAACCGGGCTTCGTCGACTTGAAAGATTTCGGTGTATCCGCGACCGCGGTTGCGAATCTTCCGGGGGTCGATGTGACCTCGATCAGCGCCTATCGCGGCCAGCATACCGAGTTCCTGACCGACCTCGGCGCCGCATCGGTGCCGCTGCTCGGTACCAACGTCGACAACGTCAAGCATTATACCTACGAGGAGCTGCGCGGCGTCTCGACCAACGACGGACCGTTTCATCTGATCGGGGGCGCCAGCTATCTGACATCGCATTACACTGGCACCACCGACCTCAACATCCTCGCGCCCCTGATCGTCGACGTACCGACGGCCTATGCCATCGATTTCGTCAAGAACTATTCCGTCTATGTGCAGCCGCAATACGACTTCACCAATGAGCTGTCGCTGACCGTTTCGGGCCGTTTCATCAAAGATATCAACACCGCCGAGTTCCCACGCAGTGAGGCGCCCAACACGGAAACCTTGGCGCAGCAGAAGTGGCTGCCCTCGGCGACCTTGAGCTACAAACTGTCGCAAGGCGGCAACGTCTATATCCGCGCCGCGGAGGGCTTCAAGTCGGGCGGCGTCAATCCGGTCGCGCCGCCGAACGCCTTCACCGACCCTGCTACGCAAGGCGGCATTTTCAAGGGTGAGACGGTCTATACCTACGAGACCGGCGTTCGCATGCCCTTCCTGGACAATAAGATTCAGGCGACTGGCGCGCTCTTCTACAACCAATACCAGAACCTGCAGACGGCCGCGCATGCCAATGCCGAGAACGCCGCCATCATCGAAGCCATCGTCAATGCGGGCAGCGCGAGATCCTATGGTGTCGAGGGTACCTTGAACTGGCGCGTCACCACCCCGATCACGATCGGAGTTGCCGCGGACTATCTCAACGCCAGGTACAAGACCTTTGAAAATACCGACCCGTCGGTCCTTACGGTGTTCAATCTAAGCGGCTCGCGCCTGCCCAATGCCCCGGAGTGGCAGGGGTCGGTCACGGGCGCCTACGACCAACCCATCAGTCAGTCTCTACGGTTCGTGGCTAACGCGGTGGTCAGTTATACCAGCGGCGTAATTTGGGATTACTCTGGACTTCCCGGGGTTTTGCCCAATGCGGGCCAGGCAGCGTGGACGCTGGTCAATGCGCGTGTCGGAATTCGCACTACGAACGACAGGTATGGGGCCTCGGTCTATGTGAATAATTTGTTCAACACCGGCTATACGACCTACGGGTCATCGGCGGCTGCCACCGGCACGATCCTGACCCTGGGTAACCCCCGTATCGCGGGTGTGGAGCTGACCGCAAAGTTCTGAACGAAGAGTGCCCCGTGGCCCGGGTCAAGAATCGAAGACCTAGCGACAACCCCGACCTAACGACCTAGGGGTTGCCATGCCTCGCCTGCAGCTGTAGTCCAGCTGCTCACTTGCAGTCAATGCGACCATCCATGCAGGGATGGTCAATATTTGATTTTCAGCCCGCAAGCCGGCTAAATCCGCATAGAAGCGCAGGTCGGGATGCCTGCTCTCATAATGTACAAAGCGCAGGTCGGGACACCTGTCTGAATAATGTATACGTATAACGAATAACGTATATACGCATAACGAATAACGTAATAAAAGGGGGCATGCCATGAAAGTTGGCTTTCGCGTTGGTCTAGAATTTAGTGCTTTATTGCTCTTGGGCTCGGCGCTTGCCACACCGGTGTCGGCGCAGGTTGCACCGGCCGGCACGAGCAACAATACCCCGAGCGATTCGCTCCAGGAAATCCAGGTGACGGCGCAACGGCGTTCGGAGAGCCTGCTGTCCGTGCCGCTGTCGATCACGGCGGCGACGGGCGACCAGCTCACCGACATGGGGATCCACGATATAACGGACCTGGAGCTGATCACACCGGGAATGAATGTTTCCGACAGCAGTGGCTATACGCAGGTTTACATCCGCGGCATCGGCAACAGCATTTTCGTCGGTGCCGATCCCAGCGTTGCGACCTTCATCGACGATGTGCCGCGCATCTATGGTTCGATGGTCAATGATCTCATCGATGTGCAGCGCGTGGAAATACTGAAGGGGGCGCAAGGGGGGCTGTACGGCCGCAACGCCAGCGGCGGCGTCATCAATATCGTGACCTATCAGCCCAGTACCACGGATTTCAAGGCTGATGCGAGCCTGGAATATGGCTCGCATGAAACCTTCGAGACCAAGGCCTATTTCAACTTCCCGATCAACGACGAGATCGCCGCGAGCGTGGCAGGCGAGCGCATCAAGCATAATCCGTATATCTCGAACCCGATTCCCGCGGACCCTTACAGCGCGGCGAATTTTCCCGGGGGATCGGCCATCGGCACGGCGGCGCAAACTGCGGCGTTCCTGAACTCGGGCGTCGCCCCCACCGGTCTCGATGACGGGGATTTCTACTCAGTCGACGGCAAGCTGTTGGTGAAACCAACCGATAATTTCAAGATTACTTTCGCGGGCGATTTCAGCGACAAGGAGGACACCAACGGCAACCAGCTCGACCAAGTTTCTCCGGCTATTACCCAGCAGTCGCTGGCCGGTTTCCTCGGTCTTTATGCCGGTGCGACGCCGAATCTGCCGCCGGGTTTCTTGCTCGGCAACTTGCCGAAATTCCAGACATCGATCAACCAACCCGGCTTCGTCGACTTGAAGGATTTCGGTGTATCCGCAACGGCGGTAGTGAATCTTCCGGGAGTCGATCTGACCTCGATCAGCGCCTATCGCGGTCAGCATACCGATTTCCTGACCGACCTCGCGGCGGCGTCGGTGCCGTTGTTCGGCGCGAACGTCGACAACGTCAAGCATTATAGCTATGAGGAACTGCGCGGCGTCTCGACCAACGACGGACCGTTTCATCTGATCGGGGGCGCCAGCTACCTGACCTCGCACTATGTTGGTACCACCGACCTCAACATCCTCGCGCCTCTGATCGTCGACGTACCGACGGCCCATGCCATCGATTTCGTCAAGAACTATTCCGTCTATGTGCAGCCGGAATACGACTTCACCAACGCACTGACGCTGACCGTTTCGGGCCGTTTCGTCAAAGAAATCAACACCGCCGACTTCCCGGGTACGGCGCCGCCGAACACGGCAACTCTGGCGCAGCAGAAGTGGCTGCCCTCCGCGACCTTGAGCTACAAGCTGTCGGGCGGCGGCAATGTCTATATCCGCGCCGCAGAGGGCTTCAAGGCGGGCGGCGTCAATCCGGTCGCCCCCGCGAACGCTTTCACCGACCCTGCGACACAAGGCGGCATTTTCAAGGGTGAGACGGTCTATACCTACGAGACCGGCGTTCGCATGCCCTTCCTGGATAACAAGATTCAGGCGACTGGCGCGCTCTTCTACAACCAATACACGAATCTGCAGACGGCCGCGCATGCCAATGCCGAACACGCCGCCGTCATCGAAGCCATCATCAATGCGGGCAGCGCGAGAACCTATGGCGCCGAGGGCACCTTGAACTGGCGCGTCACCACCCCGATCACGCTCGGAGTTACCGCGGACTATCTCAACGCCAGGTACAAGACCTTTGAAAATAACGATCCGACGGTCCTCGTGGTGTTCAACCTAAGCGGCACGCGCCTGCCCAATGCCCCGGAGTGGCAGGGGTCGGTCACGGGCGGCTATGACCAGCCCATCAGTCAATCCCTACGGCTGGTGGGCAATGTGGTGGTCAGTTACACCAGCGGCATACTATGGGCAGCCTCTGGACTTCCCGGGGTTTTGCCCGATGCGACCCAGTCGGCGTATACGCTGGTCAATGCGCGTCTCGGAGTGCGCACCACCAACGACAAGTATGGGATCTCGGCCTTCGTGAATAACGCGTTCAACACCGGCTACACGACCTACGGGTCATCGGCGGCTGCCACCGGCACGATCCTGACTATCGGTACGCCGCGCATCGCGGGTGTGCAGCTGGACGCGAAATTCTGAGCAAAGAGTGCCCCGGGCGGGGAATTTACGGGGTATCCGCTTGATTTGACTTATGAATTCGCCGTGCGCGGGCGCGGCGCCTTCAAATTGTTTTTCTAGCCGTTTGTGTTCAATACACGGGGTCGAATAGGGGGGACAAGAGGGGCACCCTAAGCTATCGCTTGCCGCTCTTCTCGGCGGCGGCGCTTCAAGCGTCATTAGAATTGCCTCTCTATCCCGCCCCTCTCTGCCCCTCTCCTTTTCACGTCCTTACAAATCAAGGGGTTAAGAGAGGCAGATTTTGCCCCTCTCTGCCCCTGTCACCGA
>Ga0116129_1001985_pt1 | contig 10727 bp, 7 predicted proteins | sample June2015DPH_17_2_FD_89732 | JGI IMG/M metagenome (GOLD analysis project Ga0116129, IMG submission 89732) | Peatland microbial communities from SPRUCE experiment site at the Marcell Experimental Forest, Minnesota, USA - June2015DPH_17_10 | ecosystem: Environmental > Terrestrial > Soil > Wetlands >...
CTGAAAGAAGTTTGAGGTCATCCAGGTGACGTAGGCACCGAGGATCATGAACTCGCCATGCGCCATGTTGATGACGCCCATCTGGCCGAAGATGATCGCAAGACCGAGCGCCATCAGCACGTAAACAGAAAACAGGATCAGGCCCGCGAAGCCCTGCATAACGAAGATCGAGCCCAAATCGCCAATCGAATAATCGCCGAACATCAGTCCTGTCCTATGTCGTCGGAGGTTCTGAACCCGCGAACAGGGCTCGCGAGGAAGCGCCGGTTTTGGGATGGCGTGGACCAGATAGATGGTCCACGCCGCAGGGCTTGAAGTGGGAGCAACCGCGTCAGGGAACGCCGCCGCCCACCGGCCACCCTTACTGATAGCCCTCTTACTGATAGCCCTTGGGGAACGGATCCGGCTCGACGAGATCGGCGGTCTCATAGATCAGCTCGAACTGGCCATCGAGCTTGGCGCGGCCGACGCGGGTCTTCGACCACAAATGATGGTTTTCATGGATGCGGACATAACCTTCGGGCGCACCCTTGAATTCAACACCCGGCGAAGCAGCCGCAATCTTGTCAACGTCGAAGCTGCCGGCCTTTTCTACCGTCAACTTCCAGAGCCACGGGCCGAGATAGGCAGCCTGCGTCACGTCACCGATTACAGTTTTGGCTCCCCACATCTTCTGGAATGCCGGGACGAATGCTTTGTTGTTCGGGTTATCCAGGGATTCGAAGTACTTCATGCAGGCATAGGCGCCAGCGATATTCTCACCGCCGATACCGTCGATTTCGTCTTCGGTCACCGAGATCGTGAGCAGCGCCTGCTTGGAAAGATCGATGCCGGCCGCCTTGAGCTGCTTGTAGAACGCGACGTTCGAACCGCCGACAACGTCGGTGAAGATCACGTCGGGCTTGGTCAGCTTGATCTTGTTGATGACCGAATTGAACTGGGTGTTGCCGAGCGGATAATACTCCTCGCCGACAACCTTGCCCTTTAGTACGTTCTCGACATGCTTGCGGGCGATCTTGTTCGAGGTGCGCGGCCAGATGTAATCCGAACCGATAAAGAAGAACGACTTCGCGCCCTTCTCCTTGGCGATCCAGTTCAGGCCGGCCAAAATCTGCTGGGTCGCTTCCTGGCCCGTATAGATGACGTTCTTGGATTGCTCGAGGCCTTCGTAGAAAGTCGGATAATAGAGCATGCCGTTGTATTGCTCGACGACCGGCAACACGGCCTTGCGCGAGGCCGAGGTCCAACAGCCCATGATCGCGGCAACCTTGTCGTTGACGAGAAGCTTCTTGGCTTTCTCGGCGAAGGTCGGCCAGTCGCTGGCGCCGTCTTCCTGAATGAATTTGATCTTGCGCCCGAGCACACCGCCCATGGCATTGATCTGCTCGATGGCGAGCTTTTCGGCCTCGATCGACCCGGTTTCCGAAATCGCCATCGTACCGGTGGCGGAATGAAGAATGCCGACTGTCACTTCGGTGTCGGTGACCGCCAACCCCGTGGTGTTGACCGCGGAAGTAGCAGGCGTATCGGCCCATGAGGACCGCGGCAGCAGGGAAATAGCAGGAAGCGCAGCCATTCCTGCGAGCAATTTGCGCCGAAGCGGCGATTTCAGGCCCCTTTTGATTTCGTCTGACATGAGTACCCCATTCGTGTTCGAGGACGTGGTCTTGCCGCACGAGGATGGCGTGGATTGTGCAGTGCACAGATACGCAAGATCGCGTATATTGCACCGCAAAATACCGACGTAGATTTTGGCATTGGAGTTGCAACGGAGCGCTTGAGATCGGGGGTGCAGAAGTGGCAGGGCGGCAACGGATCGACCGCGTTAGGCGCCAGTATAATCAATGGGTTGCAAACCAAACGCTGGAGGATTATGCGCTCCGCTTCACAGCCAAGAGCGCCCGGCGATGGTCCGCGGCCCGCGTTGCCAACACTGCGCTCGGCGCCATTTCTTTCCTGGCGCTGGAAGCAATCGGTGGAACCATCACCCTCAACTACGGCGTCACCAACGCCGCCGCTGCCATCCTCGTCGTCAGTGCCATTATTTTCTGCTGCGGCCTTCCGATCGCCTATTACGCCGCGAAATGCGGCATCGATATTGACCTTCTCACGCGCGGCGCCGGGTTCGGTTACATCGGCTCCACGATCACCTCGCTGATCTATGCGTCCTTCACCTTCATTTTTTTTGCAATCGAAGCCGTCATTCTCGCCAGTGCGCTCGAGCTATGCCTCGGAATTCCGCGCCCGATCGGATACCTGATCAGCGCCGTCGTCATCATCCCGCTGGTGACCCACGGCATCACCCTGATCAGCCGCTTTCAGCTCTGGACGCAGCCGCTGTGGATTATTCTGCACGTCATTCCCTTCGCCGCCATCGCTTATGCCAATCCGCATTCCTTTACAGAGTGGACCCGGTTCGCCGGCGAGCATGGCAGCGGCTCTGGTCAACTCGATCTCCTGCTGTTCGGCACTGCCGCCTCCGTCGTCTTCTCGCTGGTGGCGCAGATCGGCGAGCAGGTCGACTTTCTGCGATTCCTGCCGCGTGACCGGCGCACATCGAAAAAGTCATGGTGGATTGCACTTCTGACCGCCGGGCCTGGCTGGATCATTCTCGGCGCGCTGAAGCTGTTGGCGGGGTCGTTTCTCGCCTTCTTTGCCATCAACCATGGCATCTCGTACGAGCACGCAGCCGAACCCTCGCAAATGTATCTTCAGGCCTTCCGCTACGTGCTGTCGGAACCCGATCTTGCTTTGGCGTTGACAGGCATTTTCGTGATTCTGTCGCAGCTCAAGATCAACGTGACCAACGCCTACGCAGGCTCGATCGCGTGGTCGAATTTTTTCTCCCGATTGACCCACAGCCATCCCGGCCGCGTCGTCTGGCTGGTGTTCAATGTTCTTGTCGCGCTTCTCTTGATGGAAATCGGCGTCTACAAGGCGCTTGAGCATATACTCGCGCTCTATTCGAACGTCGCCATTGCCTGGGTCGGCGCGCTGGTCTCCGATCTCGTTGTCAACAAGCCGCTCGGCTTGAGACCGCCGCACATGGAATTCAAGCGCGCGCATCTTTACGACATCAATCCGGTCGGCGTCGGCGCAATGTCGATTGCCACCATCGTTTCGATCAGCGCGTTCTACGGATTGTTCGGGCCAACTGCCAAGGCACTATCGCCGTTCGTCGCCCTGACCGTGGCATTCCTTACCGCCCCGCTCATCGCCTTTGCGACCGGCGGCAAATACTACATCGCGCGCAAACCGAAACGAAGCTGGCAGAACATCGAGGCGATCCAATGCTGCATTTGCGAGCATACGTTCGAGCCCGAAGACATGGCTTCCTGCCCCGCTTATGCCGGACCGATCTGCTCGCTGTGCTGCTCGCTGGATGCGCGCTGCCATGATCTCTGCAAGCCGCACGCCCGCATCCAGGCGCAGGTCTCCGAAAGTCTCGGCAAGCTGTTGCCGCAACCGATCTATGCCCGCATCAATTCGCAGGTCGGGCACTATCTCGGGGTATTCGCGGTCTCCGCGGGGTTGGTCGGGCTGACGCTTGCCCTGATCTATCTTCAGACCTCGGCGACCATCGACGTCGATCAGCTCCTGCTGTGGGATGTGCTTTGGAAAGTCTTCTTTGCGCTTTCGATCATCATTGGCGTTGTTGCATGGCTGTTTGTGCTGGCCCAGCAGAGCCGGCGCGCTGCGGAAGCCGAAACCCGCAGACAGACCACGCTCCTGATTCAGGAGATCGACGCCCACAAACGCACCGATGCCGAATTGCAGCGTGCCAAGGAAGTCGCGGAGTCGGCCAACCTGGCGAAAAGCCGCTATGTTGTGGGCTTGAGTCATGAATTGCGTTCACCGCTGAATGCGATCTCCGGCTATGCGCAGTTGCTGGAACAGGACACCAGCCTGAGCACCAAGCCGCGAGATCAGGTTCGCGTGGTCCGCCGCAGCGCCGACCACCTGTCGGGGCTGATCGACGGCATCCTCGATATTTCGAAAATCGAGGCCGGCCGGCTGTACCTGTCGCGCGACGAGGTTCGCATCGGCGAGTTTCTGGACCAGCTCGTCGGCATGTTCCGCCTTCAGGCCGCGGCCAAAGGCGTAGATTTCGTTTTCAGGCGCACGCCGATGTTGCCCGCCGTCGTTTATGCCGACGAAAAGCGGCTGCGTCAGATTCTCATCAACCTGCTCTCCAACGCGATCAAGTTCACCCAGTCCGGCAGCGTGCAGCTCGTCGTACATTATCGCAGTCCTGTTGCCGAATTCGAGGTGATCGATACCGGCCCTGGTATTCAACCATCCGACCTCGAACGCATCTTCGCCCCCTTCGAACGCGGGGCACTCGGCGCCTCGCAACCCCACACCGGAACCGGCCTTGGGTTGACTATCAGCCGCCTGCTCGCAGGCGTCATGGGCGGCGATATTCAGGTCACAAGCACGGTCGGCCTCGGCAGCACATTCCGCGTGAAGTTGCTACTGTCGGAGGTGGCCAATCCGAAGCAGATCGCCCCCGTCGACACGGCGCCGTCCGGTTATCACGGGGCGCGCAGGACGATCCTGATTACGGACGACGATCCGATCCAGCGCGATCTGTTGCGCGAGGTGCTGACGCCGCTCGGCTTTATCCTGCTCAGCGCGCCCGATGGCCCAGGCTGTCTTGCGCTTGCCCAGCATTGCCGTCCGGATTTGTTTTTGCTGGATATCTCAATGGCGGGCATGGACGGCTGGACGGTGGCGGAAACGCTTCGCGCCGACGGCCATCACCAGGCCCGCATCCTGATGGTCTCGGCCAGCGCCCTGGAAGCACATGGCGCTCCGCTGGCACAGCCCTTCCACGACGGCTACCTGATGAAGCCGATCGATATTCCCCGCTTGCTCGAATTGATCCGCCAGCTTCTCAAGATTGAATGGCAATACGACGATGAGCAGGTCATCACTCCGAAATGGCAACCGGGCAGCGGATTGCCGCCGCCGGAAAACCATGTCGAGGAACTCATTACCCTCGGCCAGCTTGGTTATATCCGCGCGATCCAGGTCAAGCTCGATGAGATCGGAACCGATCACCCCGAACACGGGGATTTCGTGTCGGAAATGCGCTCTCTCGTCGATCGCTTCGACCTGGACCGGTATATGGCGACCTTGAGGATGCTGCACGGCCATGATCGCTGAATCGAAAAAACGCGATATCGCGCTCGTCGTCGACGACTCTCCGGAGACATTGCGTCTTCTGACGGACGCGCTTGACGGCGCCGGGATGACCGTCATGGTGGCGATGGACGGCGCTGCAGCGTTGCGCATCATCGATCAAATCACGCCCGACATCATCCTGCTTGACGCCGTGATGCCCGGCATGGACGGCTTTGAGACTTGCCGACGGTTGAAGCGTGATGCGGGTTTGAGCAACGTACCGGTCATCTTCATGACAGGGCTGGCCGAGACCGAACACATTGTCGGCGGCCTGGAGGCCGGTGGCGTCGACTATGTCACCAAGCCGATCGTGATCGAAGAAATGCTGGCGCGCATTCGCGTACACCTCGCCAACGCCCGGATGACGCAGAGCGCACGCGCAGCTCTTGACGTTTCCGGTCGGTATCTGCTCGCCATCAACGGACAGGGAAAAATCGTATGGGCGACGCCGCAGGCGCAAAAGATGCTGTCGGAAAACCTGCCTTCCGGCGGCGGCGAGGAATTTGCGCTGCCCGAACCCATGCTGCAATGGCTTACGCAGATGCAAAATGGAAAACCCAAATCGAAAGCCCAGACCGCCTCTCTGCCGGAGAACGAACAGCTTCAACTGCAGTATATGGGAAAGCTCGGGCCCAACGAGTTTCTGCTGCGTCTGGCAAAGGACTCGAGCGCCGACACCCCGACAGAATTTTCCAGTGAACTCGGGCTGACGACCCGCGAAGGTGAGGTCCTGTCATGGCTCAGCAAAGGAAAGACCAATCGCGATATCGCCCAGATCCTGGGGCTAAGCCCGCGGACCGTGGACAAGCACCTCGAGCAGATCTACGCCAAGCTCGGCGTCGAAAACCGTACCGCCGCCGCGGCGATCGCGACCAGCACCGGACGCAAAAACTCCTGAACGAACGCCTAAAGCATGATCCGGAAAAGTGTGTAGCGGTTTTCCCTCGCGACAAACGCCAAGAGCGTTTGCGCGGAGATCATGCTCAATCAAAGAGCTAAAGCGCGATAACGATCCAACCAAACCTCATCGCGCTTTAGCACACCCCGGCTCGCGCCGCCGTAGGACTGGCGCGAAGCCGCCCGCCATGTTAGCGGCTTCACGCTGAAGCAAGGGCAGCGGAGCGAACAATGTTTGAAGCGGTGATTTGGGATTTCGGCGGCGTATTGACGTCCTCGCCCTTCGAGGCGTTCGCTCGCTTCGAGAGCGAGCGCGGCCTGCCGGCCGATATCATCCGGCGCACCAACGCGGCCAACCATCTGGAGAACGCCTGGGCGAAATTCGAGCGGGCCGAGGTGGATATCGAAACATTCGACAGGCTGTTTGCGGCGGAATCGCTGGCACTCGGGGCCGAGGTCCGGGGTAAGGACGTGTTGCCGCTGCTGGCCGGCGATCTGCGGCCGGAAATGGTCGAGGCGCTCAGGCGCATCAAATCCAGATTCAAGACGGGCTGTATCACCAACAACCTTCCAGCGAATGCGATCGGCAGCGCCGGCGGACGGACGCTCTACATTGCCGAGGTGATGGTGCTGTTCGACCATGTGATTGAATCGGCCAAAATCGGGCTGAGGAAGCCCGATCCGAAAATCTATCGCATGATGGTGGAAGCGCTGGCGGTCGACCCGAAACGCTGCATTTATCTCGACGATCTCGGCGTCAACCTGAAGCCGGCGCGCGCCATGGGCATGACCACGATCAAGGTCGTCAGCGCCAAACAGGCGCTCGCCGAGCTTGAAACAGCGACCGGGCTTTCATTGAGCTAGTGCGTGTACTCAAAAGGCCGGATGTCGGCTTTTGAGGCCTAAGCAGTAATCTGCCGCTCAGCCCGAACATGGGTGGTTTTGACCCATGGCAGAAGTCCTGGCGACGTAGCTGGTGTTGTTGCTGTGGCTCACCAATCGCGCGGTGCGGCAGTCGGACAAAGCTTTTTATACCAGTCATGGATTTCGTAGTAGCTGCATGCGCCACAATCATCGACGAGCATATTGGCTTCTACGTCAAGGACAGCCCACTGCGCATATGTAACGTCGCCCTTGGCTGCGAATTGACTGCGATCTACCGTCTCAATACGACCCAAAAATCGGTAACGTAAGCCGTTCAAGCCGGTCCATTCCTTGGCTGGGCAATCAGCTGTGATCGTTCTGTTCTCACTTTCGGCGCGATCCTGATATGCTTCTTCGACAGCCGTCTTCGAATAGTCATGCTGACCAACCGTATAATACACGGCGGCGCGTCGGCTTGGTTTCGTGTGGATGACAGCATGGTTCGTGTCCAACCCGGCAGCACTCTCAATTTCATCTTCCATGCCATACCTTTCGCCGTACGCGACGAAAAGTTTATTATCGTGCGGCCCGAGATAAATGTCCTGATCAAGTGACCAAGCGCAAACATAGGTGCTGCCATCGCTCCAGCACGCGCCGGCTTGTCGGACTTCTCCGAGCGACTGTCTACGAATTTGCGTATGCGTATGATCTGTCCAGCTCGCCACGCCTTGCCCGGGAGAGGTAACCTTCACTTCAGCTTCAATACCCGATCCGTTCGGATCAGTAATGCGAAAGGACCCCTTATTATCCGTGTGCGTGAACTCACAGACCGAGCCGATGTGGTGCGCGTCACCCACCTCAAACAAACACTTTGCCTGCTTCGCCCATGCTGGCGTTGCGAGAGCGGGCAGCGCAAGGAATAGAACTAACGTTTTAGTTGCCACTATCCGTCTCATCAGGAAGACCGCACAAATTTCAAGCCTCGATCGCGTCCCTGATTTTTTTCCGTGTCAGTGGCAGATTGCGCAGCCGCTTGCCGGTGGCATTGGCAACCGCGTTGGCAACCGATGCCCCAGCCGGCCCCTGCCCGGTTTCGCCGCTACCCAGGAACGGCATGCCCGGACGGTTGATGATATGCACATCGACCTTATCCGGGACTGCATCGAAACGCAGGATCGGATAGGTCTGCCAATCGATGCTGGTGATCCTGACGTCATCGAAGGTGACGGCCTCATAAAGCGTCCAGCTCATGGACTGGAGGATGGCGCCCTCGACCTGGTTGATGATCCCGTCGGGGTTGACGACCTGCCCGCTGTCCACGGCCGCCACCGCGCGCACCAGCCGCGGACGCCCGGTCTCCCGGTTGACTTCCACCTCGGTCGCAATGGCGCAGTAGGCTGCGAGATTCTTGTAGCGGGCAAAGGCGAAGCCGTAGCCACGGTCCTGCGGCGCCCTTTGTCCCTTCTGCCAGCCAAACTCCTTGGCCGCCTTCTCGACGACGTCACGCGCACGCGGATCGTCGAGATGCCTCAGGCGGAATTCGACCGGATCAGCACCGGCCAATTCGGCGAGCTCGGTCATGAAGCTCTCGATCGAAAATACGTTGTGATAGGCGCCGAGCCCGCGCATCGCTGAAATCCGCAACGGCATGGAGGGGATAAAGTGATGCACGACATGCGCATTGGGAAATTTGTAAATCGGGATCGCGTTGCGGTCGCCGCCGCCTTCCGGCAATGGAAGCGGCTTCGGCTCCGGTATGGCAAGGGGATTGGCCATGTGCTGGGCGGCCAGCATGCAACCGCCGCCGCCCGGCCGCATTGAATGCGTGTTGCTCCAGACTTCAAAATTCCATGACGCGATCGCGCCGCTGTCGTCGAGCGAGGCTTTCAGTTTGGTGACCATCGCCGGCCCGTAAGGTTCCCAGCCATGTTCCTGTTCGCGCATCCATTGCACGCGCACGGGAATGCCGGGCAGCTCGCGCGCGATCAAAGCGGCATCGGCGGCCGCGTCGTCGGCGCCATTGTGGCCGTAGCAGCCGGAGCCTTCGACATGAATCAGGCGAACTTTCGCCTGTGGCACGCGCAGCATTTCGGCGACGCCCTGGCGATCGGGGTAGACGCCTTGGGTATGCGTCCAGACCGTCATGACATCGTTGTTGAGTTGCGCCACCGCACAGGATGGACCGATCGAGCCGTGCGACTGATAAGGCCTGGTGTAAGTAGCTCCCAGGGTTCTTTGCCCGGTGGCTGTCGGACCGTTGACTTCGAAGATCACTGAATCCTGCGACGGCAGGCTGGTGACGACGCGCCGCAGATCATTCTGGTTCGGCAACCCGGATTTTTCATTCCATTTTGTCGCGGCCGAGAGCGCGCGCATCGCCTTGATGGCCTGGAATTCCTTTTGCGCGACGACTGCCAGAAAATTGCCGTTGCGAATGACCTTCACCACACCGGGAAGTTTTTCGACGGAAGCCGTATCGCATTCCGTCAGTTGCGCGCCATAGCTCGGCGGTCGCACGAGACGGGCATGGAGCATGCCCGGTAGCCGCATGTCCTGAACGTAAGCGGCACCTCCAGTGACCTTGGCGGGAATATCGACCCGAGGCACCGGTTGCCCCATCACCTTGTAAGTCGCAGGGTCCTTCAGGTTCGATTTGACCTGCGCCTGCACGTGCAGCATGTCTCCCGCGACCAGATCGCCGTAACCGAGGCGTTGGCCGTCGAGCGCAACCACCGAACCATTTTCAGTGCGAAGATTTTCTGCGGGCAGGTCGAGGCGCCGCGCGGCCTCCGCGATCAGAAGCGAGCGCACCTGTGCAGCCGCGTTCAGGATCGCCGTGCCGCTATCCTGCATCGAGTGGCTGCCAGCCGTATAGCCCTCGTTGGCGGTGCGGCCCGTATCAGCGGTCACGACCTTGATTGCCTCGAAGGGAACATCGAGCTCTTCGGCGGCAATTTGCTGGAACGCGGTCTTGAAGCCCTGGCCCAGCTCCGCCTTGCCGGTGAAAGCCGTGATGCCGTCGGCATCGATGCGGATCCACGCATCGAGATAGGGAGAGGTCGCGAGGCTGCCGGGTGGCTTTGGCGCACCTGCCTCGGCATGTTCCTGCGCGAAAGCATCCGACAGCGAGAAGCTGACGATCAAGGCGCCGCCACCGGCCAGCACCTGACGGCGATCGAGAGTCACAGGACCGTTCATTGCGCGCTCCCGTTCGTCGTCAGCTCGGCGGTATCCATCAGGTGAGCGGCGCGATGCACGGCGCGAAGAATGCGCATGTGGGTACCGCAGCGGCAGAGATTGGTTTGTAGTTCGCCGCGAATCTGGGCGTCGGTCGGCTTGGGATTCTTTTGCAGCAGCGCTTGCGCACGCATCATCATTCCGGCGATGCAGTAGCCGCATTGCGCGGCCTGCTCTTCGATAAAGGCCCGCTGGATCGGCGCGGGCCTCTCGACCGTGCCCAACCCTTCCAGTGTCGTCACTTCCTTGTCCTTCAGCAGGAGCAACGGTGTGACGCAGGACAACACGGCCTTGCCGTCGACGATCACCGTGCAGGCGCCGCATTGGCCGAGACCACAGCCGAACTTCGCGGCGTTAAGCTTGAGTTCGTCGCGCAGCACATAGAGCAGCGGTGTATCCGGATCGGCATCGATCTCGTAATCGTGACCGTTGACCTTCAATGTCGTCATGGTTTGTCTCGCTGCGTGGAGCCGCCTGGGGCCATATCAGACCCCGAGGTCTGGAGAAATACGCTTTCCATGTGTCTTGCGTCCTGGACTGTC
>Ga0116129_1001986_pt1 | contig 10726 bp, 4 predicted proteins | sample June2015DPH_17_2_FD_89732 | JGI IMG/M metagenome (GOLD analysis project Ga0116129, IMG submission 89732) | Peatland microbial communities from SPRUCE experiment site at the Marcell Experimental Forest, Minnesota, USA - June2015DPH_17_10 | ecosystem: Environmental > Terrestrial > Soil > Wetlands >...
CCACTGCTTGGCCGCACGCTGTTGCCGGAAGAGGACAAGCCGGGCAAACCGCCCGTCGCCATTGTGAGCAACGGCGCCTGGGTGCGCCTGTTTAACTCCGACCCTGCTATCGTCGGCAAGACCATTACGCTCAACGGAAAGCCATATACTGTTGCGGGTGTGCTAGCGCGCAGCTTTGTGCTCAACGCTGAAGTCATGCCTTCTGAAGGCCCCATGGACAAGGTCGACATCTTCCTCCCTTTGCCCTTGGGACCCGATGCCGCACAGCGCAGGGGCGATGAAAACTACAATATCGTCGTCCGCCTCAAGCCAGGCATTTCCGTCGAACAGGCCCAGGCGGACATAGACATCATCGCCAGCGGCATCCGCGTCAAAGACAAGCGCGACGCCAGCTACGGCATGGATGTCATCGGCTTGCAAAAGCAGGTCGTCGGGGACGTGCGCCGCTCTTTGCTGGTGCTGCTGGGCTCGGTCGCGCTGGTGCTGATGATCGCCTGTGCCAACGTGGCCAACCTTCTGCTCGCCCGCGCAGCGGGACGTGCAAAGGAAATCGCCATCCGCACTGCTCTGGGAGCTGGCTGGCAGCGTCTGGCGCGGCAATTGTTGACGGAGAGCATTCTCCTCGGTCTCCTCGGCGGCGCCGCCGGACTCCTCGTTGCGCGCCTCAGCCTTGTAGTCGTCCGCATCATGAATCCCGGCAATATTCCTCGCCTCGATGAAATTGGAATCAACGGCACCGTTTTGGCCTTCACATTTGGCCTTGCTCTCGCGACGGGCGTGCTTTTCGGCCTTGCACCGGCATGGCGCGCCATCAAACTCGATCCGAACTCGTCTCTCAAGGCCGGCGGCCGCGGCGGACAGGCCGATGGCGGTCTTTATCTGAAACGCCACCGTCTGCGCGGCCTGCTCATCGTCTCAGAACTCGCCATTTCGCTCGTTCTGCTCATTGGCGCGGGGCTGCTGATCCGCAGCTTTGTCCGCCTGCAGAGCGTCTCCCCAGGTTTCAACGCAGACCACGTACTCACCATGCAGATCATCGCCAACGACGCCCGGTACCGCGACGATAAAGTGCTCGCCGCTTTCTACCGCAATGTTGAAGCCCGCATGGCCCACTTGCCGGGCGTGGTCGCCGAAGGCGCGGTTTCGGCGCTCCCCCTCACCGGAACAGTGGGATGGGGAGGAATCCATGTCGAGGGTTACATCCCGCCGCCCGGCCAGGAGTTGCAGGTCGATCAGCGCACCGCAAGCACGGACTATTTCCGCACCATGCAGATTTCTCTGCTCGCGGGCCGCTTCTTCTCCGACAATGACCGCCTGGACACGCCCGAGGTCGTCATCATCGACGAGAATTTCGCCAAGCGCTTCTGGCCGCACATGGATGCCGTCGGAAAACACCTCTGGTTCGATCCCAAAAAGCCCATCACCATCGTCGGCGTCGTGGCCGCGGTCAAACAATACGGCCTCGATACCGACGGCAAAATCGCGACATACTTCCCCTTGCAGCAGGGGTTGGACCGGGGAACCTTTCTGGTAACTCGCGCCAACTCCCATGAAACAACGCTCGCCACCGCCATCGTCAGCGAGATCCACGCGGTCGATCCTACTGTTGTCGTCTATGGAATAAGGACCATGCAGGACCGTCTGGATGATTCGCTGGCACGCCAGCGCTTCTCCAGCACCATGCTCGGTGCATTTGCCGCGTTCGCTTTGCTGCTTGCCGTAGTAGGCCTCTACGGCGTCCTGTCGTATCTGGTCACTCAGAGCACCCGCGACATCGGCATTCTCCTCGCCCTGGGCGCGCGACGCGAAAATATCCTCACTCTCGTCGTCCGGCAGGGGATGCAACTGACGATGATTGGCATCTTTGCAGGCCTGTTAGGCGCGACCGCCCTCACGCGCGTAATCGCCAGCCTGTTGTTCGGGGTGACCACAACCGACGCGGCGACATTCCTGGCAGTTCCCGCTTTGTTAGCAGTTGTGGCACTCACGGCCACGGTCATTCCAGCCTGGCGGGCCAGCAAGGTAGATCCCATGGTAGCCCTGCGCGAGGACTAGCAAAGTTGCCGGCTCTTGCAACCTCCCCAAGTGGCATCTTCGCGGCTGAATGCTGAACGTTGTGAAAGGGGAGCGGAGGGATTTGCGGTTGTCCTTATTTTTCTGCTTCCCTTCCCGCACCCACACCGGGTGCCCCGTTACAGACTTGGAAATGCCCCTCAAGGCCCTTGCTCGAAACAATGCCGCCACAGCGAACCGTATCTGGCCCGGAGCGGTCCTCTGAGGCAGAACGGGCTGTCCAGTACGCACAAAGACATCCCTGCAGTGCAATTGGATGGCCACGAAAACTGGCCAGGCTCGATTGGTTGGTATCGAGGCCTTGATGGTAGCGCCGGCTCAAGGATGACCAGTCCCGAAAAACTCCCCCAGACACCGGGTGCCTCCTCGGGCCCCAGTCCGGAGGGAGGGCACGAGATTCCAGTCGCCATGCCGACCTTTCGTTACAAATCAGGCCGGAATCGAAATCCTTCATGTGGTTCTATGCCCAACCCTGCCGAATTGATCCAACACTGGCCAAACCCAGCCTTAACGTTACTGTCATCAGGGGCAATCGATCTCCAGTTCGATGCTGTTTCCTCATAAGTAACCGACGGGTAAGCGGCTGTCAGGAAGGCGGCTGACGGGCAGGCAACAAACCAGCCCGAACCCAACAAGAGCGGCTGAACGGCTCACTGATTGCATTTTCCCATTCTCTACAGGCGATCGCTAAGGCACCTATGCGGGGCTTCGAGTTCCCTACTCCGTCCGAAGTGCTTGCATGGGATCGATGGAGGCGGCGCGACGGGCTGGGATGAGAGCTGCGATCATGCCGAAGACCGCAAGCAAAACGCAGACGGACAGAATCGTGGTGGGATCGTGCTGGTCAACGCCGAAGAGAAACGCTTTGATAGCGCGCATGGCGACCCAAGAGGCTGCGAGTCCGGAGATGAGGCCGGTGCTTAGGAGCCAGGCTGCCTTCTTCAGGACAAGGATTAACACATCGGTTCGCTGGGCGCCGAGGGCCATGCGGATGCCGACTTCGGGGGTGCGGCGGCTCACGGAATAGGCCATGAGGCCGTAGAGACCGACGAGTGCAAGAACGAAAGCGATGGCAGCGAAGAGGGTTAAAAGCGAGGTTTGGAAGCGGCGGCGGGCACTGGCTTCGGAGACCAGATCGCCCATGGTGCGAATGTCGGCAACGGCGAGATTGGGATCGATGGTGTGGAGGGTGGAGCGAATCTCGAAGGCTACAGCCTTAGTTGGAACGAGGGAGCGGACGGCGATATAGGCGCTGCCGAATGCGTCCTGAAAGAGGGGGAAGTAGATTTGCGGCGCGGGAGCTTCTTCCAGGCTTGTGTGGCGCACGTCGGCGATCACTCCGACGATTGTCTTCCATTGGGAGTGGTGTTCGTCCTGGCTGATGCGGCCCCCAATGGGGTTACGGTCTGCGAAATAGATTCTGGCAAAGCTCTGATTCACGATGACGGTGTTGGACGTAGAGGAATTGTCGGCGTCGGTGAAGCAACGTCCGGCGATCAGTGGAATGCTCATGGCTGAAAGATACTCAGGCGTGACGAATCGGGATTGGGCCAACTGGTCTTTCTCTTTTGCGTAGCCATCTATCCGGAAAGTGCTCAGACTTTCGGATTTGCTGAGGGGCAGGCTGTTGACGGCTCCCACCGCTTGCACGCCTGGGAGAACGGCGATCTTGTCGATGAGATTGTGGAAGAATGCAATGCGTTGTTGAGGCTGGCTGTAGCGTGAATCCAGACTGATGTTGAGTGTGACGGTGGATTCCGAGAAGCCGGTCGGAACTGAAAGGACGTTGACATAGCTGCGCAGCAGAAGGCCCGCGCCTGCGAGAAGCACAACTACGAGAGCGGACTCGGCTACAATCAGAGCGCTTTGAGTGCGGCTATGACCACCGGGCGTCTGGCGAGCGTTGCCGGTTTTAAGGAAGTCGGTGAGATTGACTCGGGAGACGATCAGGGCTGGAAGGACGCCGGTCGTGATACTGGTGAGCAAGGAAACGGCTACGGTGAAGATCAACACGTTCGCATCGAGAGAAGCTTCGCGGAGGCGTGGAATGTTGCCTGGATCGAGAAGAGGCAGGGTTCGCAGAAAGAGAACAGCGAGGCCAACTCCGATAGCTCCGGCACCGAGGCCGAGGAGCAGCGACTCTGTGAGTAGTTGGCGGACAATGCGATTGCGGCCAGCACCGAGGGCGGCGCGCACACCTAACTCGCGCGCCCGGACGGTAGCTCTGGCTAGAAGCAGGTTAGCCGCGTTTCCACAGGCGATCAAGAGAACGAGGGACACCGCGCCAAGCAGAAGTTTCATGAGAGGCCGGAAGGGGCCGAGAGCGTTGTCCATGAAGCCTTTTACCAGGGCGCCCCAGTCCTTCCTCTCGCCGGTGTGAAGTTTGTTGAAGCGGGCCATGAGTGTGCTCATTTCAGACTGAGCCTGGCTCACGGAGACGCCGGTTTGAAGGCGCGCAACCGTTACAGCGGCTCCTGGGCTGCGATCTGCTTTCTGCTGGGGAGTGAGTGCGAGAGGAAGCCAGATTTCGGTGGCCTTGATGTGGGGATTTCCGTAGGCCAGGTCGGAGCTGAAGGGATACTCGAACTCCGGCTGCATGACTCCGACAATTCTGTAGCTCGAGCCATCCAAAGTCAATGAATGCTCAAGGACGTCTGCGCCGCCTGCGAACATGGATTGCCAGAGCGAATGACTAATGACCGCGACTTTGTCGTGGCCGGGCTGATTGTCGTTGGCGTCGATGGCGCGGCCGAGTTCTGGCATGGATTGAAGCGTGGAGAAGAAGCTCTCGTCGACCCGAGCGGCGCCGACACGCTCTACCGATCCCTGTGACGTGAGCGTGAACGCTGCCTGCTCGAATGCGGTCATGCTGGCAAAGGAATGGCTCTGCTGCTTGAGATCGAAGAAATCGGCATAGCTTGGGCAGATGGCTTCTGGCGGAATGGGGATATGGGGACTTGGCGTGAATAAATAGACGAGTCGGTCGGGATCGCCGTAGGGCAGTGAGCGGATCAGGACTGCGTTTACAAGGCTGAAGACGGCCGTGCAGGCGCCTATGCCGAGGGCTAGAGTGAGCACTGCGGTTATGGTGAAGCCTGCGCTCTTGCATAATGTGCGCAGGCCATAGCGCAGGTCCTGCATGGTTTGTTCGATCCACTGCAGAGAGCGCTCGTCGCGATGTGCCTGTTTTGCCTGCTCCACGCCGCCGTAAGCGCGTCGCGCGGCCAGCCGTGCTTCTTCAGGCGACATGCCGCGGCGTTCGAACTCGTCGGCGAGGAGGGTGAGGTGCGATGCGACTTCGCGCGCAAGGTCCAATTCGGCGCGCTGGTTGGCGAAAAGACTGCTGAGCCGGGCGATGATTCTCCTCAAACGCGCCATGGTTACCTTTCCGCCGCGAGCAGCTTTTCAACCACGCCGGCCATCTGGCGCCAGCGTTCGGTTTCTATATCGAGCGCCCTCAACCCCGCCCGGGTGATGGTGTAATCCTTCGCTTCGCAGCTGTATTCCGTCTTGCCCCAGGAGCCCGGGGGCCAGCCGTGCTGCTCAATCCGGACCATAGCCGGATATAGGGTGCCCTGGTTAAGATTCAGGGCCTCCTCCGAGAGCTGCTGGAGCCTGTTGGCGATGCCATAGGCATGCTGTGGGCCCATCGTAGCAAGGGTGCGGAGGATCATGAGGTCGAGAGTGCCTTGCAGGATCTGGATGGGCATTTTCTTCACTTTGCATTCAAGTGAACATGGATTTCACTTGGATGTCAAGTGGTCCCCTCAAGACGAGCTTCGAGGCTCGGCCAACACGGTCGATCGGAGGAGCGGCGGAGCGATCGCGGTTCCTCACTCCTGATGCCAATCGCCAATGTGCTGAATGAACCAAAGCCGAATCGCCTTCCGGGTTTTCGGTTGCGGTAGGACCAAACCGGCCCCCTTCCCTTATCTAAATCCGGGCAAGATTCGGTTGCTTGCCGGGGCGAAGATTCGGCATATGGAAGGGTAGGTAGGCGACCATCCGGGCACTCCGGCATCCCGGGACGTTGCGGCGATTGTCAGCACCAACGCCCGCCAGCTGTTATCGCTTGAGGGCTTTCCCTCCATGCACCGATTCAATGTGGTGCTGCCACGATGGGTACCGGATATTCGCTGGGGCGCAGATTCGCATTCTCGGCCTTTCCGTCTGCTCCGAGCCAGATGCGGTAATCGATCGATCCCTTCTCAAAATTCACCTGATAAATATCGGCGCCGCCCGGCCCGACTCCCTTGAAAATCACCGACTGCAAAGCACCCATCGCCCTAATCATCGGCTGGAGCTGGGGCAACTGCTGACGCGTTACTTCGGTGAGTCTAGGGCTCATCAGATCGTAATTGGGCCTGCCAGTCTGAAGCTCACCGATGATCCTGCGCACAGCAGCCTCGCTCCCCGACGCTGCGGTTTGATCCTTGAACCTCTTGTCAAATGCAGCCGCGGCATCGGCACTCTTTTTTGCCTCAACATCGTCCAGCCGCTTCGCGGTCATATCCCGGCCATTCTGATGGAGGATCAGCTGGCTTGCGGGTCCCTTTTCATCTTTGGGAAACTCAATCTCGGCATTGATATCCTTGGGGAAGAACATCGTCTCCGACTCGGCAAACAAAGGAACCTTTCTTTGCCCGGTCACCTGTGAAACCGGTTGGCCGTTGACGAGAGTGATGGTCATGTTAAGAGTCGGCGCAAGCGCGTAGACTCCGGCGTATTGAGCCAGGATTTTTGGATCGACCGAAACGACGGTGCGAACGGTGGGGTGGAGGTCAGGCCAACTGTAGACAGCGGCGACGCTGTGCAGAATCTCGCTTGCGATCAGACCTCCGTTGGACGAGTTGGTCATGACCACCGCGCCCTCGCCCTTCTTCTCGTAAGCAGCGAAGTTATTGACGAAGCCCTCGTTCACGCCACCGTGGGTGAAGTATGGGTCGGTTTCGGCGCCGCCGATCTCCAGGCCGAGGCCCCACTGCCCCATCCCCGGGGTCAGCATCTGGCGCGTCATCTCGACGGAGAGAACATGGTTCGCTTTGCCTTCCAGCGACTTTTGAACCTCGATTGCGTAACGGGCCAGGTCGGTTGGAGTCGTCCATAGTCCGGCCGCGGCCATCTCGGGGTAGGTATGCGCGCCGCCCTTGACAGGCTTTCCGTCTCCAGAATATGGGGTCGCCGCATAGGCCTGAAACTCTTTGGGCAACGGCTGCTCGTAGGTGCTTTGCGTCATGCCGATGGGCGCCAGCACTGTGTCATGGAGCAGTTTGGGGAACGGTCCTTTGGTTACATCGATCAGCGCCTGCTGCATGATTGTGTAGCCACCGCCGGAGTAGTTCCATTTTGCTCCAGGTGCGGCCTCGCTGCGGATGGCCGGGGTGTTGGCGGGTTTCTCGCCATTGAGCACCTGCACAAGGGTGGGAACCGGCTCCGTGGAGGCATAGCCAGGGAAGCCGTGAACGGTAGTGCCGCCGGTGTGAGTGAGCAACTCACGCAGGGTCACTGGCTTGCCCACAGCCACAGGGTCTGCGGGAAATTTCCAAGTGGTAAGAAACGTGTTAATGTCCGCATCGAGCGAGAGCTTGCCCTGCTCGACCAGTCGGAGCGCCGCCATGGCTGCCAGGGGCTTGCTGATGGACCCGGCCTGAAACATTGTCTGAGGTGTGACTGGAGATCCGCCGATACTGCTGACGCCAAATCCGCGCGCCCACTCAATCTTGCCCTTGTGGATAACTGCGATGCTTACCCCGGGAACATTAAGTTCCTTCATTCGATCAGCAAGCATGTGGGTGGCGTGCTCATCGCCTTTGATGACCACATCGCCGGTCAGTCCTGACGTTACGAGCTGAATGTGCTCGTCGGTTTCAGCAGAGGCCACTGGCGCATCCTGCGCAACACCAAACTGTGCCGCCCAGCAGGCTAAGGTCATGAGTACAAACCCCTTGGAGACAAACTTGCACATAAATCCTCCGCGCAAACAAATTGGCAGGGTACAACGGGGACATATGCTGATCTCAAAAAACGTCCATCCCATTATTTAACTTACACTTGGACGCTCATTGCACCCGAAATACCTCCGACTCGTCTCTAGCCCGGTTTTTTGGTGTCCAAAGGGTTCCAGGCAGGCCCCAACCACGGTTTTGTACGGCTTGGCGACCACTGACGAACAGCCCCACTTGGTCGGTTCATCTTCGAGGCTAAAAGCTGAGTTCGTGTTAAGCCGCTGACCGAGGCAGTTTCAGTGGAGTCCGTCAGTTTTGGGTTTTGGGAGTTGAATTGGCCGGAGAAGTCGCTGGCTGCGGAGGCGTCGCAGGGGGCTTGGGTATCCTCTTCGCCTTTCGAACTTGAGCAGGCGCTGGACAGACAGGCGCCGCCGGAGGGGGTGTCACGGCGCATTTAACGGCCTCACGTGCTTTTAAGGTCGTTCGCAGATCGATTTCCTGTTTTTCCAGTGCAGCGGCAGACGCTTGCAGGCGGTCATCGAGCGCGGCACGTGCGTTTCCCAAACTCGTCAGGGCTTGCTCTAACGGGGTTAACTCCAATGCAGTCCCGGAAATCCGCGCCGCTTCAACGACACTTAGGAGCACGTCATAGAGAGCAGCGATATTGCGCGATACCGGCAGCATTTTACTGATGGTTTCGGGAGAAGCATCGGCCGTATCCAGGAGCGGCGGCAGGGTCGTATGCAGATCTCGCAAGATGGCGCTGACGTGATCGCGGGCTTCATCACGAACACTCCCCTTCTTCCACTTATCCACGTTCAAAGCACCGACGGTCTGCTGCACTTGATCAAGCGCGGGCCGCAAGAATCCAGAGGTAGCGGGGGGCGCAATAGGCGCTGCTTGAACGGACGTCCCACCCGTGGACGATTGTGCCGCCGTGACGAGGCAAAAAGAGAACAATATTGCCACGAGAGAAAAAGCACTTGAAATGCCATTGCGTGCTCCTACTGTCTCAAGAGAGCGCCGAACTACAGCAAAAAGGCGTCTCGCAGATCCTCTATTTTGAGAAAAGAAAAGCGAGGACCTACGACTTGCCGAAGACCAAGATTGCTCATCCGTAAGGCATTTACGTTTCATCTTGACTCACCACCTCTAGACCCGTCAGGATAACCCAAAGTTGCTGGCACTTTCCAGCGTCTCAGCCCGGCCCATGCCCGGGAGGGCCGCTCAGCCGAAACGATCGGTGCCTGCCCTTCCTCGCTCACCTGGATGATTGCGCCGGAGTCACCGGCAACCGGGCAGTAACTCCAAAACGGTGTCACTTCTCAGTTGACGACAACCCCGACCAGAAGGGCGCGACTAGGATTCGGGCTTGATTTTCCGAGTTCTGGGAAGATTTACGGAATTAGCGCCATCGAATTGATGCCGGCGCTCACGAACCAACAGCGACCATCCAATCAGAATGCTGCCCACGCCATTCCGAAGATCGTCATCTGCCGGACAAATGGGAAAGTGAATTCTCCTTTTCCGGAGAACACAGTTTTCCGCAATGAGGATTCTCGCCCATTCTGACCATCATGGCGGGTCACTCTGTACGAAGCGCCCTCACGGGATCAATCTCCGCTGCTCGCCGCGCCGGCAGGTAGGAAGCGAGCAATGCTGTGGCAAAGAGAACTGCTGTCACGGAGGCGACCACGGACAGATCTAATGCTTGGACGCCGTAGAGAGTGCTCTGCATTGTGCGGCCAACAAGCATGGCGCCCCCGATTCCAAGCGCCAGGCCGATCAAGGCGAGAATTGCCCCCTCCCGGACAATGAGGCCGGTGACGTTGGCGCGGCTGGCGCCGAGAGCAATGCGAAGTCCGATCTCCTGGGTGCGCTGGGTGACCGTAAAGGCCATTACACCATAGATGCCGACCCCAGCAAGCAGCAAGGCCAGCGCCGCAAACCCGCCGTACATGAGCAAGGTAAACCGGTCGCCGACGAGCAGGCGCTCCTTAACCTCCTCCATGGTTTGAACCTGGGCCAGGGCTATCTGCGAGTCGACGGAGTGCACGGCATCGGCGACGGTTCGGGTCATGGCTGCGGGATCATTGACTGTGCGGACGCCGATAGTGACGCTCGGCAAAAGCGACTGGGAGAACGGCACGTCAACCTCCGGCTGATCCTGGCGCAGGCCGAAGGAGCGGACGTCGTGAAAGACGCCGACGATCTGCCAATCGACGAGAGGACCCAGTTTGGGCAGACCGGGAATGATCTGCTCAATGGAGAGTCTCTGGCGAAGAGGATCCATGCCTTTCAGATATTGGCGCGCGAATTCCTCGTTGACCACCGCGACCCGCACGCTGGTCGCGGTGTCCTGAGCAGTAAATGAGCGGCCTTGAATGAGACGGATTCCGAAGGTCTTAAAATAATCCGGAGTGACCGACTGAAAGGGTGATCCAGGCCGTTGCGCAAAATCGACCACCGGTTGACCCACCACGGAAAAGGGCATTCCGTCGCTGGTGCCGCGCAGTGGAGTGCCTGTTACCACTGCGGCTGCGGAGACTCCTGGAAGGGACTGGAGGCGGTCGAGAATCTGGCGATATTGACATCCTCCCCTTCCTAAAGGACTGATCTTTACCCATATCTTCCGCTGGACACAGGGGGAGAGTGAGGTGGATGCTCGAATATTTTCCACATGGCGGTCATGGTGTCGAGGTACTGCA
>Ga0116129_1001987_pt1 | contig 10726 bp, 7 predicted proteins | sample June2015DPH_17_2_FD_89732 | JGI IMG/M metagenome (GOLD analysis project Ga0116129, IMG submission 89732) | Peatland microbial communities from SPRUCE experiment site at the Marcell Experimental Forest, Minnesota, USA - June2015DPH_17_10 | ecosystem: Environmental > Terrestrial > Soil > Wetlands >...
CGCAGAGCTATCCCTCGCGCACCAAGGATACCGACGACGTCGACTTCTCCACCGGCTCGGTCGGCCTCGGCGTGGCGCAGACGTTGTTTTCATCGCTGGTGCAGGACTACGTGCGGGAGCACGGATGGGGACGTGAGCGACGTGAAGGACGCATGGTCGCGCTCGTCGGCGATGCCGAGCTCGACGAGGGCAATATATTCGAGGCGATCCTCGAGGGCTGGAAGCAGGGCCTGCGCAATTGCTGGTGGATCGTCGACTACAATCGGCAGAGTCTCGACGCGGTGGTGCGCGAGGGCTTGTGGGCACGATTCGAAGAGCTGTTCCGCGGCTTCGGCTGGGACGTGGTCATCCTCAAATACGGCGCGCTGCTCCAGGCCGCGTTCGAGGAACCGGGCGGCGACACGCTGCGCGCCTGGATCGACAATTGCCCGAACCAGCTTTATTCCGCCTTGGTGTTCGGGGGCGGCGCGGCGTGGCGCAAGCGGCTCCTCGACGACATCGGCGACCGGGGCGCGGTCACCCGGCTGATCGCGCAACATTCGGACGACGCGTTGGCGCGCCTGATGACCAATCTCGCCGGGCACGATCTGCCCACGCTGCGCGAGGCATTTCGGGCGATCGATCACGACCGGCCGACCTTTTTCATTTGCTACACCATCAAAGGATTTGGCCTGCCCTTCGCGGGACACAAGGACAACCATGCGGGCTTGATGACGCCGGCCCAGATGGACGTGTTCCGGACCTCCATGGAGGTGCGGCCGGGTCACGAATGGGACATGTTCGAAGGCCTCGCGGCGCCGCCGGAGCGTTTGCAGGGCTTTCTTGACCGCGTGCCGTTTGCGGCCGAAGGCCCGCGCCGGCTCAAGGCACCGGTGCTTGCGGTGCCGGAGGAGCTTGCCGTCACCATTGCGCCGACGATGTCGACGCAGACCGGCTTCGGCGCCATTCTCAATGAGCTCGGCAGGGCCAACGCCGCATTCGCGGAGCGCATCGTCACCACCTCGCCGGACGTCACCGTCTCGACGAATCTCGGCGCCTGGGTCAATCGGCGCGGACTGTTCGCTCGCGAAGCGATGGCGGACACCTTCAAGAGCGAGCGGATTCCGTCGACCTTCAATTGGGAATTCTCACCCAAGGGGCAACACATCGAGCTGGGCATCGCCGAGATGAACCTGTTCATCCTGCTCTCGGCGCTGGGGCTCTCGCACACCATCAACGGCGTGCGGCTGCTGCCGATCGGTACGCTCTACGATCCGTTCATCGCCCGCGGCCTCGATGCGCTGAACTATGCCTGCTACCAGGATGCGCGTTTCATCCTGGTGGCGACGCCGTCGGGCATTACGCTCGCGCCGGAAGGCGGGGCGCATCAGTCCATCGCCGAGCCATTGATCGGCCTCGCCCAGGACGGCCTTGCCGCCTTCGAGCCGGCTTTTGTCGATGAACTCGCCGTGATCATGGCTTGGGCACTCGCCTATATCCAGAAGGATGGCGAGGCGATGCCGTCCGAGCGCAATTGGCTGCGCGACGAAACCGGGGGCTCGATTTATCTGCGGCTCTCCACCCGCCCGGTCGAGCAGGTCGCGCGCACGATGCGGCCCGAGCTGCGCCACGCCATCATCGACGGCGGCTATTGGCTGCGCGAGCCGGGGCCGAATTGTCAGGTGGTCGTTGCCTATACGGGCGCGATCGCGCCCGAGGCGATTGCCGCGGTCGGGCTGATGGCCGAGGACCGTCGCGACGTCGGCCTGCTCGCCATCACTTCCGCCGACCGGCTCAATGCCGGCTGGACCGCCGCCCAACGCGCCCGCCAGCGCGGCCTCGCCCACGCGCAGGCACACATCGAGCGGCTGCTGGCGGACCTGCCGCCCCATTGCGGCATCGTGACGGTGCTGGACGGACATCCGGCGACGCTGGCGTGGCTCGGCGGGGTGCGGGGGCATCGCGTCTGCTCGCTCGGCGTCGAGCATTTCGGCCAGACCGGCTCGCTTGCCGACCTCTATCGGCACTATGGGATCGACAGCAACGCCATCGTCGCCGCCGCGCAGGCCATCGCGCCCGGCCGTCCGATCCGCCATCTCGGCGTGTTGGGATCCTCAACGTAGCGTCGCGAACCGTTAGTCGGCAGCGTTGCGCAAAACAGCTTCGAGAGTGGCGTCGAGATGCCGTCCGACCGCCGCCACGCGCTGATCGCCATACTGGCTAAAGAACGATGATGGCCGATCATATTCGAAGATTCCCCTGCCTTGCTCGTCCTCGAACAGAACCACCCGCAGCGGCGCGTAGAGAGCGGCGGGGAGTTGATGGCGGGTCATCATTGAGGCGGTAAGGGGATTACCTATCTCATATTGCACCGCGTTGCGTCTCCCGCCCGCAATCTGCAACAAGGCGCCGTGATCGCGCTCTTCAAAGATTGACAGTTTTGGCCCGTTCTCTTCGTAGTCCTTCGCCCGTTCCTGATCGCCGCTGCGCAGCGCCTCGGCGATGCCAGTATCGAGCTTCGGGACTGTGCCTTCGAGCTTTCTGCGGACTTCCGTGAAAGGCCGTCCTGACGAAATCCTGATGTGCTCAACCGCAATCGTCTGCGACGTGATGGAAGCTGGTGTCGCCGCTTGGATCATGTCGCACTCCCATTCCCATTCTCTGAGTCCGGTCACTTAGGCAACCGAAGGTCACAGCAGTTGTCGATGCAGAAATTCGCTCGACCGCCTGTTGGCGAGGGCCGCCGCTGCCGCATTGTAGTGCGCCCCATTGTGCCGGGAGAAGGCGTGACGCTGACCCGGATAGCCGTAAACGGTCGCGTTCGACTTTTTTGCGAGCGCCGCTTTGATCTGAGCTTGCGCCGCCTTCGAGATGAATTCGTCCTCCTCGCCGAGGTGCATCAGCAAGGGGGCGTCCAACCCGCCAACCTCGCCGAGGTATTTTTCCGTGTCGCCGCCATGATAAGCAACGGCCGCGTCGACTTCATAGCGGGCCGCCGTGATAAAGGCCATCAATGCACCGAGGCAGTACCCCTGCAGGGCAACCTTTCCGGTCGACTCTGGCAACTCGACAGCGGTGCGGACCGTTTCCATGATATCTTTCGCACCCGCATCGCGATCATACGCCGCGTAAAGTCGCAGGCCGTGTTGCCAGTCGGCTTCAGACCTGACGTTGAGATCGACTCCAGGTTCTTGCCGCCAGAATAGGTCCGGCGCGATTGCGATGAACCCCTGGGCTGCCAACTCATTACAGGTCGCTCGGATGTCGGCGTTGACACCAAACAATTCCTGGAGAACGACCACCGCCGGCGCGGGTAAGCTTGTCGGCCGCGAGATGTAGGCAGCGAATGTTCCGTCCGGAGATTTGATGACAATTTGATTCTCCATAGTGATCCCCAGAGTTACCTTGAAACGAGGACGTTGTTGATTTGGCCGATAATCGGCCGAGGGCTGGCACGTGAACCGGCTACCGTCAGAGCGCAGGCGGTGGGTCAGTCGACCGTCAGCTCTGGCGACGTGGAGGAGGGAAGCTCGGTCCACTCTTGGGGCGGGTTCACGTGTCCCAAGAGCCGCTACAGGAGAGGCGTCGCTTCACCGATTGGCCGATGCGGAGGTCGCAGCTTCCTCGATGAGCTTGGCCGTTTCTCTCGGATGAGACATGTAGGCCACATGGCTGGAATTCACTTCGACTGTCTTGGCACCGGCGCGCTTTGCCATCATGCGCTCCTGCTCCGGATTGATCGACCGGTCTGCGGTGGCCACCATGTACCACGTGGGTTTCGACTTCCAGGCGGGTTTCGAGACCTTGTGGGTGAACGCGTCGGTGGAGATCGGCACCTGCGACACGGCCATGAACGCCGCCTGATCCTTCGGAATGTCCGCCGCGAAATGCTCCTGTTCTATCCACCAGTTCCCGTTGCTGTCTGGCTTGAACGCCTTGGAGGCTTGCGGCAGCGCCTGTTCGATCGACGCACAGCTCTCGCCTTCGTCGAGCGCGAATGCCGCAATATAGACAAGCGCCGCAACGTTTGGATGATTGCCGGCCTCGGTGATGACGGACCCGCCATAGCTGTGGCCCACCAGAACCACCGGCCCGCCCATGGCGTCGATGGCCGCCTTCGTGTACTTCTGGTCGTCGGCGTACGAGGTCTCCGGGTGCTGCGACACCGACACCTTGTATCCATCATTCATGAGGATATGAGCGACGGCTTCCCAGCCGGAGCCGTCGGCGAAAGCGCCATGCACCAGGACCACATTCTTAATTTGTTGTGCCATGACCATTCTCCTTTGCGGTAAAGATCCAGTCGGATCATTTGACGCCGATGTCGAACGCTTTACCGCTTCTGTCTTGCGCAATCGGCGCTGACTTATGGGCGCAACTCGGCACTCGGGCCTGCGCACACTGTATCGTCCGAAGCGCGCGCAAAATTGTACGAACTTGCCCGCCTTGTAAGATTCGCCCGAAAAATCGCCGCGACAGACGACGCCGCTGGCGATTTGCCGCTGTTTTTCTGATTGTGGGGCGTTTATCCTGCCTCCCGTCCGGGACGATGGATGCTCTTGTTGAGAGCGCGAGAGTGTTTGTCGCTCACGAGAATTAATTGCCGCTTTAGCTGTTATGGAGGCAATGATGGGTGCGGATGCGATCGAGGACGACCTTGCCAGACGCTTCCGGATAGATCGTCCGCCGACACTCTTGGCGCGAAGATCTTCAAAAACACGCATCGGTTTTTCGCGCATGCGGAGTAGTCGTCCGACGCGTGGCCGTTCGGTGGCCGTGCCACCGGAAGAGGCTTTTGCATTCCACGTTCCGTTGTCGCTGCCGTTTTTCTCGGACCTGTGGACGTCAGGACGGCGCAGAGAAGTGCCCGAGATGCGTCTCGGTGATGCACAGCTGGTCGACCTCGGCGACAATCCGGTCGTCAGTTTGGGTATCCCTTTCGATTCGCTTCGCTTTTACATCACGCAGGTTGCGCTCGATGAGATGGCCAATGAAGCCGGAATTCGCCGTGTGAAAGGGCTTTATGCACCGAACTTTGGCGCCCGCGATTTGGTCATGTTCGGTCTGGCACAAGCGCTTGCCGGTGCGATGGAGCAGCCTGGCGACGGTATCGCCATGTTTTCCGACTGTATTGCGCTCGCTTTTTTCGCTCACATCGTGCGCGCTTACGGCAGCGTCCCGGCCGGCGGACGGAACGCCCGCGGCGGTCTCGCGCCGTGGCAACTGCAGCGCGCCCGCGACTTCATCAATGCCAATTTGGCAGGCGATCCTTCGATCTCCCAGGTCGCGAATGAATGCGGACTGTCAACGAGCTACTTTGTCCGCGCGTTCAAGCAGACGACGGGCGTGCCGCCCTACCGATGGCTAACCAAACAACGCGTCGGGCGCGCCAAAGAGCTTTTACGGGACCCAGGCCGGGAACTCGCTGATATTGCCCAGCTCTGCGGCTTTGTCGACCAAAGCCACTTCACGCGTGTTTTTTCCAGGAGCGAGGGTTACAGTCCGGGACGGTGGCGCCGCCTCTATCGCTTTTAGCCCGATGAAATTTTTGTGCTGCTGGGATCGGAGGCGGTGGCGCCGCCGGGCTTCGCGTACACCAGCGCGCGGAGACGGCGGCTCACCTCGCTTCTTCGGCGGGCCTCTTTGATTTTCATCAAAGACTTTTCGAAGCTTTACCTACGGCGCGCACCGAAGACAGGCGTCATGATGCGCCGCCCGCGCCGGTGACGGCGCGGCCGGGCTCTTTTTGTGCGCGTGTTGGCCTTACGCCGTCGAGTGCCTCGGGTTTCGCGATCTTCTGCCGGCGATGCCGCCAGCCCCGCACGCGCTCGCTCAGGAGGTCGAGGTAGATATAGACGACGGGAGTCGTGAACAACGTGAGAAGCTGCGACACCAGGAGCCCGCCGACGATCGTGTAGCCGAGCGGCTGGCGCAGCTCCGCGCCGTTGCCGGTGCCGAGCATCAGCGGCACGCCGCCGAGCATTGCCGCCATCGTGGTCATCAGGATCGGCCGGAAGCGCAGGACGCAGGCGCGGTAGATCGCCTTCTCGGGACCGAGCTTCTCCTCGCGCTCGACCTGAAGCGCGAAGTCCACCAGCATGATGCCGTTCTTCTTGACGATACCGATCAACAGGATGATCCCGATGATGGCGATCACGCTGAGATCGAGATGCACGGCCATGAGGAGCAGCAGCGCCCCGATGCCGGCCGAGGGCAGGGTGGACAGGATCGTGATCGGATGGATCGTGCTCTCGTAGAGCACGCCGAGGATGATGTAGATGACGACGAGCGCAGCCGCGATCAGGAGCGGCGTGCTCGCCAGCGAGGACTGGAACGCCTGGGCGTTGCCCTGGAAGCTCGTCGCGACCGAGAGCGGCTTGCCGCTCTGCCGCTCGAACTTGCGGATCGCGTCGACGGCGTCGCCCAGCGAGGCACCGGGCTTCATGTTGAAGGAGATCGTCACCGATGGGAACATGCCCTGATGGTTGATCACGATCGGGGCGGCCTGCACGTCGCTCTTCACGAGCGTGCTGAGCGGCACCTGCTGTCCGGTCGATGAGCTGACATAGATGCCCGTGAGCGCCTCCGGCCCGGTCTGGAACTCCGGCGCGACCTCGAGCACCACGTGATACTGGTTGATCGCGGTGAAAATCGTCGAGACGATGCGCTGGCCGAAGGCATCGTCGAGCGTGTTGTCGATCGCGGCCGGCAGGATGCCGAAGCTCGAAGCCACATCGCGGTTCGTGGTGACGTTGAGGAGTGGGCCGGCATTCTCCTGGTCGGAGGCGACGTCCGTGATCTGTGGGATCGTCCCCAGCTTGTCGATGAAGATCTGGGCCCAGTGCTCCAGCTCGTTCGCGTCGGCATCGTAGATCGTGTACTGGTACTGGGTTTTGGAAATGCGCGCCCCGATGGTCACGTCCTGCGCGGCCTGGAGGTAGAGCCGCGCGCCCTGGATTCGGGCGAGCTTCGGGGTCAGGCGATCGATCACCTGCTGGGCGCTGACGTCGCGCTCATCTCGTGGCTTCAGCACGATGAAGCCGCGACCCTGGTTGAGGGTCGGGGTCGAGCCGCCCGGCCCCATAAAATCACTGACGGACTCGACGGCAGGGTCCTGCATTACGACGTCCATCAGGGCCTGCTGGCGCGCCGCCATCGCGGGAAACGAGATGTCCTGCGAGGCTTCCGCGATCGCGAACAGCATCCCGGTGTCCTGCTGCGGGAAGAAGCTCTTCGGGATCGCGTAATAGAGGTATCCAGTCAGCGCGATGGTGCCGAGCATGACGGCCAGCGTCGCGGCGCGATGGCGCAGCGCGATCTTGAGGCCGCCTTCATACCAGGTGAGCAGCGTGTCGAAGCCGTTTTCCAGGGCCTGATAGACGCGGCCGTGCTGCCGAGGGGCCTCGCTGGTGAGGAGCCGCGCGCACATCATTGGCGTCAGCGTCAGTGAGATGATGAGCGAGAGCACGAGCGCGATGCTCACGGCGGCGGCGAACTCGCGGAACAGCAGGCCGACATATCCGCTCATCAGGAACAGCGGAATGAACACCGCGATCAGCGACAGCGTAATCGACAGCACCGTAAAGCCGATCTCCCGCGAGCCCTTGACCGCCGCCTCCATCGGGTTCAGCCCATGCTCCAGGTGGCGCACGATGTTCTCGATCACCACCACGGCATCGTCCACCACGAAGCCGACCGCGATCGTCAGCGCCATCAGCGACAGATTGTCGAGGCTGTAGTTCATCTCATAGAGAAGAGCGAAGGAGCCGATCAGGGCGAGCGGCACCGTGATGCCTGGGATCACGGTCGCCCAGAAATTGCGCAGGAACACGAAGATCACCATCACGACGAGCACGACGGTGATGATGAGCGTGAAGCGCACATCCGCCACCGAGGCGCGGATCGTGGTGGTGCGGTCGGACGCGATCGAGACCTTGATACCGGGCGGGATCGAGGCTTCGAGCTGCGGCAGCATCGCCTTGATGTTGTCCACCGTCTCGATCACGTTCGCACCCGGTACGCGCAGGATCGTCAGGATGACGGCGCGCTGGTGGTTGAACCAGCCGGCGAGAAGATCGTTCTCCGACGCCTCGATCGCGCGCCCGACATCCTTGATGCGCACCGGCGAGCCGTTGCGATACGCGATAATGAGATCGTTATAGCCATCCGGCTTGAGAAGCTGGTCGTTCGTGTTGAGCGTGAAAGTCTGGCGCGGGCTGTTGAGTGTGCCCTTCGCAAGGTCGACGTTCGCGTTGCTCACCACGTTGCGCACATCTTCGAGGCTAATGCCGCGTGCGGCGAGCGCCTGCGGATTCATCTGGACGCGGATCGCGGGCTTCTGCTGGCCGCCGATGCCGACCTGACCGACGCCGGAGATCTGGGAGATCTTCGGCAGCAGGATGTTTTCCGCAAAGGCATCGACGGTGGTGAGCGGCAGCGTGTCGGAGGTGACCGCGAGCAGGATGGCGGGCGTGTCGGCCGGGTTCACCTTTCGGATCGTCGGTGGATACGGTATGTTGGCCGGCAGATAGGGGCTTGCCGCATTGATGGCGGCCAGTACGTCGGTCGCGGCGCTGTCGACGGCGCGGCTCAACTCGAACTGGACGGACAGCTGTGTGAAGCCGAGCGCGTTCGACGAGGTAAGCTGGGTCAGGCCTGGAATCTGGCTGAGCTGCTGCTCGAGCGGCGTCGCCACCGATGACGCCATGGTCTGCGGATCGGCGCCTGGTAATTGCGCACTGATCTGGATGGTCGGATAATCGACGTTCGGCAGCGCCGCGACCGGCATGAGCCGATAGGCCGCGAGGCCGCCGAGCAGCAGTCCCACCATCAGGAGCGAGGTCGCGACCGGGCGCGCGATGAAGGGCGCCGAGAGGTTCATGGGATGTCCCTCTGCACCGTGCTCTCCTGGCCGACCCCTTTGCGGTCGTCGCCCTGTACGACCCTCACCTCGGTGTTCGGCGAGAGCCGGTACTGGCCTTCGACCACGATGGTCTCGTTCGGCTTCAGCCCGGAATCGATAAGCGCCTCGCCGTCGCTGATTTGGCCGACCTCGACCGGGCGCATCTGCGCGCGGCCATCGGGATCGACGACGTAGACATAGGAGCCTTTCGGGCCTTGCTGGACCGCGCCTGCCGCGACCGTCACGCCCTGCGGCAGCGTCTTCAGCAACAAGCGCGCGTTGACGAGCTCGCCAGGCCACAGCAGCCGCTTCGCGTTCGGGAACGTGGCGCGCAACCGGATGGTGCCGGTGGTCTGGATGATCTGATTGTCGATGAGCAGGAGCTTGCCCTGGTCGAGCTCGGTCTTATCGTCCTGGCTGTAGGCCAGCACCTTGATGGGACCCTGAGCCATCGCCTGCTGGATCTCCGTGAAGGTCGTTTCCGGCAGCGTGAAGATCAGCGATATCGGCTGGATCTGCGTGACCACCACGAGCCCGTTGGTGTCGGTCGGATGGATGATGTTGCCCTGGTCGATCTGGCGGATGCCGGTTACGCCGTCGATCGGCGCGACAAGCCGCGTGTAGCTCAGGTTCACCTGCGTGCTCTCGATCACCGCCTCGTCCGACTTGACCATGGCTTGGAGCTGGGCGAGCTGGGCCTTCTGGGTATCGACGAGCTGGGAGGTCGCGTAGCCCTTCGCTTCCAGCGGCGTATAGCGGTCGAGGTTGGCTTGCGCGTTCGAGAGCTGAGCCTGGTCGCGGTCGCGATTGGCGAGCGCCTGGTCGAGCTGGGCCTTGTAGGGGGCGGGATCGATCTCGGCGAGCAGGTCGCCCTTATGGACGGTCTGTCCCTGGTGGAAACTGATGTTGACGAGCGGGCCGGTGATCTGGCTGCGGATGACGACGTTGTTGAACGCGATCACGGTCCCGACGCCGCGCAGATAGATCGGCGCCGGATGGCTTTCGACCGTCGCCGCGACGACCGGCACGGCGGGCAGCTTGTCCTCGGCCTTCGGGATGGAGCGGTAGCTCCAGACGGCGGTGCCGGCCGCCGCCGCGATGAGCACGACAACGACGATAAGGAGAGGTCTGCGCATCGGATGCGTTCCATTCTCGGACCGGTCAGCAGATCCCGGATATCGGATTGACGATGAGGCATGGCGACGCCGGCGCGTTCGAGAGCGCCGGCGATGGCGGAGCGAAGCCCGGCACCGACATGGCGCCGACATTGGGCGGCGCGACGAGCGAACTCGAAACGGTCGGCACCGGCACCGTTATCGTGGCGCTGAGGCCCGTGCTCGACAGCTCGGTTGCGCCGAGCGGGATCGGCCCACCGATCGTCATCGTGCCGCCGCCCGCGAAACCTCCGGGCGGTGCGGCGAGGTTCGCGGCCGCCGGCCCTCCCAACGTGATGGCACCGCACGCCGACGACGCCGAGGCGTCGACATCAAGGCCGCCGCCGTCGAAGACGCCGATCTGGCCCGCGATGCCGCGAGCCGCCGAGGTGCCGGGAATCGAGGTACCAGGACATGGCGACGGGCTCAGACCACCCGGATTGATCTCCGTGGCGCCAAGCGGGATCGCACTCTGCGACGGAGACAGCGTCGCGCCTTGCGAGAGTGGAGAGGTCGCGCCCATTCCGGGCGACGCTTGCGCCCGCGCCGCGTCCTCCGCGCCGCTCGCCGTTGACAGAAGGAGCGCGACCGGCAAGACCGCAGCGAATTTGCAGCGCATCGGAACCTCGGTCTGCCGGCCGCGTTAAGGAAAATTAATGTGCTGGCGCCGGCTGGAAGTGATCCTTCAACC
>Ga0116129_1001988_pt1 | contig 10724 bp, 12 predicted proteins | sample June2015DPH_17_2_FD_89732 | JGI IMG/M metagenome (GOLD analysis project Ga0116129, IMG submission 89732) | Peatland microbial communities from SPRUCE experiment site at the Marcell Experimental Forest, Minnesota, USA - June2015DPH_17_10 | ecosystem: Environmental > Terrestrial > Soil > Wetlands...
CGCGCGGTTACCCGCCCAGACCGCCTGTCAGCTACTCGATCAAACCGGTTACTATCGAGGTGGAATCCTCCTCCACTGGCAACACGCGCCTTCGGGGCGCACTGGCTTTGTTTCGCCAAAATCCGCTCGACCTTCGCGGTCGGGAGGGTGTGCTGCACTTGCGACCCGCAATTCGTGAAAATGTTTTCGATCGCGGCGGAGCTAGGCATCCAACCATAGGTCTAATCAAAGCTTATAGGACTATTCCTATATAGTCAAGCTCCCACCGTCTCGGTTTTCCTTCCGGGCCAGCTCGGCCATCAATCATCCAACAAAAACCTCGTGTAACGGTACCCGGCAGGCCCCTTCGAGCCCCAAGAAAGAAGCTCCGGTGATGATGACCTGTGCGCCTTTGAATGTCTCCGTGGTCAGGAGATCGATGAACGGTTGGACGATGAAGTTTTCTTTGTCCTCAACGGACTCGCCGAGAAAGTCGCCAGGCAGATCGATGATTGAGAGTCCTGGATAGTGGCAATCGGCTTTATCGCTGAGTGCAAGCAGTCCGAAGTGGTAAGACATCAGAAAATAGAGTGTATCTGTGCCACCGAGTGCAGCACTCCATCGTCTCGCACCGACTTTGACGCTGAATCCTGATCGCGACAAATTGACATCAACTTGGCTATGGCGCCAAGCCTGTGGCTTGAATCGACGGATTTCGTTGAGATAAGTGTTCATGCCGTCTGCAAGCCGCTCTTCAGCACGCCCGAAGTCGGTGGCTCGGACGGTTTTGTCGACTGATTCCTGCAACGGCACGATCTCCCGCTCTAACTCCCCGATCTGTACTGTCAGCTGTTCGCCCAGCTCCAACGCACTCTTAAGTCGGGCCACCTGCCGCTGTCGCTCGTTTAGTTCCCCCATCGCCATATCGATGGCGCTCAACTCTTCACTCACCAAAGCAGATACGGCTTCCCTCGCCGGAGTGAGTTCATTCTCAACCATACGCAAGCGCTCGTTTGCTTTGCTCTGTTCCTTTCGTAGACGTAGCGCTTCGCGCTCCAGAACATCGACAAGAGTCTCGGCCTCTTTGAGCTCCCCCTTGAGGCGATCGCTTTCGAACCTGAGGCGGGTCGCGCCAAGCCCTTCAAGCAGTGGTTCATCAGGCAGAGTGCGATGACAGAGTTGGCAGTGAGTGTCGTCGCCATGCGGCGGCACAACGGGCTGATCACAGGCGGGGCAGTGGGTGATCCTGAGGTCCGCCAATACCGTCCCGGCAGCTTCCGCACGCGCTAAGCGCTCGATCTCGTCGGCGAGTTCGCCGCGATATCGCGTCATATCTTCCTGCCGCTCCGCTGTTGCCTTGGCAAGCCGGCTGCTCTCTTCGCGTGCGGCGATTAATGACGCGCGCTCGCGGCTTAGATCGCCAACCCGACCCATGGACGCTGCAGGCAGCGCACGGTCCCGACCTTCAGCAATTAACGCGTGTCGCCGATTGCGCAGCTCGTTGAGATCCGCCGTTATGCGCTCTTCGGCGTGCCGCACCGACCCAAAGGTCACCGCCACTTAGAGATCGGGGTCGGAAAGAACTTCTTGCCCAAGCGTGTTCAGCGTTAGGCCATATTGTTCCCGCCGGGCCTTCAGCTTTTCGACTTCGAGCCTCAGCTGAATGAGCCGCCCATAGATATCGGTGAAAATGTGCTCCGCCAGACCTAGAAACTGCAGCAGGCAGGCATGCTGTTCGCCTTCCGGTTGCTGATCCGCCAGACCGCCCCAGAACCGTTGTTGCCGGTAGATGTGGCGCAGCAACATTCGCCAGCTCAACTCCGGCCAGGTCTGTCCGGACATGGGATTTCCTTTAGGAAAGTGCAGAAGCGGTGTGCCGAGTTTCTGCAGCAGGAGATGCTGGAACTCACGTGCGCCCATGTCCACGCCATCTACGAACACCTTCGTCTTAGAACCCGCCTCCTTCCAGCGCCGCTCGACGAACATACGCTCCTCGCCGACGAACAGTTCGACTGCGGCTGCGTCATATTTCTCAATGATGTGCTCCTCAAATCCTGCTTCGATCGAATCGGGATCCCCGAGCAGGTGGTCGAGGGTCCGCAGCCATTTCGTCTTGCCTGTATTCGGCGGTCCAACCAGCAGGTTCACGCCAGGCTGAAATACGATGGACTCGGCATTTCCCGTCCAAAGGCGCCGCTCAAGGCGGCCGATAGAAAGAAACCGGCCGCTCATCGTTTGATTATCTCGCCCAATGGACGCTGACCAACTTCGCGATCGAAAATCGAATAGATCATGTCTTTCAGTGATGAACCACTGCGCGCGCCAAAGGTCTTTTTGATTTCTTTCATACGCGCGACCAGGCTGTCGAAGGACGGCTGCGCTGCCAAGCGCTTTGCCCGCTCGCGGCCGAGGTCTGTCAGGGAGATTCGGTATGCGTTCTTTTCCTTGCCAACTTGGATCAGGCTTTTCGCCTCAAGATGGGCGAGCACGTGATAATAACGCTTGTCCCACGGGCCATAGTGATGGCGCACCATCGCGGATTCGATCGTGCGAGCCGGACCGGTCCGGCCTTCCGCTTGTCCACGCGCGACCTCAAAAAAATCGGGATACCTCGCGAAAAAATCGAGCTTCGCGAGTTTGGTGAGTCCATCAATGTGGCCTGAAACGCCGCACGTACTGAGTAACAGGAGTAATCGTGCTGCGTGGAATTCGAGCACATCGTCTGCTGCTAATGGCAGGCTGACGGGTCGCGTCCCGAGGCGATTGAGTGATCTCATGGAATCGGTCTCGCAAACCTGTGCAGACACCGGTCGGCGATGTCGTACATGCAACCTTGAAGAAAAGCCGCCTGGTGATCGGTACCTTGGGGACGCTCCCTGTTAATCGCCTCAAGACGATCCAGGCAAAGCGCATGAAAGGCAACGCCGTTCGTGTCGATCTGACCGGCTGCATATTGGGCTCGAAGCCCCATCAGCTCCGACTTGACGCGCCCTTGAAGGTGAGGGCCATCGCGATCCACCATGTAGTGCGAGGCACGCACCGCAGCCGAATAGGCCCGACGTAGGTCAACGGCAAGCGCAATAATTTCATCACCGATCCCGGCATCGCGGAGTTTTTCGACCAACTTGCCACCGGCTGGAGACCCAGCGCCGCTTCTTAGTTCGTCCGCGCGCCGCTCCCACCAGTCCCGCAAATTCTCACGAGCGAGGATCTTCTTTACGCGATCGGGCTCCCACCGAGCTTCGCCGGCGGTCTTCACCCATCGCCGCAGTTCCTCCAGAAGGCTATCGACTTGCTCCGGCAGCAAATGGCGCTGCTCTCGTGCGGCAAGCCGGAGGAGGGCGATTTCATTCGCCCGCGCGACCGCGGCCAGATCATGGCGGACATCCCACACGCAGCGCTCCAACCAGAAGTCCACGCGATTGCCCTTGCGAGAGCTGGCGTCCGGACAACGACGCTCGATTTCGCTGGTGACGTCGCGCACCTGTCGGTTGGCAGGTTCCCGTCCTGGAGATCCACACGGATGGGTCAGGAATTGGAGATCGCCCATTACTGGTCGCAGCGTGACAATACGAAACCGCGCTGGTTCCTTATGGGCATCCCGAGCAATGGATGTCTCATAGATGGAGCTACCGGCCACACCGCCATCGCGACGGCATAAATCCGCGATCGACCAGAGTTTGTCGATTTCTCCGCCCTTTACTTGGACGAACTCTGCCTCATTGCCATCCTGGCCTGCACGAACCAGCAGAATATCGTCATACGTCTCACAATGAACTCTGAGCAACGCAGGATTTTGAAGCATCTCGATGACAAAGCTGACGGCAACTTCGTCCTGATAAGTGAATCCCTGGCGCGCAATGGGGCCGCCCTGTTCAACGGGGCGAACGTCATCGACCGACGGGAATTCGACTGTTACCGTCGGCGACTCTGCATCCATTTCGGCTTTTCTCCGTCACTCGGAGCGAGTGCCACATAGCATTCAGCCTGCGGGCCAGCAGATCAAGTTACAGCGGCCCGCTCGATAACCATTTTACGGCCGCGCGTCCTAGCGCGTCGGAATCGACAGCTTGATGCCCGGGGCTGCTTGCGTCGGGGGCTGCTTGCGTCGAGGGTACGCTCGGATTTTCCAGCGGAGCGGCGCCATATGGCGTCTGCGTCCCGCCGACCGTGCCGGGATTGAGCTGGCAATTGCACGGCAGCGGAACGATCGGGGGATCAGCAGCTTGAGGTCCACCGGCTTGCCCCATTTATCCTCTTGCGCAGAGGCAACGCCAGGAGCGCACAGCGGCAGGATGCAAAGCGCAAACAACGCCTGTGTCGGAAGGTTCATGGGGCTCTCCTGGCGGTAAAGGATCGCGGCTCCGGGCCGAACCGCATGAGCAATCGCGGGTTCGGCATGCTTTATCGACAGCGCGATTGCCAGATTACCTCGGTTTTGCATGGCGGCGGAAGGGGGGCACGACAAGGACAGGCGTTCGGGTTGTCCGCATAGGGTTAGGTTACGGCGTTGGCGCCTCGCAGTTTCTCCCTCCCCCTTGTGGGGGAGGGTCGGGGTGGGGGGTCATGCGATGTGGCAACAGTGATGCCTCATCTCCCGACCCCCACCCCCGACCCCTCCCCACAAGGGGGAGGGGAGCAGCCGGCGGCAACGACGCGAATTAAGGACCCGGCAAGGTCCGCCTCCTAGGATCGGGACCATGTCCACCACGCCTTCCGAAACGGCCGCGCCACCGCCGCGTCGATTTTCCGCCCGCAAGCTTGCGTTGAGCGGGGTCGCCGGCCTTGCCATCGCTTTCGGGGTCGCGCAGCGGCCCCTGACGGCGCCGCTGCCCGATACGGTCGAGATCGCCGACATGACCTGGGTCGAGGTGCGCAGCGCCATCGCGCGCGGCTACACCACCGTGATCGTGCCGAGCGGCGGGATCGAGCAGAACGGCCCGCACATGATCCTCGGCAAGCACGATCGCATCGTGAGCTTCACCGCCGGGCGGATCGCGGCCCAATTGGGGAAAACCCTGGTGACGCCGGTGATCCCCTTCGTGCCCGAGGGCGATTACGATCCTCCGCAGGGACACCTGAGGTTTCCCGGCACCATCGGGGTGTCGGAACAGGCTTTTGCGGAGGTGCTTGACGGCATCGCCCGCAGCCTCAAGGCCGGTGGCTTCAAGACCATCTGTTTCATCGCCGACCATGGCGGCAGCGTGAAGCCCCAGGCCGAGGTAGCGGCGCGGCTCTCCAAGGCATGGGCCGCCGACGGCGTCCGGGTCGTCGACGTATCCGACTACTACGCGGATGACGCCCAGACCGCCTATCTGCTGGCGCAAGGCGAGACGCGGGCGTCGATCGGCCTGCATGCCGGCATCACGGACACCTCCGAGCTGATGGCGGTCGACCCGGGCGGCGTCGAGCTCGGCCGGTTCGCGGATGCGCCATTCACGCTCGAACCGAATGGCGTGTCGGGCGATCCCATGAAGGCCACGGTCGAGCGCGGGCGCGCCCTCGTCGATATCAAGATCGCGGCCGCGGTCCGCCAGATCAGGGCGCAGGCGGCTGGGATGTAACGCGGCGCTGCGCGCGGCTTTGCTCGATCAATTGCCGGAACGGGTGGACGAGCTGGCCGAGGAAGCCCTGGGGGTAGGCCGGCTCGTCGACGCCGTAGTGCGCCGGCAGCTTGTTTTCCGGCATGTAGAACGTGCCGAACAAAACGTCCCAGATCGACAGCAGGGATCCGAAATTGGCGTTTCCGCCTTCTTCCGGGTGGGTGTGGTGCCAGCGATGGAACACCGGCGTCGACACCACGTATTTCAGCGGTCCGAGCGTCCAGTTGAGGTTGGCGTGCACGAAGGCCGCCGTGGTGCTGTCGAACGGCACCAGGAACAACAGCACCGCCGGCGCCACCCCGAAATAGAGCATGACGGCGGTGACGAGGAACGGGCCGAGCCACAGATTGACCGGATGGAACCGGTAGGCGGTGGTCCAGTCGAGCTGTTCGGCCGAATGATGGATCGCGTGATAGCGCCAGAACGTCGCACCGTGAAACAGGCGATGGTTCCAGTACAACAGGAAATCCGACGCCACCACGTAGACCGGGACCTGGGCCCAGAACGGCAGGCCGGCCAGCGGCCCGCGACCGTGCTCGAAATAATCGGAAACCTGGTCGGCGGTCATGACGCCGGATAGCAACGCCGCGCCGATGAGCATGAGGCTCATGCGCAGATAGGGCGCCATGAACGGAACGATCGCCAGATAGCAGATATCGGTCGCAAGACCGGGATTGCGCCACCACGTCCGGCCCGGATTGCAGGTCTGGCTCGTGAACAGGGTCAGCACCGTGAAGGCAGCCGCAAAGCCGATCGCGCTCGGCAGGAAGCCCAGCACGGTCTCGGCCAGCTTGGCGATAATCGGCCAGACGAACTCGATAAACATATCAACGCTCCGGGCGGCAATTTGCCGGAACGCTAGGCGCGGGGAATTAAGAATCAGTGTTGTGACCAGGGATCAAGTGTCAGCAATCAGTAACCAAACATCAGAAATCGGAGGGCAGGAGTAGCCGCCGAGCCCGATGGCTGATTACTGATCGCTGATCCCTGATCACCTCACCCACAATTTATGCCGCCGGTGCCAGGTCTCGATCGACTGCCGCGGATATTCCTGGAACAGGAGGTCGCCCTTGCGCTTCTCCGGTTCGACCCAGTTGGGCTTGTACTTGAGCATCAGGTGGGTGCGCACCGGTGGCACCGGCAACGGCGTGTCGATCACCGAGGCAAATGGATGGACGAGATCCGGCCATTCCGGACTGAACATCCACAAGGCGCTCGCGCATTTGCTGCAGAAATTCCGCTCCCCGCTGGAGGTCTCGCAGTTGTCACCATCGGCATCGGAGATTTTCGCCCGATAGATGCGTATCGCACCGCGGCCTTTGATCGAGAGAGTGCTGGCGACGCCCATGATGTTGATGGCGAAGTCGCCGCCGCCGGCGGTCTTGCGGCAGATCGAGCAGTAGCAGAGCTGGTAGGGATGGGGCGTGTGCGAATCGACAGAAAAACGCACCGCCCCGCAGTGGCATGAACCCTCAAGCTTGAGCGGCATTATGTCAGCTCCCGTTGTCGCTAAAAACTTTCGCATGAGGCCGGGGTTCCGTGCCAGCGAACGGCGTATTATCTGTTGCCGATGAATGCGCTATCCGTCCTCGATCTTTCCCCGGTGACCACCGGCGGCTCCGGCGCCATCGCGCTGCGCAACAGTCTCGATCTCGCCCGTCTCGCTGACCGGCTCGGCTACACGCGCTACTGGGTCGCCGAACATCACAACCTGCCGTCGGTCGCGAGCTCCGCGCCCGACATCATGATCGGCCAGATTGCGGCCACAACGGAGCGCATCCGCGTCGGGTCGGGCGGCGTCATGCTGCCGAACCATGCACCGCTCACCGTGGCGGAGCGTTTCCACATGCTGGAGGCGCTGTTTCCGGGCCGCATCGATCTCGGCATCGGCCGCGCGCCCGGCACCGATCAGATCACCTCGCTGGCGCTGCGCCGGCGTCAGGATATCCGCGACGACGACGATTTCCTCGAGCGCTTCCAGGAATTGATGCTCATCGAGTCCCATGGGTTTCCGGAAGGGCATCCATTCCGCACCGTCCGCGCCATGCCGGCGGACGTGGCGCTGCCGCCGATCCATCTGCTTGGATCGAGCGGTTACAGCGCCGAGCTTGCCGCCATGATCGGGGCGGGCTTTGCCTTCGCGCATCATTTCGCCACCCATGACGCGGTCGCCGCCATGACGACCTACCGGGATCCCTTCCGCCCGTCGGCGGCGCTCGGCCGCCCCCACGCGATCCTCGGCATCGCGGCGGTCGTCGCCGATACGGACGCGGAGGCCGACCGGTTGGCCGCCACCATCGATCTCAATTTCGCCCGCCGCCAAAAGGGCGAGTATCTTCCGCTCGCCAGTCCCGAGGAGGCGGCCACCTACCCGTATACGCCGACCGACGGTGAGCGCATCCGTCACAATCGCGCCCGCGTCTTCATCGGAACGGTCGCAACCGTGCGGGCGCGGCTCGACCCGCTGATCGAGGCTACCAAGGCCGACGAGGTGATGGTGACCACCATGATCTACGATCACGGCGCGCGGCGGCATTCCTATGAACTGCTCGCGCGGGCCTTCGGGCTGGGGGGCGCCCCCGTGCCCGAGCCTGCCACGGCCGAGGCGTGACGGCAGCGCGGCTCGCGGCCAGCCCAACCCTCGTCTGCGATGTGGCCTGTTGCGTTGGCGGTGCGGCGGCGAATATAGAGAGCCGGTCGCGCTGCCGGCGCGTACGAGGATCGTAGCCGCGTATTGATGGAGGTCCAACTTGGGTACACAGATTTCGCTGACCGCTTCCGACGGTTTCAAGCTCGGCGGCTATCGCGCCGATCCGCAGGGAAAGCCCAAGGGTGGCCTCGTGGTCATCCAGGAGATTTTCGGCGTCAACCATCACATCCGCAACGTTTGCGACCGCTTCGCGGCGCTGGGCTATGCGTCGGTGGCGCCCGCGGTGTTCGATCGCATATCGCCGAACTTCGAGTGCGGCTACACGCCGGCCGAGGTCGAGAACGCCCGCGGCTACATCGCGAAAATCGACTGGGCCGCCATGATGCGCGATACCGCGGCGACGATCGACGCCGTCAAATCCGCCGGCAAGGTCGGCATCGTGGGCTATTGCATGGGCGGCACCGTCGCATTCCTGGCCGCCGGCAAACTCGACGGGCTGTCCTGCGCGATCGGCTATTATGGCGGCGCCATCGCGAAGAATGTCGACACCAAGCCCAAAGTGCCGACGCTGCTGCATTTCGGCGACCAGGACCAGTCGATCCCGATGTCCGACGTTGCCATCGTCAAGGAGAAGCGGCCGGACTGCGAAATCCACGTCTACCACGCAGGCCACGGGTTCTCCTGCGACGAGCGCGGCAGCTACAACGAGGCCGCCCATAAGGAGGCACTCGGCCGCACCACGGCTTGGCTGACCAAATACGTGGGATGAAGCGACGCCGGCGCGGCGGGTCATCCCGCCGCTGCCGGATGACGCGCCGATAGAGTTGATTTTATTCAGCTTTCTGCTGAGACCTCGCTCGCGCAAACCGTTGTGTTCACACGATGAATATGCGGAATGGAGCGCTCCCTCGTCCCGTCAGAACCAGCGCTCGCCGACCGAGATGGTGTCGCCCGGGCGGATCAAGGTGGTGACCGGAACGGTCTGGCGGATCATCTCCCCGTTGGCGGGTCGGGTCACCTCGACGCTGCGGCGGAACGCCCGCGCGCTGAACCCGCCGGCGATCGCCACCGCGGTCTCCACCGTCATGTTGGCCACATACGGATATTGGCCCGGGAACGTGACCTCGCCCAAGATGAAGAAGGGCCGGTAGGCCTCGACCTCCACCGCCACGTGGGGCTCGCGCAGGAAGCCCTGGCGGAGCCGTGCGACGAGATCGGCGGAGACCTCCGTGGTGGTGTGTCCGCGTGCCCGCACCGGCCCGATCAGCGGCATGGTGATGTTGCCGGCGGTATCGACCGCGTAGCTGTTGGTGAGGCCCTCCTGGCCGAACACCACGACCCGCAGCCGATCACCGGAATCGAGCGTATAGGCGGTCGAAGCGGGCTCGATCACGACCTGCGCGATCGGCACCGGGCCCCCATAGGCGACCGCATTGACGCCGACCGGCGCCGCCCAGGGTGGCGCGCTGGCAATACCTCTGCCATCGCTCACGCAACCGGCCATCGCCGGAAGAACGATCAGAACAAATGCGAGGCGGGCATGCCGCATGCTTAATCCGGCGGGTTCTACAGACCTTTAACCGGATTAAAGATTCATGGTTAATTTTCCCTAACCACCGATGCTTTGCCGGTCAAGGATTCACGCCGTCGCGGCGCCGAGGCCGATCGGGCAGCTCACGCCGGTTCCGCCAAGGCCGCAGTAGCCATGGGGATTCTTGGCGAGATATTGCTGGTGGTAATCCTCGGCGAAATAAAACTCCGGCGCCGCAAGGATTTCCGTGGTGATCGGCTCGTAGCCTTTGGCGGCGATCGCCTTCTCGTAAATCGCCTTCGAGGCTTCCGCGGCTTTCCGCTGGGCGGGCGACGTCACATAGATACCGGAGCGGTATTGGGTGCCGACATCGTTGCCCTGGCGCATGCCCTGGGTCGGGTCGTGGCTTTCCCAGAAGGTCTTGAGCAGCTTCTCATAGGAAATCTTCTTCGGATCGAACACCACCAGTACCACCTCGTTATGGCCGGTGCGGCCGCTGCAAACCTCTTCGTAGGTCGGGTTCGCCGTGAGGCCGCCCGCATAACCGACCGCGGTGACGTGGATGCCTTCGCCCAGTTCCCAGAATTTGCGCTCGGCTCCCCAGAAGCAGCCGAACCCGAAGATCGCGGTCTCCAGACCCTCCGGATAGGGACCTTTGAGGGCGCGACCGTTGACGAAATGATGCGATGCGGTCGGGATCGCGTCCTCTCGGCCCGGGAGCGCCGTCGCGGCGCTGGGCATTTCAAGCTTTTTCTTGAACATGAACATCTCGCTCTCCTCGCGATTTCTCCGCCCAAATATAGGCAGTCGCAGCCGGTTTCGCATCGGCGCCGGTCTCCCTGGTGGTGCCGGGAGACGGGCAGGCACGATCTGCCCTAGCGGCCGTAACCGATCAGCGGCTTCTTGCGGCGCCCAAGCAGCACCAGCACGGCGCCCAGGATCGCGAGCGCCACGAAGGCCG
>Ga0116129_1001994_pt1 | contig 10711 bp, 9 predicted proteins | sample June2015DPH_17_2_FD_89732 | JGI IMG/M metagenome (GOLD analysis project Ga0116129, IMG submission 89732) | Peatland microbial communities from SPRUCE experiment site at the Marcell Experimental Forest, Minnesota, USA - June2015DPH_17_10 | ecosystem: Environmental > Terrestrial > Soil > Wetlands >...
AATTCGATCCGCATCGCCCATCCCGGAGATCAGGCCCTGATTCCGCTTCCCTCCGAGAAATGGAGCGACGGTCCGCTCGGCGCCGGCTTCAGCTATGAGGATTTCCTCCAGGAGGAGTACTTCTGGCCGTCCCAGTCTGCGCTCCCGTCAGAGAAACGTGGCGCTCGCGACTGTGATGTCTTGAAAAGCCGCCCGGGGCCGAGCGACAGAACCCAGTACTCGGAAGTTCGCACCTGGCTGGACCACACCATCGACTTCCCTATCTACCAGGAAAAGACCCTCAAGGCGGGCGGTACGGTAAAGCAGTTCACCTCCTTCGGCCTGCGCCACGACGGCGGCATCTGGTCGGCTACGCAGGTTGAGGAAAAAAACAATGGCCAGCCGGGCTCAACTTTGCTTATCATCAATCGCGGAAGCTCCAAAGCAAAACTCAGCGCGGCCGACTTCAGCCCGGAGCATATTCTTCATTTCTAGAAGTGCTTCCCGGTTGGGGCGCGAGATCTGTTCAGAGTATGCTTGGGGTAGAGTTCCTCTTCAGGCGATGAACTCTGGCACGGGACGTCTGAACGGCGCAAGGGGTTTCAGGATCATCCATGTTTATCGTTCTTACGATCATCGCCCTCGCCGCCGTTCTGATCGCTGCAGGATTCCTCTACCAGGTCATTGGCTCCTATCGCGACCGGCTCCGCTTCTCCGGCGCCGGCCGATCCGTTGACATCGGCTGCGGCCACCGCCTCTACATGCTCGAAAAAGGCTCCGGCGGGCCCACGGTGCTGTTTGAAGCCGGCATTGCCGCCACCAACCTCAACTGGTTCCACATCCAGGAAACCGTCGCCCGATTTACCCACACCGTCTCCTACGACCGCGGCGGCCTCGGCTGGAGCGGCCCCTGCCACACCGCGCGCACTCCGGGCAACTGCGCCGCCGAACTGCACGACCTGCTCCAGCGCGCCGGCGTCAAACCTCCCTACATCCTGGTTGGCCACTCCTTTGGCGGCCTGGTCATGCGCCGCTATGCTCTGAGCTATCCGGATGAGGTGGCCGGCGTGGTCTTGGTCGACCCCATGCGTTGCGAAGAATGGCCTCCCATGAATCCCCTCAAGCAGCGCGAGGTCGATCGGGGCAAGCGCCTGTCCAATTACGCCGTCCCCATCGCCCGCATCGGACTGGCCCGTCTGGCCGTCACCTCGCTGCTCTTGCGTCCCCCCCGCGTCGCCCACAGGCTGGCCGGAGCCGCCGGCGCCGGCGCTCGTCATGTCCTCGGCCGGGTTACCGAAGAGGTCGGCAAGATGCCCAAAGAGGTCTGGCCCATCGTCGCCGCGCATTGGTCGCGTCCCGGCTACTACGTCGGCATGCGCAATCACGTGAAGGCCGTGCCCGACACGGTCCGCGAGATGCGCGACGCCGAGCCCATCCAGGACACGCCCGTGCTGCTGCTCACGCCCGGCAAATCCACGCCGCTCTCGGACGAATGCATCCGTCGCATCGGCAACAACGTGCATCAGGTCATCGCCCCTGCCAGCGCCCATTGGATCCATCTGGACCAGCCCGACCTGGTCATCGATTCGATCCGCGAAATGATCGCCTGTCGCGCCGCCGAGCCTGTCGCCCTATCGCTCTAGTGGTGTTTTATATTTCTATACGCAAGATCGCACCGATCCATCATGTAACTCGGGAGCGTCGGGTGAGAGCTGTACCGACGGGTCATCGGCCTTGATTGACATGACTCGAGCCGATTAAAGCGTTCGCATGCCGATTCGCGGAATGAAGCACAACGGCGCTCATCCGAGGCACGCTCACGACTCCATCGTGAATGTACTCTTGCTTCTTCGCCGTCCAGCTCCCCTCGGAATTGACGGACGCGCCTCCAAATGTCACTCCGGTTGTGCTATCGGGAGACGGCGCAAGCAGCCGCAGGGCCGACACGCCGCCCATCTCCAACTCTTGAAAGGAAAGATGCGCATCCTGCGAACTGTCCCGGTTTACGATCACAACCGAGCGAGGCTTTCCACCGGCCCCCAGAACATAGGCGGTCAGGTTTACGCCTTGAGGATCGATGTCGACCGGCAAGACTTCCCAATCGTCGGCTAGGGCGGCAGTAAACGCAAGCATTCCGTAATAGGGAACGCCGGCCGTATTCAAACCCTTGCCGTCGTCCTGGATCGGCGAATAGGAACTGACGAAGCCCAACTGGTTGACGCCCGTTTCAATGTTGACTCCGGCGCATCCGTACTCGGCCAGTAGAAGCATGAAGTCCAAAGTCCACAGGGCGCCGATGAACGTATCGCTCACACCCGGCCGGCCGCCTCCTGAGAACGAGTTTGTCTCGCACATGCGCCATGGAATACCGCTCTCTAGCGAGGCGGCACGCAGGCGCACAAGAGTGTCTTTCAATCCCGGATCGGGGCGCAGCAGTTGCTCAGCTGAACCGCGGATCTGGCCATTGCGATAGTAGTGTGTCGTCAGCAGCTGCACGTCGCCTTTTCGGTCCTTCGCCATCTTCTCCACCCACTCCACGTTGGAGGCGGTATCCGGAGCGGCGAAGGAGAGGCCCGGCACCGCCTTCAGGATGGCAGCATGCCATTCGTTATACTCTGCGCGATAGGTCTGGTATTCGTACGGCGGCTCACGGAACGGCTTCTCGCCGCGTTTGTAGCTCTCCACTTCGTTGCCAATTTCAAGCGCCAGCAGGCGCGATCCCAGAACGGAGTTGACAGCGCGCGCTTGCTCCACCGCATCGGCAATGCTCCCCTGCGCGAAGTTGACGGACCAGATTGCTGTCCATCCGATTTTGTGGAGAAATGCGCCGAATTGCTCCAGGCTCGCCCGCGTGATGACGGTGTTCTGTCGCTCTGCCACAATGGTTCCATTCGGTTCATAGCGGGTATAGTCGGCCACAATGCCGCCCACACGCAACACGCCTTTGGCTCCAAGCCCGTGGACCAGTTCCACATAGCGGTGGTTGGTTGCGCTCAGCAGACCCAATGGCGCCACCGAAGACATCTCGTAGCCCAGGCCGATGAAGTTGGCCGGAACTTGCACTGGCGCCGCCTTGCCAGGCCTGAGCACCAGTTGCGGGATTCGATCGGCAAAGCCGCGAGCGGCGGGGGCTAGCGCCAGGCCGGCGGAGGCCTTGAGTGTGTTTCCGAGAAGCCTGCGGCGAGTCAGCATATGTCATCTCCTGAAATTGAATGAGAGGTCAGCGAATTTGAGTTACAAGCCATTCGCCTGCCAGAGCAACGGCCCTCCTGAAGCGGCTCACGCCTCTTCAGGGAGTGACACCGAAAAGAAATGCTGTCGCAGACTGTCGAACCTGGCCGGGGAGAAGAAGAGTAGATGGGAAGTTGGCGTGATTGGGCGAGTCGGGAAAATGCTGTGTCTCAAGACAAAAACCCATGTGCTTCATGTACCGCTTTCCATGCCGCCCGGTAAATGTCCCGTCCAGAAAATTACCCGAGTAAAACTGGATGCCGGGTTCGGTCGTCGTCACCGTCAACGTCCTGCCCGTCGCCGGGTCGCGCACAACAGCGGCTTGCCGCATTATCCCCTCCTGTCCATCGAGAATCCAGTTATGGTCATATCCTCCCGCCAGTCTTATCTGCTCGTCGCTGCTCATGATGCGCTCGCCGATTGTGTGCGGGCCGCGGAAATCGAGCGGCGTGCCTTCCACTCTGCTGATTTCGCCCGTAGGGGTCAGAGTCTTATCGATTGGCGTAAACGACTGCGCATCTAGCGTCACCTCATGCCCCAGCACATCGGTCGCATCATCGCCAGACAGGTTGAAATAGGCATGATTCGTCAGATTCACTACAGTCGCTTTGTCGCTTGTCTGCTGGTAATGAATGGTCAGCTTATTCTGCGTAAGTACATAAGTCACCTTGGCGGTAAGTGTTCCCGGAAAACCCATGTCGCCGTCCGGGCTGACAAGCGTCAGCTCCACGCCATCGCGTATCGCCCTTCCCGTCCAGAACTTCCTGTCGAAGCCAACCGTGCCGCCATGAAGCGCATTGCCATTGTTGTTCTCAGGAATCTGATCGCGATGCCCGTTGATCATGAACGTTCCCTTGGCGATGCGGTTCCCATATCGTCCAACAATTGCGCCGAAGTGCGTCTTTTGGTCGGCCAGCCATTGAGACAGAGTATCGTAGCCCAGCACAACATCGGCTGCCTTCCCGTTGCTGTCCGGCGCTGTTACGCTGATGAGCTTCGCTCCGTAGGGAAGGACCCGTGCTTCAACCTGTCCGCTCTTCAGCGTGAACACGTCAACGGCAGCGCCTTCCGGAGTTCTGCCGAAGTCTGCCTTGGTGACCGATGCTTCTAAGGTCAATCCAGGACCCGCAATGAAGTTTGCCGTCATAATTGCCTTCTTTCGAATTGAATTCTCATACACCGATGGTCTTTCATTCCGAATGCGATCTGGAGCCACGCGCTCAACTTATCGCCAACGAGCGGTTAGTCATTCAGCGACCCGCACTGCTTGCTCTATGCGGGGTTGGATACAGTAGTATTGCGAGCAGCACCGGCCCTTTCGCCATAAGCCACGGAACCCACCGCATTTCACCGCCGCTTGGACAAGTCCCCGCTTGTTTCCAGAGAGCAATTGGAGCTGCTTGATTACCATTCCTTCACCACCTGCGGCGGTCAATTCCTCCCGCCAATCAACGGTTCCGGCGACAGTTTCCGGCTTACGCAAATGGTCGACTTTGTTCGGCGTGGCAAGCACCAACCCGGGGCTGTGCCCCGGCCAGTTTGCCGAGGATTCAGATGTAGCACGCTTGATCCTTATCAGTCACTACGGACCCCTTCTGGGGCAAGCAAGTAGAAGGCCGCGAGCATCGAATTTAGCAGTGAATTCACCGCCCTGCAAGAGCGCAGACAGGTTCTCCCGCGTGATCCCCATCGGCAAAAACAACTCGGGTGAATGCTTATGCACCATAGGGTACCGTCGAGGCGTGCAGTTTCCGCACAACTTGTTCGCTCGTTTGGCTCCGCGCGGGCTGCATTGAACTCTTCACTGCTGAGCGGCCAGGCTGTGAATGATTTCGACTTCACGCTGGCGATAGGGGGTGCCATCGGGGTGGAAAACATCGTGGAACCAGATGGTGGGCTGCGCAAGGACGTAGGGACGCTGCCAGGAATCCCACGGCAGGTATGTCTGGCTCTTGCCAGCGACCAGCCCCCAGTTGATGGCGCCGACGCGGTACTTTCGGGTAATGGGCAATATGGTGTCGAAGGTGCTGCCTGCTCCGCGCGCCATGTACTCAGTGCAGATGAGTGGGCGATGGAACTGATCGAGCAGCTTGAGGTGGGCTTCGAAGTCCTCGGGCCAGCCGTAGTTATGGAAGCTGATCACATCAGACTGCTCAATCTGAACTCGTGCCATTGGCGGCATCGTCTCCAGAGAGGTCCAGTCACCATGCCAAACGCCGCTGGTTAGCGGTTGCATTGGGCGTGCTGTTCGCGCCCACCGAAAGACCTGGGGAAGAAGGGCGAGGATAATTTGGTTCTTGTTTGGGGGATCGCCCTTGGCGTAGGAACTGCCGTTGTCGGGCTCGTTCCACACGTCCCAGGCAAGGATGCGCGGATCGTTGGCGAAAGCGCCGACAACCCCTTTGACGTAGCTCTCCAGCCGCGGAAATTGCGCGGGATCGGAGAGGATTTCAGCGCCCGGGGCCTGCACCCAGCCGGAGTTATGCACGCCGGGAATAGGCGGATGCTGCGGACCAAGCTTCGGGTGCGGGTCCCAGCAGGAATCAAAGAGGACAAAGACAGGGCGGATATGATGACGGGCTGCGATGGCGAGGAATGAGTCAATGCGGCGCTCGAACCCTTTGGGATCCTGTTCCCAGACTAAGTTATGGAGGAAGACGCGCATGGTGTTCATGCCAATGGCTTCGGCCCAGCCGAATTCGCGGTCGATGGTTGTAGGGTCGAAGGTGTCCGCCTGCCACATTTCAAGTTCGTTGATGGCATTCGAGGGCAGGAAGTTGGCGCCGACGGGCCAGGGTTGCTGAACATACCATGCGTTGGCCTGGGCCTCAGTCCAGCGCGATTGCTGAGCCTGAAGCGAAGCACAGACAGCGAGCAGGCAGCCGCACAGCAACATAACACTCAGATGCTGCAAACATATCTTTGAAAAGGATATCTTCGCCATAACTGGTCCCTTCTTTGGTCTTTCCACACAAAAGATCGAAATGCACCCCGGGGCTACCCAATTGACCGGTCTGTGCGGGGCGCGAAACTCGCGGCTATGGAACGATAACTTCACGATTCATAGCCGTTGTATGGTGCTGCTCAGAGTCGGAGACGACTTCGCGCACGCGGTAATCTCCGGGCTTAAGTTGCACAATGATCGTTACAGTCAATCCGGTCTTGAGGAATTCAGACAGTTGACCGTCAGGCACACTGAGGTCTGCGTGGCGCTGCAGAAATTGAACTGGATTGTCTTTCAGATCGAAGACACCAATGACGAATGTCAGGGTATTGAGGTTGTGATCGCCCTCTTTGTGGAAATGCAGATTCGTTCCGTCCACGTGGGTAAGTACCGAAAGTTCTCGTGTTTCACCCTGACCAGCGGAAACGTTCATATCGAGCTCGACAGGAAGTTCGGCTATCTCGATCCTGGAACGAATCGCCTCGCGAAGCCGGTTCCGTTCCTGAGCCTGGGGATCAGAAGCTGGCGGAGGAATGGGTTCCTCCGTTTTTGGAGTTTCGTTTCCGTTGGCCCCCGCTTGATTGGCCGTCGCAGGCTGGATGGCCAACGCAAAGTAGCCTCTGCGTGCCTGCACGCTATAGCCGCTGTGTTTCTCCGCCAGGGAGACCTTCAACGCATGGAACTTGCCATCCGGTTGCAGATTCTTGGGGCTGAAGGCCAGGGCATAGACCTCCCCGTGCCCCGCCAACGCTCCGAATCCGGCTTGCAGATCGTTGTCGTGCTGGAAGAGCGCACCGCCGGTGCCTTGCGCTACCTCTGCCAGCACATCTGCGGCCGCAAATTCCCTCGCCTCGGTTAAGTTTTTCTGCGCCGCTTTTGCCGGCCCAGTGAGTGGCTTATCCAGGGAGGCGTCGCCCTCCTCATCGACCGCCAGGCCCTTCGGGTCCAGCGAACTGATGACAACCTGCGAACGAAGCGCGGTGTCAATGATCCGATCCAACTGAGGCTGCTCGCTCTCCGACAGGAAGCCCGGAGAAACCAGAATGACGGTGCGCTGACCCGGCCTTAGAGAAACGTACCTGACAACCCGCTCGAATTGTTGCAGGTTGGAGCGGACCTGTAACTGAGCCTGATCAACGATTCTTCGCGCTTGCACCTGAATCTGAGCCATCTCTTGACTCACGGCCGCGGCGGAATCTGAAGAGAGCTGCCCGGAGAATTGCTGGGGAACAAGCGGATTATCAATCCCCCTGCAAATTGACAATTCCTGCAACGCCACCTTCCACGCATCGGAGGATGGATCGATGGACTGCGTGATTTGCTGCGCCTGAAAGTCGGACATGTTGGGGCATTCGCTCTGGGCCGGTGCCAGCGCGCGCGAGCTTGGGCGAAGCTCGGAAAGCGTGCCGTCAATCTGCTTGGGGTCAGAGGTAAAATCGGATAACATTCTCTCCGTGGTAAAGATGGCCACCCGGTCCCGGGGCTCTGTGCCGGCGCCAACAAAGCGAAGAGCGGCGTCGCGGGCCCGCATCATGTCGCCCGCAGAGGTATCGAGGTCGTCGTAGTACAAGGCTACAGACCTTCCCAGTGCAGCAGAGCGCTGCGTGGCCGTTTGCGCCGAGGCGACAATGGCCGGCCCGGAAGGCAACTCATCCGAAGGTTCCTCCTCAAACTTCGTGATCGATTGCTCCCTGCCTTGATCGTAGAGCTTGAAATCCTCCCTCTTAAGGCCTTTGACCGGATTTCCTTTGGCAGTTCCTCCCGGGTAATCGTCTTCAAAAGACGCTCGGCGCTGTTTGGCGGCACGTAGCGCTTGTTCTGGTGGACCATCTCGACTGCCTGAACGATCTCCTCCTGCGGAGTGCTTTTTAGGAGGTACCCCATGGCTCCTGCCTGGAACGCGCGAAATATATATTCGTCTTCCTGGTGGTTGGTCAGCACCAGAATGCGTAAATTCGCATGGATGCGGCGCAGTTCGACGATGGCCTCGACGCCTTCCACTTCAGGCATGCGCAGATCGGTAAGCACAACATCCGGCTGGAGCCTCTGTACCTCCGCCATGGCCTCCTTTGCAGAGGCCGCCAGGCCCGTCACGGAGATATTGTGCTCGCTCTCCAGCATGGTGCGCAATCCGAGTCGAACCACCGGATGATCGTCGACTATGAGTACCTTGATTGCCTGGGTTCGCTCAGTCATATATGTACTTTAGGGACATAATAAAGAACTTTGCATTACGTCCCACTGCACCTTAAACCCAATGACCAGCGAGGCATCGTTTATATTCGTGTTCGACAACCGACGGACGGCCTCAACCGTCGGTTGCTCGAACCGTCCAGAAGCCTCGAACAGTTGCTGCGCAGCGTTCACAATCCGCTCTCGAATCTCAGGATTGATGTCCATGGGCGTCTCTCCTGGGGATCTCAAAAAGAATACAAGGGGGGATGATATTATTCCTCCTATTGCGAGTCAAGCTTAACTCTTACTACTAAGCAGCAATTCTAAGTGGTCAATTCGTGTAGATTTTCGCGGAAAACATTTGCACTTAGATTCTCTTTTCAACGGGTGACACTCCCATCCCTCTAAAGGGAGAGGGCTTCTGAAGTTCTTCCATAGATATGGCCAGCGCCTTTCGGCGCCCGAACGGAATCGGTGGTTGACTCTAGGCAAACTTCAGACAACGCCGGTGATAGCGGGCCGAAGCCCTTCCGGTGGCCCGAGTCCGGGCGGCTACTACGATTCAGGTGCTTCCAACAGGGAGTACCTGGCCGTAGATACGTGACATCTTTCGATACGGGGAACGTCGTTTTCTTTTCAAACGCGATCTGATGCATGTTGATGCTGCCGACCAGATCGCGATGGCCGGTGAATCCGCAAGCCTTCGAGACCCAGTTACGGCCTCTAGGTTTGTGCTTATGGCTGCATTTCGGATGAGCGGGAACTCGTTCCCCGTTCCGACCCGCTGAAGCTCAAAATGCCTGCCTGTGTACTCTTGCAGTCGAGGTACTCGATGTCCTCGCCGTACTTCCACGGGGACATCCGCGGATTATGTTTTCTGTCGCAAGGCTGATTACGGACCCCATCGGGATCTCCGATGTAAAGGTCCGATATTTCATTTACCTTGTAGAAGTCGATTACCCGGCGGGTGCTCTTGTGTCGCATATCCCGTCATAGGCCGATCACCAGCCGCCCGGGAGAGGTAGAATGGGCCCCTTGAGCATACCCGAATCGTGATTTCCGCAGTGACCGAAGCGGAGATTCTTATCGGCTTGGAACTGAAGCCCGAGGCCAGTCGCCACCGTGCCTCGGTAGTGAGGCTATTCGAGGCCGTCGAGATCCGGTCCTGGGATTCACGAGCGGCACAGGCCTACGCCAGATTGCGCGCCCGCCTGAAGACAACCGGGAAGGCCCTTCGAGAATTGGCTTTGTTGATCGCTTCCCACGCCCTTGCCGAGGGTGCGGTTCTGGTTTCCCACGACAAAGCCTTTCAGCACGTTCCCCCGTTTCTACGGTTGTCGATTGGACCATCGACATTCATTGATTTCCCCTCCTCCTTAAAGGCATAACGAGGGGGGGAGCCTCGGCGCATGGCATCCGGGAGCCTCGGTCAAAGCTGGCTGGCGACAGAGCCTGCGCCGCCCGACGCTTCAGGCGACGTGTCCCGGAATTTAGACGTCTGCCTCGAGCAGCAACGCCTCTCCGACCTGGAGCAGGGCTTGTCCGCCAGGGCCCCGCCGTGACCGATCGAGCCGAGTCGCCGTTCACCGAGCGCGCTTTGAAATCCGGGAGAAATCAATTGCGGCCCGAAGGGCCCTCACCGCAGACCGGTATGCAGATAAGCGAGGAGCGCAGCCATCTGCTCCGAGTTAAACCGCCCCGCAAATCCCGGCATCATCCCTCTGCCCACTAAAACGTTGTTGACGACCGCCTGATCGGTGGCCGCTATCCCGCTCGGCAACGTCCTGTGTTGGAACAGCCCATGCAGATCCGGCGGAACCTTCTTGAGCGCCAGATCATTGTCCTCATGGCAATGCGCGCAGCGCACCTGGTAAAGATGCTTTCCTTCGGCTTGCTCGGGCGTCAGCTCCTGTGCCGAATGGCACCCGCCAAGTCCCAAGCCGGCCAGAGCTGCGATCGCAAAACACAAATTGACCAGGACCCGAACCGGGGCGCCCATCCCTGAGGACCGGCGCCTCTCGAATGGCTCCATCGGCTACGCCTTCTGGGCGAACTGGCCGCTGACGTAATCCCAGTTCACCACCTGGAAGAAGGCCTTCACATAGTCCGCCCTTTTGTTCTGGTATTTCAGATAGTAGGCATGCTCCCACACATCCACACCGAGCACCGGCTTGTGTCCGACGGCCAGCGGGCTGTCCTGGTTGGGAGTGGATTCAATCGCCACGGTGCCATCCGGCATTTTCACCAGCCACGCCCAGCCGCTTCCAAAGACGTGCATCGCCGCATCGGTCAGCTTATCCTGGAAACCGCTGAGCGAGCCGAACTTGGCGTCAATCGCCTTGGCCAGCTCGCCCGTCGGAGCCGCTCCGCCCTTGCCGAGCG
>Ga0116129_1001995_pt1 | contig 10698 bp, 8 predicted proteins | sample June2015DPH_17_2_FD_89732 | JGI IMG/M metagenome (GOLD analysis project Ga0116129, IMG submission 89732) | Peatland microbial communities from SPRUCE experiment site at the Marcell Experimental Forest, Minnesota, USA - June2015DPH_17_10 | ecosystem: Environmental > Terrestrial > Soil > Wetlands >...
GTGAGGCGCAACGTCGCGCTCCGGTATTTGCAGCCTGTAATTAGTCGAAACAATTCAGCTAGTTGAAGACTCGGCCAATATTTGACTTCAGTCATGTCTCGCGTTTAAGTAGCCTTGCAGCAACAAGGTCGCACCGCCTCATTTTGGTTACATCAGCGCCTGAGTGCTTCTGCGCGAAGGCTGTAGCGAGCTCCCTACATGAATGTCTTTTTCAAGCGCCAGCTTGCGGATTACGTTGAATATCATCGTGATCCCTGGAATTGCGCGATGCATGTTTTTGGCATCATTGCATTATTCTTTGCCGCCATTCTTCCGCTCAGCCTTGTTCCGATTCAGGCGCTGGGGGTTCATACGACGCTGGCGCCGATCATGGTCTTGCCGGTGCTCGCGTACTGGCTGGTGCTAGACACCGCGATCGGCGCAGCCATTCTCGGCGTGGCGGTCGTGTTGCTTTCGGCTGCTGCCTTTGTCGCGAGCCACGCCAGCACCACCGTCTTATGGTCGGTAACAGTGACGCTGATCATCGTGGGCATCGGCTTTCAGGTGATCGGCCACCGGGTATTCGAACGCCGCCAGCCGGCCTTGGTCGACAACCCCTCGCATCTCATGCTCGGTCCGATGTTTGTGATGTCGAAATTGTTCATCGCCCTCGGATTTCGACGCGATCTGGCGGCCATTATCCAGACGCTTCCGCCGCAACCAGAACGCGGCCTTTCATCCTTTACCGAGGAACATCAGGTCGAACCGCTGCCACGTTCATGACCAGCGTACTTGTCACCGGCGGCACCGGCTTCATTGGCCAGCATCTTGTGTCGGCGCTGGCGGCGCGCGGCCGCAAGGTCCGGGTCCTCGACCGCCGCCCTCCGGTCTGCGCCACTCCCGGCGTCGAATACATATCAGGCTCGGTGCTGGATTCAGGTTTGGTGGATGAAGCGCTGCGCGATGCCGACGAGGTTTATCATCTCGCCGGCCTGCCGGGTATGTGGCTGCCAAAGAAGAGCGATTTCCACGCCGTGAACTTCCAGGGAACGGAAGTCGTTATTGCCGCTGCGCGCAAGCGCGGCGTCGCGCGCTTCCTTCACTGCTCGACCGAATCCATCCTGTTCCGGCCTGCCTCATCGCAGCACGACAGCAGCGAGCGCAGCCTGCTGCCGCCACAGCAGATGCCGGGCGTCTACACGCGCTCCAAGATGCTCGCCGAGCAGTCGGCCGCAGAGGCCGCCGCGGCAGGGTTTCCGCTCGTCATCGGTACGCCGACGATGCCGATCGGACCCCACGATCACAACCTGACGCCTCCGACCGCGATGCTCCGGCAGTTTCTACACGGACGCGTTCAGATGTATCTCGATTTCATCGTGAACATGGTCGATGTACGCGATGTTGCCGCCGGCCTGATCCTGACGATGGAGCGGGGGCAAATTGGCCACCGCTACATCCTCGGCGGAGAGAGCATTTCATTGAAGAAGATCTTGAAGCTGATGGCGACCATCAGCGGGCAGCGCATGCTCGCCATTCCGGTCCCCGGCAAGATCGCGGAAGCCGCCGCAGCCATGCTGGAATTCGTCTCAGATCACATCACACACCGCCCGCCATCCGGCACCGCCGAAGGCGTGCGGATCGCACTACGGGCGACCGAGTTGTCGATCGAGAAAGCGCAAAAGGAGCTGGGCTATGCGCCGCGGCCGATCGAGCCGGCGTTGCGCGATACCATTGTTTACCTGCTCAGCACGCCGGAAATGTCGTGAGGCGGTAAGCCAGTCGACCGCTTCGATCTTTTAGGCATTTGCCAGCGCCGTCCGATCGGGAATATAAGGTTGGCCATGATGCATGACACAAACCCGATTATCGCCTTCGTCTGGAGCGGATGGACCGCCACCTGGCCCACCGCATTATTAGCTTTGATCTGGGCGGCCTGGCTGCTTAGCTGGCTGATCGGTTCGTTCTTTTCCGGCCGGACCGAGAAACATGTCAGGACCTGGGACTCGCGGGCCTACCGCATTCCCATTCTCATCGGCGCCATCCTGCTGACGCCGTGGACCACGCAAGTCCTGGGCGAGAAACCGCTCTGGCAACTCGGCACGACCGGCATCTACATCCTGGCAGCCCTGACCGCCGCCGGCTGCCTGTTCACCTGGTGGGCGCGCATTCATCTCGGGCGTTTCTGGTCAAATGCCATCACGCGCAAGGAAGGCCATCGCGTCATCGACACCGGACCTTACGGACTGGTTCGTCATCCGATCTATACCGGGCTGATCGGCGCCATGATTGCGACGAGTCTTGCGGTCGGAACCGCAACGGCGCTGCTCGGCGCTGCCTTGATCGCCTTTGGCCTCTGGCAAAAAGCGCGCATGGAAGAAGGCTTCCTCTCGACCGAACTCGGTGCCGATGCCTACGGTCCTTACTGCCGCCGTGTTCCGATGCTGGTGCCTTTCCTGCCGCAACGCTGACGTCCGGCATCACACGCCGAAAGGCGTTTGAGGCTCCACATATAGGACGCCGTCAATGCCTTGCCGGCGCCGATGCCTCGACCAAAGGTTCGAGGTGGCGCGGAACAACAACACGTTCCCCCGGAACCAGCGGCGCGCGGTCCGCCCCCTTATTGACCTCGATGATCGACCAAAGCGGAACGTGATAGGCGGTCGCGATCGATTGCAAGCTGTCTCCCGGACGGGCAAACACCGCCATCCCGCTGTCCCAGAGATCAATCTCAGCTTTCGCGGGAACGACACAGCGAATAGAGACAGCATCGCCCTCAGCCTTTGCTGCGGCAAGCTGCACGACCTTGGTCACGAGCTGTTGCTGGACCGTATCCATCTTCTCGATATTGATGTGCGAAACTTCGTCATGCTGCGAAAGGTCGAAGCTCGCATAGTGGCCGCGGAATCCGGGCTTCGGCTTGACGTCACCGCCGCCGAGCACACCCGTCGACAGGAAGATGTTGATGAAACGATCGACATTCGGCGGGACGTCGTTCGTCGCATGAGCGGGATCGATGGCGACGACCAGATCCGCCCGAATGCCTTCGCCCTCCAGAACCTCCGCAAAGATCACGGCACAGAGCCCGCCCATGGAATGCCCGATCAGGACGATCGGCTCGGGATCTTCCCGATAGTCGTGAACCGCCTGGGCCGCGATCAGGCGGCAGATGGTGAATTCGTAGACGTTGGCGGTGATGCCAGCATCCTGGAGCCTTTCGGTGAGGCGATCCATTCCGCGCGAGAAAATGGGACCGAGCGCGCCACGGAACAGATAAACCCGCGGGTGCCGGGCAGTTGCCGATAGTCCGGGGGGCGGCGGCGATATCAGCGCCTCGGTCGAGGCGGTGACTGGCTGCGCTGCCGCCCGATCAAAACTGCCCCCAACCAGCGAGATCAGACACAGCGCCCCGACAAGACCGGCTGCAGTTCGCGTCGGATTGATGATACGCCCCACGATCCGTCCTAACGCTCGAAGCCCCGTTATGGGTCGCCGGTACCGGCGTAGCCGAAGGGGCGGAAAAGGCGCAATCGATGCGCGTTCCCGCCCCTTTTGAGAGGACGAATTGGTGGAATTGTGGCGTCTTGCGGTAATCGCCCAAGCGGCGGATTTACCGCATAGGGCGGGGTGCTGCGGATACTTCCCTCGGACGGTTGCCGAAAACCACGACGTCGATGTCGCTGATCACCCGCCGCTGCATGATCTCGTTCTTGTCGATCGTGAGATGCCCGACGCCGGGAACATTCTGCACATTCACGTTCTCAAGCGATCCCTGCAATTGCCTCGTCGGCGCGACCGGCTCTCCATTGCCGTTGCCGACGTAATAATTGATGTAGCGGCCGACGTGACCGGACAGGCTGGTGCGAAATACCGAATCCAGACCGATCGCGAGCTTCACCGGAGCGCCAAGCTGACTGAGACGCGCTACCATATCGGGCAGCACCGTCGCGCCCGAGGAATGCCCCACCAGAATGATCGTTTTCACCCGACCGCTGCGGTAGTCCGCAGCCGCCTCGTCGGCAAGCGACGACCAGCCCAGATAGTTGGTGATGGTGACCGGAATACCCTGGGCTTCCAGCCTGGCTGCAATGCCATCGAGACCGAGTGAAAAAACGTTGAGGACGCCGCGCAAGAGGTAGACGTGCGCGCCACTGGCGACGGGCGTCGGCACCGCATGGCTTTCGGTCGTCGCGACCGGAAGCGCGAGCAGCAGCAACGCCACGGCCGCAGATTTCAATGACCGCAACCACCATCGGCCGGGCAGGCGGGACAGGTCGGAAAATTTCAAGCAACCGCCGGATGACGTCATTGGCTTCCTCGGAGAAATTAAGTGGCCGAAACGTAGCCTTGGCGCGCTCGCATCCGCAACAAAAAGGCGAACTAAAATGGCGATTTAATCTGCCCTGCGTGTCCCAAGTGCAACACCAACACATCTCCCGATACCCTTTGGGGATATGCGTATTTTGTTACTGTCATGATTCAAAAGCGGCGCCAAAAATGGCGCCGCTTCACATGGCCGTTACAACAGCGCCGCCGATCACTTCGTCAGGGGGCAGCCGCTGTCCTTTGCAGTGGGGAACGCCTTGTCGCCAGGCACGACAGCGAGCTGCTTGTAGTAGTCCCAGGGCTTCTTGGATTCGGAGGGCTTCTTGACCTCGAACAGATAGAGGTCATGCACCATGCGGCCGTTTTCGAGTACCTTGCCGCCTTGAGCAAACACGTCGTCGACCGGAAGTTCCTTGAGCTTTTTGACCACCGCGTCCGAATCCTTGGTGCCGGCCGCCTTCACGGCCTTCAGGTATTGCAGCGTGGCCGAGTAGGTCCCTGCATGGATCATGCTGGGCATGCGGCCGGTTCGCTTGAAGAAGCGCGCCGAGAATTCACGCGTCCTGTCGTTCTGGTCCCAGTAAAAGCCCTCCGTCAGCACCAGGCCTTGAGCTGCTTCAAGCCCGAGCCCGTGAACCTCGGCCAGCGTCATCAGGAGCCCTGCGAGCTTCTGGCCCCCCTTGACGATGCCGAACTCCGCCGCCTGCTTGATCGAGTTGGTGGTATCGAGACCGGCATTGGCCAGCCCGATGATCTTGGCCTTCGAACTCTGTGCCTGTAGCAGGAACGAAGAGAAGTCCGACGAATTCAGCGGTATGCGGACCGAACCCAGCACCTTGCCGCCGTTTTCCTTGACGATATCGCCGGTGTCTTTTTCGAGCGAGTAGCCGAACGCGTAGTCGGCGGTTAGGAAAAACCAGGTGTCGCCGCCGGCTTTGACCAACGCGCCGCCGGTACCGACTGCAAGCGCATGGGTGTCGAAAGCCCAATGGAAGCCATAGGGTGTGCAGGCATCGCCGGTAATGCGCGAAGTCGCAGCCCCCACGACGATGTCGATCTTCTTCTTTTCCTTCGAAAGCTCCTGCACCGCGAGCGCGACCGATGACGTCGTGAGCTCCGTGATCATGTCGACGTTCTCGACCTCATACCAGCGCCGCGCGATGCTGGTGGCAAGATCCGGCTTGTTCTGATGATCGCCCGTCACCATCTCGATCTTTTGGCCAAGCACCTCGCCGCCGAAATCCTCGATCGCCATCCTGGCCGCTTCGACCGAGTATTTGCCGCCATAGTCGGCATAGACGCCGGACTGGTCGTTCAAAATGCCGATCTTGACGCCTTGCGCGGATGCCGGAATCGCCAGCAACAACGCGCAAGCCGCCACTGCGGCCGGCAATAATTTCTGTCTCATATGTATGGGCCTCCCCCGATCTCGTTTTCTAGCGGTTAGATTTTGACATTCGCGTTATGCGTGAATGCCAATCCACTCAGCCGACAGCATATTTAATAACATTGACCGTGCCCACCCACCTTGAATGAGCCAAAAGTAGGGTCGCACGGGCGCGTGCGCTGTGGCAACGGCCCGCGGAGAGCTGTCTTAACCATCCTCAGCCGGCCACAGGAGGCTTTATATGCTCCGGCCGATCCGAAAGATTACGCACGATCACGTAGAAAATCGGCGTGAATACGAGCCCGAACAGCGTGACACCGAGCATGCCGAAGAACACGGCGACGCCTACCGCCTGACGCATTTCCGAGCCCGAGCCGGTCGAGACGACGAGCGGCAGCACGCCGAGAATGAAGGCGAATGATGTCATCAGGATCGGGCGCAGACGGAGCCGGCAGGCCTCGATCACCGCCTCCAGACGGGGGCGGCCCTCAAGCTCAATGTCGCGCGCGAACTCGACGATCAGGATGGCATTTTTCGCGGCGAGCCCCACCAGCACGACAAAACCGATCTGGGTGAGGATATTGACGTCCTGTCCCATAATCCGAACCCCGAGCGTCGCCGCCAAAAGACACATCGGCACGATCAGGATCACAGCGAACGGCAGCGTCCAACTGCCATACTGGGCCGCCAGCACCAGGAAGACGAACAGCACGCAGACGGGAAACACGTAGAGGCCGGCATTGGCGCCGTTGACCTGCTGATAGGACAGATCGGTCCAGTCGTAGGAGAAGCCACTTGGCAACGTTTCGTCTGCCAGACGCTTCATGATCTCGATCGCGGTGGCCGAACTTGTCCCCGGCATCGATTCTCCCTGAAGCTCGGATGCCGTATAGAGGTTATAGCGCGCGACGCGATCGGGGCCAGCGACGTCGCGGAAATCCACCACGCTGCCCAACATCACCATGTCGCCGGCGGCGTTGCGGGTGCGCAGACGTGCAAGGTCGGCCGCCTCCTTGCGGAATGGCAGATCGGCCTGCGCGGTGACGTGATAGGTCCGGCCGAGGATGTTGAAGTCGTTGACGTAGATCGAGCCGAAGTAGGTCTCGACGGCGTCCGTCACGCTCTGGATCGGCACGCCGAGTTTCTGGGCCTTGATGCGATCGATATCGACAAAGACTTGCGGCGTGTTGGCGGTGTATGGGGAGAACACAGAGGTCAGACCGGGCGCCTTGCGGGCTGCTGCAACCAGTTCGTCGGTCGCCGCCGCCAGGAGTTCCGGCCCCCGGCCCTGCCGATCCTGGATCCGCATGGTGAAGCCGCCGCCAGTGCCGATGCCGGGAATCGATGGCGGCGGAATCACGATGATGAATGCGCCCTCGATGACGGAAAGCCGCTTTCGCAGCTCGCTCGTGATCTTGTCGGCCGACAGGCCCTTTTTCAGACGAACTTCCGGCTCGTCAAACACCGGAAACAGCGCGGCCGCGTTGCCGGATTGCGTTCGCGTCGCGCCGGAAAGGCCGGCAAACGCCGCTACGCGAACGATGCCGGGCGTATCGAGCGCAATCCGCTCGATTTCACGGACGATCTCGGTGGTTCGCGCCAGCGAGGCAGCGCCAGGCAGTTGCGCGGAGACGATGATGTAGCCGCGGTCCTGCGCCGGGATGAACCCTTGCGGCGTCGTGACCAGCATCCAGCCGGCGCTGCCGATCAGCGCCAGATAGATCAGAAGCATGACCGTTGAATGCCGGATCACGAAGGAAGCCGCGCTGCCGTAACCATGAGACAGCCAGTCGAAGCCGCGGTTGAAGAAGCCGGTGAAGGTTTCCCAGCCCCGCGCGATGATATTCCAGCGTGCGGGCTCGCGCTTTTCCTCATGCCCTACCAGGATTTGCGAGGCCAGCGCCGGCGACAGGGTCAACGAGCAGAAACAGGAAATCGCGGTTGCCACCGCAATCGTAATGGCGAATTGCTGAAAGAACTGCCCTGAAATGCCGCCAAGAAACGCGGTGGGCACGAACACCGCACACAACACGAGCGCGATCGACACCAGCGCGCCGCCGACTTCCTCCATGGTACGCAGCGCTGCGTCGCGCTTGCTCAAACCGTCGCGAAGATGCCGCTCGACATTTTCGACCACCACGATGGCGTCGTCGACCACGATGCCGACCGCGAGCACGAGGCCGAACAGGGTCAGATTGTTGATGGCAAAGCCGAGCGCAGCCATCGCGGCGAACGTGCCGACGAGAGACACCGGGATCGCCACGATCGGGATGATCGCCGGCCGCCATCCTTGCAGGAAAACCAGTACCACGATCACGACGAGGACCATCGCCTCGTAGATGGTCTTGATCAGTTCGCTGACGGACTGCGCGATGAACTCGGTGGGGTTGTAACCGATGTTGTAATCAAGTCCCTTCGGGAAGCTGGCCTTCAGCTTCACCATCGCGTCGGAAATATTTTTCGCCGTGGCCAATGCGTTCGATCCCGGGCGCTGGGTTACCAGCATCGCAACGGCGGTCTTGCGCAAGAGGAAGCTGTTGGTGGTGTAGTCCAGCGCGCCAAGTTCGATCCGGGCTACGTCGCGCAACCGCACGGTGCGGCCATCGGAGCCGGCTTTGACGAGAATATCCTCGAACTGCTGGATATCCTTGAGCCGCCCGGTGAAGGTCAGATTGGGCTGAAAGGCCCGATCCGCGATCGGCGGTCCAGCCAACTGGCCGCCGGCGATCTGCAAGTTCTGCGAGCGGATGGCGATTAATACGTCGCCGGCCGTGAGGCCCAGATTGGCGATCTTGTCCGGATCAAGCCACAGGCGCATGGAGTAATCCCGCGCGCCGAAAATCTGAATGTCGCCGATACCATCAAGCCGAAGCAACTGATCGCGGACCTGAAGCAGCGCATAGTTGCTGATGTAGAGCTGGTCGAAGGTGTCGTCGGGCGACAACATGAACACGACCATCAGGATGTCGGGACTGTTCTTGCGCGTCACCACGCCGTTGCGCTGAACCTCGTCCGGCAATTGCGGCGTCGCGATCGCGACGCGGTTCTGGACCAGCACCTGCGCCTTGTCGAGATCGGTGCCGAGCTTGAACGTCACGGTGATCGTGAGCTGGCCGTTCGAGGTCGCCTGGCTGTAGAGGTAGAGCATGTCCTCGACGCCGTTGATCTGCTGTTCGATCGGGGCGGCGACGGTGTCGGACACGGTTTGCGCCGAAGCGCCCGGATATTGCGTGGTGACCACCACGGTGGGCGGCACGACCTGCGGATATTCAGCGACCGGCAGCGTCGTATAGGCGATCGCGCCGACGATCAGGAGCACGATGGACAGCACCATCGCCAGGATCGGCCGATTGACGGAAAGCGCCCCGAGATTCATGTCTTGCCACCGGCGGGAGCGGGCTTGGCGTCGTGAGGGGTGACCTTCGCCCCGACCCGCGCGCGTTGCAGTCCGTCGACGATGACACGGTCTTCCGGCTTGAGGCCTTCACGGATCACGCGCAGGCCCTCATCGAGCGGTCCGAGGGTGACGGGCTTGGCTTCGACGGTATTGTCGTCCTTGACCACAAAGACGATCTTGCGGCCTTGATCGGTGGCGATGGCGTTGTCAGGCACGAGCAACGCCTCGTAAGGCGCGCTCGCAATCAGGCGAACGCGGCCGAACTGCCCGGGCAGGATCGACAGGTCCTTATTGGGGATCACAGCCCGGCCGCGCAGCGTGCCGGTGGAGACATCCAGCCTGTTGTCAAGGAAATCGACCTTGCCGTCGTGAGACGGCTTGGTCTCGCCCGTCAGCGCGACCTGGACCGGATTGGGATTATCGCGTGAGCTTGGGCGTTTACCCTCGAACCACAGCCGGTTGTATTTGAGGTAGGTCGCCTCATCCATGTCGAAATAGATGTAGATCGGATCGAGCGAGACGACCGACGTCAGTAAGGTCGAACCGCCATCGCTGCCCTGCACGAGGTTACCGATGCTGACGAGATGCCGGCTCACCCTGCCGCCGATCGGCGCGATGACATGGGTGAACTCGATATTGAGCCGCGCCGCCGTCAGCGCGCCCTCGGCCTGCATCACCGCGGCGTGCGCGGCTTGCAACGCCTGGCGGCGCTGGTCGACGAGTTGTTCGGACACCGCACTGGTCTGGACCAGGGCGAGGCCACGGTCGAGATCGCGCTTGGCGAGTTCCACCTTGGCGCGCGCATCGGACAATTGCCCATCCGCCTGTTCGGCCACAGCCTCGAACGGCCGCGGGTCGATGATATAGAGCAGGTCGCCGGCATGGACCATGTCGCCGTCCTTGAACTCGACATTGGTGACGAAGCCGCCGACCCGGGCGCGAACCTGGACCTCTTCGACCGCATCAAACCGTCCCGTGAACTCGTCCCAATCCGTGACGGTTCGTTTGACGGGCTGGGCGACGGTGACGGGCGGCGCTGCGGCCGCAGCCTGCGGCGCCTGCTTTCCCTCACAGCCCGACAGCAACCCCGCCAGCACAATGAGGATTGGAGAAAGACCACAGAACGAACGGATATCGGCCATTGGTGCCGAACGCGTCGATTGCTCAGTCGCGCTCAATTCCCCCTCCTATCAATGACGGCTACGATCGATCGAGGCAGTGCAGATATGCGACAGCACCAAGGAGACCATCCGGCAGTCTGTTCCTACGGCAAACAGGATCAAGCAAAATCTGTTGCGTGCGGCGCTGCCAGCCCTTTAAAAAAAGGCGGGCGCGACATTTTGCGGTGTTGGAATAATCCTCCGGCCGTGATGTGTAACGCAGCCTTGCCGACAGTCCGCCTTTCTCGCGTGAACTTGCCAGGCGTTCGGCGGCGCGAATGCAACGTTCGCGAGATCCAGCCACACTCTCTCTGACGCTTTGCCAAGACGGATTTGCCAAGACGGACCAGCGAAAGATCGAAACGTCAGGCGAGAAAGCTGCCAGCTCTTGGGTTATGAACGCGCGGCACTCCCTCATCGACCGATCGCCCTGCAATCGAAATCATCGCCAA
>Ga0116129_1001996_pt1 | contig 10698 bp, 8 predicted proteins | sample June2015DPH_17_2_FD_89732 | JGI IMG/M metagenome (GOLD analysis project Ga0116129, IMG submission 89732) | Peatland microbial communities from SPRUCE experiment site at the Marcell Experimental Forest, Minnesota, USA - June2015DPH_17_10 | ecosystem: Environmental > Terrestrial > Soil > Wetlands >...
GGCCAGGGCGGCTGCGGCAATCACCGTGCACCCGATCGCCAGTCCATCGAGCCCGTCGGTAAGGTTCACCGCATTGCTCGATCCCACAATCATGAACGCCACGAACGCAATAAAGGGTAGGAACGCGAGCGGCCAAAGATGTGGAAAACGCTCCAGGCTCTGAACCACCAGATCGGGATGGAACTGTTTGAGAAATGGGACGTTCAGGTTCGTCGAGTACATTCCATAAGTCTGCATCGCAATCAGCATGACCGCGATCACGATGCTGGTTGCAATCTGCAGACCTAACTTCGCCCGTCCCGTGAGGCCAAGATTTCGACGGTGCGCCACTTTGTTGTAATCGTCGGCGAATCCAATCGCCGCAAACGCGCAAGTCGCGAATACCGCAATCCACACGAAGCGATTGCTCAGGTCCGCCCACAGCAGCGTCGGCACCACAACGGCAATCGCAATCAGCAGACCACCCATGGTCGGCGTTCCCGCTTTTTTCTGGTGAGCCTTCGGACCTTCTTCCCGAATGTATTGTCCGATCTGGAATTCGCGCAGCCGGTTGATGACCAGCGGACCCACGATGAGCGCGGTGAACAGTGCGGTAAGACTGGCGAATGCCGTGCGGAACGTCAAATAGCGGAAGATGCGGAACGGCGGAAAATAATGCTGCAGCTTCACGAACAACAGCCAGTAGAGCAATCAGCCTCCGTCCCACAAATTGAGTTGGGGTATTGGTAATTGAGTAATTGGATACGGGCCGCCCCGTCATCGAAGCGATCTTCAATTACCAAATTACTCAATTGCCAAATTACTCAATTTCTTCCAGGTCTCCAGCGTTTTTTCCAGCTTCACTCCTCGCGAAGCCTTCAGCAGAACCACGTCTCCATCCCGCGCCTCGCGCGCCAGCCATTCGCCGGCCTCCTCGGACGACGCTACAAATTCAGCATAGCCGCCGGCATCCTTCGCCGCATCGACCATCGCCTGCGCCAGGCCGCGTACCCCTACCAGCACATCGATTTTTTTCTCCGCCACGTGCCGCCCCGCTTGCCGGTGCATCTCTTCCGCCGCTGGACCCAGCTCCAGCATCTCGCCGGCCACCACGATGCGCCGCTTCGCCGCCATCTTGGCCAGAGCATCTACCATCGCCGCCAAAGCCTTCGGATTCGAATTGTAGCAATCGTTTATCACTGTGATGTTACCCACTTGGAGAACCTGTCCGCGCTTGTCCGCCGGCGCCAGCGTCGACAACGCCGCGACCGCCTCGCAAGGCTTCAACCCGCGTTCCAATCCCACAGCCACCGCCGCCAGCCCATTCAGTATGTTGTGCTCTCCCACCAGCGGCAATACCGCATGTTCGCGCAATCCTCCGATCAGCACATCGAACTCTGTCCCTTCTGCTCCCTTGGACCGGACATTTTCCGCCCGCACATCGGCGGTCGCTCGCGTTCCATACATGACAACTTTTCCTTTGAAGTCGCGGCCGAACTGCGAGACATATTCGTCATCGGCGTTCAACACGGCCGTGTCACTCGCGGAAAGAGATTCGATCAACTCATATTTCGCCCGCGCGATCCCCGCCAGCGAATCGAAAAACTCAAGATGCACAGGCGCGACATTGGTCACCACGCCAATCTCAGGCTGTGCGATCTTTGCCAGCGCCCGAATCTCTCCCGCATGCGACATGCCCATTTCAATCACCGCCACGTCATGCTCGGGCTCCAGCTTCAGCAGCATCAGAGGCAAACCAAAATGGTTATTGAAGTTCCCTTCAGACTTCAGCACGCGAAACCGTGCGCTCAGCACATGCGCGATTGCTTCCTTCGTGGTCGTCTTACCTGCCGACCCTGTCACCGCGATCAGCGGTTTGCCCCACAGCTTGCGCACCGCGGTCGCCAAAGTCTGAAGCGCGACCAGCGTATCTTCCACCGCAAGCAGGCGCTCTTTGGTCCGGTAACGAACCAGTTGATCTTTACGCACAACCGCCGCGGTCGCCGCTCGTCCCAGAGCCTCCTCTACGAAGTCATGCCCATCCAGCCGCTCGCCCTTCACCGCAAAAAAAAGCTGGCCCGCCCCCGCCGTGCGCGAATCGATCGAGTACGCCTGGGCTATTTGCTCAGGAGCGAATTCCCCGGCCGCGGAAACAAGCTCCGCAATTTTGCCAAGCGTCAGCCTCATCCGTGGGACCCAGCCCGAGCGGCCCCGCACTCAAACCCCGCCGCCAGCAGCGCCCCGCGCGCCACTTCCAAATCGTCAAACGGAATCGTTCCTTCCCGCGTGACCTGCGCCTTCTCGTGTCCTTTTCCCGCCAGCAGCACAATGTCTCCCGGCCGCGCCTCACCAATCGCCAGAGCGATTGCCTTGCGCCGGTCCGCCTCTACGCTGTACTTCACGCCAGCTTTCTGCAGGCCCACCACCGCATCATTCATAATCGCCAGCGGATCTTCGGTCCGCGGGTTATCCGAAGTCAGCACCACGAAATCACTTCCCCGTCCCGCCGCCTCACCCATCAGCGGACGCTTCTTGCGGTCCCGATCCCCGCCGCATCCAAACACCGTTATCACTCTTCCCTTTGAGCCACAAACCAACTCGCGCGCCAGCGCTGTCAAATTCCGCAGCGCATCGTCGGTGTGCGCATAATCCACCACCACCGTGAACGGCTGGCCGCAATCCACTCGCTCAAACCTTCCCGGAACACAGGCCAGCTTGTCGATTCCCGCGGCGATAGCCTGCGCTGGACATCCCCGCGCATAACACGCTCCCGCCGCAGCCAGAATGTTGTACACATTCACTCGCCCAATCAACGCCGAAAACACTGGAATCTTTGCTTCCGGCGTCACCAGATCAAATCGCGTCCCGCGTGTCTTGATCTCAACTCTTTCCGCGTGCAGGTCGCCGCGCTCCCATCCATACTTCAGCACTAGGGAACTTTTCTTACGGCTAAACTCGGCCAGCTTCGCGCCATATTCATCATCCAGATTCGTCACCACCGCTCGCGGCGCATCCGTACCACACCCTTCAAACAGCAGTCGCTTGGCCGCGAAGTACTCTTCCATCGTCTTGTGATAGTCGAGATGGTCGCGCGTGAGATTGGTGAACACGGCGACATCAAACGGCATGCCAAACACGCGCCCCTGCGCCAGCGCATGCGACGAAACTTCCATCACCGCGTCCGTCGCACCCTGTCCCAGCGCTTCGCTGAAAATGCGATTCAGCTCCAGCGCCTCAGGCGTGGTATGCGGCGCCGGCAAAATTTTCCCAGCTACGTGATATTCAATCGTCCCAATCAGCGCGCTCTTCCGTCCCGCCGCCGTCAGAATCGCTTCCGTCAGGAACGCCGTCGTGCTCTTTCCGTTCGTGCCGGTGATTCCAATGATGGCAATCCGTTCCGCCGGCCGCTTAGAAAAGTTGGCGCTCAGCCGCGCCAGCGCTCGCCGCCCGTGCGGCACAAGCGCCCAAGCCACTCCCGCGCGCGGTTTCTCCGCTGCCGAATCCGTCACCACTGCGACCGCGCCCGCCTCAATCGCCTGGTCGATAAATTGGTTGCCGTCGCTGGATTCCCCGCGCATGGCCACAAATACGCAGCCCGGCTTCACCCGCCGCGAGTCGTATTCCACACTACTCACGCCCGGATCCCCGCTTTGCGAGAGGACTTCCGCCCCATCCAGCAACTGTTGGAAGGTCATTGCTCCGAATTATATGGTAAGTAGAGATGGATTGATTTTGGGGCGATTGGCGGGACACGTATTGACATTAGGCGGAGACCTATTGATTTAGGTGGCGCAGCTCGTTTGAGCGCTGCGATCGCCGACTCCTCTTGATCGCGGCTTTAGCTGTGACGTTTCAATAGGTTGTGTCCATTCGGTCGAGAACTGGACTGCCCGATATTGCGATGAGACACCTTGGCGGATAAATCCGCTCCATCGGTCTGCCTGAATCGCAGCGCTTCAAGGCGCTGCGCCGCCCAAAAGCTGTTTCTTCACAGAATCCCGAAGCTTCTTTACAACAGTCTCTAATCCTTCCGGCAATCCCGAAGGCTTGATTCACAGATTCCTAAGTCTTCTTCACAGCAATTCCCAACTCACGAAGTTGCGCTTCGCTGACGGGTGTCGGCGCATCGACCATTAAGTCGACCGCGCGGGCGGTCTTCGGGAAGGGGATCACTTCGCGGAGGCTTTCGGCGCTGGCCAGGATCATGACAATGCGGTCGAGGCCGAGAGCGATGCCGCCGTGCGGAGGAGTGCCGTATTCGAGGGCTTCGAGGAAAAATCCGAAGCGGGCGCGGGCTTCTTCTTCGGTCATGCCGAGAGCGCGGAAGATTCGGCTTTGCACGTCCTGGCGGTGAATACGGATGGAGCCCGAACCTAGCTCGGTGCCGTTTAGGACTACATCGTAGGCCAGCGCACGAACGGCGCTCAGCGGGCTCTGCGGATCGTTCAGGGACTCGACGCCGGATTCGAGTTTCGGCATATCTTCTTCATGCGGCGAGGTGAAGGGATGATGCGCGGCGTTCCAGCGCTTATCGCCTTCATCCCACTCGAACATGGGAAAGTTTGTGACCCAGAGGAAACGGTAATCTTTAGCGGGATCGCCAGTCTTCCTAAAAATTCCGTGGCGGTCGGCGTACTTCTGGGCCAGCGCGAGACGCAGCAAACCCGCCGAGGCATAGATTGCTAACTCTTGCGGCGTGACTTTACGGTGCGCGGGCATGGCGGTCTGGGGGCCGGACTGAGCAGAGCCTGCCACCAGCACAATCAGGTCGTTTTCTTCTACTCCAACTTTTTTCGCGATCGCAGCCGCCGCGTCGGGGAACTTGTTGCCGATGCGCTTGAAGTCTTCGAATATTCTTGCTCCACCCTTGGAGTGGAACATCGGCTTGATATCGTCACGTTCTTTGCGGGAGAGTTCGCCGACTTTGGGCGTGCGCATGGCGATCAGCGGGAAATTCGGGTCGATAGCCAGCTCTTGCAGATTCTCCGGCGTGAAGCATTCGCGGACGTCGGTAAAGGCGGGCAGGCGCAGGTCGGGTTTGTCGATGCCGTAAAGGCGAATGGCTTCGTCGTAATCCATGCGCAGGAACGGAGTTTTGATCTCTGAGCCGGCGGCGCGGAATGCGGCGGTGAGAAATCCTTCGACCACCTCCCAAACACGCTCGGGCTGGGGATAAGACATTTCCAAGTCGATCTGGGTGAACTCGGGTTGGCGATCGGCACGCAGGTCTTCGTCGCGGAAGCAGCGCACGATCTGAAAATATTTGTCGAAGCCGGAGATCATGAGGATTTGTTTGAAGAGCTGCGGCGACTGCGGCAGAGCGTAAAACGTTCCCGGCTGCACGCGACTGGGAACGAGATAATCGCGGGCGCCCTCGGGCGTGGAGCGGGTCATGAACGGAGTTTCAATTTCGAAGAAGCCCTGCGCAGAAAGATAGTCGCGGATAGCCTTAGCAATTTTGTGGCGCAGTTCGATATTGAACTGCATGATGTCGCGGCGAAGATCGATGTAGCGATACTTCAACCGGGTTTCTTCGTTGGTGAGCGCGGTATCGCTGGGCAGAAATGGCGGAAGCTTCGATTCGTTCAGAATGCGCAATTCTTCGGCAACAAGATCCACTTCGCCAGTCGACATATTTTTGTTTACGGTGTTGGCGTCGCGCAGCTTGACCGTGCCGGTGACAGCGATGACGTATTCGTTGCGGAGCGCCTCAGACTTCTCGTGGATAGCGGCGTCACGTTCGGCGTTGAAGACCACTTGAGTAACGCCGGTGCGATCGCGGAGATCGATGAAGTGAAGATTGCCGTGGTCGCGGCGGCGATTGACCCAGCCCATGAGTACGGCCGTTTTGCCTGCATCGGAAGCGCGTAGAGCGCCACACATATGAGTCCGTCGAAGATCGCCTAGGAAATCGAGCAATGCGTGTCCTTTATAGAGAGAATGACGCTGAAGGCCGAATCAGAGATTATAACGGTGAGGGAAGTGCGGCGGGAAGTCGGATTGAGTTTGCTCGCGTCTTAGTTTGCCGATCTCGAGAGAAAAGGCGTCGAATTTCGCTCGACGAACAGCCCCTTCGGCTTCGCTCAGGGCCGGCTTGGGCGGCTCCCTACTTTGTTTCTTGACTTCTTACTGTTTCTTGCTGGCTTTTCCGTCCATCACGGTCGACCACTTGGTGCCATCTTGCGACATCTCGAAGGAGAAGTCGTACGACGTGGACGAGGTCATCTTCATGGTGAAGCGGCCTTTGACGGTCATGCCGCCCATTTTTTCGTCGTCGGTCCATGTCCAGGTATCGCCATCGAGTGTGCCCCGAGCGTCGTCGAATTGGCCGAAGCTGTTGAACTCGCGATAAGTGTAGGCTTTATCGTCGGGGGAATATCCCATCACGGACAAGCTCACGCCGTTGCCCATCGAGCTCTTGTAGTCCGAGTGGCAGAGGAGATAGAAGTGGCCGTCCATCCACTCGCAGGTTTCGTTTTCCGTCATGGGTCCGCCGGGGCCCATGGTTCCCGTCTTCATTTTGCCGTCGAGAGCCCAGCGGCCCGCGAATACGTCGAGTTTCTTGAGTTCCGGGCCGGGCTTGGGGGCTGGCATTTGGGCCACGACCGCTGTGGTCCACAGCAACGCCGCCATTGAAATCGTTGCAAGTCGTCGCATGCTCGCCTCCGCGAAGGGATTCTCTGTTGTTGCTTGCGCCGGAATCGACATTCTACCTTCGCGGGGCTGAACCGCAAGCGGAATTCCAGGGCGATTTTTACCGCGGTTCCTGCCAGCCAGTTTTTACCAGTCTCCCCAGTGCGTGGGTGTAGCTTGATGGAATTTCAGTTTCCACTGGCCGGACTGCTTGATCCATACGGAGCTGAAATGCTGGTAGCGTGGAGGCATGTCCTGGTCTTCTGCGGGCGCTTCGCGGACGATTGCGTCGTAGGTGACGATGGCGGCGTCGTCGCCGAGGGATACAACTTTCATGTCGTAGGGCGTGAGTTCGAGCAGGCCCGAGTCGCCCAGATTATCCGCAGCTTCGGAGCCTTCGACGAGCTGGCCATCGACTCCTACGAGCGAGAAGTCCGGGGCCAGGGTTCGCTTGAAAAATGCAGCGTCGTCTCTCTTCTTGGCTTCGATGAGATTCTTTTCATTGGCGAATGCGGTTTGTTCGAGGGGGCTGGGAGATTTGATTGTTGGAGTTCGGCCCGCGAGTGAACTGGGGGACAGCGCCGAGAGGAGCAAGATGCATGAGAGCCACGGGCGGATAGAAAACCATGTCGAGCTTCGCTCGACTGGACAGCCCCTTCGGCTTCGCTCAGGGCAGGCTCGGGGGGATCTCCCTACATGGGCATTTTCGTAAGTGAAGAATTTCACATGACCTCCTGATGATTGGGTTCGGAGGTGCCTGGAAGACCGTCGATGCTGTGCTTGTTTTTTTGCTCCCGGTAGGCTTTTAACTCTTCCGGACCTTTTTTGCGGGCCCATGCCGTGAGCTGTTCACGTTCGCCTTCGTAATTGAAAAGAGGAACGCCGTAGCCGCAAGAGTCGGTGACACGGGTGATTTCGACAGCGATGATTGAGCGGACGCTATCGAATGCGGGGAAGTTTTCTGCGAGTGTGGCAAATTCCGTATGATGCGGTTCGACGGCGCGGCCTTGGCCGTAGAGGCGGAAAATATTCGGCGGACCCTGAAAGGCGCAGAACAGGAGAACAATTCTTCCATTCTCTTTAAGGTGAGCGATGGTCTCGACGCCGCTTCCGTTGAAATCGATGTAAGCGACCGTGGTTGGGCCGAGAATGCGAAATGTGTCGAGGCCTTTGGGCGAAACATTGATGTGGCCGGTGGCATCGAGCGGGGCGGAGGCGACGAAAAAGATGTGCTGCGCCTCGATGAAACGCCGAGCAGAGTCGTCGAGCAGGGAACGAGTTTTACCCATGATTACTCCTGGATTCTCCGCGCCAGGTCGGCGCGCGGAACGGAAACCTGCTCGCCGGTCGCCAGATTCTTCAGCGAAAATGCATCCGCCTTCACTTCATTTTCGCCGACGATCAAAATGTATTTTGCTCCGGCTTTGGTTGCGGTTTCGAATGATTTTTTCAGGCGGAAGGCTTCATCTCCCAAATCCGCGACGACGCCGCCGCTGCGCAATACGCGGGCCAGCCGGGCTGCTTCGGAATTCATGCCGGTTCCGAGCGGCGCGATGTAGACATCCGGCTTTTTGCAAACATTTTCGGCGGTAGCCGATTCCTGTAGCGACATCACCAGTCGATCTTCGCCGATGGCGAAACCGATGCCAGGAGCCGCAGGGCCGCCGAGAGCTTCGGAGAGTCCGTCATAGCGCCCGCCGCCGAGAATTGCGTTTTGCGCACCAAGCGCGCCGTGGGTGAATTCGAAGGCGGTGCGAGTGTAGTAGTCGAGACCGCGAACGAGGCGGTCGTTCAAGGTGTACGGGACGCCGACTGCAGTCAGGATTTCTTTGACTGCTTCGAAATGCTTGCGGCAGGCTTCATCCAGAAACTGGCTGATGCGGGGAAGCGTGTCGATGATCGGCTGATCCTCGGGAACTTTGCAGTCAAAGACGCGAAGCGGATTGGTTACGGCGCGGCGTTGGCAGTCGACACACATTTTTCCGACTACTGGCTCAAGAGCCTTACGCAGGGCCTCATTGAAGGCAGCGCGATCGTTGGAACAGCCGACGGAATTTAATTCGAGCGTCCAGCCTTGGATGCCGAGGCGATCGAGCAGTGTGGCCAACATTTCTAAAACTTCGGCATCGCGCGCCGGAGAGTCGCTCCCCGCCGAAGCCGGCCCAATCACCTCGGCGTCGATTTGATAGAACTGCCGGTACCGCCCTTTTTGGGGGCGTTCGCGCCGGAACATCGGGCCCATGCAGTAGAGCTTGTTCAGTCCGCGATCCCCGAGCTTGTGCTCGATATAGGCTCGGACGATGCCGGCAGTGGCTTCGGGGCGGAGAGTAAGGGAATTTCCTTTATCGCTTTCGGCGCGGCCGCGATCTTCCCAGGTAAACATTTCTTTTGAGACGATATCGGTTTCTTCGCCGACGCCACGGGCAAACAGGGCGGTGTCCTCGAAAATCGGGGTGCGGATTTCCTGGAAGTTGTAGGCACAGAAGACGTCGCGCACCACGGATTCGACGTGGTTCCACAGAGCGGTGTCGGGCGGGAGCAGGTCGCGGGTTCCTCGGACGGCTTTGATCATTCAGTTCCCAATCCTCAATTATCAACGTCAATGATCCGTTGTCATCCTGAGCGAAGATATGTTGTAGTCGAAGGATCTCTGGTAACTCAACCGTCCCACCGGGCGGTCAAGGAGTTCTCTCTACGTTTCCGCCACACCTCGAAAGCACGGGAAGAACGCCTTAACACGTCTGTCGCAACTCCACGGTGATGGGGGTCCTTCGACTGCGCAAGCCGATGCGCTTCGCGCACCTGCCTGCTCCGCTCAGGATGACAGAGCGTTCATACTATCGTTCCCGCAAATATTCTTCCGTGTATCCCAGATAATTTGTGGCGTAGCGCATGATCATATCGTCTTCGGCTTTCTCTAGTTTGCGGCGGAACTTTCCGGGAGAGCCCATCCAGAGCGAGCCGGGTTCGACCACGGCGCGCTCGGGAATTAGCGTGCCCGCGGCAATGATCGATCCCGCGCCGATCTTCGCGCCATTCAAAATGATTGAGCCCATGCCGATCAGGCAGCGGTCTTCGATCACGCAGCCGTGCAGGGTAACGGAATGGCCCACGGTGACGTACTCGCCGACCGTGACCCCATAAGTATCTTTCATGCCGTGCAGCACGCTGCAATCCTGAATGTTCGCGTGCGCGCCGACGCGGATTGCGTAGACGTCGCCGCGCAGGACGGCGCTCATCCAGACCGAGGCGTGCTCGCCGAGGACGACGTCGCCAATGATTTGCGCCGAGTAGTCGACGTAGCAACTCGCGGGAATTGTCGGCGTTATTCCCTTAAAGGACCGGATCATCCGTCACTCCGATTGGATGTCAGAGTCAAGAATAAATATTACCAGTAGTGCCGCGGGCAGGCCCTTCGGTGCTTTCCTATCTTTGCCTTCCGTGGTGGCATCTGCGAAACTGGCCTATCGTCGAACACGACTGAGAACAGAAAAGCGGGAACTGTTTCATGGGGCGCATTCACGTACTTTCCGAGCAGGTTGCCAACAAGATCGCCGCCGGTGAGGTGGTGGAGCGGCCTGCGTCGGTGGTGAAGGAGTTGTTGGAGAATGCGCTGGATGCGGGTGCGATGCGCATCAAGATCAATGTAGAAGCGGGCGGGAAGAAGCTGATCCAGATCACTGACAACGGATGCGGCATGGTGCGCGACGACGCGATGCTGGCGTTCGAGCGGCACGCGACTTCAAAGATTAAGGATGCGGAGGATTTGTTGAGCGTGGCTACGCTGGGATTTCGCGGCGAGGCGTTGCCCTCGATTGCGTCAGTGTCGCGGTTAAGGTTGGAGACATGCACGAGCTCGTTGGACGGGTCGATGTCGGGGACAGAAAAATCCCCACCCACTGGTCCTCCTTCGGGTACGGTCATTGAAATTAATGGCGGGAAGATGGCGCGGGTCGAGGAAGCTGGCCTGCCATTGGGAACGTCGATAACGGTGCGCGATCTTTTTTTTAATATTCCGGCGCGGAAGAAGTTTTTGAAGGCGGAGTCAACTGAGCTGTCGCATATTGCTTCGCTGGTGACGCATTA
>Ga0116129_1001997_pt1 | contig 10694 bp, 9 predicted proteins | sample June2015DPH_17_2_FD_89732 | JGI IMG/M metagenome (GOLD analysis project Ga0116129, IMG submission 89732) | Peatland microbial communities from SPRUCE experiment site at the Marcell Experimental Forest, Minnesota, USA - June2015DPH_17_10 | ecosystem: Environmental > Terrestrial > Soil > Wetlands >...
CCAGCACATCGGCGGCCCGCAGGTCCAAGTGCACGCGCTTCTTGACGGTCTTGCCCTCAGGGACCTTGTGAAACATCAGGACGGATCCGGGCGGCCTGTCGGTGGCGGCGGATCGTTGGCGGCGAAGCTGATCGCCACTATCGAGATGCTCATGAAGTCATGTCCGTCCTCTATCGGGGTTTTAGGCGCCGGCGCGGCCGCCGTCGACGGCGATGTTGGTGCCGGTGAGGTAGGACGCGCGGGGGGACGCCAGGAATCCGATGACCTCGGCGATCTCCTGCGGCTCGCCGGGCCGACCCAGCACGGTGGTCTCAGCGAGGGAATCGAATAGTTCCCGTGCGGCCGCGTTGGTGTAGACGGGTCCCGGTGAGACGGAGTTGACGCGGATGCCGGCGGGTCCGTATTCGGCGGCCCACGAGCGGGCGAACGAGGCCAGTGCTGCTTTGGTGGCGCCGTAGGCGGCGGTATTGGGCTGACCGACGGTGCCGGCCCTGCTCGCGATGTTGATGATCACGCCGTGGCCGCGGGCCACCATTTTCGGCGCCAGTACCGACACCAGCAGGTAGGGGGCTTGCACGTTCGCGGCGAACAACTGATCCAACGTCTTGGCGTCGAGCTCTGCCGACGGGCCGAACCAGGCGAACCCGGCGTTGTTGACCAGTATGTCGACGTCGCCGACCTCCTCGGCCAGCCGCAGCGCCTCTGCGGGTTCGCCCAGGTCGGCGCCCACGAACCGGGCTGTGCCCCCGCCATTTTCGATCTCGGCGACCACCGCAACGCCCCGGCTTACATCACGGCCGTGCACGATCACCGTGGCCCCCTGCGCGGCTAGCTGCACCGACGCGGCCCTACCGATTCCCGACGTCGCACCGGTCACCAGTGCGACCTTGCCTTCCAGATCCCGAACCACGGTGGGGCTTGCCATGACCACTCCTCGACGATTTGTACCGATCTGTCTGATCCGTCTATCAAAAACTTAGACCGATCGGACTAAAATTGCAAGCTTGTTGCCGAATCAGCCGCCTTAACTGCATCAACGCTGCGACCGCTCGCGTCCCTGGATCGCCGGGCACTGAGCATTCCCGCATGTCAGACAAGATCGTCTAGTTGAAGTGCTCGTTCGGAACTTGTGAGACGTCGATTCAAGCGCAGTGGATACCAAGTTGTTTCGGTACAGTCTCTCGCCTTTCGGCGGAACGTGGTGTCGGTGCCGCGACTAATTTTCAGACCGGTTCGACTAAATATGAGATAGCTGTGCCGGCGGTACCGCCAAAGCCCTGGCCGCATATATCCGCGCCATTGCGGTGTTTGTGCTGTTCCACCCCATCAGAGACGCCATGGCTAAGGGCCGAAATAGAGGCCTCGACCGGCGGTGTGCGCCGCTGGGATCAGCTTCTTCAGACAAATCTGTCTGGTACTCTGTGCTGATGGTGACCAAGGCAGCGAAACGGCCGTCACCGCGGGAGCGGCTGCTCGCTGCGTCTGATGAGCTGTTCTACCGCGACGGCGTCCATTCCACCGGGATCGACGCCATCATCGAGAAGGCAGGCGTAGCAAAAGGCTCGCTGTACTACATCTTCGGCGGCAAGGACGAACTGGTGGCCGCGTATCTCCGAAAACGCCACGACGCATGGCGCGAGCGTGTCGAGGCGGCGCAGGCCCGCACCGATGACCCGGACGAAAAGATCCTGGCGATCTTCGATGCGATCGCCGACTACGTGTCGCTTCCGGATTACCGCGGCTGCCCCTTCACTAACGCCGCCGCCGAGGCGCCAGCCGGGGAGGAACAGCAGCTGGCCATGAAGGACTACCGCGACTGGCTACGCCGGACCTTCCTCAAACTCGCCGCAGACACCGGGGTAGCCGACTCCCAGGCGCTGGCCGACGCGCTCACCGTGCTCTACAAGGGGGCGTTGGCCACCGCCGAAACGAACACCGGCTCGCGGGCCGCGGCGATGACCGCCAAACGCATCGCCCGGCTCACCTTGGCAGCCGCGAAAGCCTCCAGCTCGGCCTGATTCGGCATCCGCAGAAATGGCCAGAACACCGCGGGCGCGCTAGACGGTGCAGTCAGCTTTTCGCGGGCGATCGTGCGTTGGCGGGCTCCGACGGTCAAGGACACTGCGAGGGGATTTATCCCGCCAGCGTCGCCCGGATGCAGACGGTGACATAGGGCATCGCCAACCCGGTCGAATTTGCCAACGCCGGATGAGTGGCCAGCAACTCACGTACCTGGTCGAGTGTTCTGGTGCGGACCTCGGTGGGCGAGGTGATGCAGTAACTGCGGGAGGCCACCAGGTCGATCAATGCCTGCGGCGTAAGGTAATTCGTCCACTCGACCTGATGGCGCTGCGGCTCGTTGAACGGTGCCGGCAGCGTCATGTCAACCCGGCCCTGATCGCCATCGCTGCCGATGATCCGACCCAGCTCGCGCACCCATCCGAGCCGTTCGTCGCGGGTGTTCCACACCAGGCCCAACCGCCCGCCGGGCCGCAGCACCCGGGCCACCTCGGGAATCGCTCGCTGCGGATCTACCCAATGCCACGCCTGGGCGACCAGCACGGCGTCAACGCTGTTGTCCTCCAAAGGAATCTCTTCCGCGGTACCCAGCAGCGCACGAGTTTCCGGCAGCGCGGCGCGCAGTCGTTCCAGCATGTCGGGGATCGGGTCGACGGCCACTACGTCCAGGCCGCGTTCGACCAGCCGGGTGGTCAACTTGCCGGTGCCGGCACCCAAGTCGAGCACCTTTTGGGCATCGGCCGGCAACAGCCAGTCGATGGCCTCCGGCGGATACGATGGGCGCCCCCGCTCATAGGCAGCGGCAGCCGAACCAAATGACAGGGAGCGGTCGCGGCTACAGCGGGTCACCGCCGACACGCACCTTCGTTATCGGCCAATTCGAGGGTCCGACGGATCAAGTCGCCGACGGCCTCGGATTCGAGCAGGAAGCCGTCGTGCCCGCAGATGGAGTCGACGACGTGCAGCCCGGTGCAGCCCGGCAGCAGATCGGCCAGCTCCTCCTGCAGGCGCAGCGGGTAGAGCCGGTCACTGGTGATGCCACCGACCACGACCGGAACCCGGCAGTCGCGCAATGCTTTGCGGATCCCGCCGCGGCTGCGTCCGGCATCGTGGCTGTTCAGCGTCTCGGTCAAGACAACGTAGCTACCGGCGTCAAAGCGGGCCAACAGCTTGTCGCCCTGGTGTTCCAGGTAGCTCTGCACCGCGTAGCGGCCGTGCTTCGCCGGGTCCTCGTCACCTTGGCCTTCGTTGGCGAACCGAGTGTCGAGCTCGACCTCACCACGGTAGGTCAGGTGGGCGAAGCGGCGTGCGATTACCAGCCCGGCATCCGGTGTGCGCCCAGTGTCGTGGTAGTCGCCGCCCTGCCAGTTGGGGTCGGCCTTGATGGCCGCGATCTGGGTGGTCTGGGTGCCGATCTGGTCGGCGGTGGCACGCGCACCCACTGCCAGCAGCAATCCGGCTCGGACCCGGTCGGGGTGGCCGACCATCCACTCCAAAGCCCGTGCGCCGCCCATGGATCCGCCGACGACTGCCGCGACCTCGGTGATCCCCAGTGCGGCCAGCGCGGCGATGTCCGCCTCCACCTGGTCCCGCACCGTAATCAGCGGAAACCTGGAGCCCCAGGGCTTTCCGTCGCGGGCCAGCGAGCTCGGCCCGGTCGAGCCGCGGCATCCACCCAGCACATTGGTGGCCACCGCGCACCAGCGGTTAGTGTCGATCGGCGCGCCCGGCCCGGCTACCCCGTCCCACCAACCGGGCGTGGGATGCCCGGGTCCAGCGGGCCCGGTGATGTGCGAATCACCGGTGAGCGCATGCAGTACCACCACCACGTTGTCCCGTGCCGGCGACAGCTCGCCCCAGCGCTGGACGGCGATACAGACGTCGTCGATCACCTCGCCGCTTTCGGTGGTCAGAGAGCCGATGTCGACCAAGCCGACTTCGCCTTCGGTGGGCAGCGTTTGAGTAGGAACGTCGAAGATTGTCATGTCGGAAGTCCTCAGAAGGCCGCCACGGCCTGCGGGTCGCCGCTATCTGTCGCCGGTTCACCGAATTTGCGGGCCGCCGCGAAGCCGAGCTCCAGGTCGGCCAGGATGTCGTCGATGCCCTCGATGCCGACGGCCAGCCGCACCAACCCCGGGCTCACACCGGTGGTCAGCTGCTCCTCGGGGCTCAGTTGGGCGTGAGTGGTTGATGCCGGGTGAATCACCAGGGAGCGTACGTCGCCGATGTTGGCGACGTGACTGTGCAGTTTCAGCGCGTTCACGAATGCCTGCCCGGCCTCGATACCGCCGGCCAATTCGAACGCCAGCACGGCCCCGGTTCCTTTGGGCGCAAGCTTCTTTGCCTGCTCATGCCACGGCGAACTGGGTAGCCCCGCATAGTTGACCGAGAGGACGCCGTCGTGGCCTGCCAGGAACTCGGCGACCCGTTGCGCGTTGGCGACGTGCCGCTCCACCCGCAGGCTCAGTGTCTCCAGGCCTTGGGCCACCAGGAACGCGTTGAACGGCGCTGCCGCCGGGCCATAGTCGCGCAGCAGCTGCACCCGCGCCTTGATCGCATACGCCGGCGGTCCCAGCTCGGCATACACCACGCCGTGGTAGCTGGGGTCGGGTGTGGTGAACCCGGGGAAGCGGCCCTGCGTCCAGTCGAAAGTGCCGCCATCGACGATGACCCCGGCAATCGCGGCGCCATGCCCGCCAAGATATTTGGTGGCCGAGTGCACCACGACGTCGGCGCCCTGCGTGAACGGCTGGATCAGGTAGGGCGTGGCGATGGTGTTGTCGACGATCAGCGGTACCCCGTTGGCATGGGCAACCCCGGCGACCCCGGGCGTGTCCAGCACGTCAATCTGCGGGTTGGATATGGTCTCGGCGAAGAACGCCTTGGTATTCGGCCGTACCGCAGCCTGCCAAGAATCCAGGTCGTCGGGATCCTCGACGAAGCTGACCTCGATGCCGAGCTTGGGCAGCGAATAGTGGAACAGGTTGTAAGTACCGCCGTAGAGCCGCGGGCTGGAGACGATGTGATCCCCAGCATTCGCGAGGTTCAGGATGGCTAATGTCTCCGCGGCCTGCCCTGAGCTCAGGAACAGTGCTGCCACGCCGCCCTCGAGCGCGGCGATGCGCTGTTCGACGACATCTGTGGTCGGGTTGCCGATCCGGGTGTAGATGTTGCCGGGGACCTCGAGCCCGAATAGGGCGGCGGCCTGGCTGGTGTCGGCGAAGGTGTAAGACGTGGTCTGGTAGATCGGCAGGGCGCGGGCGTTGGTGGCCGAGTCGGGACTCTGGCCGGCGTGAATCTGTTTCGTTTCGAACGACCAATGCGCGGTCGGATCGGATTCGGTATCGGCGCTCATGAGCGATGCTTTCTGCTGGGAGTGGATGAATCGGGTATCTGGATACGCGCAGCCACCCTGTACGTCAGCTCCGATGACGTCAGCAGGTGGCCGGGGGCTAGCACAGACACACGAAGAGACGCGAATGAGCCGGATTAGTCCGCATCACGTTTCCCTGTCTACTTAGGGGCCCGTCACTACGGACCCGCGCTTGCCTTGTAGCCGGGGACGGCTACTCAACCTGGTCATCACCCGGGGCACCCCACCGCGGTTGGAGGGTTGCCGGCCAGCAAGCCGGGGCTTAATGCTGGCGCTCATGACCGACTTCAAATGTATCGCATCGCGGCGACTCGATGCCAACTACGACGGCCTCGCAGCCCGTTCCAGGCCATCACCGGCCCGTTATCGGCCACTGAGTGCTGCTAGTAGTCTGGCCTGACGAGCAACCGCTCGGCCAAGCTTCCCACGGGTGGAGGATTCGGACGCGCATGTCCAATGAACCCAAGATCAAAGTCAAAGGTCCGGTAGTAGAGCTCGACGGTGACGAGATGACCCGTGTCATCTGGAGACTCATCAAGGACATGCTGATCCTGCCGCATCTTGATATCAACCTGGACTACTACGACCTGGGCATCGAGCACCGGGACCGCACTGACGATCAGGTGACGATCGACGCGGCCTATGCCATCAAGAAGCACGGCGTGGGTGTCAAGTGCGCGACGATAACCCCCGACGAGGCTCGCGTCCAGGAATTCAATCTGAAGAAGATGTGGCTGTCGCCCAACGGGACGATCCGAAACATCTTGGGCGGCACTATTTTCCGCGAGCCGATTGTGATTTCGAATGTCCCGCGGCTAGTTCCGGGCTGGACGAAGCCGATTGTCATCGGCCGTCACGCTTTCGGTGACCAGTACCGGGCGACGAATTTCAAGGTCGACCAGCCGGGCACCGTCACATTGACTTTCACGCCCGCAGACGGCAGCGAGCCGATGGTGCACGAGGTGGTGTCCATCCCCGAGCACGGTGGTGTCGTGATGGGGATGTACAACTTCAAGGACTCCATCCGGGATTTCGCGCGTGCGTCGTTCGCATACGGCCTCAATGCAAAATGGCCGGTGTACCTGTCAACGAAGAACACCATCCTCAAGGCCTACGACGGCATGTTCAAAGACGAGTTCCAACGCATCTACGAGGACGAATTCAAGGACAAGTTCGAAGCCGAGGGGCTGACCTACGAGCATCGGCTGATCGACGACATGGTCGCCGCCTGCCTCAAGTGGGAGGGCGGCTACGTGTGGGCATGCAAGAACTACGACGGCGACGTCCAGTCGGATACCGTCGCGCAGGGCTACGGCTCACTGGGACTGATGACGTCGGTGCTCATGACGGCCGACGGTGGGACGGTCGAGGCCGAAGCCGCCCACGGCACCGTGACCCGGCATTACCGCCAGTACCAGGCCGGCAAACCGACCTCTACCAACCCGATCGCCTCGATATTCGCCTGGACACGTGGCCTGCAACACCGCGGCAAGCTGGACAGCACGCCGGAGGTCATCGAGTTCGCTCAGCAACTGGAAGAGGTCGTCATCGGCACGGTCGAAAGCGGCAAGATGACCAAGGACCTTGCGTTGCTCATCGGTCCTGACCAGCAGTGGGAGCAGAGTGAGGAATTCCTGAATTCGATCGCCGACAACCTGAAGAAGGCGCTCGTCTAACTGGCGGGCGGGTTGACGGCCCGCATCGGCTGGCTGTACTCGTCGATGAAGCCGGAGATGACCTCGGCGACGCGATCGGGCGCCTCGAACATGGGAACGTGCCCGACGCCGTCCAGCGTGGTGACCCGGGTTCCGGCGGGCAGGTAGTCGGTGAAATGCCGGCTGAACCTGCGCGGGGGAACCACGCGATCCTTCTCGCAGAGCACCAAATGGGCGGGTACCGCGGTATGCGCGAGCTCCTGCAATCCCGGCAGCAACAGCGCTTTGAGCAGCAGCTGGAAGTACGCGGGACAGTGCGCGGCGTCGTCGATAATGCCGCTGAGTTGGCGCTCGTCGATGCCGTCCGGCGATCCGCTCAGCGGCAGGGCGGTTAACCGGCGGCTAAGGGGCAGCCGCAGCGTCCGTTGGCCCAACAATCGGGTTAAAGCCAAGATCGGCATGCCCGAGACGAATTTACCGATCACCTCGAATTTGATTGGGCTCCAGCGCGTCCAGCCGCCCGCCGGGGCGACGCCGGTGACGGTGCGTGCCCGCCCGCGCCGTTCGAGTTCGAATGCGACCCAGCCGCCCAGCGAATTGCCGACGATGTGGGCGGTATCCCAGCCCAGTTCGTCCATTTGGCGCTCAACGTGGTCCGCCAGCACCGAGGAGCTCAGCAGCCATGTGCCGGCGCGCGGTCCACCGTGGTGGCCGGCCATCGTCGGGGCGAATACCTCGTAACGTCCGGTGTCAGCCAGTTGCTGGGCCACGATTTCCCATACCGCCTGCGACATCAGGAACGGGTGCAGCAGCAGGACCGGCTCTCCGGAGCCCAGGTGGATCGGCGCGCGACTTCGCATGGTGCCGACACTAAATGCGGTACCGCCGGTACCGCAACAATGGGCGTCTGGTCGCGGCTGGCGTTTGAAGGGCCTCCTCACGTGAAAAGCCTCGCGTGAAAAGATCGGGGCATCATGAGCACCGCTACCGGATCCAGCCGGATTTTCTCCGGCGTACAGCCGACTTCTGATTCGCTTCACCTCGGTAACGCGCTGGGCGCAATCACCCAGTGGGTCGCGCTGCAGGACGACCATGACGCCTTCTTCTGCGTGGTCGACCTGCACGCCATCACCATCGCGCAGGATCCCGAGGCGCTGCGCCGCCGCACCCTGGTCACCGCTGCCCAATACCTGGCGCTGGGTATCGATCCGGCTCGCAGCACCGTGTTCGTCCAAAGCCACGTACCCGCGCACACCCAGTTGGCGTGGGTGTTGGGCTGCTTCACCGGCTTCGGGCAGGCATCGCGGATGACACAGTTCAAAGACAAGTCGACGCGTCAAGGCAGTGACTCGACCACGGTCGGACTGTTCACCTACCCGGTCTTGCAGGCCGCCGATGTGCTGGCCTACGACACCGATCTGGTGCCGGTGGGCGAGGACCAGCGGCAGCACCTGGAGCTGGCGCGCGACGTGGCGCAGCGGTTCAACAGCCGTTTCCCGGACACCTTCGTGGTTCCGGACATACTCATTCCCAAGGTGACCGCCAAGATCTATGATCTGGGCGACCCGACGTCGAAAATGAGTAAATCGGCCGATACCGATGCCGGGTTGATCAGCCTGCTCGACGATCCGGCGGTGTCCGCCAAGAAGATTCGCTCGGCGGTCACCGACAGCGAACGCGAGATCCGCTATGACACCGACGCCAAGCCGGGAGTGTCCAACCTACTGACCATCCAGTCGGCGGTCACCGGGGTCGACATCGACAAGCTGGTCGACGAATACGCCGGACGCGGCTACGGCGACCTGAAGAAAGACACCGCCGAGGCCGTCGTCGAGTTCGTCAGTCCGATCAAGGCCCGGGTCGACGAATTCATGGCGGATTTGTCGGAATTGGAAACCGTGCTCGCGGTCGGAGCCCAGCGCGCCAACGATGTGGCCAGCAAAACCGTTCGGCGGGTCTACGATCGGTTAGGGTTCCTTCCGCAGCGGGAATAGGTTTGACCATGAGCGAGCCGGCCAAGGCAGGGATCCTCCATCGTCTGCGGGCCCGGTTCGGGTGGCTCGACCATGTCATCCGTGCTTACCAGCGCTTCGACGAACGCAACGGCAGCTTCTTCGCGGCTGGCATGACCTACTACACGATCTTTGCGCTATTTCCATTGCTAATGGTCGGTTTCGCGGCGGTCGGATTCGCACTGTCCCGGGAGCCGGAGCTGCTGGGCAAGATCGACGACCATATCCGGTCGGCGGTGGGCACCGATCTGGGGCGCCAGCTGGTCGACTTGGTGAATTCGGCGATTCGGGCGCGGGCGTCGGTCGGTGTCATCGGCCTGACCACCGCGGCCTGGGCGGGTCTGAGCTGGATGTCACATCTGCGGGCAGCGTTGACCGAAATGTGGTGGGAGCAGCACGTCGACTCGCCTGGCTTTGTGCGCACCAAGTTGTCCGATCTCCTGGCCATACTGTGGATGTTCTTAGTGATCCTGGTGACCCTCGCCCTGAGCGCTCTGGGCCACACTACGCCGATGGAGGCCGTACTCAGATGGCTGGGAATACCTGAGTTTTCGGTGTTCGACTGGATCTTTCGGGGTATCTCCATTTTGGTGTCGGTGCTGGTCGCGTGGTTGCTGTTCACCTGGACGATCGGCCGGCTGCCGCGGGAGTCGGTAAGCCTCGTTGCCTCCATGAGGGCCGGGTTGATGGCGGCGATCGGCTTCGAACTGTTCAAACAAGTAGCGTCGATCTACCTGCAGGTAGTCCTACGCAGCCCGGCGGGCGCCACGTTCGGGCCGGTGTTGGGTTTGATGGTGTTCGCCTACATCACCGCTTATCTTGTGCTGTTCTGCACCGCGTGGGCGGCTACAGCATCAGAGGATCCGCGCGCGAAGACCGTTGACCCTCCCGCACCCGCGATCATCGCCCCGCGAGTGCAGCTGGACGAGGGCCTGCGGACGCGTCAGACGCTGACCGCGATCGCCGCGGGAGCCATTGGGGCGCTGGCGTTCTCTCGGTTGACCCGCTGGACCCGTTAGTGATCTACCGGAACTCGCCAATCGCCGTGCACCATCACGGCTCTGACCTGCAAATCGCGATCCAGCACAACAAGATTGGCATAATAGCCAGGCCGCAGATTCCCTACGCGGTCGAACCCGAGGGCTCGGGCCGGTGTCGCCGAGGTCATCTGCACGGCGGCGGCCAAACCCGTCTCGGAGTCCGAGGCGAACCCTGCCACTGTGCGGAAGAGCTGATCCATAGTGGCGGTGCCGCCCGCGATCGTCGACGTTCCGCGCACCCGCGCCACCCCGGACACCACGTCGATGCGCACCACGCCAAGTCGAAACGCTCCATCGTCCGATCCGGCAGCGGCGATCGCGTCGGTGACCACGGCGACTCGGCCGGGGCCGGCGGCCTGGATCACAGCGTGCACAACGGCGGGGTGCACATGCACGCCGTCTGCGATGAGCTCCACGGTCACGCGCGGGTGTTCCAGCAGCGCCAGCGCAGGTCCGGGCTCTCGATGGTGCAGCGGCGGCATCGCGTTGAAAAGATGGGTGCCGACCGTCGCGCCCAGCGCGACGGCTTGCTGGGTCTGGCCGTATGTCGCATCCGTATGCCCAACGGCAACAACAACACCCGCGTCCAGGAAGC
>Ga0116129_1001999_pt1 | contig 10688 bp, 7 predicted proteins | sample June2015DPH_17_2_FD_89732 | JGI IMG/M metagenome (GOLD analysis project Ga0116129, IMG submission 89732) | Peatland microbial communities from SPRUCE experiment site at the Marcell Experimental Forest, Minnesota, USA - June2015DPH_17_10 | ecosystem: Environmental > Terrestrial > Soil > Wetlands >...
GATCTTCGGCTTTACGCTGCTCAACGACTGGAGCGCGCGCGATATCCAGCAATGGGAATACGTGCCGCTCGGGCCGTTCCAGGCCAAGGCGTTCGCGACCTCGATCAGCCCGTGGATCGTCACCCGCGAGGCGCTGCAACCGTTCCGCGTCCACGGGCCAAGGCAGGACCCGGCGCCGTTGCCATACTTAAGGCAAATGCAGCCGAACAATTACGATCTTGAGCTCGATGTCGGTTTGCGTGCCGCGCAGATGAAGGCGGCGGCCTCGATCTGCCGCACCAATTTCAAATACATGTACTGGTCGTCGGTGCAGCAATTGGTGCATCACGCCTCCTCCGGCTGTGCCATGAACGTCGGCGATCTCCTTGGGAGCGGCACCATCAGCGGCCCGCAGAAGCATGCGCGGGGCAGCCTGCTTGAAATCAGCTGGAACGGAGCCGAACCGATCGAGCTGGCGGATGGCGTTAAGCGGACCTTTCTTGAGGACGGCGATTCGCTTGTCATGCGCGGCTGGTGCCAGGGTGACGGTTTTCGCATTGGCTTTGGCGAGGTTGAAGGGACGGTTTTGCCGGCGGAATGATCCTCCCCGTCGTTGCGAGCCAACGGGTCGGGCGAACGGCCGCCCGAAGACAGGCTCCGCGAAGCAATCCAGAAAGCGAAGAAAGTCTGGATTGCTTCGTCGCAAGCGCTCCCCGCAATGACGGCGAGTGTCTATCTCCCACCCTTCCACTCGGCCATGAGGCCCGCGATATCGGCCGTCGCGGCCTCGCGGATCGCGGAGGGGGTGCGCGAAAAGCGCGGCGCCGGGGCCGGCTGGGTGACGCCGTGGCGTTCGACAAAAATCTTGCGCGCGGCCATGTGCGGATGGTTGGGCGCCTCCGCCATGGTCAGAACCGGCGCGAAGCAGATGTCGGTGCCTTCCATGATCTTGCACCACTCGTCGCGTGTCTTGCTCTTGAAAACTTCCACCAATTTTTGTTTGAGCTCGGGCCAGGCCTTGCGGTCCATCTGCGCCTCGAAGCCGGCATCGATGAGCCCGGCATGCTGGCGCAGCAGCGCATAAAACTGTGGCTCGATCGAGCCGATCGAAATGAAGCGGCCGCAGCCGCATTCATAGACGCCATAGAAATGCGCGCCGCCGTCGAGGAAATTGCTCTCGCGTCCTTCGGTCCAGCGGCCCGACGCCGTCATGTCGAAGAACATCGACATCAGCGAAGCCGCACCATCGCACATCGCCGCATCGACCACCTGTCCCTTGCCTGATTTCGATGCTTCCAGAAGCGCGGCCAGCACACCGACCACGAGATAGAGCGCGCCGCCGCCGAAATCTCCGACCAGATTGAGCGGCGGCACCGGCTTCTTTTTGGTGCCGATCGCGGCCAGCGCGCCGGTCATGGCGATGTAGTTGATGTCATGGCCGGCGGTCTGCGCCAGCGGGCCTTCCTGACCCCATCCCGTCATGCGGCCATAGACCAGGCGCGGATTGCGCGCCTGCACCAGGTCGGGCCCAAGCCCGAGCCGTTCCATCACGCCGGGACGGAAGCCTTCGATCAGGGCGTCGGCGTGGCCAAGCAGGTCGAGCACCTGTGCGATCGCGCCCTTGTCCTTCAGATCGAGTTCGACGACTTTTCGTCCGCGTCCGGCGACCGATTTCAGGTTCTTCCTCGCCCCGACGCGATCGAGCGTGACCACCTCCGCGCCCATGTCCGCAAGCATCATGCAGGCGAAGGGGCCGGGCCCGATGCCGGCAAATTCGACGATGCGGAATCCGGCCAGTGGGCCGGAGGTTTTGACGGGTGTCCGAGAAGCAGATCTGTCGAGCACGTTGTTACTCCCTGATCGGCGTTCCCTGGGGCTTATTGTCGGCGAATTGACGAAAGGGTCTCGCCTTGCGGGCAGGCGGGCAAGCGACTTTTGGCCTGGATTATGGCCAAATGCAAAGCGGCGCGCATCGCTGCGCGCCGCTTGCCAATATCCAAAAGGCGCGTTCAGCCGGCGGCGTCGACCGCGCGCTGCGCCATCACCTTGATCAGATTGGCGCGGTAGTCGGACGAACCGTGAATATCGCTCATCAGCCCATCGGCGGAAATCTTGACGCTGCCGAGCGCGCCCGGCGACCAGTTGGCCTTCAGCGCCGCCTCGATTGCAGGCACCCGAACGACGCCGTTTTGGGAAGCGCCGGTGGCGGCAACGCGGACATCGCCTGCCTTGGTCTTGACCACGAATACGCCGGTCAGCGCGAAACGCGACGCCGGGTGGGGAAATTTGGCATACCCCGCCTTCGCCGGAATCGGGAAGGCGACCGCGGTGATGATCTCGCCATCCTCCAGCGCCGTCGAAAACAGGCCCTTGAAAAAGTCGCCGGCCCTGATGCTGCGCTTGTTGGTCTTCACGGTCGCATCGAGCGCCAGCACCGCGGCGGGATAATCCGCCGCCGGATCGTTGTTGGCGATCGAGCCGCCGATGGTGCCGCGATGGCGCACCGCCGGATCGCCGATCAGCGAGGCGAGATGGGCGAGCGCCGGGATAGCCTTCTGCGCCGGCCCGCTCTGGGCCACGTCGTAATGCGTCGTCGCGGCCTTGATGGTCAGCGTGTCGGCGGCGGCTTCAACGCCGATCAGCGCCGCGATCCGCCCGAGATCGATCACCGCGGACGGCGAAGCCAGCCGCTGCTTCATGACCGGGATCAGGGTATGGCCGCCGGCGAGATATTTTGCTTCCGAGCCTTTGGCGAAAAGTGCCGCCGCTTCGTCGACCGAGGAGGGGCGGTGATAGGTTGTCTCGTACATGACGGTGCTCCCTGTGGATTTCCCTTCGCGTCAATCCGGGATGCGCGCATCTTGCGCGCAGACCCGGAAGTTCGAGGGTCTTACAACTTACAGCTTCCGGGTTCGCCGCTTCGCGCCGCCCCGGAATGACGAATTCTAACCGTGGATGGCGTGCCACACCCGGTCGGGCGTCGCCGGCATCTCGAGCTTATTGTTGCCAATCGCGTCCGTGATGGCGTTGATGACGGCGGCGGATGCGCCGATCGCGCCGGCCTCGCCGCAGCCCTTGACGCCGAGCGGATTGCCCGGACACAGCGTCGTGGTGTGCGACAGCTTGAACGACGGCAGGTCGTCGGCCCGCGGCATGGTGTAGTCCATGAACGACGCGGTCATGAGCTGGCCCGAATCGTCATAGACCGCTCCTTCGAGCAGAGCCTGGCCGATGCCCTGGGCGAGACCGCCATGGACCTGTCCCTCGACGATCATCGGGTTGATCAGCCGCCCGAAATCGTCAGCGGCGACGAAATTGACAAAGCTGGTCTTGCCGGTGCCGGCGTCAACCTCGAGTTCGCAGATATAGGCGCCGGCCGGGAAGGTGAAGTTGGTGGGGTCGTAGAACGCGGTTTCTTTCAAGCCCGGCTCCATGCCGTCGGGCAGATTGTGCGCGGTATAGGCCGCGAGCGCCACCATCGGCAGCGCGATCGCCTTGTCGGTTCCGGTGACCTTGAACTCGCCATTCTCGATGACGATGTCTCCTTCGGAGGCTTCGAGCAAATGCGCGGCGATTTTCTTGGCCTTGGTTTCGACCTTCTCCATCGCCTTCACGATCGCCGTGCCGCCGACCGCGATCGAGCGGGAGCCATATGTGCCCATGCCGAACTGTACCTTGTCGGTGTCGCCGTGCACGATCTGCACCTGGCTGATGGGCACGCCGATCCGTTCCGCGATCAATTGCGCGAAGGCGGTCTCGTGACCCTGACCATGGCTGTGCGATCCGGTCAGGACTTCGATGGTGCCGACCGGATTGACCCTGATCTCGGCGGATTCCCACAGGCCGACGCCGGCCCCCAAACTGCCGACCGCCTTTGAGGGCGCGATGCCGCAAGCCTCGATGTAGCAGGAGACGCCGATACCGCGCAGCCTGCCTTCCTTTTTGGCTTTCTCCTTGCGCGCCGGGAAGCCCGCGTAATCAATCGCCTTCATCGCCGCATCCAGCGACGCGCCGAAATCGCCGATATCATAGGCCATGATCACAGGGGTCTGATGCGGGAAGCTGGTGATAAAATTCCTGCGTCGCAGTTCGGTCGGATCGACCTTCAACTGCCGCGCGGCGGTCTCCAGCATTCGCTCGATCAGGTAGCTGGCCTCGGGACGGCCGGCGCCGCGATAGGCATCGACCGGCGTGGTGTTGGTGTAGACGCCCACCACCTCGGCATATATCGCCGGGATGTTGTACTGGCCCGACAGCAGCGTCGCATAGAGATAGGTCGGCACCGCCGAGGAGAACAGCGACATATAGGCGCCGAAATTGGCGTGGGTTTTTACCCGCAATGCGAGGATCTTGTTGTCCTTGTCCAACGCCATCTCCGCTTTGGAGATGTGGTCGCGGCCATGCGCGTCGGTGAGGAAGGCCTCGGAGCGATCGCCGTTCCACTTCACCGGGCGCCGCACCTTCTTCGATGCCCACAGCGCCACCATCTCTTCGGGATAGATGTAGATCTTCGAGCCGAAGCCGCCGCCGACATCCGGCGCGATCACCCGCAGCTTGTGCTCTGCTGCGATGTTGTAGAATGCCGACAGCACAAGACGGGCGACGTGCGGATTCTGCGATGTCGTATAGAGCGTGAAATGCTCTTCGGCGTCATTATATTCGGCGATCGCCGCGCGCGGCTCCATCGCATTCGGCACCAGCCGGTTGTTGGTGAGTTCGAGCGTCACCACATTGGCCGCCTTGCTGAAGGCGTCCTTGACCGCGGCCTCGTCGCCGAGCGCCCAGTCGTAGACCACATTGCCCGGCGCTTCCGGATGAAGCTGCGGCGCGCCGGGCGCAATCGCGGCGCGAATGTCGGCGGCGGCCGGCAGTTCTTCGTAACTAACCACCACGGCTTCCGCCGCATCCCTGGCCTGGTTCTTGGTTTCAGCGATGACGACCGCAACCGCCTGTCCGGCGAAGCGCACCGTTTCCGGCGCCATCGCCGGCCATGCGCCCATTTTCATCGGGGTGCCGTCCTTGGAGGTAATGGCCCAGCCGCAGATCAAATTGCCGACCTTGTCATCGACGATCTGTTGCCCGGTGAGCACGCCGACCACGCCGGGCATTTTCATCGCCGCCGACGAGTCGATGCCCTTTACCCTGGCATGCGCGTGCGGGCTGCGGATGAAGTGGGCATGGGTCATGCCCTGAAGCTTGATGTCGTCGACGTAACGGCCTTTGCCGGTGATAAAACGCCGGTCTTCCTTGCGCACCACGCTTGCGCCAATGCCTTCAACGCCCATGTCCTGTTCTCCCTACCGGAGTTTTGGTTTCCGCCATTTCCATCGAAATTCGGCGGTCTTGAATTGGTAGTCTTTCGCTGGCGGAAAATTATTCCGCCGCCTGCGAAACCTTCATGCGCGAGGCGGCGTCGAGCACCGATTTGACGATATTGTGATAGCCGGTGCAGCGGCAGATATTGCCCTCAAGCTCATGCCGGACGGTATCCTCGTCGAGTTTGCCGCCATATCGGTGGACGATATCGATCGCCGACATGATCATGCCCGGCGTGCAATAGCCGCATTGCAGCCCGTGATTGTCGCGGAACGCGGATTGCATCGGGTGCAGTTCGTCGCCCTTCGAGATGCCCTCGATGGTGGTGACGTTGCTGCCGGCGGCCTGCCCCGCCAGCGCGGTGCATGATTTGACTGCCCGGCCATCGATATGCACGACGCAGGCGCCGCACTGGCTGGTATCGCAGCCGACATGGGTACCCGTCAGGTTCAGATGCTCGCGCAGGAGATGGACAAGCAAGGTCCGGTCCTCGACGTCGACCGAGACCGCTTTGCCGTTCACTGTCAATTTGACTATAGACACGCGTGATACCTCCCGATGCTTTGCTTTTAATTATTCCGATTAGAGACAGCGGAGCGGGACTTTGCAACCGGGATTTTCGTCGCGGAAGTCATTGTGAGGTCGTGTTTCGGCTTTCCCGCCCCTCCTGAGATGAGTTTGTGCAGCGCGAATTATTGCCCGCGCGGCAGGTCCGCAGGGTGGATCAAGCCCCCGAATTTACGTCCCCTTATCCATTCTACCGTAGTTTTACGCAGCTTATCCGGGGCTTGCGCTCCCGATTTGGCTGGTTTTCCGAAAGAAAACGGGGGTTCGAGGTGGGATTGTCCGGGCGCGTCTGGCCGCGATCGAAGTCGTTGAAGATTCCGACCCTGCGATTTCGCGCCAAAGTCCTGCTTGGCTTCGCCGTCGTGCTGGTCATCGCGGCGTCCAGCATGGGCATCGCCTGGCTCGGATTTGAGCGCGTCTCGGCCAAGGTCGCGTCCTACCGCAACAGCGTGGCGGAAGCCAATCTGGCACGCAATATCGACCGCGAGCTGATTTCGTACCGGGCGCTGGCGCGATATTATGTTGTCACCGGAAGAGAAGACGATGCCAAAGCGGCGCTGAGCGCCGAAGCCAGCCTGAAAGACGCCATCGATCAATCGATGCGGGGCACCACAAATCCGGCGCGCCTCGATCAGATCACCCGGCTGGCCCGGGAATTCAGCACCTTCACCAGGATCTTTGCCGATATCCTCAGGGCCAGGCGCGAGAGCGCGCTGGTCGCGCAAAATCAGCTCACGCGCAGCGGCGCCATGATGCGTTACAAGCTCGACGATCTCGCGAGCAACGCTTCCGATCCGGAACTTGCGGCGATCGATTTCGGCGCCAAACAGGTCGCGGCGCAATTCCAGGCGGTTATGGCGCTCGCCAACACATTCGTCATCAATTCGGACATGGCGGTCGCGACCAGCGCGCTGGCGCGCATGAAGTTCGTCGAGAGCTCGCTGCAGGCGATAGCGTCGCGCGATGAAAAGATCGTGCAGGGCCTCAAGGAAATTTCCGCACTGCTGGAAGAATACCGGCAATCCCTCGGCAAGCTGATCGAGAATGCCAAATCGATCGATCAACTGACGGCCGAAATGGCGGTGTCCGCCGCGGCGATCATGCAAGGCGCCGATGCGATGAAGGCGAACCTGCTTTCCGATCAGCAAAGACTTGAGGCCGAGTCCGACGCGACCAGCGGCGAGACCGAGCGCCTGATTGTGACGCTCGCGGTCGGCGGTTTCCTGCTCGGCGCAGCGCTCGCAATGGTGCTCGGCAACGGAATTTCGAGCCCGATGACGGCGATGTGCAAGGCGATGCGCGAACTTGCCGGCGGCAATTTCGATGTCGTGTTGCCTGGCCTCGGCCGCAAGGATGAACTCGGCGAGATGGCGGGCGCGGTGGAAGAATTCAAGCTGCAGGCCATCGCCAGGGCCGAACGCGACGCCGCCGCCCAGGATGCCCGGAACAAGGCCATTAGTGCGGCGCACCGCGCCGAGCTGATTCGCTTTGCCGATGATTTCGAGACCGCCGTGGGCGCCATCGTTTCCAGCGTTTCGGCGTCAGCCGTGCAGCTCGAGACGGCCGCCGGAACGTTGACGCGGACCGCGGAAACCACCCAGAGCCTGTCAAGCCAGGCCGCCGGCGCATCGGAGGAAGCCTCCGGCAACATGCAATCGGTTGCCACCGCGACCGAGCAGCTGTCCATCTCGGTCGGTGAAATCGGCGGACGGGTTCGCGAATCCAGCCGGATCGCGGAAGCAGCGGTGCTTCAGGCACAGCAAACCGACGGGCGGATCGGCAAATTGTCGCTCGCCGCGCAACAGATCGGCGACGTCGTCAAACTGATCACGGCGATCGCCGAGCAGACCAATCTCCTGGCATTGAACGCAACCATCGAAGCCGCCCGGGCCGGCGACGCCGGCCGGGGTTTTGCGGTGGTCGCCTCCGAGGTCAAATCGCTGGCCAGCCAGACCGCGAAAGCGACAGATGAGATATCGTCTCACATCTCCGGCATGCAGGGCGCCACGCAGGAATCGGTTGCGGCCATCAAGGAGATCGGCGGCACCATCGCCCAGATATCGAACATCGCATCGGCGATTGCGAGCGCGGTGGAGCAACAAAGCTCGGCGACACAGGAAATCGCGCGCAGCGTCCAGGGCGTCGCGCAAGGCACTCATCAAGCCGCCGCAAACATCACGCAAGTCAACCGCGGAGCCACCGAAACCGGTGCGGCGTCGGAGGAAGTGCTGAACTCGGCCAAAACGCTTTCAAGCGAAAGCACGCGGTTGCGTGAGGAACTCGATCGCTTCATGGCGAACATCCGCGCGGCGTAGCGTGGTCCTCAATCTCTCCAACGCCGTCCCGGCTCTTGGCCGAAACGCCGAGGGCAGGGAACTCCGACGGCCAAAGAGCGTTGCTGTCGGTGGTCTCCGCGAAGGTCGACGCCGTCGCGCTTTGCAGGCCTGGAACGTCCCGTTTCCGGGCATTTTGTCACTGGTTTGATCCGATGGATTTGCAACGATCGCAGCGCGATCCAGCGTTGCAAGAGAGCGATGATCGCGTCATCGAAACCAGTATTCCCTTTCGTCTCGATGCGCTGCGCTGGAGCGGCTTTCACACCCGCGTGGTGCTTGCGCTTGGTATCACCTGGGTTCTGGACGGGCTGGAGGTTACGCTGGCAGGCGCGTTGTCGGGCGCGCTGAAAGAGAGCCCGAGGCTTCAATTCAACAATCTCGACATTGGATTTTCCAACAGCGCGTATCTTGCGGGCGCCGTGCTCGGCGCGCTCGGCTTCGGGTGGCTGACGGACCGGATCGGGCGCAGGAAACTGTTTTTCATCACGCTGGCGCTCTATCTCTCCGCGACCGCGGCGACGGCCCTGTCCTGGAGCGTCGCAAGCTACGCGTTGTTTCGATTTCTCACCGGCGCCGGAATCGGCGGCGAGTACACCGCGATCAATTCGGCGATCCAGGAACTGGTGCCCGCGCGCTATCGCGGGTGGACCGATCTTGTGATCAATGGCAGCTTCTGGGTCGGGGCGGCGATGGGCGCCGTCAGCGCGATTGTTCTGCTCGATCCGCACCTGATCGGCCCGGATCTCGGCTGGCGGCTGGCGTACCTCACCGGTGCCTGTCTTGGCCTCGTGGTCTTTGTGATGCGGGTGTGGATCCCCGAAAGTCCGCGCTGGCTGATGATCCATGGCCATCCCGATGCCGCGCAGGCGATCGTGGCTGATATCGAACGGTCGGCCATGGGCCATGCGCAAGAAACCGACGAAGACCAGCCGCAACAGGCCTGGCCGAAAGTCAAACTCAAAATGCGCGACCACACGCCGCTCACCGAGGTGGCGCGGACGCTGTTCTCAACCTATCGCCGGCGCTCGCTGGTCGGACTGGCGCTGATGATCGCGCAGGCGTTTTTCTACAACGCGATCTTCTTCACCTTCGCGCTCGTGCTGACCGATTTCTTCGGCATCGCTCCGGACCGGGTCGGATGGTACATCCTCCCCTTCGCGGCCGGTAATTTCCTCGGGCCCTTGCTGCTCGGCCGTCTGTTCGACACGCTGGGGCGGCGCGCGATGATTACGCTGACCTATGGTGTTTCGGGCGTTCTGCTGGCGCTGTCGGGCTATCTGTTTTCGATCGGCGCGTTGACCGCCGAGAGTCAGACCATCGCATGGATGGTGATTTTCTTTTTTGCTTCGCCGGCCGCCAGTAGCGCCTATCTCACCGTCAGCGAGACCTTTCCGCTGGAGGTGCGCGCGCTCGCGATTGCGCTGTTTTACGCGGTTGGAACCGGAATTGGCGGCGTCGCCGGGCCCGCGCTGTTCGGGGCCTTGATCGATACCGGATCGCGCCAAAGCGTCTTCGCAGGTTATCTCTTGGGCGCGGGATTGATGGTTGCGGCGGCCGTGATCGCCTGGCGTTACGCCATCGCAGCCGAGCGCCGGCCGCTGGAATCGGTAGCCCGGCCGCTGGCCTTTATGGAGTAGGATGCAATGAATCATGCAAAGCGGGATTTGGCCGGAATGCCGTCACGGCAAGATGTGCCGCCAGAAGAGACTGCGGCCGGCGCCGTTCCGGTGCCTCGCGCGCTGGTGCCGCCTCTGAGCCAAGCCGCGATCCTGCTCGACATCGACGGCACTTTACTCGATCTGGCGCCGACGCCGCGCGAAGTGTGGGTGCCCCCGGATTTGGCAAAGACCCTCGATCGGCTGCTGATACGGACGTCGGGTGCGCTAGCATTGGTCAGCGGACGCTCGCTCAACGATATCGATCTGATTTTTGCGCCCGCGCAATTTCCGGCGGTCGGGGGCCATGGCGCGGAAATGCGGATCGTGACGGACAGCGAAGCGGTTGTGACCCATGCCCCGCCGATGGATCAAGAGTTGAAGCGCCGCCTCGCCGCGATCGCCAGGCTCAGTCCGGGCATTCTTCTGGAAGACAAGGGCTATTCGCTGGCGCTGCACTACCGGCTGGCGCCGCATGCGGAGCAGGCGATCTATGCGGCGGTCTCGCTGATCAGGGCCGATTTGCCAAATGCGCCGATCGAGGTTCTGTCCGGAAAATCCGTCTGCGAAATCAAGCATGCCGGCTTCAGCAAGGCGACCGGCGTGCTTGAACTGATGACCCATGAGCCTTTCAGGGGCCGTTGCCCGATTTTCATCGGCGACGACGTCACCGACGAGACCGTGTTCGCAATCATGCCGAATCTCGGCGGCCGTGCATTTTCCGTGGGCAGGCGGGCCAAAGGCGTCGACGGTCATTTCGACCAGCCTCGCGACGTGCGCGAATGGCTCGCGCATCTGCTCGATGACGAAGCGGGCGCGGCAGGAAGCTAGAGCA
>Ga0116129_1002001_pt1 | contig 10681 bp, 9 predicted proteins | sample June2015DPH_17_2_FD_89732 | JGI IMG/M metagenome (GOLD analysis project Ga0116129, IMG submission 89732) | Peatland microbial communities from SPRUCE experiment site at the Marcell Experimental Forest, Minnesota, USA - June2015DPH_17_10 | ecosystem: Environmental > Terrestrial > Soil > Wetlands >...
AACGATCTCGAGCAATTGCGCGCGCGCGGCACGAACATCGCCAGGCTCGCGGAGAACGGCGTGGAGATTTTCTTCACGCAGGTGTTCCGCGACAATTTCTTTCACGCCGACATGCACCCCGGCAATATCTTCGTGCAAATCGAAGATCCGCAGAATCCGCGCTATGCGGCGGTGGATTTCGGCATCGTCGGCACGCTGCAGGCACGCGATCAGCATTATCTGGCCGAGAATTTCATGGCTTTCTTCGACCGGGACTATGCCCGGGTCGCGGCCTTGCACGTGGAATCGGGCTGGGTGCCGCGCGGTACGCGGGTCGATGAGCTCGAGTCCGCCGTGCGCACCGTCTGCGAGCCGATTTTCAACAAGCCGCTGAAGGAAATTTCCTTCGCACAGGTGCTGCTGCGCCTGTTCGAGACGGCGCGGCGTTTCGACATGCAGGTGCAGCCGCAGCTCATCCTGCTGCAGAAGACTCTCTTCAACATCGAGGGACTAGGCAGGCAGCTGTATCCGGAGCTCGATCTGTGGCGGACGGCCCAGCCGTATTTGCGCAAGTGGATGCGTGAGCGGATGAGCCCGAGGGCGGTGCTGCGGCGGGTCCGCGCTCAGTTGCCGGATACCCTGGTCGCACTGCAACAGGTGCCGCAAATATTCCAGACCGCCGTCCGCGATGCCACGGAGGGGCACCTGCGCTTGCAGGTGGAGAACACTGAGCTCAGGGAGCTGCGCGCGGACATGCGCCGTATCAATTCGCGGCGCGATGCAGCCCTCGGGGCGGCCGTGCTCTGGGTGTCCGGGTTGATCTGGCTGGCTGTCTCGGCTCAAATCCCGTGGCTGGGCTGGCTGCAAATGACCGCCGCCATTTTTCTTTTCGTCTGGTCGCAATCCTCCAGGCGGCGCGCCGAATGAGGATACTCATAGAAAGCTCGACCAGTTATCGTGGCCGCAACTCGCGGCCGAATTGGCTGCTCCTCACAGCCTCGATCGCGGCGGCACTGGCGGCGGGCGCGCCCGGAGCCATCCTTTCTCCGCGCCTGTCGTCGGCGGCGGGGCTGTGGTATGCGGCGCTGACGAAGCCCGCGTGGACGCCACCCGATCGTTGGTTCGGGCCGGTGTGGGTGGTGCTCTATGTCTTGATGGGCACCTCGGTATGGCTGATTTGGCGCGAACGCTATCATCGCAGCCGCAACTCCGCGTTGGCCGCTTACGCGGCCCAGCTGCTGCTCAATGCCGCCTGGGCGCCGCTGTTCTTCGGCGCCAAGAACATCGGCGCCGGTCTGTTCGTTATCGTTGCCCTGTGGCTTGCCGTCGCGTGGACCCTGCGAGAGTTCGCCGCCGTGCGGCCCGCAGCCGCATGGATGTTGGTGCCGTACCTGGCCTGGGTCAGCGGCGCAAGCGCACTGAATTTCGCGATCTGGAAACTCAACCAATGATGTTCAACTCTCCGCATCACGCCGCGCCACGCACCCATTTGCTGTCGAACGGAAATTATTCCGTGCTGCTGTCCGCGGCCGGCTCCGGCTACAGCCATTGGCGGGACATCGCCGTGACCCGTTGGCGCGAGGATCCCACCTGCGACCCCTGGGGCAGTTTCGTGTTCCTGCGGGATGTGGTGGACGGCGAAGTATGGTCGGCCGGATACCAGCCGGCCGGGCGCGAGCCGGATAGCTATGAGGTGGCTTTTTTCGAGGATCGAGCCTCGATCACCCGCAGGGATGGGCTCATCCTCACCTCGATGGAGATTCTCGTATCGTCCGAAGACGATGCCGAAGTCCGCCGCGTGTCGCTGACCAATGAAGGAAGCCGCACACGGGAAATCGAGTTGACGACCTACGCCGAGGTCGTGCTGGCCACACCCGATGCGGATTCCGCTCATCCCGCGTTTTCCAAGATGTTCGTGCAAACTGAATTCATCGCGCAGAGCGGCGCCCTGCTCGCCACTCGAAGGGTCAGAGATCCCGCAGAGCCGCAACTGTGGGTTGCCCATTTCAGTGTTTTGGAAGGCGAAGCCATCGGCGGCTTGCAATTCGAAACCGACCGGGCCCGCTTTCTGGGGCGCGGACATGATCTGCGCAATGCCGTGTCCATCGTGGATGCACGGCCTCTGTCCAACACCGCCGGCACGGTTCTCGATGCCGTGCTGGCGCTGCGGCGCCGAGTGCGCATCGCACCGGGGGAAAGCGCACATGTCGCCTTTTGGACCGGGATCGGCGCAAGCCGCGGGCAAGCCGTAGCACTGGTGGACAAGCATCGTGACGGGGCGGCTTTCGAGCGCACGAAGACGCTGGCCCGGACCCAGGCTCAGGCACAGCTCAGTCATCTGGGTGTCGGCTCCGAGGAGGCGCAGCAGTTTCAACGCATTGCCAATCGGGTGCTGTACTCCGATTCCTCGCTGCGGGCACCCCGCGATATTCTCGAAAAGAACTTGTTGGGGCAGTCGGCGCTGTGGCCTCACGGCATTTCCGGGGACCTGCCCATCGTGCTGCTCAGGATAGACGACGAGCACGACATTGAAATTGTCGGGCAATTGCTGCGTGCGCATCAGTATTGGCGGCTGAAGGGCCTGCTGGTCGATCTCGTCATCTTGAATGACTGCGCGCCTTCCAAAGCGTCGGATCTGCAGCGAGCGCTGGATGCCGCGATCAGGAGCTCGTCATCGGGCGCCGGCGGGGAGGTTCCGCGGCGAGGTGCTGTTTTGCTGGTCCGCGCCGACTCGATGCCTACGGCCGACTGCAATTTGCTGCAAACGGCCGCGCGTGCGGTGCTCCTTGCGCGCAACGGCGCCTTGAGCGATCAGTTCGCGAAGTTGCAGGAACCGCAGCCTGTGCCGCGGCAGCGCCGGCGGAACATCGACAAGGGCGGCGATGCAGCCGCGCGCACCATGCCTCCGCTCGAGTTCTTCAACGGGCTCGGCGGATTTGCCGCGGAGGCGCGCGAATACGTCGTGATGCTCGAAGAAGGTCAATGGACGCCGGCGCCATGGATCAACGTGATCGCCAATGCGCAGTTCGGATTTCTGGTCTCGACGGACGGCTCCGGGAGCACTTGGTCGCTGAACGCGCAGCAAAACCAGCTCACGCCCTGGTGCAACGACCCCGTCGGCGACGCGCCCGCGGAAGCCATTTACATTCGCGACGAGGATTCAGGAGATCTTTGGAGCGCGACTCCCCTGCCGATTCGCGAGCCCTCCTCGGCCTATGTCGTTCGCCACGGCTTCGGCTACAGCCGGTTCGAACATGCCTCGCACGGCATCGCGTTGGACCTGCTGCAATTCGTGCCGCTCGTGGATTCACTCAAGATTTCGCGCCTCAAGATCGTCAATCAATCCGCCGAAACCCGGCAGCTCTCGGTCACTCACTACCTGGACTGGGTGCTGGGAAACCAACGCAGCAGAACGGCTGCGTTCATCGTGACTGAGATCGAGCCGAAGACTCGGGCTCTGCTGGCCCGTAACCCTTGGGGCACGGACTTCCAAGCGCGGATCGCATTCATGGACATGTCGGGCCGGCAGCAAGCTTGCACGGCCGATCGTGCGGAGTTCATCGGCCGCCACGGCTCTCTCGCCGAACCGCAGGCGCTGCTCGGTGCACATGGCCTGTCGAATCGGGTCGGCGGCGGTCTGGATCCCTGTGGCGCCATGCAGACGAAGATCACATTGCGGCCGGGCGAATCAACCGAACTCACCCTGCTGCTCGGCGAGGAGGCGTCGTCCGCCGCGGCCGTTGCGCTCATCGAACGCTACCGGACTCTCGATCTCGACGCCGCGCTCAAGGAGGTGACTGATTTCTGGGATCAGACGCTGGGCGCCATACAAGTAAAGACCCCCGATCGCTCCATGGACATCCTGGTCAACGGCTGGCTGCTGTATCAGACACTGGTCTGCCGCGTGTGGGCACGGACGGCGTTTTATCAATCGAGCGGGGCTTACGGTTTTCGCGATCAATTGCAGGATGTCATGGCCCTCGTCGTATCGCGGCCGGCGATCGCCCGCGAGCACATCCTGCGCGCCGCCGCGCGCCAATTCGAGGAGGGAGATGTGCAGCATTGGTGGCTGCCGACATCAGGCCAGGGGATAAAGACCCGCATCGCGGATGACCGCATCTGGCTGGCCTTCGTGGTCGCTCATTACCTCGAAGTCACCGAGGACTTCACGGTATTGGAGGAACCCGTGCCGTTTCTGGGCGGCGGCCCTCTGGCTGCGGGCAGTCAAGAGAATTTCTCCGCGCCCGCGTCGGCGGGCGCCGGATCGCTGCTGGAACACTGCATTCGTGCGCTCGATTCGAGTCTTGCGATCGGATCGCACGGTCTGCCGCTCTTCGGTGCCGGCGACTGGAACGACGGCATGAACCGAGTCGGAGCGGCGGGACGGGGCGAGAGCGTTTGGATGGGGTGGTTCTTGCACGCCACGCTGCTGCGTTTCGCGCCCATTGCCGAAGCACATGGCGCGGCCGCCGCGGCAGAGCGCTGGCGCAAGCACGCGTTCGCCGTGCAACAGTCCATCGAGCGCGAGGCTTGGGACGGCGACTGGTATCGGCGCGGTTACTTCGATGACGGCACACCGTTGGGATCGGTCGCCGGCGATGAATGCAAGATAGACTCCATCGCTCAGTCGTGGGCCGTGATCTCCGGCGCCGCGGACCGCGAGCGCGCGGTGCGGGCGATGTCGGCGGTCGACTCGCAACTGGTCAGCCGCAGCGACGGCCTGGTGAAATTGTTCACGCCGGCTTTCGACCACACTCAGCACGACCCCGGCTATATCAAGGCCTATCCGCCCGGTCTTCGCGAGAACGGCGGTCAGTACACGCATGCAGCCATGTGGTCGGTCCTGGCATTTGCGCTGTTGGGAGACGGCGATCGGGCCGGGGAGTTGTTCTCCATCATCAACCCAATCAATCACGCCGGCACCCGCGCGGGCATACATCGCTACAAGGTCGAACCCTATGTGGCCTGCGCCGACGTGTACTCATCCCCTCAGCACATCGGGAGAGGCGGCTGGACTTGGTATACCGGAACGGCGGGGTGGATGTACCGCACCGCCGTGGAGGGAATACTGGGCATCAACTTGCGCGGCCGAATCCTCTCGATCAATCCGTGCATTCCCCGCGCCTGGAGCGGCTTCGAGATCACTTATAAGTACGGATCGTCGCGATACCGGATTTCGGTGGAGAATCCGCGCGGCGTCAGCCAGGGCGTCGTTCAGGCCTCTCTCGACGGCCGGGACATTGCGAGCGCGCCTTGTGAAATCACTCTAGTGGATGACGGCAGCTACCACTATGGGCAAGTGACCTTGGGTTGATCGATGGCCGTGTCAGTCGTGCCGCGACTCATGTTTTGAGCGCAATGCGGCGATGCCGCGCATCATGAGCATGCGGGCAAGACCGCTGGCCGGCAGCAACCGCAGAAGACGCAGCGCGAAGGCCGGGCGTGCGATCAGGAGCCCCGCCGCGGCTGCGCCCAGCATTCCGAGCCCGCGCTCGCCCATGAGCAACCGTAACGTGCGGCTGCGCGGAAATCCCCCCGGACGAGCGTCGGGGCTGGCGCCGTCATTGGCGCCGGGCTCCCTGCGGGGCGGATCGAGCACGCGCCGCAATTCCTCGCGCGATTGAGCGAGCCTGGCAAGAATTTCGGCCCGGGCTGCTTCTTCCTTGTCGGTCATGAGCCGATCAATCCTGATCCGAAGAGAGTATGCGCTCGAGCAGGATGCGATCCTGCTGCCATTCCTGGCGCACAGAAGCGAGAAATGGCGATTTGGCCCGGGCCGCGTTTGCGCGGTATACGGCCGCCACGATGGCGACTACCACGAATCCGCCGCCCATCCATACAATGGCGGCCACTCGGTGCGGCGTGTCCCAGGTGCAGGCGACCACGACGAGGCAGCCCATGAAAACCGCAAACAGGCCGCAGATCGCAACCACCGCTAGCGCCAGCAGCTCGGTCGTAATTTCCCTTTGCGCCCGCGCCAAATCCAAACTCAAGAGTTCCACGTATGCCGCCACGTGGCGCAGCAGCGCCGGCGCCGCTTTCGGCAGTGACCACAGCATTCGCACGGTCAGCGGCCTTGCTTAAGAGCGGCGGGTCGCCAGAATCCCCACGACTGCGCCCACCAGAGCGGCGATGCCCACCGCCTGCCAGGGACTATCGCGCACGAAATCGTCGGCCGTATTCGCGGCACTTTGCGCGTGCTGCCGTATGGCCTCGGCACCGTCCGCCAGGCTTTGCTTCGTTGCATCAACGGCGCGCTGAACTTTGTTGCGCACCCGCGTCACATCCGCGTCCTTCAAGTCCGCGATTCGGGCCATGAGATCCTCGACATCCGCAATCAGGTTCTTGATCTCGGCGGTCGCGGCCGCCTTCACATCGCTTACACCTTCGTTAAAATCGTTCTTCACGCGATGACCGGCCGCGCGCGCCTGCTCAGTGGTTCCATCGTATGTCGTTTCCATTTTTATCTCCTATAGAACACAGAGAACAGTACCACAGCTATGGTGGCTGCGGCCGGCCGGACGCACCATCGGCTCGGCCCCAGCGTTCCTGTAGGAATTGCCTCACATGCTAGACTGAGTGGGATATAGCGCGGATATACCCCATGAAGATCTTCGGCGAGGAACTGGGCGGAATCGGTCGATGGTACATCGCCTTGCCCCCCCTGCTGCTGATCGGCTTTCTCGTCGGTCTGTTTTTCCTGGCGGCGGCCGGACAGTCACGCCTGAACGCAGCCAACGAACGCGTGCATGACTCGCAGCTGCGGCAACAAGCCCTGAGCGAGTTCATCGCGCTCATCAGCGACGCCGAGTCCGGCCAGCGTGGATATCTGTTGACCGGAGAAAGCTCCTACCTGCAGCCGTACACCGAGGCGGTGACGAAGGTCGAGGCCGCGCTCGATCGAGTGCACCAGGCCTACGGCGGCAAGGACGACAGCCGCGAATTCCAGGAACTGCGGATTCTGACCGGAAAGAAGCTCGGAGAACTCGAGGACACCCTCGCACTCTTCAAGAGAAGAGGCACCGCGCCTGCGATGAACATCGTTCGCACCGACGCGGGCAAGCGGATCATGGACGACATAGCGAAGATCATCGCCGATCTGCGCCTCACCGAAGCGCGCGAGCTGGCCGCCGCCACGGCGCAGTGGCAGGCGGACTACCAGATATCGCGCTGGGTGTCGGCCGCCGGGGTGGTTCTCAATATCGGCCTGGTACTGCTCGCCTCTCATCTAGTCTTCGGCGACATGCGCCGGCGTGCCCGCCTGGCCACCGATCTGCGCGATCAGAAACAGGAACTCGAACGGCAGGTCGATGAGCGGACCCGGGAACTGACCGCGCTCTCGACCCACCTGCAGGGAGTATCGGAGGAGGAGAAGTCCGCCCTGTCGCGCGAACTGCACGACGAACTCGGCGGCCTGCTGGTGGCCGCGCGCATGGATTTGTCGTGGCTGCAGCAAAAGCTGCCCACCACCGATCCGAGCATCGAGCAGCGTTTCAAGCGCATTCACGAATCCTTGAGCGCGGGAGTGGATTTGAAGCGCCGCGTGGTCGAGGAACTCAGGCCCACCTTGCTCGACAACATGGGCTTGTTCACTGCGCTACGCTGGCAATTCAAGGAAACGTGCCGCCGCGCCGGACTGAAATGCACCGAATCGATTCCCGATTCCGAGCCCAAATTCAACCCCGATGCCGCCATCGGTGTTTTCCGGATCGCCCAAGAGGCATTGACGAACATCCTCAAGCACGCGGAGGCGAAGTCCGCGGACCTGGTCATCGGCATCGAAAGCGGGGTCCTCTTGCTGCGCGTCTCGGATGACGGCAAAGGCATACCGCCGAATCGGCTGCAGACCATCACATCGCACGGTCTCGCGTCCATGCGTCACCGGATCACCGCGCTCGGCGGCAGCTGGGAGGTCAGGAGCCCGGGCTCCGGCGGCACCATCGTGACCGCGCAGATTCCCCTGTCGAGAATGTTGTCTGCAGAGCCCGCCTGACGAAATCGGCTCGTTCGGCCGGATGCGCCGCGGGTTGAGCGGCGCGTCGCCCGCGGCGATCGCCGGCGCTCAGTGCTTCGAGAGATGTGACTCGCAGATTTCGTGCAGCACTTCGGGCAGCCTGCCGTAGTCGCGCGCCTTGTCCAAGAAGTGAGTTGCGCCCAGAGCGATGGCGGCGTTCTTGTATTCGGGCAGGTCGTAATTCGTCAACACGATGATTCGCGGCTTCAACTGGGCGGTGGCCAACGCGCGCATGACCCCGAAGCCCGTGCCCTGTTTCAAATGCAAATCCAGGATGATCACATCGATGGAGTCGCGCTTGGCCGAGGCAACCGCCGTCGCTTCGGTGTCCGCCGTGCCGATCAATTCCACCTGGGGAATTTGTCGTATCGCTTCAGTCAATCGCTCCGTCAGAACTTTGGAGTCTTCGACGAGCAGGACTCTCAAGCTCTGAGCCATTGACACTGCATCCGTAATAAAGGTGTACATGCCTGTCGCAGTTTAGCGTCATGGGTCCCAAACCGGCCAGAGTGGGTGCTCAGGTTATAGTGTAGGAATATTCTCACAAAGTGTAATTTATTGTATGAGCCCGTTGCGCAAGGCATATGACGTAATATCGGCATTCGCCGTAAAGCTCATTTTCTCCAATATGCGGCTTCGATAGGTGCTCACGGTCTTGACGCTGAGACTGAGTTCATTGGCAATATCCGAAACACCCCGTCCCGCTGCCAGCTTGCAGAAGATCTGGAATTCGCGCGTCGACAGGCGCGCGTGCAGCGGCCTGTCCGGATCGCCGTCGAGATCGGCCACCAATATCTCCGCGAGTGCTGCGCTGACATAACGCCGTCCGGCCAGCACTGTGCGCACCGCCTTCATCAATTCCTCGGGCGCGCTGTCCTTCGATAGATAGCCGCTGGCACCGGCGCGCAGCACGTTGACCGCATACTGTTGTTCGGGCAAGCCGCTCATCACCAGCACTCGCACGCCGGGGTGGCCCGTCTGAATATGCCGCAGGATATCCAGGCCGCTGCGGTCCGGCATGTGGATGTCCAGCAGCACGAGATCCCATTCCTGTTCGCGCAGCAGGTCGAGGGTCTCGTTGCCGCTCGCCGCTTCGCCGACAGCGTTGATGTTCGAGTCGGCTTCGAGGAATTGCTTGAATCCGGCGCGTACCACCGCGTGATCGTCGGCGATCAATACTCTTGACACGATGTGCTCTCCGTTGGGCCGGTGGTGCTCAAGAATTTGCGCACTCTTGGCTCTGTGAATACCCGTTGAGCTTGTTATACAGCGTCTTGAGGCTGCAGCCTAGCGCATCGGCCGCGCGCCGCTTGTTGCCCTTGAAGTAGTCAAGAGTGGCTTCGATCAACGAGCGTTCCATGTCGTGAATGCGCGATCCCACGCGAATGTTCAGCCGCTCGCCGTCGGCGGCCGGGGTGTCGCCGCGCGCGCCGTCTCCGGGAATCAAGGGCGTCACTTCCAGAACACCGTCGCCGAGTATGAACGCGCGCTCGATGCAGTTCTTCAGTTCGCGGACATTGCCCGGCCATGTGTGCTGTCTCAGCATGGCTCTTGCCAGGGGGGAGAACCGTTTCTGCGTTTGCGCCTGCTCGTTCAATTCCGCCAGAAAATACGCGGCCAGCAATTCCACGTCGTCGCCGCGATTGCGCAGCGGCGGCATGGCGACCGGAAACACGGCCAGACGATACAACAGATCCTCTCGCAGCCGGCCGCTCTGCACCGCTTGCAAAGGGCAGCGGTTCGTCGACGCGATCAGGCGGACATCGGCGGTGAATGAGGCGGTGGCCCCGACTCGATAGAATTTCTGCGTTTCCAGAACACGCAGCAGCCGCACCTGCATGTCCGGCGGCAATTCCGTTACCTCGTCGAGGAACAGGGTCCCGCCCCTGGCGCGTTCGAACGCCCCGACACGCACGGGCGCCGCGCCGTTCAAGCTGCCCTTCTCGAAGCCGAATAATTCAGCCTCGATGACACCGGCCGGTATGGCACCACAACTGACGACGACGAAGGGGCCAGCGCGGCGCAGGCTGCGTTCGTGAATGGATTGCGCCGCCAATTCCTTGCCGGAACCGCTTTCGCCGGTCAAGAGCACGCTGGCATCGGTGGGCCCCACCCTCTCGATGAGGCGATGCACCTCTTGCATGGCCGGGGAAGCGCCCAACAAGTTTGCCGCAAAGCTTCCGTTCATGGTCAAGGGCGCCGGCTGCGCGGCAACACCATGGCTGACACTGTTCATTACGATCCTCCCCATCGGGCTTATGTAATCGTTACATTTAACCTGGTGATTTGTAACCTGCGCAGGGCCGCGGTCGCCAGGGACGGGCGCTGAACCTCGGCTCAGAATTCAGGCGACTTTGTGTCGGTGTTTGTCCGACACGGATGTGCGGGCGGCCTTTAGGTGGCGGCCGATCCGCAGCGCCAGCAGCTGGTGAACTGCGGTTCGAGCACTTCGCCACAGACTTCGCAGGTCCAAGCAGCGCCGGCGGGCACCGCGGCCGCCCGGGCCAGGGCGCGCAGAGCGGCCTGCTCATCCGCGTCCTCGACGTAGAGTTGCGGCCAGGTTTCCAGCATGGGCAAATCGCCGAGAGCGCCCGCCAGATATTGATTGCGTAATTCGCTTTGAATCCCGGACGTCAGCAGCACATTGCGCGCGTGCGCCACCTGTATCAGGGACGCGGCGCGGAACAC
>Ga0116129_1002003_pt1 | contig 10676 bp, 7 predicted proteins | sample June2015DPH_17_2_FD_89732 | JGI IMG/M metagenome (GOLD analysis project Ga0116129, IMG submission 89732) | Peatland microbial communities from SPRUCE experiment site at the Marcell Experimental Forest, Minnesota, USA - June2015DPH_17_10 | ecosystem: Environmental > Terrestrial > Soil > Wetlands >...
GGTTCTCCATCAGGCCCGGACCGTTCGGGTCGACCGTCCACACGCTGGGGGTGATCTTGATGATGTCGGTGTAGTTCGCCATGGGCGCGTCATTGTTGTGGATGAAGTCGCCGCTGACGATCGACTGTGGCTGAGTGGCAACAAGCGATCCCTGCGAAGGAGCCGTCTGAACCCCGTGCATGGCCTGGGCGGTCACCAGCACCGGGTCGAGGCTGCGCCCCGTGGTTTGATCCGTATCCGCATCGGAATTTGCCGCGTCGGGGCCGGCGTGCGCGGCGGTCGTGCCGATCAGAATCAGACTGGTGCACAGGAGTTGCCGGCCGAGCAAGTGTCGGCGGCCATCGTATAGCGACATTATTTCACCCTTTAAGTTGGACATTCGTTGCATTGAGGCGACGAACGCAAGCTGACTTAGTCGTTCGTTGCATTGACGCAACGCAAGTTGACTACACAATGGTGATTTCACGCGGTGACAGTTTTGTTTCAGGCGGTATACAAAAATGTAAAGTGACGGCACGGGATCAGTGCATCGGCCGCGCTTCGCGGCGACTGTATGCTGGTGTTCGAGCAACAATAACGCGCGCCGGTTGCTTCCGCGGTCGCTACGCGCAAGGGGATACCGATGAATAATCAACTCGATCCGCTGGCGCACGCCAAGGACACATTGATCGATCTGGCCATCCGTTTCGGACCCAAGCTGCTGGTGGCGATACTGATTCTGACGCTGGGTTTTTTCGTCGCGAGCTGGGCTGCGCGCGCGATGGAGCGCGGTCTGCGCCGGCTCGACCTCGAGCCGCCGGTGGTGCAGCTCCTGAGCCGGGTGGCGCGCGTGCTGGTGGTCGTCTTGTTCGCAATCATGGCGCTGCAGAATCTCGGCGTCGAGCTGCTGCCTCTGATTGCAGGACTGGGCGTCGCGGGTGCGGGCATCGCACTGGCGACGCAGGGCGTGCTGAGCAATATGGTCGCCGGCCTGACGATCATTTTCACCAAGCCGTACCGCGTCGGCGAATACGTCGCCATCGTGGGTGTCGAGGGCCAGGTGGAAGCCATCACCCTATTCAATACCGCGCTCATCCATCCCGACCGCTCGCGGATCATCGTTCCGAACCGCAAGGTCGTAGGGGAAATCCTGCACAACTACGGCCGCATCCGCCAGTCGGAGATCCGGGTGGGAGTGGCGTACGAATCTGATCTTGCCCTCGCGCTCGGCGCCATCGGCGAGCTGGTACGGGCCAACCCTCGCGTATTGGCTGACCCGGCGCCCGTGATTCAGGTAGTCTCCCTGGCTGATTCAGCGGTGCAAATCGCGGTCAGGCCATGGGTTGCGGTGGCCGATTACGGTATGGTTGCGGGCGAGCTCAATGTAGCGCTGCTCGCGGAGCTGCGCCGGCGCGGCGTTGGCATTCCGTACCCGCAGCGGGAAGTTCGTCTGATCGGCGGCACCTAGCCGCGAATACGTCGAGGGCAATGTCATACATACGAAGCCGATGAGAGATTTCGCCCTCGAAGTATATTTCTCGAAGTGGGAATTCGCCGCCAAGTACAACTTAGCCGGATCCGACGGCGAAAACATGACGCTCGCGCAGCTACTCGCGCTGGCTGCACCCGAAGATCGCGCCGCCTTCGATGGCATCGGCCTGGGCTACACCGAGACTTTCGGCGCACCGGAGCTGCGCGATGAGATTGCGGGTACCTACGACACCGTGAAGCCCGAGCATCTGCTGTGTTTTGCCGGCGCCGAAGAGGGTATTTACGTCGCGATGCGGACATTGCTGAGCCCGGGCGACCACGTCATCGTCGTCACGCCGAATTATCAGGCGGCGGAGACGGTGCCTCTCAGCATCTGTGAAGTCACCGGCGTGCCTCTCGATATCGACCGCAATTGGGATCTCGATCTGGATCTTCTGCGGGCGGCGTTGCGCCCCAATACGAAACTGATCTCGATCAACTTTCCCAACAATCCCACCGGAAAAATTCTTCCGCGCGCGATCTTCGACGCGCTCGTCGATATTTGCCGTGAGCGCGGCATCTGGCTCTTCAGCGACGAAGTGTACCGGCTGATCGAACGCGATCCCGCGCTTCGACTGCCGCAGGCGGTCGATGTCTACGAACGCGGCATATCCCTCAACGTAATGTCGAAGGCCTATGGGCTGGCGGGGCTGCGCGTCGGCTGGCTCGCTTGCAAGGATCGCGCGGCGCTGGTCCGATTCGAGCGCTATAAGCATTTCCTGTCCATATGCAACTCGGCGCCTTCCGAGGTGCTCGCACGCATCGCACTCAAGGCGCGCGAGAGGATTCTCGAACGGAATCGAAAAGTGGTGCGCGATAACCTGTCCGTTCTCAGCGCATTTTTTTCCGAGTACCGGCATCTGTTCGATTGGCGCGAGCCCGACGGCGGCTGCGTCGGCTTCATCCGCTACAAGGGCGGGGACGGCGTCGAAGAATTCACGCGCCGGCTCGTCGAGGAATCGGGCGTTCTGTTCCTCCCCTCGAGCATCTATCGATCCGAGCTCGGTCCCGTGCCCGATAATTGCTTGCGAGTGGGTTTCGGGCGCTCGCACGTTCCGGCGGGCTTCGCGGTACTGCGTCAATGGTTTGAGGTCAATCAGCAACGAGAAATGAGAACTTAAGGAGACTGGCCATTATGAAGCGATTCAGATTTCTTCCGGTTGCGGCGGCGGCCCTGCTCACGATCGCCGCGGCGTCCCTGGCCGCGCCGCCCGGCGGCGGGGGCCCGCCGGACAAGAAACCGGATGCCGATTCCGAGAAGCCGGACGGCGGCAAGTTCGAACCCTTCAAGCCCGAGTCCGCGACCAGCAACGGCACGGTCACCATCGGCGGCCAGGCGATCTCCTATCAGGCGGTTGCCGGTACGCTGATCGTGCACCCCAAGGGCTGGGATGATGTGCCGCGCGACCCCAAGACAGACAAGGAGAACGCGGCGCCTGGGGAGGAGGGGGGCGAGGGTAGGAATCCGAACGCCGAAGCCTCCATGTTCTATGTCGCCTACTTCAAGAATGGCGGCGGCACGAGGCCGGTGACATTCGTCTATAACGGCGGTCCCGGCTCCGCGACGCTGTGGTTGCACATGGGTGCATTCGGGCCGCGCCGCATCGTCACGTCGACCGACGCGCACACGCCGGCGGCGCCGTACACCCTGGTCAACAACGTGTCGAGCCTGCTCGATGCGACCGATCTGGTCTTCATCGATGCGCCCGGAACCGGCTTCAGTCGTATTGCGGGCAAGGACAAGGAGAAGGCGTTTTTCGGCGTCGATCAGGATGCCTATGCGTTCGCCGAATTCATCTCGCAGTTTCTGTCGAAGTACGGCCGTTGGAACTCGCCCAAGTATCTGTTCGGCGAAAGCTATGGCACGCCGCGCTCCGCGGTGCTGATCAATCAGCTCGAAGCGGACCGCTCGATAGACTTCAACGGCGTGATCCTGCTCTCGCAAATCCTCAACTTCGATCTCAGTCCCGACCGGCCGACGAACAATCCCGGCATCGATCTGCCCTACCAGACCGAACTGCCGACCTTTGCCGCCACCGCCTGGTACCACCACAAGCTGCCCGGTGAGCACGGCAACCTGGAAGCGCTGCTCGCTGAGGTCGAACAGTTCGCCATGGGCGATTACGCCCGTGCGCTTGCGGCCGGCTCCGATCTGAGCGCCGCCGATCGCGCCGCCATCGCCGACAAGCTGCACCAGTACACGGGGCTTCCCGTCGCGTACATCCTCAAGGCCGACCTGCGCATCGACGGCGGCGAATTTCGCCAGAATCTGCAGGGCGACGAGGGCATGACGACCGGCCGGCTCGATACCCGGTTTTCGGGCACCGACCTCGACCCCCTGGCCCAGCGTGCCGACTACGATCCGCAATCCACCGCGCTGGGTTCAGCGTATGTCTCGGCGTTCAACGACTATGCGCGCAAGGATTTGCACTATGGCGAGGGCAAGATCTTCAAGCCCAGCATTGGAACCTTCGGGACCTGGAACTTTCAGCACCAACTGCCGGGACAACAGCGGCCGGGGACCTCGCGCCAGGGATCCAATGTCATGCCGGATCTGGCCAATGCAATGAAGATCAATCCGAACCTCAAGGTGCAGCTGAACGCGGGGTATTTCGATCTCGCGACGCCCTTCTATCAGGGCATATATGAGATGCGCCACTTGCCCATGCCGGCGAATCTGGAAGCCAACATCGAGTTCAAGTTCTACGACTCGGGCCACATGGTCTATGCCAAGGAATCCTCGCTCAAATTGCTGCACGACAATGTCGCGGATTTCATCCGCCGCACGAGCAGCCATTGAACGCAGGTTGACACCGGGACGCGCGGCGGCGATCAGGCCGCCGCGCGTTCCTTCTGCACTCCCGCCATCCTCCGTACCGCATTGCCTCTCCAGGTGTAAGGCATTACATTGTCACGCCTCATACACGGAGAATGCGTCGCGGATTAGGTATGGAAAAAAATACGCTCGTGAATCATCCGCCCGACGTTCCGCTGCCGGCGGATAACCGTCCTCTGGTGGCGCCGATCTACCAGTCGGTGAAGTTCTCGTTCGACGATACCGAGGAGACTCTGCGCTACCTGCGCGGCCAGCGGGAGGGATTCTTCTATTCGCGTTCGGCGAACCCTACCTTGAAGCAATTGCAGCTCTTGCTCGCGCGGCTGCAGGGCAGGGACGACTGCCTGCTGACGGGATCCGGAGTCGCAACCATCGCCGCGAGCCTTCTGTCCGTGTGCAAGCAGAGCGATCATATTCTCGCCTTCGTCGAGTCCTATGGCCCGACCCGCTACATCGTGCAGCATCTTCTGGCGAAGTTCGGCGTCGCTCATACCCTGCTCTCGATCGGGGATCTGCCGGGCATCGAACGGGTATTGCGCGAAGTGCCGACGCGGCTGGTGGTGTTCGAAAGTCCCACCAACCCGGTGACTAAAATAGCCGACATCGAACATCTGACGGCGCATGCGCGGCGCGCGGGCGCCCTCACGGTGCTCGACAATACATTTGCCGGGTTTCACAACCATGGCGCGTACGACATCGATATCTTCCTGCATAGCCTGACGAAGTACGCCTCGGGCCACGGCGATGTGATGGGCGGCGCGATCATCGCCCGCGGCGAGTTGATTGCAGGGATGCGCAAGGACATCGGCGCCATGGGTCCGACGCTCGATCCCCATGCGGCTTTTCTGATCCAGCGCGGCATGCGCACCTACTTCCTGCGTTACGAACGTCAGTGCGCCAACGCGCTCGCCGCGAGTCAATTTCTCGAGAGCCATCCGCGAGTAAAGAGGGTTCACTACCCCGGCCTCGGCAGCCATCCGCAGCATCAGCTGGCGCGGCGGCAAATGAGCGATTTCGGCACCGTCGTGACGATCGAGCTGGACGGCGGCTTCGAGCAGGGCGCGCGGCTTGCGGAGGCGCTGCAGTTTTTCTCGATTTCAGCGAGCGTGGGGTCGACCGAATCGCTCGTCATGCCGCCGCAACTGCTGGCCAGCCACGAATACACCGCGGAACAGCGTGCCGCTTCGCTGGTCACGCCGGGCACGGTGCGCCTGTCGATCGGCCTCGAGGACGCGACGGACCTGATCCAGGACCTGGGTCAGGCCCTCGATAAGGCCTTTCTCTAACGAGTACCTCGGCGCCATGATGTTGACCGGTTGACGGTATTCGCCCGGCAGGCTAAGACGCTAGCCGGCAACGGGAGAGCAGTTGCAGGCTGGCGTCTTAGCCTGCCGGGCGAATTCTCGTACCAGTCAACATCACGGTGCCAAAGGCAACTCGAACTGCTCCGGCTGCGCGGTGATGTACGTCGGCCCAATGCGCACAGCCTGGGGGAATAAGAAGCTGGACGCCAACTGCTGTCTTTACGTTGGCGTCCAGCTTCTTATCCCCCCAGGCCGTGCGCCGTGTGGCGGGTCAACATCACCGTGCAGGCGCGCGCTGTCTATTCCTTGAACGCTTCCTTGAGCTGATCGGCGGCAAACGACTGGGCTTTTTTCGCCGTCGGCACAACCGGAGCGGCGCCGAAGAATCCATGTGTCACGCCCGCGTATTCCTTGCGCAGTACCGGGTTGTGTATCTGCTTCAAGGCTTCCTCCAACATGGCACCGTCGCTTCGCAGAGGATCAATCTGCGCATTGATGATGGTGACCGTCGGCAGGTCCGATAACTTCGCGTGCAGCAGATTCAACCTGGGATCTGCCTTGTCAGCAGCCGACCTCAACGTATTCTCCAAGAACCAATTGATCGTCGCCTTGTTCAACGGCTTCGCATTGGCGCTGTCGACGTAGGATTCCGTCGATGTGCCGGTTTGAATCAGGGGATAAACCGCGATTACTGCTCTCGGTCTGGTCAGGCCGGCCGCCACCGCCGACAGCGCCGTCGAGATGGCCAGGGTACCGCCCGCTCCTTCGCCGGCGAGCGCCAATCGTCGAGGGTCGCCGCGCCACGAACCCACTTTTGTGGCCACCCATTTGTAAGTTGCGAGCGCATCGTCCCATGCGGTCGGAAATTTGTGCTCCGGGGCCAATCGGTAATCGACGGAAATCACCACGACTTGCGCTTCTTTCGCCAGCGTTCGTGCGGTGAGGTCGCACGCCTGCCGGCTGCCGATCACCCACCCGCCATCGTGAAAATACACTACAGCCGGAAAGGGGCCCGGACCTGTGGGGGTATAGACGGTCGCAGTCAGCTCCGCGCCATCGTCGGCAAGCAGGGTGGCATCAGTCGTCGTGACATCCGAGACCAATTTGCCGGGATCGGTGTCCATTGAGCTTTTCTTCATCTCGGCATTGGTCGCGTCCACCAGCGTGGGCTGTAGCCGGGCGTCCGTCGCAGTCAGCGTATCGAGAGGCTTTCCCCCCAGTGCTGCCAGGGTCACGAGGAGCTGTCCCATTTCCGGTTCCGGCTTGTATTTCGTGCCGGTGAGGGGGTTGATCGTATATTTCTCCTTGGCGGCCGCGGACGGCGACACAGCCGCCAGGCCGCAAAGCACGAGTGATCCGGCGCCGAGGAGCATCATGATTCGGCGCAGCTCATTGGGTCGCGAGTGAGATGTAAGCATGGCTCTCTCCCCTTCGTTCATGCTGATAGATCAGCGCTCATTCTCGCGAACCCGATATGAATTCGGTTCAGATAAAACCGTAGGAGCGGTCCTACCGGTGCCGCTGGAATGTGCGTGCCGCCCTGGGAAGAGGCTCAATTTCGCCGTTGTGCTCTATAGATCGGTGGAATCCTACACATCAGGCGGATGAGATCCACATGGCAGATGCGGCGAATGCTGACCCGACGTCAATTTAACTTATTGTCTTCACATAAGGGAATCACCTCAAGCATCGCCCCCGCATGCCGATCTAGGAGGATTGGCGCACTAAGTGTGAGGGTGGTCAGTGAGTCTGGAATCCGTCGTCGTACTCCCCGAACTGAATTCTCAGGCAGCGCGCGACTATTTGAGTCGATCCGCGGGCAGTCCGCAGACCATAGCGCCGCTGCCGAGGGTTTGTGCCCAGCTCGCCGAGCTTACAGCCCAGCAAGCCACCGATGCCGTCCAGCTGGCGCGCTTGATTCAATCCGATCCGTCACTTGCGGGCGAAATCATGCGGGTCGCAAATTCTCCTGCATTGCGGCCACGCACGGCCATCGTTTCGCTGCAGCAGGCGGTTTCGTGGCTGGGCGTCGCGGAAGTGCGCAACATCGCCATGGCAGTGATGCTGCGCGGCGAAGTATTCGTCGCTCCCGGGCATGAGCCGGAATCCGAAGAGCTGTGGCAGGAGGCGTGGCTGGCCGCTCTGTGGGCCAAGGAGATTGCGCGCGAACGCCGCAAGCATGTCGAGAGCGCCTTTCTGGCCGCGTTGATGCATCGCACGGGGGCGGCGCTCGCGTTGAAGATTCTGTCGCGCTTCGAGATGGAGCAGCGCACGGTGATGGACACACGCAGCTTCGGCGATCTCGTCGTCGAATTCGAACCCACCCTCGGCCGTCTATTGATGGGCAGCTGGCTGCTCCCCAAGGATGTCCAGGATGCGGCGAGCGACTGGCGCAACTACCGCCAATCGAACCATGGCGATCTCGCGGGAACCGTACATGCTGCGCATCTATTGGCCGCCCACACCATGCAGCCGCAGCTGCTGGATGAGGACGTGGTGATCGACGATCCCGTATTTGAACAGCTAGGTGTTTTCCCGGACGATCGGCGGCGCATGCTCGCAAAACGCGATCATGTGCGCGCCTTGGCGGGCCTGTAGCGTGCAGCCTGACGAATTCGACCTGCTCTGCGTGGGGTCAGGCCCCGCCGGCCAGAAAGCGGCGATTCAGGCGGCCAAAGCCGGTTTTCGCGCCGCCATCATCGAGCGAGAATCGCAAGTCGGCGGCTCCTGCCTGTTGACGGGCACGATTCCCAGCAAGGCGCTGCGGGAGCAGGCGCTGCGCTATCGCCGCATGCAGGGCAGCGCATCGTCGCTGGCCGTCGAGCTGCACGGCGATGCCCCGCTGTCCGCCTTGCTTCACGGCGTCGACGTCGTGATCGGCGCTCAAGACCGATATTTGCAGGCGCAGCTGGCGCGCAACGGGGTCGAGCTGATTCGCGGCCGCGGTGTCTTTCTGGATGCGAATCGCATCGAGGTGCAGCGCTTGGACGGGTCGCGGAGCGTGGTGCGAGCGCCGCGGGTGCTGCTTGCCACGGGGTCGCGTCCGCGGCATGTGCCGGCCATCGAAGTGGACCATGAGCACATTCTCGACAGCGATTCGATACTGAGTCTGGCCTACATACCGCGCTCCATGGTGGTGCTGGGCAGCGGCGTGATTGCCTGTGAGTACGCTTCCATTTTCGCCGCGCTGGGCTGCGCAGTGACTCTCCTCGACAAGGCGGCGGAGCCGCTGGGATTTCTCGACCCGGCGCTGCGCAACGGATTTCTGACAGCCTTCCAGGCCATGGGCGGCAAGTATCAGGGCGGCGCAGAGGTCGCGGGCGCCCGCTTCGACGGGTTTTCGCAGGTGGAGGTGCAGATACGGGGCGGCGCCGCACTCTCAGCCGACATCGTGTTCGCCGCTTTCGGCCGCGTCGCCAATCTGGAAGGCATCGGTCTCGACCGTCTAAAGCTCGCCATCAGCAATCGCGGGCACGTGCAGGTGGATGCGCGCTATGAAACCAACATCCCCGGAATTTTCGCCGCCGGCGATGCCATTGGACCGCCCGCGCTGGCCTGCGCCGCCGCCGACCAGGGCAGGCGCGCCGCCCTCGCCGCCCTAGGGCTGCCGCCGCCCGCAGTCACCAGCCTGGTGCCGAGCGGTGTATACACGATTCCGGAAATCGCCTGCGTCGGCTTGTCGCAGAGCGAGGCCGCGGCAAAAAAAATCGACTTGATCGTCGGCCGGGCCGACTTCAGTGAGGTTGCTCGCGCCCACATCGCGGGCGAACCCGTGGGTTTCCTGGCGCTGCTCTGTGAGCGCAGCACCGCTCGGGTACTCGGCGTTCAAGTGATCGGCGAGGGCGCCACCGAACTCGTGCATCTCGGCCAGGCGGCTGTTGCCACGGGGGCGACCGCCGACTTCTTCGTCGAACAGATCTTCAACTTCCCCACCATGACCGAAGCCTACCGGATCGCCGCCTTCGACATCCTGAAGCAGCGATCCGTGCCGCAAGCCGCCCCTCTCAAGCTGGCGCACGCCGCTCGGTAGCGACGCGCGCCGCGCTCCCCAGCCTTTACCCGCTGCGCACTACAAATTGCGAATCAGGTTGTCACCGAACTCACTGCACTTGACCTCGGTCGCGCCCTGCATCAAGCGCGCGAAATCGTAGGTCACGGTCTTTTGGGCGATCGTTCTGTCCATCGCGCCGATGATGGCGTCGGCGGCCTCCAGCCAGCCCATGTAGCGCAGCATCATCTCGCCCGACAGGATGACGGATCCGGGATTGACCTTGTCCAGATCCGCATACTTGGGTGCGGTGCCGTGGGTGGCTTCGAATACGGCATGGCCGGTCAAATAGTTGATATTGCCTCCCGGCGCGATGCCGATGCCGCCGACCTGGGCGGCCAAGGCATCCGATAGATAGTCGCCGTTGAGATTCATGGTGGCGACCACGTCGAATTCGTCCGGGCGGGTCAATACCTGCTGCAGGGTGATGTCCGCGATCGCATCCTTGACGATGATCTTGCCCGCCTTCTTGGCGGCATCCATCTGTGCGTTGGCTTCTTTTTCTCCTTTCTCCGACTTGATCCGTTCCCATTGTTCCCAAGTGAACACCTGATCAGCAAATTCCTTTTCCGCCAATTGATAGCTCCAATTGCGGAACGCGCCTTCGGTGAATTTCATGATGTTGCCCTTGTGCACGATCGTCACGCTCTTGCGCTTGTTGGCGACGGCATAGGCGAGGGCGGCGCGGAACAATCGATCCGTGCCTTCCTTCGACGCGGGCTTGAGGCCGATCCCTGAGCTGTCCGGAAAGCGGATCTTGGCGAACTGCTTTGGAAAATTCTGCTTGAACAGGTCGAGGAATTTTTTGGCGTCTGCGGTGCCCGCCTCGAACTCGATTCCGGCGTAGATGTCTTCGGTGTTTTCGCGGAAAATGACCATGTCGACCTTTTCCGGCGTCTTCACCGGAGAGGGCACGCCCTTGAACCAGCGTACGGGCCGCAGACACACGTATAGATCCAGCAATTGGCGCAGCGCCACA
>Ga0116129_1002005_pt1 | contig 10666 bp, 6 predicted proteins | sample June2015DPH_17_2_FD_89732 | JGI IMG/M metagenome (GOLD analysis project Ga0116129, IMG submission 89732) | Peatland microbial communities from SPRUCE experiment site at the Marcell Experimental Forest, Minnesota, USA - June2015DPH_17_10 | ecosystem: Environmental > Terrestrial > Soil > Wetlands >...
AAGAACATAGGGGCGCGTCCAGGAGTCCCATGGCAGATAGGTTTGACTTTTGCCGGCCACCAGGCCCCAGTTAATAGCCCCGACATGGTACTGTCGCGCGATGGGAAGAACCGTGTCGAACGTGCTGCCCGCGCCCCGGGCCATATACTCGGTGCAAACGACCGGGCGGTGGGACTGTTCGAGCTGCTTGATGCGTCGTTCGAATTCCTCGGGCCAGCCATAGTTATGGAAGGTAATAAAGTCGGATTGTTCGAATTGAATGCGAGCCACCAGAGGCATGGTGGCGACGGAAGTCCAGTCGCCATCATACAAGCCACTCGTCAGCGGCTGCACTGGGTGAACGCTGCGGGCCCATGCGAAAACCTGCGGTAACAGGCGCGCGACGATCTCCCTCTTGTTTTTGACATCGGATTGCGCATAGGAACTGCCATTACCGTTGTCGGGCTCGTTCCAAAGATCCCATGCCAGGATGCGCGGGTCGCGCGCAAATGCGCCAATCACGCCTTCGACGTAGCCCTCGATCCGCGAATGCTGTTTTGGATCGGCGAGAACCTCAGCTCCGGGTGCCTGTACCCAGCCGGAGTTGTGCACTCCGGGAATAGGGGGATGTTGCGGTCCGAGTTTCGGATAGGGATCCCAGCAGGAGTCCAGAAGGACAAAGACAGGGCGGATGTGGTGCTTGCCGGCGATGGACAGGAAAGTGTCGATGCGGTGCTCGAACCCTTTGGCATCTTGCTCCCAAAGTAAATTGTGCAAAAAGACGCGCATCGTATTCATGCCGATGCCTTCAGCCCATCCCAGTTCGCGGTCAATGGTGACTGGATCGAAGCTGTCCGCCTGCCACATCTCAAGCTCGTTGATCGCATTCGAGGGAAGAAAGTTGGATCCGACCAGCCAGGGCTGTTGGGCATACCATGCGCTGATCTGTTCTTCTGTCCATCTGGTTTCCTGCGCCCTGAGCGAAGAACAAAACGCCGAAAGCGCAAGGCACATCAGGAGCGCATGGAAATGACCGAAACCTTGTGTTGAGAACATCGATTTCATCGTCTTGTCACTCTTCTCTGGTTTTCCGTTCCCGAAACGGAGATCTCTATTGCATGCCGATTCAACGGCGACGGACAAACTGATGTGCTGACTGCCTGCTTCCGGCAACGGCAACGCAATCCACTCGAATCACTTGCCTGCCGATTCATCGGCGGTTGAGCCACTCAAGCTCTTGCTGTTTTGAGCGGGACGATTCTCCTTCCTCACTGCTTGCAAACGCTCGGCCATTTGTTCGGCCTTGTCCTTTTCGCCCAATGCCGTGTATGCCTTGACAAGCTGGAAATAGGCGCTCTCGAAGCGTGGATTATACTGAATCGCCAAAAGAAGATGGTCTACGGCATCTGCCGGACGATGCGCCTCCAGAAGTATTCTTCCCAATTCGCAATGTGCCGGCGCGTAGTGAATGTCGGCAGCCAGCGCCTGTTCAAGCGCCTGTTGCTCGCCGGCGTCATCCTGTTTCGACCGCAGGACAAGCGCCATTTGATAATAGGTTCGTGGCTGGTTGGGCGCGAGGTTGATTGCCAGCCGATATTCGGTCAAGGCGCCATCCACATCATTCGCCCTCGACAGCACGTTACCGAGCAGGTAGTGCGCCTGGTACATATTGGGATTTAAGGCAATAGCATGCTGCAAGTCTTCGCGTGAGGCAGGGTAAATGGATGCATCAAATTCGCTTTCAGCCAGCGTTACAAAAAACTCCGGAGAATCAGGGTACGCCCCTCTTTTGGCTCCGAGAAGACGGTTGACCTCCGGGTAACGTCCCTGCATCTGTAAAGCATTGGCCACCAGTAGCAGAGAGTGCACGGATGGATAGAATTTAAGATCTTCCTCAGCCACTCTCTCAGCGGACAAAAGCTGATTGGCCGCCAAGTACACAACAACCGCCATTTCCAACTCTTGCTCGGGCGTATGGGCAGTCGGACGAAAATGTGCCAGTGCTTTCACCGCCTGGTCTTTCTGACCGCTCGCCAGATACACGCGAGCGAGCGAAGCTGCAATGCTGTTATTCGATGGCCAAACCGAGTGCGCTCGCTCTAACACCGCTGTCGCTTTGAGCTCGTCACCCTGTCCCGCGAAGGCCGCAGCAAGCAAGAGACTGGCCCTGGCGTCGCAATTGATGTGCGCAAGCGGAGCGAGCACTTGAGCCGCATCCTGATTGCGCGCCTGGCTCATCAGAACGCTGGCATTGCCAAGTGCTGAGTCCAAATCAGTCCGAGAGGGGCAATTTCGGCCGGAATCAGATCGAACCTGTGAGGTCGGTTCTGCGTTCGCCCCCAGTGCCGCCCCAGTGGCAGGGCTGCTCGAAAAGCAGCCGAGGACGAGGGCGGCGACGAGGGCAGGCATTCGCGGTAATCGCAGGTCGAGTCTCAACATGAGTTTAGAAGGTGAACCGCAGGCTGAGTTGAATCTCCCGCGCCGGATAAGCAAGCGAAACATCGCCGAAATTGCTGGCAAGGTCATAGGTGCTGACGGATTGGAAGTTGACTCGATTGAAGACATTAAAGAAGTCTGCGCGGAAGCTCAAGCTTCGCTGTTCGCCGAACCTCCAGCTCTTGTAGGCGGAGATGTCATAATCCTGGTATCCCGGGTTCTCAAGAGTATGCGTCCCCGATTCTCCCTGGACTCCCACAGCGGTTATGTTGACAACATTCTGGGTGTTGAAATAGGGGCCGAGCCTGAAGTTCCTTCCTAAGCCTGCATGCAGCGAATGATTGTTGATGGGACCGGTGAGATTGGGCAATGCGCCATCAAAGAACCCAATGTCCTGTTGACTTCCTAATGTTGTCCAGGGCCCGGTGCGAAGGGTTGAGATCCCGGAGAGCTTCCATCCTCCTATAATCTCGTCTGCAAGCGTGCTGCTGTTCAGGAACATCTTGCCATGACCAAACGGAAGCTCATAGATGCCATTCGCGGTGAAGATTTCGTTGATATCCTCCGTGCAGTGGCTGTAATCGAGGTGCATGTTCACGTGCCAGGCAAACTCATCCTGGTAGGGCGTGCCAAGACACTTGGATAATGTGTAATTAACCGACGCGGAGAATCCGGAACTGAACCGCTTCTCAGCACGTGCGATGAGGGCGTGGTAGTTCGATGTGCCGGTCTCCTGGTTTTCCTGAACACCGCTGTAGCAGCCTACCAGGTTCGGCGGGGTTCCGCAGGTAGCATAGAGAGAAGCGACGCCATTCGTATTGAGCGGGTCGATCTCGTTGCGCTCCTCAAAATGGCGCTCCGAAGTTCCAACATAGGCAACTTCAAAGAGCCAGTCCCTGATGGTCTTGTCGATGGTCAGATTCCACTCGTAGGCATATGGAGTGGGCGCGTTGGCCTGGATGAAGGAGACTGTCGGACCGCCCCCGGAAAAGTTTCCGTTGGTCATCGCGTTTGAGTACATACCAGGCAGCCCCTGCGTGCCGTCCAGGTTGAAGGCAAGAAGCGCACCGACAGCAGGATTATTGAAATCATCAACCTCGTAAAGCTGGGTGGTATCCACCTCCACCTCGTACTGGTTGATATTTGGCTGCAGGTAGTACATCCCGAATCCGCCCTTGACATCCACATTGAGCTTATCGGAGGGAAACCAGTTGAACCCAAAGCGCGGTGCCCAGTTGGTCCACACGGGCTTGACCATATTCCGCCCCAACCCGAGGACGTTGGTCGCAGGATAGGTCAGGTCCTGACCAGAGGCAATATCGAAGCTGCCCACCCGATTGTTGGCCTCAACGGGAGGCGAACGATGCTCCCACCGCAATCCGTAGTTCAGCGCCAGCTTGCGATTGACTTTGTAGTTGTCCTGAACGAAGTAGGCCTGGTACCACATGCTCAGATTCATGGTGGGATTGCCGAGCGAAGTCCGCGTCGTATCCGGAACGCCCATCAGCAGGTCGGCCACCGGGTCCCCGGTGTAAACGCCCGTGAAGCCGATCGAAGTTGCTGACCAGTCTTCATAGAGGTACATCGGTTCATAGCGGATGTCGACGCCTCCGGTCAGTTGATGTCTTCCCTTCTGCAACATCAGTGACTCCGTCCACATGTTCAGCCCTTCCTTGACCAGGTCGGTACCGTTCGTGGACCCTGGATTGCCATATCCGTTCACATTGATGGACGGAGGACCGTAGGAGCCTGGAGCGTCCTCTTCGTTGGCCAGTCCTAGTGGATTGGCCAAGGCGGTATCGTAACCATCGGTACGTTCAAGGCCCACCGCAGTGTGACTCCAGCCATAACGAACATTGTTGACCAGGCGAGGAGAAAAGATATGCGTCCAGCCGGCGGCTAAATTCTTTGGGCTCGAAGGAAACGTCTGCGAGTTGAACGAGGTCATGCCGGGGGCCACCACGGTTTGATACTCACCGGTGTACCGGCCAAAAATGGTGTCTTTAGCCGAGATAGTGTAGTCAACCCGGCCGCTGAACTGATTCCAGTTGTTGGTTGTCGTCGCCACGTTGAAGTAGTTTTCTGTGCCATTGAGGTAGGAGCCGTTCGCCGCCGGGTAAAGAGCCAGGATCTTCTGTCCGATGGCGCTGAAATAAGAGCTTGGCACCTGGTTACCCAATAGCGGCGCGTAGCCAGTGGGTGAGGAGGGATCGAGCAAATAGGGGTTGTACAGTTGCTGAGTGTCGGCGGCGAAGTTGCCCGCGATCTGGTCGGCATTCGGAACGAGATTGTAATTATCCAGTGGCACAAGCTGGCGGAAGCCCTCATAGTTGCCGAAGAAGAATAATCTATTCCTCTTGATGGGTCCTCCGACGCTTGCTCCAAACTGGTTCTGATGGAAAGCAGGAGCACCCGCGGTGAGGTCGAAATAGTTCCTCGCGTCGAAGTCATTATTCCGCAGATATTCATACGCGGTTCCGTGAAACGCATTTGTGCCCGACTTGGTGACCACGTTGATAAACGCTCCGCCCACTCCGTACTGCGCGGGGGCGGCGGAATTCAGCATAACGAACTCCTGAACCATATCCGGATCCGGCTGCAGACCTGTGGCGCCGTACCAGGCATTGCGCGTCTCGATTCCGTCGTACAGGTAGCTGTTATCGTCTTCTCTCAGGCCACTGACGTCGATCGCTACGACTCCGGAATCCGACGCCCATGCTGAAGCCGGAGAGTTGACACCGGAGATCCCCGAGACGGGCACGACTCCGGCGTCGAGTTGCGCTAGTTGCAGGTAATCGCGGCCATTCAATGGCATATCGTCAATCTGCTGGCTTTCCATTAACTGCTCGTCGTGGGAGGATTCGGTATTTAAAAGCAGAGCCGCCGCACTGACGGTGACAGTTTGTTCGGTCTGGCCTACGGCCAAGGTAATGTTCTGCTGGAATAACTGGCCGACGATCAGGGTAAAGGGCAGAACGTGCTGCGTTGCAAATCCGGTTTTCACCACTTCCATTGTGTATTTTCCCGGAAGCAGGTCGGTGACGTGATAGGCGCCCAAGCCGTCCGTCGCCGCGCGATACGCGATGCCGGTCGCCGAATTGGTGATGGTGATGATTACGCCAGGCACAACTGCACCGCCGCTGTCAGTGACGGTACCATTGACCTGACTCGTCGTCGTGCTTTGCGCACGGCCACAAATCGCGTTCGAGAGAAGAATCGTGAGCATCAGCGCAGGTGCCGCTTTTCGGAAAGATCCTGCGATGAGACTTGGCCACGACTCCAGCTGCAAGAATGGTTGCTTCATGCGTCCTCCTCCTAAATGCAAACGATGTCGAGGTTTTTCCTAGTCGACCGCGCTCCAGGATTGTCCGCTGGCCAGGATGCCGGGGAGTTATATGTAAACATTTACAGATATCTTGCACACCCTTTCGAGTGTTCGCAGATCATAGGCTTGAACAATCAGCACAAGCAATAGGGCTTTGGACCCAATTCGAAATAGGTCAATCGACCTATTACCAAACAGCGTAAGGCTATTACCACATTGCGCCCCTCTCCCGTAAGATCAGTGCGTAGCGAGGTGGCCCTACCGGAGGCCCTATTCTTCGCGTGACCGGCGCCGGCTGCTCGCCCGGCAAGCCAAACCAGCTGCGCGGCAAGCGGCTGCCGGCCCCGCTGCCCGGCACTGCAGAGACCGGTTGAAGGGAATGGGAGAGCAAAATCATGCATCTGCCTCGTGTGACTCCAGTCAAGCTCTTAGCGTGCGTGCTGGTTTTCACGGGCCTCTCGCTCGCGGGGTGGTTCTCACTTCACCGGCATCTCCGGCAGGCCATGGTCCCTGCTCACGTTTATCAATTACAGCCGGAAAACAGGAAGGAATGGAGCCGCTTTGGCGGCAGTTGGGAGATGGCCGACGGGGCAGTGAAATCCAATTCCTACGAGCGGGGAGCCAAGCTGCTTGCTGGCTCGAAGTATTGGAGCAACTACATGGTAACGACCGACATATGGTTCGAGGGACCAGCTGCCGACATGGGTGTCGTCATTCGAACCAACGACGAATCGGTTGGCGTCGATTCCTACAACGGATACTTCGTCGGACTTCGCAGTCTTGACGGAACCCTCGTAATGGGCCGGGCAGATTATGCCTGGCTCGAAGTGCTGCCCGTTACCATGCCTGGAGGGATTCATCCATTTACCTGGTATCGCCTGCGGGTTCTAGCGTACGGGTGCGGCATCGCCGCTTCCGTTACCAATCTGACTACCCAGCAATCCGCCTGGATCTCCTACGAGGAGCATTTTTGCATCATGAGCGGGCGCTTCGGATTGCGAACCCTGAACGCCAATGCCAAGTGGCGCAATATCAGCGTGGAACCGGCCACCTGGAATGAGTTTCACGAATTTGAACGCCATGCGGCCTTTGTGCAGCATCCGATCATCGTCAACGGCCCGCCGTGGTGGACGCCATGGCACGTTGGAATGCTTTTCATTGGCGCGTTAAGTGTGGCGTTGCTGATCCAACTCGCCTGCTTCCGTTTCGCAAGCTGGAAGACCAATACCATCAATCGCGAGCGGGAAAGGCTGGCGCATGAAATTCACGACACTATGGCCCAGGGATTTGCCGGAATCGGGTACCAGATTCAAGGCATAAGGACCAGCATTGTCCGGGGCGAATCCCTTGACTCGCTCAGCGTTGCCGAACAGCTTAACGTTGCCTATCAACTCGTCCGCACATGTCACGAGGAAGCCAGCAGAACCATTTCCCTGCTCGGGCCGGCTTCTCCGCAGATTCAGCACGATCTTCTCGGGGTACTGGCCGAGATGGCGCGCAAAACCGCGAGAAACAAGGTAGAAACAATTGCGGAGCTCCAGGGAGATCCCATTCCTTTGAACCTTCGGCTTGCCGATGCTCTTTTGCACATTGGACGGGAAGCAATCGCCAATGCGCTGAACCACGGCAATCCAACTCTGCTGAAGGTTCTGTTGAAGTTCGAACGCGAGAGTGTTGAATTGATCGTTGAAGACAATGGGAGCGGATTCAATTACTCCAACGAAACCGAAGGATTTGGAATCCTGGGGATGCAAAAGCGTTCCCGTGGCATCGGGGGTGCGATGCATATTTCCTCTACGCCGGGACAGGGCACGCAGGTGCACGTGAAGGCTACTTTACAGGATTCTCGGCTGCTGAATCGTTTAGGGCCGGCCGTCAGGCGATGGCTCAAGGGGGGCTTTGATAAAAGCAGTTGAATTGGTTGGCGCAAGCACCCCGACGAACGCGGAGCAGAACCGCGTTCAGTCTTGCGCGATTGCCGACCATCGAGATTGTAAGGAGAACTCATCGGAACCTCGCCGTGCCGCACTGCGGGTTGCCGGCAGCTCCAATACCGGCTCTGAGTGATTTTTGAGCAATCGGTCCCCAACCCTGGCCTTCGCCGGACGGCGTTCGCTGCCGGGGTTAAAATCGGGATCATGTACGGTTGGGCGGTGACTCGCCGAGAGCTGATTCGAGTGACGGGCAAGCATGCAAATACGGGCGTGAAAGTGACCGCTACGCTTCGTAGGATAGAGCTTGGACGATGCCGTCTTTGATCGCCTTTCGAGCGCCGAAGGCTCCTCCGATCAGAAATGCAGTGACCGTGATTGCGAATGCAATCGGCCACGCCAGGTACACTTCATTTAGCCGCACGAAGTTTAAAAACCTGATCTCCATCCCCCTTCCGATCAAGAATGTCAGACCAATCGCTGCTACGGTTCCCGGAACGCAGATCGTCAGAGTTTCAAGCTAAACGGGGATGGCGTTTGTTCGTTCTGGGCGGGGGAACCGGCAATTTGCCTACCTGGAAAGCCGGATAAGGCCGCGGCGGAGGGCGATGGTAACCGCCTCTGTCCTGTCACGGGCGCAAAGTTTTAGCAGGCAGCTGGTTACGTGGTTCCTGGCCGTCTTCGCGCTGATGAAGAGTCGATCTGCGATCGCTTTGTTGGTCAAGCCATCGGCTGCAAGACGAAGTACTTCGAGTTCGCGTTGAGTCAGTTCTTCGCTGGCAATCGCTTCGGTCAACCGCCTTGCAATGTTTGGAGGGATGCAGGACTGGTGTTGATGGACCATCTCGACGGCGTGAATGATCTCCTCCTGCGGCGTATTCTTGAGAAGGTACCCCATGGCCCCGGCCTTCAGAGCCCGGAATATATAGTCCTCTTCGTCGTAATTGGTCAGCACCAGGATCCGGATCTTCTCTGCGACGCGGCGCAGTTCCCCGATGGCTTCAATCCCCTCCATTTCGGGCATGCGCAGGTCCATCAGGACAACATCCGGCTCAATTTTCTGGACCTCCTGCAAGCCTTCTCTGACAGAGCCCGCAGTGCCTGTAACCACGATGTGCTCTTCGCTCTCCAGCATGGTTCGTAAACCGAGCCGGACCACCGGGTGGTCATCGATGATCAAGACTTTGATTGGCTCGGCCGGCGCTGTCATCTGATCATCTTACCCCCCGCTCGCGCCACGGATGGCGCAAATACACCCAGAGACGCAGAAAATGTTCAAGGATGCATGCGCCGTCGAGTTTCTCGGTTTGCCGCAGGGCCGCACAGAGGACGGCCTTCACCGTGGGCTGCTCGACCGTATGAAGGGTTCCATCGCCTCTACATTCTGGCGCTTCAAGGAGCGAACGAATACGCAGTCTCATTCGTAACGCAGCGCGATCATTGGGTCTACCTTCATTGCTTTGCGGGCAGGCAAATAGCACGCCAGCAGAACAATCGCCATGAGAAGGAAGGAAACCGCGACAAATGTTACCGGATCGGTGGAATGGACGCCATAGAGGAAGCGGGTCATCAAGCGCGTAGCAGCGAGGGCCCCGACCACACCTATGGCGATTCCGGCGCAGGCGAGACGAGCGCCCTGCTTGAGGACCATCACAAAGACCAGCGAACGCCGGGCCCCGAGGGCGATGCGAACGCCGATTTCCGAGGTGCGCTGCATCACCGTGTAAGAGATAACGCCATACATGCCAATGGCGGCCAGTATCAGCGCCAGCACGCCAAACGCGGCCAGCAGAAGCATGGAGAAGCGATCGGCGCTCATCGAAGTATCTACCAGTGTGGTGAGGGTCCCAAAGCCCGCGATGGGCAGCTCGGAGTCTACCTCATGCACCGCTTGCCGCACGCTCGCGGCGATCGAAGCTGGATCGGCCCGGGTACGAAGCGCTACCTGCATGGACTGCATGTTCGGCCAGTTCTTGATTTCACTTTGCGTATAGGGCACGTACATGGTGGGACTAGGCACTTCGCGGAGCGAAACCTGTTTGATGTCTGCCACCACTCCGATGATGGTTCTGAGCGGATACCTGGTCGACCCGACGCCTACCTGCTTGCCGATGGGATTCTGCCCAGGCCAGAACGTCCGGGCCATGGTGCTGTTGATGATGGTCACGGGCAGGTTGGTAAGGGTGTCTCCGTCGGCAATGTCGCGTCCACCCTGTAAGGGCGCGCCAATGGCGGCAAAGTAGCCCGGCGAATCGAACAGGTAATTCGCGCTTGGAGGCTTAGCACCAGGCGCAGTGGGATGCTCGGGGATGCGTATTAACGTGTTGTCCGTCGGGCCTCCCATGGCAACGACGGAAGCAAATCCCGCGCTCTGAACGCCGGAAATCGATTGCAGCCGCCGCAAAACCTGTTGATAAAGCTGCGCCATGTGCTCCGCGTCGTTGTATTTGGAACTGGGCAGCGGCAATGTGAAAGTGACAACTTGTCTGGCCTCAAAGCCGGAGTTGGAACGCAGCATCTGATAAAAGGTTCGTACCAGCAATCCAGCCGAGGTGACCAGCACCAGCGTCAGGGCTACTTGAGAGATCAGCAGCGCATTCCTGACTCTTGGCGCGGAGACGCTGCCTCTGGATCGTTGACCGCCTTGCTTCAAGGCTTCAACCAAATTTGTGCGCGTCGCTCCGATTGCGGGAGCCAGTCCAAAAAGAATTCCGGCAATCAATGTGGTGCCGAGCGCGAAGCTAAGCACACGAAGGTCGAGGCCAGCATCTTGAAGCTGGGGAATGTTCGCAGGGCCAAAGAGCTTGACAAGAAAAAGGCTCGTCCTGCCGAGCACAACGCCCAGAATGCCGCCCGTGAGCGCGAGCAACAGGCTCTCGGTCATCAGCTGTCTGACTAATCGGCCACGCTGTGCACCCAAGGCGCCGCGCAAAGTTAACTCCTTGCGCCGTCCCAGGGAACGATTGAGCACGAGCCCGGCAACGTTGGAACAGGC
>Ga0116129_1002006_pt1 | contig 10661 bp, 4 predicted proteins | sample June2015DPH_17_2_FD_89732 | JGI IMG/M metagenome (GOLD analysis project Ga0116129, IMG submission 89732) | Peatland microbial communities from SPRUCE experiment site at the Marcell Experimental Forest, Minnesota, USA - June2015DPH_17_10 | ecosystem: Environmental > Terrestrial > Soil > Wetlands >...
CCGGGCCAGGTTTGATGCCTGTTCGATCGTGCGCCTGATCGAGCTAGGCAGTGACGAACCGACCGGTTTTTGTGCTGGCAGTGCGGATGAACTTCATCACTTTTTCCGTAACCGACAATCAACAACTACTGCTGATCAGTCACCAGCTTGCCGTCAATCGTGCGCACCTCAACCGGTCCGAGCCCTGCATCCTTCAACTGCGGCTCGATCTTCGCGCGATCGCCCGCGGCCACGATGATGAGTTGGTCCGGATGCACGTCCTCGGTCGCAACCCGGGCCACGTCCGCCGCCGTCACTGCCTCATACTTCGCAGGCAGCGTGGCATAGTAGTCCAGCGGACGGTCATAGAGGAAGATCGACGTGATCGAACCGGCAATCGCGAACGAAGTCTCGAACAGCCCCGGCAGAGACTGGATGCGCGCCACCTTGGCCTCCTTCAGCTCAATTTCGGTCGGCGGGTTCGACGGGAACTTCCGGAGCTCGCCCATCAGCTCCTTGGCCGCCGGCCCGGTCACGTCCGTACGCACCAGTCCGCCGGCGACAAACGGTCCGCCCGCGCGATAGCTCTGGTAGTTCGAGTTCGCGCCGTAGGTGTACCCATGCACCTCGCGCAGGTTCATGTTGATGCGGCTCGCAAAGCTGTTGCCCAGCACGTAGTTCATTACCTGCAGCGTCTGCAGGTCGGGAAAGTTCGCCGGAACGCCAACGCCAAACACATCGAGCGCCGTCTGCGGAGCTCCCGGCTTATCCACGATCACCACATGCGTTGCCTCAGGTGTGGGCGCAGCCGGCAGCGTAATCGCCGCAGATGCCTTGCCCGTCCAGCCGCCGAAGTACTGCTCGGCCAGCTTCCTGGCCTCCGCCGCCGTCACGTCGCCCACCAGCACCAGCGCAGAGTCCGCCGGTCCATAGTGGTCCTCGTAGAAGCTCGTCACATCGTCGTGGGTCAGGCCCGTCACGCTCTCCGTCGTGCCCGTCTGCGACAGCCCATACGGCTGCTCGCCGTAGAGCAGCTTCGGTCCAACCCGGTTCACCATCGATCCAACCGAGTCCGTCTCCTGCTGGATGCCGACCAGCCGCTGCTTCCGCAGCCGGTCCAGATCCGTATCGTTGAACGCCGGATGTTGCAACACATCCGCGAACAGCTCGAGCGCCTCGCGCGTATGGTTGGTCAGTACCGTCAACCCCGCGCTCGCGCCGTCCATCACCGCGCCAACCCGCACCGAAACGCCGATGCGCTCCTCGGCATCCGCCAGCGCCTTCAGGTCGCGCGTCTTGGTCGCCTCGCCCATCGTCTGTGCTGTCAGCGACGCCAGACCTTCCTTGCCCGCCGTATTGTTCTCGCTTCCGGCGCGCGTCACAAACGAGGCCGACAGCACCGGCAGCGAGCGTTCCGGCACCACATACACCTTCATCCCATTGGACAGCGTAAACGTCTCCGGCACCGGCAGATGCACCGCCGCCGGCGGACCGGCCTTCGGCACCTCCTTGCGCCATGCCTGCGACGCCTCGAACTCCGGCGCATACGGGTTCGTGATCTTCACATTCGCATCCGTATCGTCCGGGCTGCGCGGCACGTCGTTCAGCACCTTCTTGCCCGGCACGCAGTACACCACCACAGCCGAGTCCTTGGTCAGATACTTCACCGCCGCGGCCTTCGCGCTGGCCACGCTCACACCCTCGACCATCGCAATGTCCTTCGGCAGAAAGCCCGGATCGCCGGTGTACTGGTTGTACTCATCGAGCGTATCGGCCACGCCGCCAAAGCCGCCCAGACGCTGCAGCCCGGTGATCTTCCCGGTCAGCTCGCGCGCCTTCGCCGCCTCGACCTCTTCCGAGGTCGGCCCATCGGCCTCTAGCTTTGCCAGCTCAGCCCACACTGTCGCCTCCAGGTCCTCCAGCTTCACACCGGGCTTGGCCGTCACACTGCACTGCACCGTCCCGTTCAGCTTGTTGGGGCGCGCAAAGCAGCTCACGTTCTGCGCCACCTGCGTCTTATAGACCAGCGCCTGATCCAGCCGGCTGGCCTTCGCCCCACCCAGCGCAAAGACCGCCGCTTCGATGTCGTACGCTCCCGGCGTATAGGCCGGCGGCGTCAGCCACGCAACCGTCAACTGCGGCAGTCTCACCGTATCGGTCACTGTCTCACGCCTCTGCGAGGTAATCGGCGGCGTCTCCACCGTCACCGGATCGACCTTCGCCCCCGACGGAATCGGCCCAAAGTACTTGCTCAGCAGCTCCTTGAGCTTCACCGGATCGAAGTCGCCCGCAATCGCAATCGAGGCATTGTTCGGCGTGTAGAACTGCTGATGAAAGTCCCGGATGTCCGCAATGCGCGCGGCTTCAATGTCGGCGTGCGAGCCGATCACATCGCCGTAGTACGGATGGTCCTTCGGATAGAGCAGGTGCGCCACCGCCTCACCCGCGGCCGCATATGGACGTCCCTCGCCCTGCCGCCGCTCGTTGCGCACCACGTCGCGCTGGTTGGTCAGCAGCTTGCGGTCCAGGCCCTCCATCAGGAAGCCCATCCGGTCGCTCTCCAACCATAGTCCCAGCTCAAGCTGGTTCGCCGGCAGCGTCTCAAAGTAGTTCGTGCGGTCAAAGTCCGTCGTTCCATTCACGTCCGTCGCGCCCGCGCCCTGCACATACTTGATGTGCGCCTTCTCTCCCACGTGCTCCGATCCCTCGAACATCATGTGCTCGAACAGATGCGCAAACCCTGTCCGTCCCGGCCGCTCATTCAACGGCCCCACGTGATACCACAGATCTACCGCCACCAGCGGCAGCCGATGGTCCTCATGGGTAATGACCTTCAGCCCATTCGGCAATGTATAGGTCTCATACTTCAACTCCGGCAGCTTGAGCTTGCCGTTGGCCTTCTCCTGCGCCGCCATCGGCTGCACGCCGGTAGACATCGCCATCATGCTCACGGCCATCGCCGCAGCTGTCCAGCTTCTAAACCCGTTCATCTTCATCACGAGAGAACTCTCCTGGTACACCATTGAGCGCCCTCAGGCGCATACTGCAAATGGAAGCGATAGCGGATCGACGTTACCACCCTGCAGAAGTCTCTACCACGGCACTCTAGAATGGCAACCGATCCGCCCTCGAACTCAGCCACCCGAGTTCCCGGCGACCTCGCCATCTCCTCCCATGCCTCCACTCGCTCCACATGCGCCGGAGAGAAGCCGGCTGCCCCGGAGCCTGCCCTGAGTTCCGCCATCACGAGATGAGCTCCGACTGCACTTTTTATTCTTGGGGGGGGCTTAAAGTCGCAGGCGAAACTGCTCTGAGTCGGTCCGCTTCCGCAATTTCTACCGATGCCGGGACTTGGTGGCCCAGCCGCGGGTGAATATGGTGCCAAACGCAGCTTTTGCCGGGACCGCACTCGGGCTGGCCTGTGTAGGTGTCTATGGAGTGATCGCCTGGTCGGTGGCGCAACGTGTGCGCGAAATCGGCGTGCGGATGGCCTTGGGGGGGCAACTCGCAGACAGATCTCATTGCTTTTCATGCGACGAGTCCTATTGGCCAGCCTGATTGGAGTCGCCGACGGCACATGCGGGGCTTTGGCCGTCACGCGCCTTTTGCGCAATCAGCTTTATGGCGTCGCGCCAAATGACCCTGCGGTGTATGTTGTGTCGATCGTGTTCCTCGTGGCGCCAGTGTGGATCGCCACAATTCGACCTGCGCTGATTGCCGCCTCTGTCCATCCGATCCAGGCGCTTCGTGTCGAGTAGCCCTGCGATCAATGGTCATAGATCCTGGCGCCCCGCAAAAGAGGTTACTGCCTGATGAACCTCCTCTCGCACCTGGTGTGCGCCTGGAGTATGCATGCTTCTGCTCAAAAAAAGCCGATTTTACTGAGGAACTCCCCATGGGATGGCCCCCCCGTTTTTCTGCCCCCGTTTTTCTGCCAAGGATGGACTGAGCACTGATTGGCGAACATAAGGACCGCATGAAGAGATCATTAAGGCGGCATAGAGATTCTCCAGCTGAGATGAGGACTGCATGAGGAGATCATCAATTCGGCATAGAGTTTCTGCGCTTTATATGGATTCTTCATTACAGCTAGCAATTACTTAAGGACAAGGAAGCTGCGAATCGATGGTTTCCTTAGCGAATGCCTGCACACGATATGAAGCTCTCAGAGTGTGCCGGCAATACATCCTATTTGAATTTGAATTCACAGGAGGTCATTTATGAAATCAGGCACATACGTTCATGTTTCATCTCCGCTCGTTGATGCACATCCTGTTTTGACTCATCCTCTGGAACCGGTGTTCCTCTTTGTCGAATCGCCAAAGCGAGCAAGTGCGCACTGCGAACCCCATCGTCCGGCAGCCGGTCGACGCTGGCGCGCTCGTCTGATTGCGATGATTGTGTTCCTAGCCGCTGCGCTCAGCGCGCATGCGCAGTCCACCTTTGGCAGCATTCGCGGCACGGTAGAGGATAACTCCGGCGCGGTCGTTTCCGGTGCCAGCATCGTCGTTCGCTCTCTGGACGACAACGCCGAGCACACCACCATCTCCGGGGCGGCGGGCGAGTTCGTCTTTGAGAACCTGAAAGCTGGCCACTACAAGGTGACCGTGCATGGCAGCGGATTCGCCGATGCTCAGGTGTCCTCGGTCCTGCTTGAGGCCCGTCAGGAGCTTCGCCTTCCCATCGCGCTCAGTGTCGCGGCCGAAACCACGACCGTCGAAGTGACCGCGGGCGCGGCGCAGATCAACACCGAGAACGGCACCGTAAGCGACACCATGTCCAACGAAGAAGTGACCCAGTTGCCCATGAACTCGCGCGCCGTTTCATCGAGCCCTCTCGCGTCGCTGGCGCTGTCTCCGAGCGTGGTCACCGACAGCCAGGGCAACATCGCCGTGGGCGGCGCTACTTCGGCGCAGACCGGCTTCTCCGTCGATGGCGTTTCCACCGCCAACGTGCGCTCGAACGGCGCACTTCACGACGCCTATCCATCCTCCGAAGGCATATCCGAAACCAAAGTCACGGCATTCAACAACAATGCCGAGTTCGCGCAGATCGGCGACGTGACCTTTACCACCAAGAGCGGCACCAACAAATGGCACGGCAGCGCATTTGAGTACTTTCAAAATCAAGCGCTCGACGCCACCATCTATGACTTCAATTCCAAGGCTCCCAAGAACTTCAGCACCTTCGGCGGCAGCCTGGGCGGTCCGATGGTCCTCCCGAAGTTCGAAAAGCTTAAGGACAGAACGTTCTTCTTCCTCGACTATGAGGGCAATCGCAAGACCCAATCCGACCCGGAAGAGCTTCTGGTTCCCACCCTGGAGGAGCGCGCCGGAAACCTGACTGATCTGGTCAATGCGCCCGGCCAGGGAGCGCCGGTGAATAACCCCTTTACGGGCCAGGCCTATGCCAACAACACGATTCCAACCATCAACCCGGTAGCGGCTGCCCTGCTGTCGCACTATCCGCTGCCCAACGCCAGCGGCAACGGCTACAACTACCAGACGCTGGTGCCCATCCCTTCCAACAGCGATGGTTGGGACCTCCGCGTCGACCAGACCATCTCCCCCAAGCAGAGCGTCTTCGCGCGCTTCAGCTGGAAGAACCTCCTCTACACGCAGGGGGGCGGCGGGCTCACCGCGAATCAGTTCCTGCCCAACGTGACCGCGAATGATCAGAACCGCAGCCTGCTGGTCTCCGACAACTACACCATGCGCAGCAACCTGGTGAATGAATTCCGTTTCGGCTTCACGAATTTCAACGAGAATGACGGCTTCCCCATCCAAGGAAGCACAGCCATTGCCGCACTGGGTCTAACGGGCATCGACCTCAGCGCCCATCCCACCGGCGACGCGTTTCCCACCTTCACCTTCAACGACGGAACCTTCTCCAGTATCGGCCAGGACCGCGTGGGAACCACCATCTCCCAGACCATGGAATTTACCGACAACCTGACATGGCTCGAGGGCAAGCATACGTTCAAGTTCGGCCTCGATGCGCGCCACGTGCGCTACAACGCGCTGATGTTCTTCCAGCCCTCTGACGACTACGGCGAATTCATCTTCTATCCCGGCCTGTTCACCAACTACGCGCTCGGGGATCTGCTGTTGGGCATGCCGCAAGAGTCGTTCTTCGCCATCACCAGCCCGCAGATCAACGCAACCGCGACGCAATGGGGCGTCTATGGCCAGGACGAATGGCAGCTGAACTCGCACCTCACGCTTAACTTCGGCCTGCGCTGGGAACTGCTTCCGCCCTTTGTCGAAAGCCGCGGAGACCTGGGCAGCTTTGACCCCAAAACGAACAGCGTGCTGGTCCCGGACAGTTTTCTGGCCCCCGGAAGCTCGACCAAGACCGCCGATCCGACGCTGCAATCGGTCTATACCGGATTCCTCGACACCTTCAATGCCTGCGCGTTGGGGCAAAAGGTGCCCCTCCCTCAGTGCTCGAATGTGATGACCGCCAGCCAGGACCACGTCACAGAAGGATTGAGGGAGCTATACAAGTTCGATTTCGATCCGCGCGTCAGCCTCGCCTACCGGCCCTTCAGCAACGACAAGACGGTGATTCGCATCGGAGCCGGGCTGTTCACGCAGACGACCCTGGGCCCCATGTCCTTCAACAACGCCGGCAACCCGACCTCGAATCTGCTGACCAATGTGAATGCCGTTTCCGGCGCCAATGGCGGACTCGCCAAGGTTGGGGCGGCCTTCCAATTCCCGTCGACATCGCCGGCGACCTCGTCGGTCACGCTTGGCGGAGGCAGCCTTGAGCAGGCCAACGATCCCCACTTCCGCGATCCGCAGGCCGCGCAGTGGAACCTGACCATCGAGCGCCAGGTTGCGCCCGCGACCGTCGTCCGCGCCAGTTACGTTGGCATGGCCAACTATCGCCTGCCCGTCACCGTCGACTGGAACCAGATCGCCCCCAGTAACATCCCCTGGGACACCGGGGCCACGGCCGGCCTCTATGTGGACAACCGCGCCCCTTACCAGAACTGGACGCTATTGATGTCGTCGGAAAACCTCGGCCACGCCATCTACCAGGCGGGCATCGCTGAAGTGGATCACAAGATGGGGCACGGCCTCGCCCTGCAGGGCACCTACACGCTGGCCAAGGACCTGAGCGATGCGCAAGGCAGCGACGCGCCCACGGTTTTCGGCAGCGAGGAAGCCTATGCGGTCGAGGTCGCCAACCGTTTCGATCTCAAGTCCGACCGCGGAAACGTCGTCGCCACGCCGCGCCACCGCGCGCTCATCAGCGGAACCTATCAGCTTCCCTACGGCGCCGGGCGTACCTTCAACGGACCGCACGCTCTCAACGCCGTGCTGGGCGGCTGGGATCTGAGCACGGTCGCCACCTTGCAGTCCGGCCAGTGGCTCACGCCAACCACCAGCCCGGCCTTCGATCAATCGAACACCGGCATGGCCGTCCGTTCCGGGGGCGGCGCCATTCTCCGTCCGGACTGCGGCTCGGCGGATCCCTATCACTCTGGAGAGCGCGGCATCTTCTTTAATCTGAACGCCTTCGCTGAAACCCCCGCGGGCGCAGGACGCTTTGGCAACTGCGGCGTAGGCATCCTCGAAGGACCGAACCTCATCGACGTCAACTCCGGACTAGCCAAGAACGTGAGCCTGCACGAGCACTACAAGCTCCGCTTCGAGGCCACCTTCACCAACCTCTTCAATCGCTCCAACTTCGTGCCCCCGCAAACCAACATCAGCAACACGGCCACGTTCGGCGCGCTCACCGCTGTTCTTCCCCAAGGCCTGGGCGGCAACCGCACCGGTCAACTTGCGCTGCGGCTCGACTTCTAGAAAGGGAATTCTCCATGGTTGAGAGGCTGGCGGCCGAATGGTCGCCAGCCCTGCTGACTGGGGAGAATTTTGCGCGCCTGCATGCCAAGGGCGGCGGGGGAAAATCGATGCCTAGAAAGTTCCCGGAGGAGGGAAGGAAAGCGCATTTCAGATTCCGCCGGCCCTGCCCGATTTCGAGTGGAAATCGGCGTCGATATTAAGTGCGGTGCCATGCGCCCGGCAAGGGGCGTTGGCTCCTGGTGAGGACGGTCGACGGGATGACGGATGACGAGCCGGCATCCTCAAGATGCCAAGGGGGGCAATTCGGGAGTTTGTGAGCTCCTCAATTGCCGGTTTGCCAACCAGGGTATCGGAAAATGAATCAGTTGCCAGGAGCAGAGGGCGCCGCGTCCGGGGCGCAGCTCGAAGGTTGGTCCCGGGTGTTTCTCACCGGACCGAGTCTTCCCAAAGGCGGCCTGAACGAGCCCAAAGGTAGCCTGAACGAGGCTGATGCGACCCTGGACGCGGTTTTGGTTTTATCCGATCTTTGTCCGGAAATCGCCCCCGGGGGGTGGTTCGCATGCCGGCGAAGTTCGGCGTACCCTTTTGAGCGCCCCCGCGGCTTTATGTCGAAGCACAATCGTTTTCTTCCCGGCTTATCTGAAACTCCCGGCATTTGCCGGCTAAGCCCAATGGCGGGTTGCCGCCCCCTTGTGAAAGGTGATATTTAGATAGAACATGTCTGAAAAGTTTGGGTCTGGAGTCGCGCGTTCTCCCCTCAATCGCCGCAGTTTCCTGAAGGCTGCCGGATCGGCCGCGATTTTGCCTGCCGTTGTTCCCGCGTTTGCCGCGCAGAGCCCAACCCCTTCGGCCAATAACCGCATTAATCTCGGCGTGATCGGCATGGGATGGCAGGGGCCGGGCAATACCAAGTCCTTTCTGGCCTCGGACGATTGCCAGGTAGTCGCGGCATGCGATATCGACAAGGATCATCTGCAGAACGCCATCAAGATGATCAACGATAATTACGGGACCGAGGATTGCAAGGGCTACCACGATTACCGGGAGTTGTTGGCTCGCCCGGACATTGATGCCGTGATGATCGCGGTACCCGATCATTGGCATGAGATCGTCGCCACCGAAGCCGCACGCCAGAAGAAGGACATCTACGCTGAAAAGCCTCTGGCGCACACCATCGCCGAACAGCAGTCGATTGTGCGCGCCGTCCAGCAGAACGGCATTATCTGGCAGATGGGCTCGTGGCAGCGCTCGGTTCCCACCTTTCATAAGGCCGCCGAGATCGTGCGAAACGGGCTGATTGGCAACGTGACGCATGTGGAGGTCGGCCTGCCTGGCGGCAATGCGGATTTTGACGGCGCAGGGAAGGATGCGTTGGCCAAACTGGCCTCGGCTGGGGAGAGTGTTGCCAGCCTGCAGCAGATTTTACCCGGTTCCAAGGCTTGGGATTTGCTCGTCACGGATCCGCCTGCGGAACTGGACTACGAAACATGGGTCGGCCCATCCAAGATGGAGCCCTACATCCGGGCGCGTTCTCATAAAACCTGGCGTTGGAATTACAACACCGGCGGCGGGCAGCTTCTGGACTGGATCGGCCATCATTGCGACATCGCGCACTGGGGACTGGGTTTCGATAACTCCGGTCCGTCAGAAGTGGAAGGCAGTGGCGATCTGCCGCCAGCCACGGCAGTTTGGAATACTGCGCCGCAATACCGCTTTGAACTGAAGTACCCGCAGGGCATCACCATGACCATCGCCGGCGGCTATCCCGACATCAAGATGGGCGTGAAATGGATTGGCACCGAGGGCTGGGTGTGGGTGGATCGCGGCGGGTTTGACGCCTCAAATCCTGACTGGAAGCAAGGCAAGTATCTGCCCCGGGAACTGCGCAAGGTCAAGCTTTACACCTCGTCCAATCACCAGCAGAACTTTCTCGACTGCGTGAGGTCCCGCCAGGCGACCATTACCCCTGTAGAAGTCGGACATCACTCGGCGATTCCCGGTCATCTTTGCCTGATCTCGATGCGCACCGGAAAAAAGATCCGCTGGGATGTGAAGGACGAGAAGATCATCGGCGACGGGGAAGCCAGCAAGCTGATGAGGCGTGAATACCGGGCACCCTGGAAGATGAGCTAAACCATTTTTGACCGCGGCTGTTTTTGGCTTCTTCCGCTGTTTGACGAGGGGAACTTTTTGAAGGGATCCGCGGCTCAACCTGCGTACGGACCGGGAGCATGAACAAGATGACCGATGCAAGTGAAAGAGTGCCGGATCCTGCCGGGCAGGTCCAATGGGATTTCACCTTTGCCTTCCTGGTTTTGCGCCTGTGGCTTGGAGTGCGCGCATTGCTGGTGGGCATCGGGAAATTTGGCGTGTACCATTCCGTTGCGATGCCGCTGATCGATCCCGCTACCGGCCAGCCGGATGCGAGCGGCGTGATGGTCAACGTCAACATCAAATCCTACGCGTTGGCCAACTATGCGGGTATTCCCGCTGCGCTCAGAGACAAGTTCGCCCATGAGCCGCTGTTGCCCAAATTCGCGCTTGTGGCCTTCGACCGTATCCTCGGGCCGACCTTTATCCTGGCTGGAATTATGCTGCTGATCGGCCTCGGCACGCGCCTGTCGCTGCTGGTCCAGGCGCTGCTTTATATTGCCCTGACTGCCGGCCTGGTTTTGATCGATCAAAACGACGGCGTGGCGTGGCTGGGCATCCATGTGGGTCTGGTTGCCGGCGCTTTGCTGCTGGCACAGAACAATCGGTTTGCGGTTCTCAAAAAATGGTAGATTCTCTACTGAATCGTCGTGAATTCATCGGCGCAACCGCTGTCGCCGGCGCCAGCTTGCTGCTGAACGGCTGCAAGTCCGA
>Ga0116129_1002007_pt1 | contig 10658 bp, 13 predicted proteins | sample June2015DPH_17_2_FD_89732 | JGI IMG/M metagenome (GOLD analysis project Ga0116129, IMG submission 89732) | Peatland microbial communities from SPRUCE experiment site at the Marcell Experimental Forest, Minnesota, USA - June2015DPH_17_10 | ecosystem: Environmental > Terrestrial > Soil > Wetlands...
AAAGGGATATAGGGACAAGAGCAGTTCTCCTCTTGCTGTGGAGCGATCCCTGCCTGGCCGCTAATACGAATACGCGGCGAGGGTGGGGCGTCCGAACTTTATACCTTCGGGAGAGATGCTTTAATTTAAGTATTTACATTTTATGCGGATAATAATCCTGCCATGAGAGAGGGGGTCGGGATGCAATCGTATTCGCAGGATTTGCGTGAGCGGGTGCTGTGGGCTCTAGATCGTGGCGAGAGGCCGAGTTCGGTTGCGCGGCGTTTGGAAGTGAGCCGCGTTTGGGTCTACCAAGTTCGTGCCCGAGCACGGAAGTTGGGCAAGCGGACCAGCTTTCAGATCGGGGGGCATCGCCGTTCGCGCGTGGCTGAGATGGAGTCAGTGCTGCGCGCCTGGATCGAAGCGGAGCCAGGCCTGGCGTTGTCGGAATTGTCCGCACGTTTGGCCCAGGCGGGATGTTTTAATCAAGCCCGGGGCGCTGTGGCATCAGTTGAATCAATGGAATCTCACCTTCAAAAAAACCTGCACGCCAGCGATCAAGAGCGCGAGGACGTGCCGCAAGCTCGGCGAAAATGGGTTGAAGCATTGCCGAGGAGGGACGTAGAAAAAGATCGTATTCATTGATGAATACCTGGACATCGACAATGGTCACTGACGGTCCCATGAACGGGGAGACGTTTCTCGCTTATATGCGCGAATTCTTGTGTCCAACGTTGCAGTCAGGAGACATCGTTGTTCTTGACAACCTGCAGCCACAAGGTCTCAGGCGTTGAGGAGGCGGCCTGTGCGACAGGCGCCACTTTGCTGTATTTGCCGCCTTACTCTCCCGACTTCAACCCCATCGAGAAGTTCTTTTCCAAACTAAAAGCATTGCTCCGCAGGGCAGCCAAACTGTCCATCGATGCCCTCTGGAAGGAAATCGGCGACCTGTTCAATGCCGCTACCCAGAGGTGTACTCAAACTTCTTCGCCTCATGCGGATAGGTAAACACTTAAATCGAAAATGCTTCTAGACCGAGAAGGAGGAGCCGCAGCCGCAGGTGGACTTGACCTGCGGATTCTCAAACTTGAAGCCTGCTGCTTCGAGAGTTTCAACGTAGTCGACGATGCAGCCATTGAGGTACATGAGCGAAGTGGCATCGACATAGACATTGAGATCGTCGAACTTGAAGACCTTGTCCATCATGCCGCTCTGATTCTCGAAGGCCATCGAGTACTGGAATCCGGAGCAGCCGCCGCCTACCACGCCAATACGCAGACCGGCGGGCAGGGGATCCTGGGTGGCCATGATTTCGCGCACCTTGGTAATTGCCTGCGGGGTCAGGTTAAGAGGCGCTTTCTTGACTTCGAGTTCGGGTGCAACTGCGATTGTGGCCATGACGTCTCCAGTTTCTGAGAAATTCTGCTCTTCCTATGTTACCTAGCCCTGGCGCCTTAAACAAGACCAATTTGGTCGGGCTGTTTATTCGATGCAACAGCGGGTGCGGCGGTCGCAGGGGTAAATTCCCATATTGGCAGCTTTTATTCGCCGAAAAATTGTGTGAGCGGCGTCACTGTTGCGCGATATGGGAAAAGGAGTATGATTTGCAGCCGAAAGGCCCCTCTACCCACGAGCCCGCCAATCGTTTGACGCACCCGCCGGCATCTGGGACCTTCCAAACACTGGAGGTGGCGATTATGCCCTTTGTGCCAACGATGTGGACTGTGTGGGCTGTCTTTGCTGTGGCTCTGGCCGGGCTGCATGCCTATAAATCCCGGCTGGAACGCGATGAGGACGACCAGATCTTCCTGGATGACTCTTTTGACCATATGAAAAACGCGCAGGAGGCGCTTGTGGCGCGCGTGCACAAGATTGAGCCGGTGGAGCGCGTGGCTCTGTGGCTGGCTGTGGCGGCGACGCTGTTTGTCGTCGGCTACTACGTAGTGGACTTCCTGAATCAATTCAAGTAGGGCCGTGCTGGGCGGAGAAGTTGGAATCCGGGATGCGCGCTGAGTTACCCTGTGCAGCGCGCTCTCGGAGGCTTTTTGTTTTCTGCGGCTTGGGATGAACTCCACAGTTCTTATAACAATCTTTATGCGATCTTTATTCTGAAACTGTGCAACCGGCACAGTTTCGACTGGTCGAAGGCTTCGGTCTCTTGTATCTGGCAGGGCAACGGCCTCAAACCGCAGCTTTTCGAAAGCCATTTGTTGCGATTTCTAATGTCTTTTTGACAAGCGGCGAGTCATCATTTGGCGACCTTTACATTGAATGTCACCGTGTTGGCCCCGCCGGCGTTCTTGATGACGAACTTGTAGTGCCCATCCTTCTCCGGCGTAACCTTGACGGAACACTTCGGTCCGGACGAGACGTCCTTAGCGACTTCCGCGCCGGAGGCGTCGTAGACAAAAAGATGCACGTCGGTATTCTGCAGTCCGTCCGTGGTGGCCTCGAACTCTTTCCCCGCCGTGAAAGACAGGAGGTAAGCGACCTCTCCCTTGTCCTTCATTTCGATCTTCTTGCCATTGAATGCCGCCGCGTTGCCAAGGTTCTTCGGCGTGACGTCCTGCGCGGGACATAGTACTGCGACCGTTAATATAACGGCCACCATTGCTGTGACGAACCGAGTAATCGATTTCATTGGTCTTTCCTCCAGTGTAGGATCCGATCCGCAGCATGGTGATAGTGGATTACATGTTTTCACTGAATCTGAGCCGGATCCTCACTTCTCACCCCAGTAAACTATGAAGCATGTAAGAAAGGCGTAAGCCTCCCTGCGTCGTCCTATCGCTCCCGCGTCCCGCTTGCCTCACCCCACCCCAGAAAGGCAGTATGTTCATGCAGGCCCCGCCGCGGCGGATGGAAAGGAAACGCACTCATGAGCGTCATTAAATTCGGCACCTCCGGCTGGCGTTCCATCGTTGCCGGCGACTTCAACTTCGCCAACATCCGCCTTGCCGTCGCTGGCATCGCCGTCTACGTCAAATCGCAGCCCGCGCCGCACCGTGTGCTTGTAGGTCGTGATCCGCGTTTCCTCGGTGAAACCTTCGTCGATGAAGCCGCCCGCGTTCTCGCCGGCGCAGGCGTCACGCCCATCGTCATCACAGATGCTGCGCCCACACCCGCCATCGCGTATGCCGTCCGCACGCTGAAGACCTCCGGAGCCATCAATTTCACCGCCTCGCACAATCCGCCGGAGTACAACGGCATCAAGTTCAACACCCATGACGGCGCGCCCGCTCTGCCAGAAGTCACTAAGCAGATGGAAGCCGACATAGCCCAGCTTGAATCCAGCGGCGTCGCGGTCCCCAAAGCAGACCCACCCTCGGGCGGCTTCGAAACCGTGGACATCAAGCCCGCATTCGTCAAGCGTCTCGCCGAACTGGTCGATCTCAAAGCCATCGCCAAATCCGGCATCAAGATCGTCTACGACCCCTTCTGGGGCGCAGGCCGCGGCTATACCTCTGACATCCTCCGCGATGCCGGCGTCTCCGTCGAAACCGTCCATGACTTCCGCGACGTCCTCTTCGGCGGCCACGCACCCGAGCCCGACGACCATCTCCTCGGCGACGCCAAAGCGAAGGCCAAAGAAATCGGCGCATCGCTCATCGTCGCCACCGACGGCGACGCAGACCGCTTCGGCATCGCGGATGGCGACGGCACCTTCATCCAGCCCAATTACATCATCGCCCTGCTCTTCGATTACCTCGTCGAAACCCGCGGCTGGCGCAACGGCGTCGCCAAATCCGTCGCCACCACCAACCTCATCAATGCCGTCGCCGAGCATCACAAAGTTCCGCTCTACGAAACCCCCGTCGGCTTTAAATACATCGGCGAGCTCATCCTCCAGGACAAGATCGCCATCGGCGGTGAAGAGTCAGCCGGCCTCACCATCCGCGGCCACGTTCCGGAGAAAGACGGCATCCTCGCCAATCTCCTCGTAGCGGAAATGGTCGCCACGCGCGGCAAATCGCTAGGCGTCCAATTACAAGAGTTATTTGGCAAAGTTGGTTCCTTCTACCCGGTTCGGGAGAACTTCCACTTGACCGACGACCAGAAAGCCCGATTCACTGAGAAGATGAAGGCTGAGCCAACCGAGCTCAGCGGACGCAAGGTCACTTCCATCGTACGGACCGACGGCCTCAAGCTCATTCTCGAGGACGGCTCCTGGGTCTGCTATCGCATCTCCGGCACAGAGCCTGTGGTGCGCGCCTACACTGAGGCCCGCAGCGAGTCCGATATGGAAGCGCTGAAGGCCGCAGCCGAAAAGTTTGTCTCGTCGTAAACGGAATTCGATGCCTCACTTGCCGGAACAAGCCGATATGTACCCGCCCATCGCCGAGCCCCCTGCTCGCGCTCCGGAGCCGCTGCCGCGCCGTGCCCTCAATTGGGTCCTGGGCGCATGGCGTCCAGCCGGCTCGGTGATGGCGGTATGCCTTGCGCTGCTCCTTGGCTGGCATGTGGTCAACGGCAAGCATGGCCTCACCACATGGAATCAAAAACGCGTTGAAGACAAGCAGTTGCAGAAAGAGATCGAGGATCTCAATCAGGAGAACGCGCGCCTCCGCACTCGCGTTGATCGCCTGAAATCGAACCCCGACGAAATCGAGCATGAGGCCCGCGAGAAACTTCACTACGCCAAGCCCGGCGAAGTGATCTATGCGCTCCCTGAGTCACCTGCCGCAGGGAAGTGATTGTTCGATTGCGAACAATCACGTGAGTTATCCTGTGCAAGCTTGATTCCGAAGTGATGTTTTTTGTTGGGGTTGTGGCAAAGTTCACACTCCTTATAGAAATCTTTATGCGATCTTCATTCCGCAACTGTGCAGCTTCGCTGCCCAGTTGCGAGGGAATAGGGAACAGGGAACAGGGTTATAGATAAAGGGCAAAAGAATATAAAAGGCCATAGATATCCTCGACGATGGTTCACTGTGACAGTGAAAAAGGCGGGAAGGGAATGTACTCTCCCGTTTTAACGACGACGGCCCGAATCCATGATGGATTCGGGCCGTCTTTTTGCTGCTGATTATGAGTGTTGCACAAGTGGGGTTAATTTTATGCAAACTATCTGAAGAGGCAGACGTTACGAAAGGGTATTGGACTTTAGTAACCGGGTGCAAGGGAATAGGGACAAGGGACAAGGGATGACAAAGACGGGAGGCTTGGGTGGTATCTCAGGTCTCCAAAAGAAGGAGACCTGTGGAACACAGCGGGAGGTGGGCGGGAGTGCTATCCCATCCATCGCGCGATACGACTGCGCGATGGATGGGGCACATGGCCGTTTCAAGGAAGGGCCCGGGGCTGAAGCCCTCTTGAATACGTTGGCCTTATTCGTGAGGCTGAAGCCTCACGCTCCCTCCGGAAAAACGAAGACGGGGTTGTTCAGCAGATCAGCTCGTACCAGCTTTGCCCTCCTGGATGTTGAGGATCAGGGTGATTGTGTGGTGGGCATCATCCATTTCCACGCGAGGAATCGCTCCGAAGCTGGTATAGCCCTTCGATTCGTAGAGCTTCCTCACACGATCCAGCCCTTTACTGATCGCGGTTGCGTTGAATAAGTCCCCCGGATGAAGAGGAAATAGTTGGGTGATTTCCTGCAGCGATAAGGCATGGTTGCCTTGAACCTGAATATGATCGAGCGTGTACTTCGCGCCGGCAGAAACCCGGACGGAAACATCGACCGATCTGGATGGCTGGCCAGCCGGCAGCGTGGCAGGTTGTAGCAAATCTACGAATACCTTGACATAACCACGGTCGCGTAGATTCTGCCGAATACGCTCCATCAACTCGTCAAGCGGATACGTGCTTCCCTGGAATGCTTGAATTACTTCAACCCGGTCTGATTCAGGCAGATCGTCCGAGCTAATCTTCAGTGAGCGCACCTGCACGGGAGCGTTCGCAGAAGAGATCCCATTCTGAGAGTTGGTCTGCGACGGCATCGACTGAGCCCGGGCAGATCCCCAGACGGCGAATCCAGCTGTGGTGGCGGCAAGCACCAGCAGCATTGTAGCCGCCGTGCGCGAAAGGATGGGAGACTGGTTCCAACCCAGCAAGCGAGCGATTCTCATTTTTAACACTCCTCCTGTGGCGCCAAAAGCGCCTGTGGGAATAACGCTGCGCCGTTCTTCAAGAAAGCTCAGCGCCTTGGCATAAGCGAGCCGGTCACCGCAGACCGCGACCGCCAGATCGTCACAGCAGTGTTCGCGTTCGCGCCGAATCTGGTTCGACACCCACCAGACGGCGGGATGGTAAAAGAGCACAGTTTCCATTAACGACTGGAACAAGTTGATCAGGTAGTCGTGCCGGCGAATATGGGCTAGTTCGTGGGCCAGGATCGCCTCGATTTGAAGGGTTGACAAACCGGTCATGCACCCAAGGGGAAGGAGAATTGCCGGCTTGAGATAGCCGATTACAGCGGGCGCCTGAACATGCGTAGAATCCAGCAGCTCGATGACTCGTTCCATCCCGAGCCGTCTGCAAAGGGTTTCGAATACCTGCCCAATTTCCGCCGACACCGATTCTTGAGCGAGGGATTTCATCTTCCTGGTCGCCGTGAGGCCGAGGGTAAGCCGGCAAAGCAGGACCAACACGCCGGCGAACCAGCAACTTGTGACAATGGGCAGCGATTGGTTGAGAGCTTTCTCGAATGGAATGATCCACCGCTCTAAGGGCTGGCCGAAGCTGTTATAGAACGCATAGCTAAAGCCCGCATCCGCAACCGCGCCAGCCGCTTGGTGGGGATTGGATAGCGTGTTCGCCGCCAGCATGCAGAACGTAATGGCGGGCAGCATCACCATCCATGCCGCCGCAGCGCATGCGACTGTATAGCGCAGTTGAGAAGCTCGCGAAGGCAGAAGGCCCAGTGCGCAGGCAAGAAGGATTGCGACAATTGCGCCCTGCCAGCAGAAATGCAGCAGCGTCCAACCCAGCGAATGAATCAATGGGAGCCCGATAGCCGTCATGCTTTCTCCTTTTCAAATCGGTCCAGCATCTCCCGGATTTCCGCAAGCTCGGATTGGGAAATGGGCTGCAAGCTCAGCGCACCGAGGACAAGATGCATCGCGGAACCCTCGAACGCCTGCTCAAGCAGGCTCCTGGTCAGCAGTTTCTGCGTTTGCTCTCGCTCGATCCGCGCTTCATACACATGGGATCGATAGCGCTCATTCCGTTGGAGCAGGCCTTTATCCGTCATTACCTGCATCTGCTTCAAGGCCGTCGTATAGCCCGTCCGTCTGCTACGTAAGGCGGTGTGAACCTCCCGCACGGTACTCGGCCCGCGACTCCACAGGATCTGCAGAATCGCCAGCTCCGCCTCGGTTGGCAATGGGACTTTTCTGTCGGGTAATGCCGGTTTCGTCATGAAGCAGATAGTAGTACGAGTATTGTCGTATGTCAACGACAATACTCGTACATTGCGCCGACAGACACTTTCCATCGAGCGGTCGCACATTTCATACGGATTGGTTTTGATAGAGGGTCGTGATCGTATCTACCCGAGTTTAAAATCTACCCGAGTTTCAAAAAAGAAGGCTGCTTGGGATTTGCTCGAGTTTTCAGATCAGTCCCTGTATTAGAAGTCAACATGCGCACGCGCTGAGCCTACCCAGGCCGGGCCGCGATCGCGGTTATATCCGGGATTGTCGATGTGTTGCACATCGACGGAATAGAACAACCCTCTCCAGAAGTGCCACGTGTAGTAGCTTTCGACAATCGTCTCCCGCCCGTAATTCAGATTGCCGTCTCCCAGCAGAAATCCGAGGCCGCCGAGCTTCAGGTATTCCTGGTGGTCGCGCTTGATGGCGTTCGATACAATCGCCAGTCCCACTTTGTCCTGGGACCGGCCCCACTGTTTGCCTGCATAATCGGCTCCGGCCAGGACCGTCTGGTCCACCTCAGTGTAGGCATACGACTCATGCTGGCCCTCGTTCCATCCAAAACGCCCAAAGAAACGCAGATTCTCTGTAATCTCCTGTAGCGTGTTATAGCCAAACCCATACTTCAGCGCGCCGAAATGCTCGAACGCCGTAATGTCCGGCCTGGTGTGGTTGGCGATCGCATAGTCGTTGGCTTCGCGATATGTGCCCATGTGCGCCCTGTTCGCAAAAAACAAAATCCGCGTTGTTCCTTTGCGTTTCTTCAGCAGGCTCTGCCGCAGTTCGAATTCGCCGTTCTGCCCATGTGCCCGGCTGAATGCCCAGTCCATGTCAATGCCGTTCGCCACGATCGGCATGCCAAATATGCCATACCGCAGGCTCCATATCTTATCGTCGTACTCGGCCATGCCGCCCACGGTGTATCCGCGCGTATCGGCCGCATAGTCCCACGCGCCGTTGTTGTCCACCGTCCAGTTCATAAACTGCAGATGGCTATCGGAGCCCGCATCGTTGATGTCAAAGAAATCCGGCAGCGTCAGCTTGCCAATTCGAAACTCAATCCTTCGCGCTGGAACTTCCTTTGCCAGTGCAAAGAAATTCGGGTTCTGTTCTGTGGTTTCGCTTGTCAGCCCCAAGACCTGGTGAATTTCATACCGTGCAATATAAGGAACCTTGCCCAGGTTCGGATTCCTTACTACATCCAGGTTGGTAAAACCAGCCAATCCCAGCGCCTCACTCAATCCGCGCCCCTCGGCTGCTTCCATGTCAAAAATCAAATCCGTGTTGTACCGCACAGAGTTTGTGGGCCGCACCGCACCATACAAAGTGCCCACCATCGATAGCTTGTACTCCGCCGAATTGCGAAAGCTGTTTGGCCCCTGGTACAGCGAGTGAAAGGGAAGCCGCCCCTGCAAAATGAAATTGGCCTGCCCGGAAAGCCACCACCGCTCTCCTTCCGGATGCGGAAACATCGTTACCACCGAATCATCTCCGCCGAGACTCTCGCCTCCAGATTGCTTACCTTCCCCCTCTTGCTGCCACGGCGGCAGAAAATCAAACATCAGCGCCGCATGACCTGGAGCCGCGTGGGACGGAATCCGCGGTTCTGGCGCTGAAGGCAGAGTCGCGTCCTGCTGTGCATGCGCCGCCGCAGCCATCCCGGCCACGAGGCACAGCGCTAATGTCGATCGAACACACATCGAGGGCATCCAGGAGCCTTTCAATCCAGATGAACTTGCTCTACGGGAGCAGTCAGGCGGGGTATGATGGGGACGAAGCAGCTATACCCCCACTCCGCATATACTATACCCTGGGTGGGTATAGTCAAGAGAGAATTGCCCATGTCTCATCAGGAACGGGAAACCATCAAAATGGTCCAGCGCGTGCGCAAGCTCCGCGGCCAGTTGGACGCCATCGAGCGCTCGCTTACCACTGCCGGCGACTGCGGCGACCAGCTTATGCTTCTGGCTGCCGTTCGCGGCGGCGTCAACGGCCTCATGGGAGAAGTGCTCGAAAACCATATCCGCTTCCACCTCACCGACGGCGCAAAAGAGCAGATCGCGCCCGAGCTGGCTGAAGATCTCATTGACCTGGTGCGCGCTTATCTCAAATAATGCGCTCCATCCGGAGCCTGATCATTTCGTTAGTATCGTAGATGCTGCGACGTGGAACGATTGTGAATGTAGTGTTGATTTGTAAGTGAGATGAATTGCAAAACCGCTGACTGCAGCGCAATCCAGGCCATTTGTAGCTGATTGTTTCTAAGTTGCGCACCGCATCTCCACAGAGCAGGGCTCGCCATGGTTTACCTGCTGCTATATTTCACATACCCTGTATATGGAGATACATGGATGAGTTCAGAGACGCTTGAGCTGCATCATGCACAGGCCAATATCTCAAAAGAGCGGTTTTACAGGCCCGAATTAGATATATTGAGATTTCTGGCGTTTTTTCTCGTCTTCCTGCACCACAGTCAAAGGATGTACTTCCCTGGTGCAGCCCTCGCGGATGTCGGCGCTGCATGTGCATCAGGGGTGCAGGTTTTCTTTGTGCTCAGCTCGTTTCTGATTACTGAGCTGCTCCTTCGCGAAAAGGAAAAGACCGGAAGCGTTCATCTCAGGTTTTTTTATATCCGGCGCATTCTCAGAATCTGGCCGCTTTATTTCTTCTTTATTGGCGGATGCCTGATTGTTTCCAAGCTGACCCACTTCACCATTTTCACCACAACCCAATTTTTGTTTTTCCTGTTTCTCGCGGGAAACTGGTGGAGTGCTTTCCACGGTTTTATCCCAAGAGTTGTCGGCCCCCTTTGGAGCATCTCGCTTGAGGAGCAGTACTACATCGTCTGGCCAACAATAGCCCGTTTCGGCAGACGCGTGCTATGGATTGCCTCCGGTCTTTTCCTGGTGGCCTCTACGATAGCTCTCTGGTATCTCGGCAGCGCCCAGGCAGAGCGTTATGCGATTTGGTGCAATAGCTTCGTAGAGTTTCAGTTTTTCGCGCTCGGAGCCATGCTTGCCATGTTGCTGCACAAGCGCACGCTTGCCTTTTCGCCTGTGCTTCGCATTGTTCTGGCGCTTGCTGCTTTCACAATAATCGTCGGTGATCAGATAAGCCTGCATGTCATTCTCGGGCCGAAAACAGGTCCTATAGCGCTCATCGCCGCATACGCGCTGCTTTCAATCGGGATAGTTCTTCTATTTCTTGCCTTCTTTGGAATGAAGGTTGGACCGTCCGCACAGCCTCTCATCTATCTCGGCAAAATATCGTACGGCTTGTATGTTTTTCATGACCTGTCTCTCCGCA
>Ga0116129_1002008_pt1 | contig 10653 bp, 8 predicted proteins | sample June2015DPH_17_2_FD_89732 | JGI IMG/M metagenome (GOLD analysis project Ga0116129, IMG submission 89732) | Peatland microbial communities from SPRUCE experiment site at the Marcell Experimental Forest, Minnesota, USA - June2015DPH_17_10 | ecosystem: Environmental > Terrestrial > Soil > Wetlands >...
AACTGCACGCGTTGTTTCTCGCCGCCGCTCAGCGTGCCGTAGCTGCGGGCCGCCATTTCGGCCACATCGAAAAAGCGCATCACCTCATCGCAGATTTCCTGATCGCCTGCCCCGGGCCGCGCTCCGAAGTGCGGATAACGTCCCATCATCACAAGCTCGCGGACCGGCATTGAAAACGCCACTTCCACCGCCTGTGACAGCACCGCCCGCCGCTGTGCCAGCTCTCGTTCATGCCAGCGAGCCACATCCTTGCCGTCATACTGCACGCTGCCCTCGTTCGGCCGCAGCAGCCGCGCCAGCAGTTTAATCAGCGTGGATTTCCCCGCACCATTCGCTCCCAGAATCAGGTGCAGCCGTCCTGGCTCAAACCGTGCAGAGATGCCATCAACCAGCGCCCGCCCACTCACCCGAAACACAACATCCGTCGCCGTCAGCATCGCTCCCTCAGTTTGGTTCAGGACAGATACTCCCGGCTGCGCAGCAGTGACAAAAACACCGGCACCCCCACCACCGCCGTAACAATACCGATCGGCAGTTCCGCCGGCCGCAGCGAGACCCGCGCCACCAGATCGGCCAGGCTCAGCAGCGTTCCGCCCAGCAGCGCACTGCCTAAAATCAGGAAACGGTTATCCGGTCCGCGCAACATCCTCAGAATGTGCGGCACGACCAGTCCCACAAAGCTGATAACGCCCGTGAACGCCGTCGCCACCGCCACCATCAGCACGTTGATCGTCAGCACCATCCACTTCAGTCTGCCGACGTTCACGCCCAGCGCCTCGGCCTCCTGCTCGCCGATCATCAGCGCGTTCAGCGGTTTGGCAAAAGCAATCGCCGGCACCAATCCGCCAATTGTGGCCACTCCCACCACCATCACCGAATTCCAGTCCGCCCCGGAGAGCGTGCCCAGGTTCCAATAAATAATGGAGCGCGCCGCCGGATCCCGTGCCACATACGACAGAAATCCAATGCCACTCATAAACAGCGCATTGATCGCCAGCCCCGTAAGCAGCAGCCGGAGAATCGAACTCCGTCCCTCCTGCTTAGTATTTGCCAGCGCAAAGACCAGATACGTGGAAAGCACGCCGCCCGCGCATGCCGCCAGCGGCAGCGACCAGCCGCCGAGACTCACCTTCAGCAGTGCGCCAAAAACATAAAACAGCGCCGCCCCGAACGCCGCTCCGCTCGAGGTCCCCACCAGCCCCGGCTCGACAATCGGATTCCGGAACAGCGCCTGCATCAGCGTTCCGCCTACGCCGAGGCACGCCCCCACGAGCAGGCACAGGATTGCCCGCGGGACGCGCAGCTCGATAAAGATTCTCTCATTGAGCGACAGGTCCGTGCGCCCGGTGAGCTTGCCCCACACCGCGCTTGCTATCTCATGTCCAGAAAAATCCATCGCCCCAAAGCGGATCGACACCACGGTCGATACCACCATCAGCAGGACGAGCACGGCCAGCCACCAGACATCTGTACGGCGTGTATTCATTGGTGAATCAGCTTCATCAGAGCGATGAGATTCTCGCCGGTATCCGGCCCGAAGTACATCAGCTGATGTTCCGGAATCCGATAGATCCGATTCTTCTTCGCCGCGTCCGTCTCGGCTACGCCCGGCAGCTTCTTCGCTGCTTCGATCGAGCCCAGCTGGTCATAGCCGTATTCGGTCATGAGAATCACTTGGGGATTGCTCTTCGCGATGATCTCCGGAGATGCCATCCTTTGCATACCGCGCTGCTCGATGGCCATTTGGCCGCCCGCCAGTTCCACCATCTTCCCCGCTGTGCTTGCGTCTCCGCCGCCGCCATTGCCAACCAGCATGTACACATTCGACGCGCGTCCGAAATGAATTACAGCGACCCGTGGTCTGGTCTTATACTGCTTCAGTCGGTCTGCGGCTTCGGCCATTTCGCGATCTATCTGCGCGCAAAGCTCTTGGGCGCGCTGCTCCTTGTGGAAGAATGCGCCCATCTCCAACAGCAGCGCCTTCGTCCCATCGATTGAATCGTTCTTCGCGTGGAAAGTCCTCATCGGCACTTCGAGCGCCTGCAGCTGCCTCACAACATTGTCTGGCCCAATGCTGTCGTCGTCGATGATCAGAGTCGGGTGCAGGGACAGAATGCCTTCGGCGCTCAGAGCACGGTGGTAGCCCACTGTCGGCAAATGCTTTATCTGCGGTGGATAGGTACTCGAGTAGTCCACGCCCACCAGATCCGCCTGCGCGCCCAGCGCGTAGATTATCTCGTTGTAGGCTTCGCCAATGCAGACGATCCGCTGCGGGCCCGGCGTCTCAGCCTGACCTCCTCTAAACCGGCCGCAGCCGGTCAGCACGCACACCAGCACTACGAGCGCCGAAACAGGAAGACGTTTCACCGCTTAAGAATACATGAAGAGAGAAGCGTCAACGCTTCGGACGTCTTTCCCATGCAAGATGAGTCGTTCATGTGCGTCCGGGGCATAAGGAGGAATGAAAATGGAAGGCCCCCTTGAGTAACGTAGGAACGGGCTGAATCTGGACCGAAGCCGGGCAACTATCTGGATCAGATCAACGAGGGCCATCTTTAGCGCCATCTCCAAAAGCGGCTGAAGGTTGAGCAGATCCCGGCTCTGCCGGGGGATCTGCTCAGAGAGCCGCCTCATGGGCATTCGACCCACTCAATGGAGCCAGAAACCTGCGTCTTAACGCCATTAATTCTGTGTAGGCACCTGCACCGAATCCACTACCAAAACCGAGACTGGGCCGCGCGCTGGCACCATCTTTAGGCCGAGCTGTTCCTGCACAGCAGTAAATAGGCTCGGGAGAGTTACATCAGCACCCACATCTTTAGAATTCAAGGTCGCGTCATTGTCGGGCATCCAGTGCAGGTAAAGGTCATAGGTACCGGTCAGGCCTGTCTTGTCCACGACCGGCCGGTCTAGTTCCCCGTCCAGTGAAGACGCAAGCGAAGAAAATGAAATGCCCTTCGCGACGATCTCACCCGGATTGGAGATCACCATGCCCGTACCGAGAGCAGCTATTTTTGCCGCTGCATCTGCGGATGGCTTCAGGATTGCACCGTGCTTTCCGGTTTCGAGATTGAATACCGCAAGCAACCGTGTTTCGCGGTGTATCTTCAGATTGAAACGTGAAGTAAGAACTGCCGCAAGCATCGCACGACGTTGTCCGGCTGTCAGCGATCGAAGCGTGGCTGGATCTGCGTCCACGACTTTTGCCGATATGTCGTAACGGGCTGACTCACTCCACTTTGGCAGCCCGAACACCAGGCTATCCCGGATACCGAATGCATTGTCGATGAGAACCTTCAGAGACACTCCCGATCCAACAAGGCTGTCAGGTTGCATGGAAAGTCTCATAGTAGCCGCCCCAGGATTGGGCTTGATCGAGACAATGTCATAGCCGAGCGCGTTCCCGGATGCTGCGCCATCGGCAGTTTGAGCGGAGATCGCTAATGGGCTCACAATTGCGAGGCAACCTAGAGCCGATGAAACGAGCCAACGGAACCACCGGCTCCACGATAACGAGAAATACAAAGGTGCCTCCGGACCGATCGAGGTGGATAGTTTGTTTCGACGCACATCGCCCTGACACCGCTGACGCCAGCCATCGGGACAGCGAAGAATCAGTGGTTGGAGCCTGGCGCTTCAGGAAGCCTGGTCAATACTTTTGCACCGTGAAACATGTGGTAGCGGCGCTCGATAGCAAGTCGTTCTGCAGTGCTCGGATCCGGCTCGGCAGTACTAACCACTGCATATGGTTGGCGGTCAGTTCCCAGCCAGCGATGAACGAACACGTCGCGCCGGTTCACATGAAGGGTTACGCCCGCGCCATGGGCAATGGCAAACACGGGATATACGCCAGTTCGAGAAACAGTTTCTCCCAGCAATATCCGAGGAGCGACAAGGACCGCGCCGAACGATGTCAGCAGTAGGCAGATTATGGCTCCTGCCAAACTGATTCGTCGAGTCATGGTCCATGCGCCCTTGGAGTGCAAAAGATGCTTGAAGCGGAGTTCCAAATCGCTGACCTGCAAGACCCCAAGGGAAAGACTCACCGGCCACCCTGAGTGTGCGGAGAACTTCACCAAATTCATCAATGAACGGGCATAAGATTCAGCTCCGCCGTTTCGTTCCGCTGCGAGCTGGTCGCAGACAAGTTCCCGAGATAGGTCGATCCGGGCCTTAACCCGGTGTGCGATCGGGTGAAAGAAAAGTGGGACGAGCATAAGTTCGTAAAGCAGATTGAAGAAAAAATCGTTGCGTAGGATATGTGCAGCCTCATGCCCGACAGCGGCTGCCGCGTCGCGAGTAGAGATCGACTCAAACTGGAGAGGCAGGAACAAAATTGGCGCGGGCCAGCTAATGGTTGCAGGGGACGGGCATTGAGCTGTCCGGCAGATGCGCGGATATTTATGCCCGCCCACAGCATCTAGCAATCGACTTCGCAAATCCGGCGGTAGCTGTGTTTCGATGGAAGAATTCAGGGCGCGTTGAATGCACCACAATGAACAGATGAATCGCACGATTCCTACAACGACGCCAGATAAGTATACCCAGAACAAGACAGCGATTGAATTGCGGACCCATGGCTGGGGTGCTACGCCCCCCGTTGAATAAAGAAGAACCGCGTCGTGAAGAAATGTGCCCGGAACCTCGGTTCGCATCCACAGCAATCTACCGATGTGAAATGGTGAAGGGACGGTCATGGCGAACAACGGCACAAGGATACTCAGGAAGAGGCAGCCGACCCAGAGCCGGTGTCTTACCAGCGGCCGATTTGTCGGAATGATCCGGTCTATGCCATGCGTCAGAAGCAACAAGAGGGGAAGCTGCCATAACGCATTGATAAAGAAGGTTACTATAGAACGCATTTTAAAACCTACTCCTTCTCCTCAGCTATCAGCTGATCGAGTCGGCGTAATGCCGCTTCATCCAACTGCTTGCTCTTTACAAGGCTCATCAGCAGGCTTTCCACAGAGCCTTGAAACACCCTCTGAACCAGATCTTTCGCAGCACTTCCCAGCGCGGCATCCTTCTTCAGCGCCGCCGTATAAATATAGGCTCTTCCTGAGAGGCTCCTTTTGACACGTCCCTTCCGCTCCATCTTATTCAGTACCGTCTGTACCGTCGTATATGCAGGATCTCCTTCAAGTCTGTCCCTGATCTGTTGAACCTGTGATGGTCCGTGCTCCCACAGAATATGCATCATGGAGAGTTCCATCGGAGGTAGCTGCTTTAAGGCCAAACTACGTCGGTTCATCTCAACTCCTACTTTGATAGTAGTAGAGCACTGGCCGTCGAAGATGTCAACTACTTTAGTAGGACTTCCAAGGAAAGTAATTGTTGGCCGCACCATTCGAAGGAAAATCGCTTGCCGAGCCGAAATCGCGGGTGGATTCCGGTTCAGCAAGCCGTCCGGGCGTGCGATATAAGGCCATTTTTGAAAGTTCGAAAGCCATACTATCGTCTGGTGGCCACCCGAGTTTTGTTGAGACGCTTCGACAGCGGTACTTGAAAGCTCAACTTTGGCACGAAACCTGTTGAGCAACAGCTCATCGTGCGCCTGCTGCATTCGGGCTACCTTTCTGATGGGCTCCAGGCGGCGCAGGGCCGAGTGCACCGGACGTCGAGAAATCCTCCAGCCCGGGAAGGCGACTTGTAGGTCCGGTACAAAATAGGCCATTTGGTCTCAAACGACTGATGTGGACTGCCTGAGGGTATATCGATAGTCAGTTGGGTCGGTTCTCTGCCTAGATTTAGGGTGAAGCCACCGAAGCAGCTATTGAAATTCCATATAGTATAAGGACCCCTCAAGGACCGCGACCGCGGCAAACGCCTGCGTCTTCCTTCTTGTCTCCTAATCGAAACCGACTCGACCGATGATCTTGCTCAACCCGCTGTGTCGTGCTCAGGTCGGTTTCGATGTAGGCTAGCGACCATCCTCCCAGAACTCCAAAGATTGGGGCGGCTCGCGGCTGGAATCGTGCATTGTCCTGTCACCAACAATGCAGCTCGACAATCCGCATCCCCTCTTCATTCCGATATTCAATTTTCTCGGCTACCGCTTGTAGTTTTGCTTCCAGAACTTACCGATGCAGTCCAGGAGTTTTCACCATTTCGGAAGTCTAAAGTTGACAATTTGGGTATCTGGCGGTCCACTGAGGATGCGTGTAGAAATCAGTGGCGCAGTCCAAACGCGGGGGGGGCATCTTCCAATGCAACGTGGCCTACTCTTCGTTGAAACCATCCGGCAGGACATCCGGCTGGGGTTTCGCCGGATGTGGAAATCGCCCGGCGTGACCCTGATCGCGATCCTGACGCTGGCCCTTGGAATCGGCGCCAATACGGCGGTGTTTACGCTTGCCTGGACCATCATCCTGAAAGGGCTGCCGGTTCCGCGTCCAGACAGGCTGGTCGAATACGTGATGGACAACGGGAAACCGACGACGATCGGGTTGAGCGGCCCCGAGTTCGCGATTCTTCGGCGGGAACAGCGTGACTGCATTGGGCTGCTCGCGTGGATGAGCGATCGCACGGTGCTGAGGCTGAATGGTAGAAGCGAGCAGGTGCCGATCCAGATGCTGAGCAGCGATGCATTCCGGGTGATGGAAATGCGGCCGTATCTTGGCAACTTCTTCAGCGCCCGGGAGGATGCGCCGGAGAGCTCGGAGGGAATTCCCGCCATATTGAGCTACAGCCTTTGGCAGAAGGAATTCAACGGCGACGCAAGCGCACTCGGCCGCACGCTGTTTGTGGCGAATCTACCAGTTACGGTGATCGGGGTGATGCCGAAACCGTTTGAGGGGCTGACGGCGAACTTAGATCCGGCGCTATATCTGCCGCTTTCCTTTGCCGATCGAATGTATGGAAATGGGTATCTGGAAAGTCCCAGCCATTTTGGTTTTTACGTGCTCGGCCGAATGAAGCCGGGAATGACTGTTGTGGCAGCCAACGCCGAAGCGATGGCTCTCGAGCCGGCAATCCGTCGCGAAGCCGACCCAACCGGAATCTACATGAATCAGTTCTTCAAGGAATTTCGGCTGAGGGCACGGGAGGGGCGAAGCGGGATCTCGTGGGTGAAGGAGGTGTACAGCCGTCCCCTGCAGGTATTGGAGATTCTTGTCGTGTTTCTTCTTGTGCTGTCCTGCTTGAATACGGCTCTCGTGATGTTGGCCAGGGTGAGCGGTAGACAGCAGGAATATGCGGTGAGGAGCGCTCTGGGAGCCGGAAAGCATCACCTGGTTCGCCAGGTACTGGTGGAAACCATTCTGCTGATCGTTCCGGGACTGGTGTTTGGCGTGCTGATTGGATGGGGATCGGCGCGGGTGCTGGTGACGATGATGGGCTCGATGGGCCGCGCATCGTCCATGGACGTGCATCCGAATGCCATCATTCTCGGATTCAACGTTGGGGTCGGGCTCTTCGTTGCGCTGGGAGCGGGCCTTTGGCCCGCTCTGCGCGCAGCCAGAGCGCATCCCGCGTGGGACCTGAAGGCAGGCGACCGCAGCGGCGCAGCGCGGCAACTGGGAGGATGGGTGGTGATCCTGCAGGTCGCGGTGAGTGCAAGTCTCGTTGCCGCGGCTGTGCTGTTGGGCGGCACGTTGGGCCGCTTATTGACGGAGGATTCAGGATTCGATGCGGAGGGAACGGCGCTGGCATCGATACATTTGAAGCCGAACAATTCTGAAGGGAGCGAACGGAATGTCGGTGCGCTGTTGCGGAGTGTGCGGAATAAGCCCGGTGTGCTGGCCGCAGGGTTTTCGGGGACCGAGCCGCTCTCGGGGTTCTTTGGCGCAAGCCGCGAGTTCGGAGTGGACTCGCATGGGAACGTCCACAGCGACGCAAATGTTCTGGACCGCTGGGTGTCGCCGGAATACTTCCGTGCCGCGGGGACACGATTGCTACGTGGAGAAAGCTCCGCGCCGGTTGCGGCGGGAGCGATGGCACAGTGTGTGCTGAGTGACAACTTTGCGGCCACGGTATTTCCGGGAGAGCGCGCGATTGGCCGCATCGTCTATGCAGCGACGGCGGGGCAACCGGATGGATCGAATCTCGATTCGAAGGCCGGATGCCTGGTTGTGGGCGTGGCGGAAAATGCGCGGCTTGTCTCGCTGCGAGCGGAGGCGCCGCACCTGGTGTACAACGTTATCTCGCCGTGGGTCGAGAGCGAGGGGAACCGGAGTCTGTTTTTCCATCTCGGCGTCAATCTTGTAGTGCGCGCAAAAACCAGTTCTTTGGCGCTTGCAGCATTGCAGGATGCTGTGAAGGAGACGATTCCCGGTGTGGAGGAGTTGCGATATCGGACGTTCCGCCAGCTGGAGGATTCTGATCTGAACCGGGAACGTATGCTGGTGAGCGTGTCGGGATCGCTTGCGCTGCTCGCTCTGCTGCTCACCGCACTGGGTTTGTATGGGTTGCTGATGAGGAGTGTCGCGCTGCGCACGCGGGAGATCGGAATCCGCATGGCGTTGGGCGCGCAGAAAAGTAAAGTGGTGATCGCCGTTGCGAGGAAAGCGATGCTCGATATTGGGGCTGGACTGCTTGCCGGAGAAGCCGCGGCATTTTTCCTTACGAAGGGGATCCGTCAGCTGCTGGAGCTGGCGCAGCCGAAAACGATGACTCCGTACTTGTGGAGCAGCGGGATTCTTCTGCTGGTGGGGACGATTGCGATTATCTTCCCCGCGCGCCGCATTGTATCGGTCGATCCCATAGAGGCCCTGCGCACTGATTGACACGCGACAGGGATGGACGTTTCAGGGGGGGGCAACAATTGGTGCTCATGCCGGGCTCGGTATCATCGCGAATCCTTACCCGGGGGTGATCCTGCTCTGTTGGTTGGCTGTGCCCTGCGGCGGAACGAACTGTCCGAACTCGATATCGCGACCAATCAGAAGCGCGAGGGAAGCTGGGTGCTGGCCGATCTCGAAGGCAAGGGCCGGTGCATCCGGACCGTCGCCGCGCCGATCTGGGTGAAGCAGGGAATCGAGGCCCGGACGGCGACGGTCGAGATCAGCAAAGGGCGGCTGTTGCGATCAGTGTCGAAGACCGGCAAAGTAAACAGGGACTGCCTGAGCGATTGGGCCGTCTGGTCTGTAGTTGAACAGTCATCGAGGCAAATCGGGAAAACGGCGGCAGTCGGTGATTCATTGGAAAAGCGCGATGGAGTCACTGCGCCAACCTTGTAGGCCTTAATCTGGCGAAGGTCGACAAAACGGCAAGGTAGGGCCAGCTCACGAAACGGAAAAACCGTACGCTAAGGCTTATCGGGCAATCGTAATCGGACCCCAGGACGGCTTTCAGAAGGCAGAGCGCGCGCTCACTCGATGCGCAGTGCCTTGAGGGGATCGAGGCGCGAGGCGCGGGTAGCCGGCATCCAGACGGCGAGGAGCGCGACCAGGCTTAATACGATCGGGACGGTTACAAATTCCAACGGATCCCAGGTCTTGACGCCGAACAGAAAGCTGGCAATGAAGCGGGTAAGCCCAAAGGCCGCGCCGATACCAATCGCGACGCCCACCAGCGCCAGCCGCATGCCGTGCCAGACGACGAGCTTGCGGATGGCGGCGCGGTCTGCGCCGAGAGCCATGCGGATACCCATCTCCTGGGTGCGCTGCTCGACCGAATAGGCCATCAGCCCGTAGATGCCGATGGCGGCGAGGATGAGTGCGGAGGCTCCGAAGATGGTGAGCAAGAGCATGTTGAAGTCCTCGCTCTTTGTTGCGCCGACCCAATTGCTGTCTTGAACACCGCTCCCAAATTAGTTTCCCGGCCCTCGGCCGAACGTTTCTGCCCGACGTTCCGGCCTGGCCTGGATCGAAGCCATCAGAGACATTCATGCAGCGAGGAAGTTGCACCAACTGCCACGGAGTCTGCCTTTTGCAAAACATTTGCCGTTCTTCCATCCGATCTTGACCTGCGCGAACCATCCCGAGGAAAGAGAAGACCTCCCGCTCAGCGAGAACTCTTCAACGTGCTCTTCCGTATCCCTTTTGGGGTAGCCAGCGAAGGTGGGCGAGAAGTGGACGATCGCACCACCAGCTCAGGACGAACACGAATGTTTTCTATAACCTCATTCTTCCCGATCTTGCGGATAAGGAGTTCGGCCGCCGTCGCACCCATCTCACGGAGCGGTTGGCGAATGGTTGTCAGCGACGGGTTTGCGATGCTTGCGAACTCGATATCGTCGAAACCTATTACCGAAACGTCTTCAGGCACTTTGTGGCCGGCATCTCGTAACGCTGTCATGGCGCCGAGGGCGGAGATGTCATTGTAGGCAACGAGCGCGGTGAAGCGTTTGCCGTGACGGAGCAACTTCTGCGCAGCGATACGACCTTCTTCGGCATGGTGCATCCCAGTGGGCTCGAGTCTCTCTAGTTGAACCGTAAGACGAGAATCGACTCGAACACCAAACTCCTTACAGGTTGAAAGGACCGCGTTCCAGCGATCGTCCGTGTCGCCGCTCCACTCAGGTCCTTTAATGAAAGCGATCTCTCTGTGGCCAAGGCCGGTGAGGTGATGGATGGCTTCCCAAATGCCAAAGGCGTTGTCGATGGCAACCCGGGTGCACCATAGGGGCGAGCGGTCGGTGCAGATCGTCACGGTGGGGATTCCCGGCGACTCGTTCGGCGTGGAATCGATCAGCAGCAGGCCCTCGACGCCTCG
>Ga0116129_1002009_pt1 | contig 10647 bp, 7 predicted proteins | sample June2015DPH_17_2_FD_89732 | JGI IMG/M metagenome (GOLD analysis project Ga0116129, IMG submission 89732) | Peatland microbial communities from SPRUCE experiment site at the Marcell Experimental Forest, Minnesota, USA - June2015DPH_17_10 | ecosystem: Environmental > Terrestrial > Soil > Wetlands >...
CTGGATATGCAGTTGAAGACGGCGCCGGCATGACGGAACCGATGCTCGGCTAAAAAAACATGTGGCTGCAAACAACGACTGCGGATGAACGGCGCGCGCTGCTGGCGACGTACTTGGGCTACGGACTCGATGGCTTTGACCTCATGATCTACAGCTTCATGATTCCCACGCTGCTCACCCTATGGGGCATGAGTAAACTCGAGGCCGGCCAGATTGCGAGCGGTGCGTTGATCACCTCGGCGGTCGGCGGCTGGGCAGCCGGCGCGCTCGCGGATCGTTATGGACGCGCGCGCATATTGCAGCTCACGGTGCTGTGGTTCGCGGTGTTTACCTTCTTGAGCGGCTTTACGCATTCCTTCGGCCAGCTTCTCTTTACCCGTGCGATGCAGGGATTCGGCTTCGGCGGCGAATGGGCCGTCGGGTCCGTATTGGTGGCCGAAATCATCGATGCGCGTCATCGCGGCAAGGCCACGGGCCTGGTGCAAAGCAGTTGGTCGCTGGGCTGGGCGGCCGCCGCGCTGGCATTCTGGGCGGCGAGTTCTTTATTGCCGCCGGAATTGGCGTGGAAAGTGGTTTTTTGGCTAGGGATACTGCCGGCCTTGCTGGTGATCTACATTCGCCGCCGGGTGCCCGAGTCGGCGATATACCTTCAGATGCGCGCGCGGCGCGCGGCTCATGACAAGGCGGCGGTGCGCGGCGGGGAATTCCTGGATATTTTCCGGCCGCCCCTCCTGGGCACGACGGTGTTGGCCACGCTGCTGTCGACGGGGATGCTCGGCGCCTACTACTCGATCACCACCTGGCTGCCCACTTTTCTGACCAACGACCGCCATCTTTCGATCGGCGGGACCACGGGCTACTTGCTGATGGTGATTATCGGGTCACTGGCCGGATACCTGGTGAGTGCCTGGCTCACGGACGTAATCGGGCGCCGGCGCGGTTTCATGCTCTTCGCCGGCTGCGCGATGGTGTTGATCCTGCTTTACGTACGTCTGCCCGTGGCGGGCGGGATGTTTCTGATCGGCTTCCCCTTGGGCTTCTTCATACTGGGGATATTCTCCGGCATGGGCGCCTGCCTGGCGGAGCTGTTCCCGAGCGGCGTACGCGGTTCAGGTCAGGGGTTCACGTACAGCGTCGGACGCGGCATCGGCGGATTCTGCCCTTCTTTGATCGGACTGCTGAGCAGGCATTTTCCGCTGGGGGATGCCATCGCGGGTTTCACCGTGGCGGCTTATGCCCTGGTCATCGTGACGGCGTGGGCGATTCCCGAGACGCGCGGCCGGGTGCTCATCGCGGATGGCCCCCTCGAGACATGATGCGCTGGGAATTTTGGATCGATCGCGGTGGTACCTTCACCGACGTCATTGGGCGAGGGCCGTCAGGCTCGCTGCGGACCTTGAAGCTGCTGTCGGAGAATGCCGCCCAGTATGAGGATGCCGCGGTCGAGGGCATCCGCCGTTTGCTGGGACTGGCGCCGGGTGAACCCATCACTCCTAAGCAGGTTGCCTGCGTGAAGATGGGCACGACCGTGGCCACCAACGCCTTGTTGGAACGCAAGGGCGAGCGCACCGTGCTCATCATCACGCGAGGATTCCGCGATGCATTGAGAATAGCCACGCAGGCGCGGCCGCGCCTGTTTGACCGGCGCATCGTGCTGCCGGAATTGCTGTATGAGCGGGTCATTGAAGCGGAGGAACGCGTCGGCGCGCATGGGGAAACCATCCGGGGCTTGGACGGGCCGGCGCTCGAGGCGCAATTGCGGCAGGCTTACGCTGACGGCTTGCGGTCCTGCGCCATCGTGTTTCTCCATGGATACCGCTACGTTCATCACGAGCTGGCTGCGGCGAACATGGCGGGCGAGATTGGATTTACCCAGATTTCCGTTTCACATCGGGTGAGCCCGTTGATGAAATTGGTGCCGCGCGGAGACACCACGGTGGTGGATGCCTACCTCTCGCCCATTTTGAGGCGCTACTGCGACAAGCTCATGGAGTTGATGCCCGGCGTGCCGCTGTTTTTCATGCAGAGTTCCGGTGGGTTGACGCGCGCGCACCGATTCAACGGGAAGGACGCGATCCTTTCAGGCCCCGCGGGCGGCATCGTCGGCATGGTGCGTACGGCTCAATCCCACGGCCATGGCAAATTGATCGGCTTCGATATGGGCGGCACCTCAACCGACGTCAGCCACTTTGCCGGCGAGTACGAGCGGGCATTTGACACCGAGGTGGGCGGAGTTCGAGTTCGGGCGCCGATGATGAGCATCCACACCATTGCCGCGGGCGGCGGTTCCATCATCCGCTTCGATGGCGCGCGATTGCGGGTGGGACCGGAGTCAGCCGGTGCCAGCCCCGGTCCTGCCTGCTATCGGCGTAACGGTCCGCTCACCATCACGGACGCCAATGTGTTGTTGGGGCGCATCCAACCGGCCTTCTTTCCGCGGGTGTTCGGCCCTGAAGCGAATGAAACCTTGGATGGCGACATCGTCGCTCGCCGCTTTGGCGAGCTGGCCGCCCTTACGAGCGCTGCCGCCGGACGAGTGATCGCGCCCGAGGAAATTGCCGCCGGCGCCCTGAGAATCGCGGTAGGCAGTATGGCCAATGCCGTCAAACGGATCTCGGTGATGCGCGGCCACGACGTGAGCGGCTACACGCTGCAGTGCTTCGGTGGCGCCGGTGGCCAACACGCCAGTCTCGTGGCCGACGCCCTCGGCATGACGCGTGTTTTCATTCACCCTCTCGCCGGCGTGCTGTCGGCCTATGGCATGGGGATCGCCGACCAAATTGCCATGCGGGAAGCGGCGGTGGAGCGAGAACTGAGCGAGGAGTCATTCGGTCAGGCCGTGGCGCTGGCATCGCGCCTCCTGGAGGAGGCCGCGGCTGAGCTGAAAGAACAGGGTCTGGCCGGCGAGCGGCTGCAGCGGGTGGCGCGAGTCCAGGTGCGTTATCAGGGCACCGACACCGCGCTGCCCTGTGCGCTGCCCGCACAAGCGCACAGGGCCGAGGGCGTGCGCATGATCCATGAGGAGTTTGAGCGCAGCTACCGGCGCCGTTTCGAGTTTCTGGTGCCGAACCAGACCCTGGTGATCGAGGCGGTGTCGGTGGAATGCATCGCCGCCGGCGCCGAGTCGCCGCCCCCTGAGCCCTTCGATCCCGGCGCACGCCATGAGCCTGCGGCGGACGCCGTGATGTCCATGTACTGCGCGGCGGATGCGCAGCCGGCGGGCTGGCGCGAGGCACGGCTCCATCGCGCGGAAGGCTTGAGACCGGGTGCGCGGATTCAAGGGCCGGCCATCCTCGCGGATCGCCATGCAACGACGGTGGTCGAGCCCCGCTGGGAAGCGCGGGTCGGCGCCGGCGGTTGCATCGACTTGAAGCGCATTCAACCGCGGGTGGGCGAACGCGCCGCGGGTGCGCACGTCGATCCTGTCATGTTGGAGCTGTTCAACAACATCTTCATGAACATCGCCGAACAGATGGGCTTGCGCCTGCAGAACACCGCCTATTCGGTGAACATCAAGGAGCGCCTGGACTTTAGTTGCGCACTGTTCGACGGCACGGGAGCGCTGATCGCGAATGCGCCGCATATGCCGGTGCACCTGGGTTCGATGAGCGAGTCGATCCGAACCGTCATCGATCGCAATCCCAACTTGCGCAGCGGCGATGTCTATGTACTCAATGATCCGTATCACGGCGGGACGCACCTTCCGGATGTCACCGTCGTGACGCCGGTGTATTTGGAGGCGGCCGACTTGAACCCCAGCTTCTTCGTCGCTTCGCGCGGCCACCATGCCGATATCGGCGGCATCACGCCCGGATCGATGCCGCCGTTCTCCACGTCCATCGGCGAAGAAGGCGTGCTGATCGATAACTTCAAACTGGTGGAAGGCGGCACGCTGCGGGAAGCGGCCATGCGCGAATTGCTCGAGGGGGGCGCACACCCGTCGCGCAACCCGGCTCAAAACCTGGCCGACTTGCGCGCACAAATTGCGGCCAATGCGAAGGGTGCGGCCGAGCTCAAGGCACTGGTGGCGCAATACGGCAGGGACACCGTGAGCGCCTACATGCAGCACGTGCAAGACAACGCCGAAGAATCAGTGCGCCGCGTCATCACCTCGCTTCAAGATGGCCATTTCGTGCTGCCGCTCGACAATGGCTCGCGCATCGAAGTGGATGTGCGCGTCGATACGCAGCGGCGCACGGCATGCATCGACTTCGCCGGCACCAGCGCTCAATTGGGCGACAATTTCAATGCGCCCAGCGCCGTGACCACCGCCGCCGTGCTGTATGTGTTTCGCACCTTGGTGAACGATGACATTCCGCTCAATGCGGGATGCTTGAGGCCGCTGCAAATCCTGCTGCCTGAGGCCTGCATGCTCAACCCACGGTCGCCCGCAGCCGTGGTGGCCGGGAATGTCGAAACCTCCATGTGCGTGACCAATGCTTTATATGGCGCGCTGCGGGCCATGGCCGCCAGCCAATGCACGATGAACAACGTCACCTTCGGCAACGGGCAGTACCAGTACTACGAAACCGTGGCCGGCGGGTCGGGCGCGGGACCGGAATTTCACGGCACCAGCGTGGTCCAAACTCATATGACCAATTCCAGGCTGACCGACCCTGAGGTATTGGAATTCAGATTTCCGGTGCGCCTCGACTCGTACGAAATTCGCGAAAGCTCTGGAGGCGCCGGCCGCTGGCGGGGCGGGGACGGCGGCATCCGCCGCATTCGCTTTCTGCAGCCCATGACCGCATCGATCTTGAGCAACGGCCGCACCATCGGCTCTTTCGGCATGGCGGGCGGCGAGGCGGGCGCCGTGGGCGAGAATTTCATTGAGCGGGCCGATGGCACCATCGAGAGGCTGGCTCATATTGGCCAAGTGGAGGTGCACGCCAACGATGTCATGGTGATCTGCACGCCCGGTGGCGGCGGCTACGGATCACGTTAGATAATTAATATCACATATGCTTTGTATCTATTTGTAAAATATCAAGATAATCGCATGTAATCGATTCAAACTTAAAGTGATTTCTAGTTTGATTTGCATTGATTTGATTTACATTGACGATCGCGATGAGAGAGGCGTCTTTTATGTCCGAGATTGAAATGGTTGAGGTCGGTCCGCGGGACGGGCTGCAAAATGAGTCGGTGCTGTTCAGTACGCAGCAGAAATTGGAATTTATCCGGCGTGCGATCGATGCCGGCGTGCGCCGAATCGAAGCCGCTAGCTTCGTCAATCCCAAACTGGTACCGCAAATGGCCGATGCCGATGCAGTATCCGCGGGCTTGATTCCCCGAGACGACGTGATCTATATCGGTTTGGTGCTCAACAAGCGCGGCGCCCTGCGTGCCATCGCGGCGGGTCTCGATGAGCTGGGCGCCGTGTGCGCCGCTTCGGACGGATTTGCCATGCGCAACCAAGGTCAAACCTCCGACGAATCGTTGGCGATGTGCTGTGAAGTGGTGCGCCTGGCACGCCAGGAGGGAAGGCGCGCCCAGATCACGATTTCCACCGCGTTCGGCTGTCCGTTCGACGGCGAGGTCGACCCTGAGCGGGTGGTGAACATGGCCAGGGTTGCCGCGGCGTCAGGCCCCGTCGAAGTCGCCATTGCCGATACCATCGGCGTCGCCGGCCCGCGCGATGTCGCAGAACTTGTGGCCAAGGTGAAGGCCGCGATCGCACCGCTGCCTGTCCGTGTCCACTTCCACAACACGCGTAACACGGGCCTTGCCAATGTCTGGGCGGCGGTCAATGCCGGTGCGAAGACCGTGGATGCCTCGTTGGGGGGCCTTGGCGGCTGTCCATTTGCGCCCCGGGCCACGGGCAACGTGCCCACCGAGGATGTGCTGTACATGCTCGAGCGCTCCGGGTACCGCACGGGGCTCGACATCAAGCGGGTGATCGAGACCGCCGAATGGCTGACCGGCGAGATGGGACGCGACCTGCCCGGCATGCTGAGCAAGGCCGGCAATTTCCCCGCCGCCGCGGCCCAGCGCTGACCCGGCGCGGCGGTAACGTGGCGCAGCGCTGACCCGGCCGACTAAGGGGTATTCAAGCAGCGCTTGAAACGATCATCGACGCGGTGCGCGTACCAATCGGTGGTGAGGCTGCGTTTGATTTTCGGTCCACCGAGTTTGATGCTCGGGACCAGGGCGCGAGGCAGCGGCATTGCGGACGTCTGATCGGCCAGCGCGAACACCCGCTGGTACAGCGGCGTGGTTTCAAAGCGCTTGGTTTTTCCCTCCGACAATGCGGCATGGATGGCGCCGTCACTGATCTTGAGCCGGGCGGACAGCGTGCGTACCGCGAGTTCCGTGGCGCCCGGGTCGCTCGCGTCGCTGTCATGCGGCAACAGCGCGCCGTCGGCGAGCAGCGGGATGCCGGAGGCGACGCTCACCGCATTTTGAAAGGCGGCATTGCGGCTGGCGTATTGTCCGGCATTGAAATCGGCGAACCGGTAGAGGTAATCATCGTAGGGGGCGCGATAGTCCAACAGATGCGCGACGCCGAAGTACACGCTGCCGCGGCGGGTGAAGAGTTCATCGCCGATGCTTTCCTTCACCGGATACGGATACGGTGTCGCGGATGAAAACTGTTCCGCAAAGGCCACATTCACCTGCATCGGACCGCGCGTGCGGATCGGATTTCGCTCAGCGAACAACGTGCGGCCCATCGGCACGGATGCAATGAGGTCCTCGTAAGCGTCGCTCAAGTCCTTTTCGGTTTTCGCCGCGTCGATGCGCTCGCCGTAGCTTCGTCCATCGGATGATTTTAGTTGCAGCACGCCATTCACGATCAGCATCGGTACGTGCGCACGCGCGGCGCGGCTTTCGATCTCCTTGCGGGCGATGACGCCCAGGTTGGGTATCACCGGGTCGACCCGAAAACCCGATTCCTGCTCGATCACGGCGATCACGGCGCAAATGTTTTCGCGGTTCGGTGTCACCGTCAGCACGGTGAACGCCGCGTACATGTCGGTAGCCCAGGCGGCTCGATCCGTCACATGGCGCGGCAGCGATTGTTCGATCAAGGCATGCGCGTCCGCGGGCTTCAGGGCAGGCGCAGGTGCCGGCTGCTCGCCCGCGCAACCGGCGAGCAGAAGCACGCTTCCCAGCCAGCAGATCGGCACACGAATTTGATGCATCGCAGTCTTCAGGGTATACCAGAAAACCCGTTCAATCTGGTGCTCGAGGGCCGGCCTTAGCGGGGCTGCATTCTCACCGCGCCGTCGAGGCGAATCGTCTCGCCGTTCAGCATGACGTTCTCCAGAATTTGCACGACCAGCGCTGCGAATTCATCGGGTTCGCCGAGGCGCGGCGGGAAGGGCGTTTGTTTGCCGAGCGAGTCCTGGGCCTCCTGCGGCAGGCCTTTCATCATGGGGGTGGCAAACAGTCCCGGTGCCACGGTCATGACGCGAATCCCGCTGGACGCCAGTTCGCGGGCCATCGGTAAGGTCATGGCGACGATGCCGCCCTTGGAGGCGGAATAGGCGATCTGCCCGATCTGTCCGTCGAATGCGGCCACCGAAGCCGTCATCACGATGACGCCGCGTTCGCCCTGCGCATTCGGCGCATTGGCTTGCATGGCCACGGCCGCTGACTTGGCGACCAGCACCGTACCGAGCAGATTGATCTCGATCATCCTGCGAAAGGAACTCCCCGACATGGGGCCTTGCCGGCCGACCAGGCGTCCTGGGGTGGCGATGCCGGCGCAATTGATGGCGGCACTGATGCTGCCCATGCTCGCCTGCGCCTGCTTGACGGCGCCGTCCACCGCAGCCTCATCGCTCACATCCGCGGCGATGAACATCGCGTGCTCGCCCAGGCTCGCGGCGGCGGCACTGCCCGCGGCAGCGCTCAAGTCGAAAATCGCGACCCTGCCGCCGCCCTCGACGATGCGCTTCGCCACCGCGAGGCCAAGACCTGAGGCGCCGCCGGTGACGATGGCATTGACTTCTTTCAACTGCATGCGTGAACTCCTTCCAAATGGGCCAGCGGATGTTCGGCACCCGCCCAGGGATCAATAAACATCGCCGCGACCATCTCATCGGTGACCTCATCGATGCGCGGCGGGCGCCACACCGGCGCATTGTCCTTGTCGATGATCACGGCGCGAACGCCTTCCATGAAATCACCTTGAAAGAAGGCTTGCCGCACCAGCCCCAGTTCCATGCGCAGGCACGCCGCCAGGCTCATGGACTTGCCGCGCTTCAATTGCTCCAAGGTGACGGCCAGCATGGTGGGTGAGCGGGTGTGCATGACATCGACGGTCTGCCTGGCCCACGCCGCGAACTCAGGCCGGCTTTCCCGCTCGAGGGACTCGAGCACTTGAGGCACGCTCGCCGCGGCGAAATGCTCATCGATGGCGGGACGAAGCGCGGCCAGGGGTGCCGGCGGCGCGGCGCCGGCAACTCCTTGGATGACGCCCTCGATCGCCGCGCGCGGATCCTGGCTGCGATCCGTATCCCAGGTGAGCGCGGCCAATTCGGATTCCAGCTTCGTCAAGCTCGCGAGCGGCAGGTACACGTCCGCGAGGCCGGCATACAGTGCGTCGGCCGCGCGAATCTGCACGCCGGTCAAAGCGAGATAAGGTCCCAAGGCGCCGGCCAGGCGCGACAGGAAGTAGCTGGCGCCCACATCGGGAAAGAATCCGATCGCCACCTCCGGCATGGCCATGCGGGTGCGGTCCCCGACGATGCGCAGTCGGGAGCCCTGCGAAATTCCCATGCCGCCGCCCATGACGATGCCATCGATCAGGGCGATGTAGGGTTTCGGATAGGAATACAGCAGATAGTCCAGCGGATATTCCGTCGCAAAGAAGTCCAGCTGCGGGCCGTGCGCCTTCTTGGCGCTTTCGTAGATCGCGCGAATATCGCCGCCGGCGCAGAAGGCTTTCTCGCCGGCGCCTTTGATCAGCACCGCATTGACATCCGGGTCGACGGCGAATTGGCGCAAGGCGGTGCGCAGCTGCACGATCATGTCCAGGTTGAGCGCATTCAAGGCGGCAGGGCGGTCCAGGGTGATGAACGCGATGCGATTGAGGACCTCGCAGCGGATCACGCATTCCGCCAAACGGGTTTGCGCTTTTCCAAAAAGGCATTCACGCCTTCGCGCTGATTGTCGCCGTCGAACAGATCGACGAAGCGTTCGCGCTCCATCGCCAGCGCAGCACCGCGCGGCGTGCCTTGCCGCGCCTGGTGTATCAAGGTCTTGCTGAAAGTCACGGCGCTGGGGCTCAAGGTCGAGACCCGCTTGGCCAGCTCCAGTGCCGCGCTCGAGGCCTGGCCGCGCGCCACGACTTGTTCCACCAAGCCGATGCGCAGAGCGGTCTCGGCATTGACCCGTTCGTTGGTCAATATCATGCGCTTGGCCCAGCCTTCGCCCACCAGCCACGGCAAGGTCTGCGTGCCGCAGCCGCAGGGAAGCAAGCCGACGGAGGCTTCGGGCAATGCCATCTGCACCTGCTCCTCGCAGATTCGCATGTCGCAGGCCAGGGCGCATTCCAGACCCCCGCCCATGGCGTAGCCGTTGATGGCTGCAATAAAGACCGGACGCGATTCCTGCAGCGCCTCGAAAGCCGCGCCGAATCTCTGGGCCATCAGCCGTGCGCGTGCCTTGTCGCCGTCTGCAAATTCCTTCAGGTCGGCGCCGGCACTGAAGAATTTCTCGCCATGGCCCGTGATCACCGCCGCACGCACTTGAAGGTTGCGATTCAAATCGCCGATGAGCGCTTGGAATCGCTCCAGGCCCTCGGCGGTGAAGGTGTTGGCGGAGGGATTGTTCAACGTCACCAAGGCGACGGATCCGTCGATCGAGCATTCAATCATCGTCGCTCCCTAAGGGTCAGGACTTGTGTTTGTACAAGTTGATGATGGCGGAGAAATCCTGACCGCCCGCACCCTGCGCGCTGAACATCTGGTACAGCTGCTGTGCCAAGGCTCCCAGCAGGGCCGGCTGCTTCGATTGCTTGGCTGCATCGACGGCGAGCCCGAGATCCTTGAGCATCAGATCCGCGCCGAAACCGCCGCTGTAGCCGCGTGCCGCAGGCACATTTTCCATGACGCCGGGGTAGGGGTTGTAGGTATCGGAACTCCAGCAGCGGCCGCTCGAGGTGTTGATGATGCCCGCCAATACTTTGGCATCGATGCCGAGCGCCGTGCCTAAGTTCATGGCCTCGGAAACGCCGATCATCGTGATGCCGAGCAGTAGATTATTGCAGATCTTCGCCACCTGGCCGGTGCCGCCGGCACCGCAATGCACGATGTTCTTGCCCATGTGGCGCAGGATGGGCGTGATTTGCTGAAACACGGCCGTATCCCCGCCCACCATGAAGGTCAGCGTGCCCGCCTCTGCGCCGCCGGTGCCGCCCGACACCGGTGCGTCGGCCATGGGGTTGCCATGCTGCTCAGCCTGCGCCGCGACTTCGCGCGCGGTATGCGGGTCGATGGTGCTCGAATCGACGAGCGTTACCCCTGGGCGCACGCCGGCGAGAACACCGTCGCTGCCGAGGTAAACCGATTTGACGTGCGGCGAGGAGGGCAGCATGGTGATGACCAGCTCTGCCTGTTCCGCAGCCTGTGCCGCCGACTGGGCGGCGGCGGCCCCGGCGGCCTTCAGCGCATCGACGTTTCGCTGCACGACATCGAACAC
>Ga0116129_1002010_pt1 | contig 10646 bp, 17 predicted proteins | sample June2015DPH_17_2_FD_89732 | JGI IMG/M metagenome (GOLD analysis project Ga0116129, IMG submission 89732) | Peatland microbial communities from SPRUCE experiment site at the Marcell Experimental Forest, Minnesota, USA - June2015DPH_17_10 | ecosystem: Environmental > Terrestrial > Soil > Wetlands...
AATCCTGCGGGTGCGCTCGGTGGAAGAATTCCTGGCAGAACCAACCCCGATCGCGTTTCGCCGTTCCCGGGGAGAATGGCCCTCCCGACTGACGCGGGAAGCCTCGTTCAAGCCGAGGGACGCGTTCACCTCAGGCCACGTAGTTCTGGGTGAAACCGCCGCACTTGGCGGCGGCCTAACGCAAACGGCGGTGGTGTCCATCCTGCGCTCGCATCGACGCGTCGCTCCGCATCAGGTGTGCGTCTCGCATGAATAGGCGAGGTCGCCACGGTCGAAGGCCGAAGCGGAGCAGGCGCAGGCTACGAAGACGTGGCCGTCCCGGATATGGCCGCTGTGGGGCGGTTCCTTGGGCTCGTGCGCCTTGAGTGCGCGCTCCCACTGGTGGTCCGTGTCGATGCGCCAGCCGCATGCGTAAGCGGTCGCAGCGTTGTGCGGAGCGTCCCCTTCAACGCTTGTGCTGGCGGTGAGGCTGACGGCGGTCATGGGCGAACACCTTTTCTTCGGGTTGGTCAGGCGGGCATCGGCTGCGGATCGGGCGGCGATCTGACGCTCCCCAGAGCCAAAAATATCTAAATAATATATTCATCAAGAGTGGTCTTGCCGTTTGATCGCCGATATAGGTCCGACCCGGATCGAACCTTTCGGCTTCCGGCCCGTTGGTGCCGACCGGATGCAATCAGGAGCGCCGCCATGCCGCGCTATTTCTTCCACGTTCTAGACGGTGGTGCGATCATGGACCCGCAGGGGAGGGATTTCACGAACGAAGCGGCGGCCCGGAAAGCTGGCGAACAGTTGGCCAGCCATCTCAAAAAACACCCGCTCAATGAGGCGGACTGGCGCGTGAAGGTGACGAATGAAGTCGGCGCCGAGATCGCTCTAATTCCTGCCGCGGCCGGGCGCCCGTGTAGCTGAACTGTCGAAGCGGTCCCCGAATGTGTAATCGGAAAGTCGAAAACTCGTAAACGCGCGGGGGCCGCCGCAGCAGAGGGCGCGTAGCTGCGGGCGAAGGCTACTCGACGGCGACCGTGGTGGTGTCATCGGGTTGAATGTGGACGTGGCTGATCTTCTCGCCGGCAGAGCGCAGCGCCATGACGACGTGCGCCACCGGGTGCGGCTCGATGCCTTTCACTTCGGCGAAGGTCTCGTCGATGAGGCGGGCGTGCACCCGGGCGGGTCGTGGTCGGGAGGGTCTACGTGCCATGTGTGATGCTCCTTCAAAGGCCGGTTGACAGACGTGCGGCAGCCCGGCGAATCGCCGCGCGTGGGGGGAACGGATGCGAACATTCACGGGGGGATTCCCGGGAAATTCCCGGGATTTTTGCGACGATTCCCGGGATTTCCCGGGATTTCGTTCGCGTCCGTTCGCGTGTGGCAGAAACCTCACAGTGCGAAATGTATCGATGGATCAAGGGGTTTAGTGGTCGGAGCGCCGAGATTCGAACTCTTGACCCCCAGTCCACCAGACAGCGATAATAGGCGCTCATAAGAGTTAGGGAAGCACTAAGAGCGCTTATATTCTCCGAAAAACATCGTATACCTCCAGTCCTAGGTGTTCACGAGCGATCTTTGGGAAGCACTGGGAAGCAGGTTCTTGCTTCCCCGCAGCTTCCCAAGATCGGGGGACTGGGGTGCTATCATGAGATTGAAACTCACCGACGCCGCGGTCCAAGGACTCGCCTTGGAGGCCGGAACAGACGACCTGATCGCCTTCGACACGAAGCTTGTGGGATTCGGATTTCGCCTTCGCCGCGGCAAGGGGGAGATTAGGAAGACTTGGCTCATCCAGTACCGCGACGCCGCCAAGAAGAGCCAGAAGTTCACGCTCGGCACCGTCCAGGAACTGAAGAGCGCCGCCAAGGCCCGCGAGACCGCCGCCGGCCTGCTGGCCGGTATCAGGCTCGGCACCTATCCCAATGTGGGGCGCGAGAAGCGCCGTCTCGACGCCGAGGGCGGTGTGACGTTCGGCGATGCGGTCACCACATATCTTAGCCAGAAAAAGAGCGATCTCCGGCCCCGTTCCTACCTTGAGGTTGAAAGGCACCTGCTCACGCACGCGGCGTCCTTGCATGACAAACCCCTGGCCAGCATCGATCGCGCTGACGTCAGCGTCCTGTTCAATCGGGTTGTAGACGGGAGCGGACCGGTCGCCGCCAACCGCACCCGAGCTAGTCTCAGCGCGTTCTTTGCTTGGGCGATGCGCAACACCACGACCGTCATTGCAAACCCGGTGCTCGTCGATCGCAGGGACGAAACACCCCGCAACCGCGTTCTGTCGAACAGCGAGCTTCGGGACATCTGGCAGGCCCTCGATTCCTCCGACTACGGCGACATCCTCCGGTTGTTGATGTTGAGCGGCCAGCGGAGAGAGGAAATCGGCGGCTTGCGGTGGACTGAGGTTGACTTCGAGCGGGGCGTGGTAGTGCTGCCTCCCGAGCGGCAAAAAAACAACGGCGGGAAGGATCGCCTAGATCACGAAGTCCCGATGTCCGATCCCGTGACCGAGATACTTAAGGCGCGAGTCGAGAAGCGCGTTGGCGAGCGCATGCAGGTGTTCGGTCAAGGCCAGGGCGGCTTCTCGGGTTGGAGCAACTGCAAGGAAGCGCTCGATCAGCGCATTGCAGAGTCTCGCCAGAAGGCGCTGGGGGAAAAGGCGCCGCAGATGCCTCCGTGGGTTTTGCACGATGTACGGCGCTCCGTCGCGACCCGCATGAGCGAACTGGGTGTGCTGCCGCACGTGGTCGAGACCGTGCTCAATCATGTGGGCGGATTCCGTGCCGGCGTCGCCGGAACGTACAACAAGGCACTCTATGCGGCGGAGAAGGCCGCGGCCCTGGTCCGATGGGCCGACCACGTGATGGCGCTCGTCAGCGACACGAAGGCGAAGGTCGTCTCACTACACGGCAACAGAATTCCAGCTTGAGCTGGAATAAATCGGCCCGCAGCGGCGACGGCAACCGCCGCTGCGGGTCTAACCCTCACCATGGAGAGACCCATGACAACGGCTAACGTGGAATATAATCGATCCTTCGGAAGTGCCTACCGGCAATGGCTTCAGGCCCGCACCGATGTCGCGAATGTGGACGCGGGCGGATATGACGACCAGTTCCAGGGGCTGGGTGATGACGACAGAGACGATCGGGTGGCTCAGATCAACGATCGACTCACTGTGGCGTGCGCAATGTTGGTGACGATGCCAGCCCTTAACGCGGTCGAGTTAAAACAAAAAATTGACGCGGTAATTACGACGATCAATGAACGGGAAGAAAACGGATATCCCTGCGACAGTCGCCACCGATCGCTGCTTGCCAGCTTTCAGGGCGATCTCACTCGGTGGCTTCAGAACCTTCCGCCCCTCCCGGTGTAACACCGCACCACGACTGCGCCGGGGGCCATGCCCTCGGCGGCTCATTGGGGGAGGACGGCCGTGCTCGTTATGGGCCTCGAACATCCGGACATCGAGATCGCTTTCCGTCATGGCGAGTGGCTGGTCGCCGGCCACACTCGGGCAGGCGAAGAACTCATTCACGAATTTCTCGATGGCGAAGATTGGCCCTGCTTTTGCCACAAGGGCGGCTGGAACAGCCTGACCGAGGAAGAGGCCGCCCTTATCTTCGCGGCCGGGCCAGAGTGCTGCGTCACAGTCCATGTAGAGCATGGGGCACCGGGCGCCCGTTCGTTATTTCGAGGGGGCGGGTAGGGCTGTGGTTCCGCGAAGATCGGCCCCGCCGATTCTGCGCATGAGGCGCCCAAAGCAATGCATCACCCCAAGGTCCGTCAGGACCGTGAACAGACCATGAAGATAGTTCTTGACTTGTTCCTTAGATAGGAGTATGGCAAGAATACAAGGTCGGAGAGTGCCGCCCGGAAGCCTGATTGGCTTGCCGGGTTTTTTCATGCCCGCGGCGCGCGCGGGTCCTACTGGTAATCGCCGCCGCGGGTGCGCCCCACGGCATCAACCTGAATAAGCCGCTCGGCATCCGCAGGGCGGCTTTTTTTCTGTTCGGAAAACACCAATGAACTCGGAGGGAAAGCTTATGAACCGGTACCTGTCGTTGGCCGAAGTCGCAGCGCTGGATGGCGTGTCCATGTCGACATTCAAGCGAATCGTGAAATCCGGAGAAGGCCCGCGGCTCACGCGCATCTCGCAGCGGCGCTGGGGCATTCGGCAGTCCGATTACGAAAGCCACTGCGCTGCTCGCGCTGTCCGGGGGGCAGTGTGATGGCGAAGCGCGCTCACCTGCGCATGGCGGCGATGAAGGACGACCTCATCGCCGCCGTGATCCGCAAACTGCCGGACACCAACAAGGAGTTCAGTGGCGCCGCCCGCGAGAGTTGGCTCGCCATGATGCGGAACACCTTCGCCATGACGTATGGCGCGGTTGCCGAGTCAGAAGCACCGGCGCCATTCGTCGTGTCCCCCGTGGCCGCGGCAGCACCGCCGGTGCGGTACACGATCGCGCAGGATGGTTTTGCCTACGGCGACGGTAAGCCTATCGACGCCTCCGACATCGTGCCTGGGTCGGTCGTTCACGACTACCGCGGCCAGCCGGTCGACCCTGAAATGGATCCCATCCTTTGGCGCAGCCACGGGGCACTGCCTGCGCGACTTCCACGCGGCGTGAGGCTGGTGCCGGCGGATGACCTGGCGGAGGCGGGACCATGACGGTGGCCGCCCTCGTCGAGGCGCTCGGCGGTACCGCTGCCGACGTCTGCGCCCCCATGGCGTTCTCGCCTCACCTCCGCCTCGAGCGCGAGTGGCGCGACTACGCCACGGTCAAGGTCGCCATGGCGAGCGCGATCTCGTTGCCGCGCGCTGCCGCACTCGTCGATCTCATGGTGGTGCCCGCATGACGGCGATCGCCGACATGGTATCGCAAATGCTGGCTGCAGGTGTCCCGCATGACACCATTGTGTTGGCTGTCCGAACCGCCGAAGAGTGCCTCCTTGTCCGCGGACATGCAGACGTTCCGGTGGACGTTTCTGCCGAACGACGCCGCGAACGAGATCGAGAACGCAAACGGACTGCACGGCTCTCCGCAGTCATTCCGCAGAATTCCGCGGATTCCGCAGAATGTCCAAAACACGCCTCTACTACTTCCCTTCCTTTTAAAGAGAGTCCCAAGGAAGGAAAGAAAGAGAGTGGGCGCGGTTCCAGGTTGTCCGCGGACTGGACGCCAACAGAAGAGGATATCGAATTTGCGCTCGCGCACGGTCGGACCCGCTCCGAAATAGACGTCGATGTCATCAAGTTTCGAAACTATTGGGTATCAAAATCTGGCAATGGCGCGGTCAAGCGTAGTTGGTCGCGAACTTGGCAAAACTGGATTTTAAACGAGCAAACCAAACAAGGAAACGGTAATGGACGCATCGATAGTAGCATTCCCGGCAACTCGGTCCACGCAGTCGCCAGGGCCTTCCGCCAAGGTGTCGAAGACCAAGACGATTGCCAGGGCGATCGAGACACTGTTCTCAGCCTACCGCCGAGCTGATTATGCCGACGCGGTCGGCTTTGTCGGTCAGCTCGGCGTGGTGTTCGAGGACTACCCGGAAAGCGTAATCGAAGCCGTCACGTCGCCGCGGACTGGCCTGCAGCGCACCTGCAAGTTTGCGCCATCGATTGCCGAGATCGCAGAAGCCTGCGAGCGAGAAGCAACCGACCAACATCGAGCCCGGGAGCGGCGCGAACGGTTCGCGGGTTACACAACGGCGGTTCCCCGGCCACGCGGTCCCACCATGGGGCAGCGGCTCTGCAGCAAGTTTGGCATTCGCGGGATTCCGGAAGGCTGGGATGCCCTCGACGTGACCCGCAAGGCACATGAGCACGGGGCGGACTTCCCCCGCATTGTCGATGAGGCGCTCAAGGCGCAAGCCAGAAGCTCATCCACTCGGCCGACATTGAGCAAGATCATCCAGGACGCCACGCGGGCCGTGCAGGCGCGCCAATGGTCGGCGGACGCTGACGAGCCGATCCGCTCGGCTGCATAACAGCGACGCCATCATGGCCGTCATGGGCCACCGCGCGGCTGAGATCGCTGCGCGAAGAGAAGCCGAGAACCGGAGAGCCCGACTCCGAGGCGGCATAGGCCGGCATCTACGACATCAATGACGACGGGAATGGTCGGTAAGGCCGCGCCCAAGCACCCCTCGACCGGCAGTGATCGACGCGCTCGATAGCGTCTGTCTGCATGAATTCGATAGATCAAACGGAGCTAAGCCCATGACGATCCAAAACAAGGCCCCCCGGGTAAAAAGGCTTGATAGTATCGGGGCCGTGGCCAGCGAACTCGCTGCGCTGTATCGCCGAACGAGGCGTGGTGAGGTCGAGGTCGCCGACGCCTCGCGGCTCGCCAGCGTGCTCTCCATCTTGCGCCAGTGCCTCGAGGCCGGTGACGTCGAGCAGCGCCTCAGGGTCATGGAGGCGTCGCTCTCCGCTCAGCCTGGCCGTAGCGCGCCGGGTGCCCGTGTCGTTCCGTTGAGGTCGGCCCGATGAGCCAGGAGGCGCGCGTCGCTCGCCTTGAGCTTCAGCTTGCCGCTGCCAGCGCGGAGAGCGAGCGCCAGGACGCCGGCAGCATCTGGACTGCCATCCGGGAGGCAGACACGCCAGCCGCATGGGCGAACGTCCTGTCGACGTGGCGGGTTCCTCGAGCCGTTGCCTGGGTCCTCACCCGAGGCAGCCGCGACCGCAACTATGCCGGCGAAGAGCTGTCGCTGGAGGACCGAGCCTATGCTCGACGGCAGGCTGATGCCTGGATTCGAATCTTATGGGGCGCCGACGGCATGCCGACCGATCTGAACGGTAGCGACTTGCTGAGTGACATCAAGCTGAGGCTCGCCAGTCTGCTTGTTGGCGACCCCTCGAAAGACTCCTCGCAGTCCATGTAACTGCGGGTTTCAATCGTCAAATATCTGATACTATTACAATAACTCAGGCATGATCCAGTTTTGGGAAGCTGTCGGGAAACGCGAGCGCCAGAAAAACCATGATCAACGATCGCTACACCAACCCCTTCGACCGTGCCGTCTTCGGCCCGCTCTCAGCCAGCATGGCGGCCCTCACCGCCGGCGGCGGAGCCGTGTCCGCCATGCCAATCAAACTGAATAACCCCGCACCAGGGGGGTCATCGTAATGGCCGGATTTGCTGGACCCGGCATGACGCTGGCCGGCGGCCTCACGTCTGCGATCGGCACGCTGGCCGGCGGTCAAGCCGCCGCGAACATGGGCTCGATGCATCAGGGCGCCCAACAGTTCCAGGCCACTCAGGACATCCAGAACAGCGCCGCCGACATCGCCGCGGGCGGACGCGCCGGCATCAACGCCAATCAGAAGGCCAACCTGCAGCGCTCTACCGCGGTGGCCGACGCTGGCGCGGGAGGCGTCGAAACGACCACGGGAAGCGCGCTGACAAACCAGGCTGGAATTGTCGCGAAAGGTAAATACGCGGCCGGCATGGACCTCGCCAATGGCCAGAATGCAGCGGCCGGAGAATTGAACAAAGCTTCCGCCGCAACTTACACCGGCCTCATGGATCAGATGGGCGGCCAGATGGCAAAGACCGCGTCGGAGTTCTCGGCGGCCGGCACCATCATGGGCGCGGGTGGAAGCGCCTACAAGAACTTCGGTGGCGGAGGTGGCGCCATCAATGGCGGCGTCAACGTTCCAGGTTTTGACCCGATCGGATTCGGTTGATGCCAACCGCCAGACACGGGCGCAGGCCGCTGGGGAGCAGGCGTCACGCATCCGTGACCTCACCATCACTCCATCAGCCGGCACCCAGCCGGAGTAAGGAAACACCCATGACAGAGCACCGCGGCAACTACATTCGCGCCTTCAACGGCCAAGAACTGACCGCGGCAGCAATCCTGCAGTCGGGCCGGGCCATCATCCTGATTACCGCGGCGGAAGGCGGGCAGTCTGCCGGGCCCGCCATCATCAAACTGCCGCCGGCCGTCGACTTCGCAGGGCGCGAGCTGACCATCATCAATGACGCAGGCCTTCGATACCGCGTCGATTCACACGACGACGAGGCGCTCTTCGGTCCCACGACGGAATTCCGATCGTATGCCGCCCTTCGACTTCTCCCGATGCTGGCGGACGAACCCGGCGCGCCGGACGGCTGGGGGGCGCTCTGCCGTTGATGCTGGCGCAGTCCGCGGTCGCACTCGGCTTCAGCATGCTCAACGGCCAGATCGTGCCGTGATGTTGCCGATGCTGGTTGCCGTCACCATCCAAGCGGTGGAGATCATGGCGTGAAGGGCCAAGCGATCAAACGCAAGGCCGAATGTAAAGGCCCGCGGCGTGGGACGCCCTTGCTATGGCCCTCCAGATCGAGCCTTCTATCCACCTCGGCTTTTGATCTAGCGCGATCTTTCGCAACCTCGCCGACGCCTGCTCCGTCCGCTCCGCTATGACGGCCTTCTGCCTCGGCGTCAGGTTCGGCCGCATTCCGATCACGGTCAAGTGCCGCACATTGTGCCGCGCCTCGTCCAGCTTCCGGCGGAACTCGGGCAAATCAGGCATCCCGCACCTCCCGGCAACTCAATCGCTTTGTTTGATTCTGCCCTCCATCTAACGAACTCGGCTTCTCCGGGTTCCAACCTTCTCGCAAGCTCGATCACCGCGACTGATCGGCCACCGGCGTCAACAGACGTCGTGGGCGAGATTTTCAATTGTCGCGACAACAGAGAGTAAAATAATGAACGACGCCACCACCAAGACGAAGCCCGCCGCTCCTCCGGTCGGCACGATGGGTGCCGACACGCCGACGGCGACCCCCACGAAGCGTCCCACCCCTCCGATCACCAATGCCCGGCTCAAGACGCTCATGTGCAGCGCGCGAGACTGGGGGAACATCCATGGCGTCGCGATACCCAAAGGCACGGCATTCAAGGACGTGCTCAGCCCGGATTATTGGAGCTTGGTCGCACCGTCGATGCTGGTTGGCGATTGGATACGTGTCCTCGCCGACGACGGCTCATACGAGGCCCTGCTCAGCGTGCGCCAAGTAAGCGGGCCCGGCCAAGGTCGGCAGAATAATCGTGCCGTCGTGGCGAAGCTTCAGCACTGGACTTTCGATGCGGTCGATCCAGCAGCAACGGCCGTCGTCACGCATGTGGTTCGGCATCTCGGCGTTCATAGCAAGTGGTCGATCGTGTGCGTTGCGGATGGCGCGATCACGAAGGACGGCTTCCCGACCGAGGATGAGGCTCGAACCGCGCTCACCGCCTACCTGCGCGCAAAAGTAGCAGCCGCAAGATCAGGGAGATGCCGAAATATTTATCGGCGTCTCCAATTTTCCAACCATGAAGAATGGGTCGAACTGACCATGGATCAATACACTCAATACGGCCTCCACACCGATGCCGATCAACTGTCCCTCCGCGCCATGCGCGGGGGGATGAAGCGCGCTGGTCTCACGCACAGCCAGTTCACGCAGGTGATGGATTGGTATCGCGACCACGGCCGGCAGATGAAGGACGTCAGCAAGGTGGCGGAGAGCTTCGCTGAATTCGCCGCCGCGAAACACTGGTCGCCCGAACACATCGCGGCCGCCATGGCGGTTCGCGCTCAGATTACCGAGGTGGGCGCTGAGGCGTTCCTCGGCCCCCCACCGACCGCCGAGGAGGACGCGGCAGCGATCGTCAAGGCGACGGAGCTGCTGCGCACTGACGCCGCTTCGTATTGGAGCCCCGCCAACGCAGAATTGAGGGAGTCCTGGTCTGAATCGATCGAGCGCATCCAGGCTCGCGCGGTACAGCCCCAGGCATCCCTGGCGGACGCGCGGGGTGCCGAGACAACGCCGATTGACCGCACGGCGGATCAGCTCCGCCATGACGAAATTCTCACCATGATGCGCACCGATCCGGGGAGCTACTGGCGCCCGACCGTACAGCAAGAATTTCGCGACGTGGTGACCCGCCTGGGCGGAGACGGCGCTGCCGCTGCCGCGCCCGGCGCCGACCTCGGATCATCTCATGAGAGGACTGCCACATGACCCACACGTTGATATGGAAATCTCCGCGCGCCCCGGCGTCCCTGGGTGCAAACCCACTACTCGGTTGGCAGCGATTCGAACTCTGGGACAGCGCCGCCAGCCACTTCAGGAAGGTGGGCTCCACGGCGCCGTTGGCGGGTCTCGCCGGTGCCGCACTCGATGGGGCGATTGCAGCACGCCGCGACGTCTCGATCGCCATGACGGTCGAGGACCCCCTCACCACGCAGGCAATTGACTTGCTCGAGGCGCTCATGTGCGTGAGACCCACCACGCTGGTCTGCCCCGAGCGCCCCGGTGCGAATACTCGATGGGCGATGGCTCACCTGACCAGCGATGCCGGCAGGGTGGACGTCGAGACACTCCCGGAGCCGGCGATCCAGTCGGCCATCAACGCGACCGCGAAAGACAAGTGGCCCCTATACAATGCAGCCCCCAGCTTTTTCGCGATACTCTTCTTCCTTCTGCGCCACGACGTGACCGCGGAAGGCCTCGGGCTCATCGAGCCTGAGAAGATCACCCCGGACACGATCCTGGGATCGATCGCAGACGATCCCGACGTTAGGGAGGCGACGGCAAGGTGGGACCTCGCCACACCATCAACGCACTACGCCCTCGCTCGAGCCCGAGACGAAGCGCAAGCCAAGATTGGGGTCC
>Ga0116129_1002012_pt1 | contig 10638 bp, 9 predicted proteins | sample June2015DPH_17_2_FD_89732 | JGI IMG/M metagenome (GOLD analysis project Ga0116129, IMG submission 89732) | Peatland microbial communities from SPRUCE experiment site at the Marcell Experimental Forest, Minnesota, USA - June2015DPH_17_10 | ecosystem: Environmental > Terrestrial > Soil > Wetlands >...
CACGGGCGAGGGTAGATGGTCCGCCTTTGGGCCTGACAGGTCTCTGTTACGGATTGAGCTCGGCGGTTGCGAAGGCGGCTCTGCTTCCGAGGATGCAACCGGTCTTTGGTGGTGCCGACGCGCTCCGTTCCAACGAGCCAGGATTCGGCTAATTTTTGAAATCGCGACATTTTGAGCGCTTTGCAGAACCGCACGAACCCTCATGGAACGTGACGGCTGAATTGGATTGTCGTTCAGCGCGGCTCTATATTTCGCGATCCAAGCCTCGTCCGCATCGTTCAGGTGAGCCCGGTCCTTCGTCATGTTCAACCCCAAATCTCGTGTGCCTGTTTTTGGGTTTATACACTCTCCAGGGGCAGAAGGCACCACCCCGAATGAACTAATCTCCTCGTAGGCGGCACAAATTTTGTGTTTTGAAGTGAAGGACGCTTTCTAAGCCCCTTCTTGGTCGACGAGAATTTCTGAGGTTTACAGCGAGGCACTCTACAAATCGTATACTCTTACTGGGCGATCCCGGTATTCAATCGCCCGTGCCACAGGTACACATAGCCCTGGTATTCGTCATCAAGAATCCGCAAAGACCTTGGAGCACCGCCGATTGAGTTCCTGACAGCCCCGTAACGTCGAACGGCGATTCCGTAGAAGCGACTGTCGCTGCCTCGACCTGGATATGTGTGGCCCACGCCGACATCTGCCCTCCCGGAGTTACATTGCTCGCGTCACAGGATGAATCGTTACCAACTTGTGCCGGGACAATCTCGATCACGCCGACTTGTGGAGTGATGCCGGTGGCCGGACTGCTTGTCAGATCATGGGTCACCGAAAAAGTCCGAAGGCCGTCTTGCGAAATCGAACATCCACAGCACTCCGTCATTTCCTGCTGCGAGTCGAAGACGTACACCATCGCACAGAGAGGACCGCCAGTCGTTCCTACGTTGGTGACTTGCACGGTTGCGTCGGGATTGGCTGCGGCGTTGTTACTGAAATAGTTCAGCAGGAATTGCGGTGCCACTGTGAGGTTTGCCGACCCAGTCTGCCCGTTTAAGCTCGCAGAAATTACCACGGCGCCGACGGCGTTTCCGGCTGCCAATCCCGCGGAACTGATACTCACCAGGGATGAATTTGCGGAAGACCATGTTGTTGACTTCGTAAGATCTTGCGTGCTTCCATCGCTGAATGTGCCGGTCGAGGCCAGCTGTTTCGTCGCGCCCAGCAGAATCGATGAATTGGCGGGAGCAACTGCGATCGAGGTCAACACGGCTGGCGAGACAGTCAGGACGCCGCTCCCGCTCATGGAATTTGAACTCGCGGTGATAGTGGCCGAGCCCACGGCTTGTGCCTTCACGGCTCCAGTTGCGCTCACGGTCGCGATGCTCGGCGGACTAGCTGACCAGATAGCCGAGGCCGTAATGTTTTGCTGCGAGCCGTCGCTGAAGAAAGCGACCGCAGTTAACTGTTGCGCTTGTCCCTTCGGAATCGATGCAATCTGCGGACTCACGGCAATCGACATCATGACGGACATCGAAACAGTCAGGGTATCGCTTCCACTTGCGGAACCTAGCCACGCGGTAATGGTGCCCGTGCCCAGCGCTTGCGCTGTGAGCATCCCCGAGGTGTTGACGGATGCGATGCCGGACGGAGCGATCGACCAGGCTGCCGAATTCGTAACGTTTTGTTGAGAGCCATCGCTGAAGGTAGCCACCGCGTTGAGCTGTTGCGCCTGGCCACTCGGCAACGAGACGCTCTGCGGGCTGACCGCAATCGAAACCACGATTGCCGGCGCAATGGTAATCGTGGTTGAAGCCGTAATCCCCGCGCCTGAGGTAGCGATAAGCTGGGTGCTGCCGGTTTGTCGGCCCCACGCCAATCCCGCGGGGTTAATACTGGCGATTGAAGATTGTGCGCTGGTCCAGGTTACTGATTGCGTCACATCCTGTTTGCTGCCGTCGTTGAATACTCCTGTGGCCGTAAGCTGCTGGCTTTGGCCTAAAGCCAGGGTGGGAGCTGCTGGAGAAATTAAGATTGAGGCTAGAGCCGCATTCGATGCGGGTGCACCCATCCCCGGGGCTTTGCCGCCACAGGCCGACGTAGCAACCGTGAGTGAAAGCAATACGCTGAAGGGTAGAACTGCAACCGAGCCGCGCAGGGTTCCTCCTGAGTTTGTGAGTTTCATAACTTCACCAACTCAACGAATGGGGTCGCTGATCGGAGGAATATCCGCGACACTCGAACAGGCAAAAGCTTAAGCTCGCCTAAATAATATCAAACACTCCTCTTTGTGCCTAGCCCAAATGTAGTAGGTAGTTGAGGCTAGTAGTCAACCATGATGGCTACAAGGTTTATACCGCTATGGATACCATGAACTTCAAAACAGAAATTGCAGGCCGCAGAGGTAATTGTTGCCGCGAATTTTTGCTTTCTTCGTCCAGCGGACCAGCAACAGAGTTGGGACCGTTACTGGCGCATCCGCGACGCTCATTTCGCAGCGCAGGAGCGCCGATGATGAAACCGGCTGCTGACTCGAAAAGCACATGCCGCCTTTGCTCATATTCTGAGCTCGGCCAAGAATTGGCCGCAGGGGAGTTTCAGCGACATCAAACGGAGGAACAGGATTCACTTCAATCTCTAACACCTGAGGAAATCGAGGGTGTCTCCTCCGCTCTACTTCATATCGCATAATGAACTGCGATCTTTACGCGAGCGCCATGCTAAGTAAACTCTTCAAATGGATTAGTTCACAACAGGGGATTGCGACCTAAATTCGGCGCATTCAGACCTTTGAAAAGTGGCCGAGAGGCCCTTCTGGACCGCGTAGAAACGCTATCGTGGTACGGTAAGCCTCACAACACTTGCGGTGTAGTGAGGCTTACAGTGAGTCGATCGCCAAGGAACGTGAGAATCGCTCTTCACAATGCCGATCTCACGCACTTTGCTGGTATCCATTTGCTCCATAATTTACGCGAGTTCTGCATCGAGACTTCCTCGCCCAGCAGATCCGTTATCCGTAAATCCGGCGCGAAATCACTCACCTGAGAGAGCCCGAACCCTGTAGTACATGCGGCTCGGATTTGTTTTTTGCGCCTTTGAGGAATTCCTAATGCTTCAGTAAGATTTCCTCAGGGCTCCACTATCCAAACGTTGTGGTTAGGAAATGCAGCTCCCATTCACAGCGCACTGAGAAAGTCTTGCATCGTATTCATAAGTTGAAATCGTTGCAGAACCGAACCGGCTATTTTGCAAAATTCGCTGACTGCTGCAGAAAGTTTTCGCAAAATGCGCGGATTTCGGCCGAGCTCAGCAGAACCAGCCGAGATTTCACGCCGGAGTTAAGTGCTACAGCAGAGATGGTTTATATGGGTCCCACAATTCTTCCTACGATTCCCGAACGAGTGGAGACGCCCATCTTCACCATTACGAGACGCAGGAAAGCTTTCACGGTGTTGGGGCTGATGTCCATTCGCGCAGCGATCTCCTTGCTGGTAAGACCCTGCAGCAGCAACTGGACGGTCTCCTGCTCCCGGACGGTCAAATCAAACTCTTGTGACAGTTGCGACAGTGCCGCTGTCCGCGACGAATAGCGCTCCAGAACGAGAACCACCAGGCTGCCTTTATCGGGAGAGTTCAGGTTGAAGATTCGACAATTGTAGCGGCGATTGCCAGATCTGAACTCCTTCACAAATTCGAGTGAATTTTTCGACTGCCGATTGACCAAACTGAAGCGGATCTTATCTGCAAGAAACACGTTCACTTGCTTAATCTGACTGGCCAGGTTGGGAAATGTAAGAATCGTAATCGCCTGCTGATTGCAGGCGATAGGATTCAACTTGGAGTCCAGTATCAGGAAACCAGGTTCTGTCATCCCAATGGTCATAGGCTATTCCTTAATAATCTCGAGGAATCTCTCGCCATGCATTTCGAACGCGTGGTCCACAGAAGGATCCTCATTTTTTCGACCAGAAAGTTACTGGACTAATTCGAACGTGCTCGCCCAGACGCAGTTCACAACCATGCGGCTCGGCAAATAAAACCCAGCGACGTCAGGATATTGAGACCAGGTTTGTCAGAAGCGGAGGGGGAGTTTTGCTAACCGCCACCAGCGAACCGGTAGGGGAGAGAGCGAGTAAGTTTCCCATTGAATCTGCCGATTGTCAAGAAAACTGCCCGTGTATTCGACATGAAATCGCGTGAAGAAACGCCCTCGACAAGGGTCTCTTCGAAAGTACTACGACAAAAGAACTAACACTTTTTGGGGATAGCTGGTGCTCGCAGAATCGCGCCGCTTGGCGGATCTTGGTTGCACCTGAATCACAGGTACCAAACTTATGAACTAGCCAAAGTGATTAGCACGTCAGAAGCATTGTGTCGAGTCACGGCTCCAGCTTACTCTGCACGCGTCCCCTTACTCTGCGGGAAGGAATCCTTGATAGAGCTTGGGCGTGGATGTTAAGGACTGCGCTCTATCGTGGATTGCAAACGCAAGGTGAGGAACGACTCCGAAGGGATTAGCTCCGGAACGTAGTGTTTCAGACTAAGCCCTGTGGGTAATTGTAAAGAAGTCTCAAAAGGTTGAAAGTTCCGCAAGCGCGCTCATTAGCTGATTTCTCCCCCCAGCCGCCGAGACGCCACACAAACGAAAAAGTCACAGGAGGATGTAATGAAGATTGGATCTTTGCTGCTTTCGATACTGGCCATCACCCTGATGCTGGGAATTGCTTCAGGAAATGCGGTGGCTCAAAATGTTGGTGATAATAGCGTCTATTTCACCACTTACTATTCCAACGCGAACACCGCTGGTGCGCCGAATCAGGATCTGCGCATCATCAACGATGGCGACACCAATGGCAACCTCTTTGCCTCCATCTATGTGTTCGATGACAGCGAGGAATTGCAGGAGTGCTGCAGCTGCAAGGTCACGCCAGACGGTCTTCTGTCCGAAGACGTAAATGTGAACCTCACTGCTGCTGCCATCACCGGCAAGAAGCCTACGCGTGGCGTCATTAAGGTCATTTCGTCCTCGACCGAATCTGACATCACCACGAGCTTCGCACCCAACACACCGACGGCGGGTCTCCGCGTTTGGGGCACCCACGTCCAGAGAGCCACGGCTACGGCTGGTGCTTTCTTCGTAACCGAAACCAAGGCCGCTGACTCGAACCTGTCGGGCGCGGAACAGGCGCTACTGCAGAACCTGTGCTTCTTTGACAACCTGCTGAGTGGTCTCCCCTGCTCCTGCACACTGGAAGATCACGACTTTTAGTCAAAAGGAGTGGCTTTCGACTGGGGGGTTGGGCCATTTCGACGGCTGAAGGGTGGATTCTTTAGCCGGGCAAAAGCCAGGACATCTTGGGCGTCGGGGTTTCGACCGGCGCCCGAGCCTCTTAAAGCTCAATTATGTTCTAATTGCCTCCGAACCGTTCTCATGTTCTAATATTCGCTCCTCCCCCAAGATAAAACCTGTTTCTAATCCTAGAAGAGGGGAATTTCCACAATGTCTACCAAGAACACTCTGATTGCGCTCGGACTGGGAATAACTCTGTGCGCCTTTTCCCATCCGGCCGTTGGCCAAACTGATTCCAGCGTAGTAGCGGAGATCGGCGGCCAAAAGGTGACGGTCGACGAATTGGAGCAAAAGCAAGCCGGCAAATTGCTTCAGGCCAAATACAAATACTATCTCGCCGAGCGTGACGCGCTCGAGCAATTCATCGACGACCAGCTCTTAGACATGCAGGCGAAGAAGGAAGGCGTGACCCTGAATGAATTATTCAAGCGTCATGTTGAAGTGCACGTCCCGGAGCCGACCGAAGATCAGCTCCGTTTTTATTATGAAGGCGTTCAAACCGACGAAACTTATGAGTCCGCCAGACCGCACATCATCGATACCGTGCACGACCTTCGCCTCAAGAAGGCACGGGACGCCTACGTCGCCGAACTTCGAGCTCAGTATGGCGTGGTAGTCGAGTTGGCTCAGCCCAGCGCTCGCGTTGAGGTTGCTAATGCTCCGCGACTTGGTTCGGAGAACGCTCCGGTTCAGATCATTGAATTCGCGGACTACGAGTGTCCCTACTGCCAAAAAGTAAACGACGATCTTAGCCGGATCAGGGAACAGTTCCCCAATCAGATCTCCCTGGTTTTCAAGGACTTCCCCCTTCCCATGCACCCGCTTGCTCCACGAGCCGCTGAGGCTGCCCGCTGTGCCGGCGATCAAGGCAAATTCTGGGAATTTCACGATTCCTTATTCCAAACCAAACGCCTGCAAACCAACGATCTGAAAGAGCAGGCTCGCACCCTCAAACTCGACACCGCCCGTTTCGACAAATGCCTGGATGGAGGGGAAGAGATTGCGGTCGTGAAGAAGGATGCGGCGGAAGGGCAGCGTCTCGGATTACAGGGCACTCCCAGCTTCTTCATCAACGGTCATTTCATGAGCGGCGCCATCGGGTTCATGAAATTACGGGACACGGTGATGCAGGAGCTCGGCGCCGCAACCAACGCAAGGAAGCAGAGCGCTGCACTGCTGCCGCCATCGGCCGGTGCGGAGAAGAAGTAACATCTTCAGAGGAGGAGCGTACGTAGTCGGTGCGGCTCCTCTGAATGTTCCGGTAGTCGGCTCGCAAGAAGAGCGAGTAGTTTTCACGACTAGGAAAAGGGTGGCGCCTATTGGTTGCCAGGTGGTGAACTGGCAACCGATGCGGCGGTTTTGAAAGCGGCCATGCCCACGCAGTAAATACCCGCAGCCTTCCCCCCAGTCAGCGTCGGCTGATAGGTTTTCGGCGGTCCATCCAGGAAATAAACGTAAGAAGTGTTGTAGGTCCATCCCGCAGGCGTTACGCCGGTCGGAAGAGGCGGGTCCGCAAAATAGCGGGCGATGACGAAATCGTTCGCCGTCGTTGTGATGCTGGGCCCAAGCTCTACACCCCCCTTTGTCGCATTTCGGTTGCTCGCTTGCGCTCCGGTTCCATCCAGCACGGCAGACAACGCCATCTTTGAAACTTCGAGAAACGCGTTAAGACTGGCCCTGACATGACCCGATAGGTGGAACTTGAGCTCTGTAACGCCGGGATTGCAATTTTCACAGTACCAGACATCGAGTGACTTTTCCGCGCACGACGCACTCGTGCCCGGAACTTGCTTGTAGGTGTTTCCCCCGCTTGGCGCATTATCCGTAACGCTTATGACCTTCACACCTGGGGAAAGAAGAACCGGCATGGCGATGAGAACGCTGCCCTGGGCACTCGGCTCGGGCAGGTCCATATCTGAGACGGTACCGGCCCCGGCGCTCACCGCAACAAACTGCTGCAGGACGGTTTGGGCAGATAACTGGACTCCGCCGCACAAGAACAACAAAACCAGTAGTTTCTTGCTCATGTATGTTTGACCTCTCCGAAGACTAGCCAATACGTTTTTCTGTCGCTTCGAGGGACTAGGCCAGCAATCATAAAACAGGGCCGGAAACCAAAGAGGTCACTGGCCCTGGGAAGGCTGGATTCCAAGTGCTGCAAGTCTGGGGCCCGGCTCCGCTATTTGGCTTCGGCCTGTAGCTTAATCTGAGCTCGGTCAGAGGCCATGATGAACGGGCCTCCGGTGGGCGCCGTATTAATCTTGCCGGTCACGCAGACTTGCTTGTCCTGATAGGCGGCGATGACCTCATCCGAGCCCCCCGATTGCGTTCCGAATGCCACGAAGTAGAACACCGGATTCGGTTGAGGCTGATCGAGATCGAAGATCACCGGTTTTCCGCGGCCGGAAAGCCCATATTTTGAAACTTTGTTGTCTACAACCTTCCCGCACACGGTTGCCATCTCTCCGATATGGGTTTTTGCGTCGACAGGCGCTACACGAACAGGGGGCGCACTCGGAGCGCTCTGAGCAGAAATCAGCGGCGTCAGACCCGTCAGACAGAGCGTAACCATCAGCATCTTCATATTTTTCATGTTTTTCCAGTCTCGTTGAAACGGATTGGCCCGAAAGCCGGCGGATGCAGGAAGTCAGCAGTAACCGGCCAAGCCTCCCAGCCTCATTCCAACTCAAATGCCCCAGCCCGTCAATTCCACTTTTGGTTAGGGGTAAGCCCGAGCGCCTAATCCATAACGCTGAGGTCCTTCGACTAGGCCAGGTGGAGGATTATTAGAATAGGCATTGAGGAGTAGATATTGAAAGGTGAGAGCGTGATTTGGGCACTGCCCTCAGCTGCGGCATTTACCATAAGATTTATGCCGTTTGGTCGCGTTCGATCAGGCCCTCCCCCGGGCGCTCGAATTACTCATAATAACCCGCATTCTTACCTTCCCTCATCCGATAAGTGTTCCCGCCGATCTTTGACGCAGTTCTGCATTCAGTCAGCAAGAAGATCTTACGAAGGGCCAGGCCCTCTTCGTAGATATTCCGCAGTATTGTTCTCACTAACGTTTGCGACCACTAAGTTTTATTGTGCGGGCGGTGGTGTGCTTTCTTGCGGCGGTGGTGGAGCGGCTTGTTGCTGCTCCTGTTGTTTCTGTCTAATCTGCTGCGCCATATCACGCATCATCTGCCCGAGGTCCTCAGGCGCGACCGGATCTTTCGGCGCTTCCATGGCAACGATAGGGGCCTCTGGAACCGGCGCTGCTGCGGGGGCAACAGGCGGCACGTAAAGCGGCGATTTCGGCGGCGGCAGGGTAGCAGGAGGCGCGATCAAGGCTGTTTGCGCCGGTGGCAACTGCGCCGATGTACTTGCGGTGGAAGCTTCGGCCTCGGTCAAAATCAGGCGTTGCAGAACGTTGGGATTATTTTGCGATCCCAATATTACATAGTTAAAGCCCGACCCGTTGAGCAGGGATGAGAGAACGTCGCGCACTGTTCCTGGGCCAATATTTGCGGACATGCGTTCGGCCGCATGTTCGTTGGGAAAATCGATAACCGCTCCAGTGGCGGAGCTCAGTGCCCGCAATAAATCACCCATGGTCGCGTTTTGTGCGGCAATCGACAACTTCCCGTTCGCATATTTCACGACCGGAGCACCCGCCGTTACTGGCTGAGAAATGGCGGCGACAGGAGTAGAAGAATGAGTTCCGACTCCAGTTGTTGCCGATTGACCGAAGGCACTCGTCGCCAAACATAACCCGAGGGAGGCAACTGCGAGAGAGCGAATTGGAATTGAATTAGACATCTGAACTCAAAACCGCCTTAGCCTTTTGCGGAGTTCGGAACAGGATCGAACGTCCATATTACTCTGGTTTACTCGGGGGAGGTACGTTCACAATAGATCACCTGCCTATGTGAAAACAACCGCGCAGTTGGACGAGCCTAAATGACTAGTTCGTTTGGAGTAGCACTGTTCGGCAGCTTTTTTTCGAAATTGCTCCTTACTTCTTGACATCCAGCCGAAGAGGTGGCACACTCGCCATGTTTTTCCTCCCCTGCGTCGGGCTTCGACACGAACTTTCTCCTGGCCAACAGTTTGAGTGAGATGCGCTGAGTATGCCCAAAAAGCATACTTGGAAGCTTGCGTCGTAACCTTTTTCATTACTTTCATTAGCGATCCAGTTAATTTTGCGGCAGGTTCAAACCGAGCTTGAATGTTTTACGTTTTTCTTTGCGATCCGTCTTGCGACAAGCCCCCGGTCGTAAGTTCGCACGCTGCAACGACCGGCTAGGAACGAGAGGAGCATTTTCATGTCTGTAAGCAACTCGGGACCAGGTTTCTTGTTGATGGATGACAAGTTGCATCCGATGGCTACTAACGAACAAGCGGTACAGATTCTGACCTTCCCTAACTCTTCGGACAAGATCCAGCATCTGCAGGTGTTTCTCCGCGACCAGATTCGCGCCGGCCTCGTCAATCGTCAATCAAAGGGGCTGGAATTCGTCAAACAATACCAGTCTGGAAGGCGTCGCTACGTGTGCCGCTCGTTCCAGCTCTACTCCGATGCGTCCAACAGCCATCCCGTCGCGATTGTCCTCGACAGAAACTCATCGGGTATTACTATGGCCACCGATCTCATCACTCAATTCGACATCACTCCGAGAGAGCAGGAAACCGTCCAGCTTCTGCTGCAAGGGTTGACGAGTAAGGAGATTGGGAGCCGTATGAACATCAGCCCAAATACGGTAAAGGCCTTTCTTCGCTTGGTGATGGTCAAAATGGGGGTCTCTACGCGTTCTGGCATCGTAGGCCGGTTCGCCCGATCCGGGGAGGCTAATCCCGAGGCCCAGGCCGCCAGGTAGCAATCGAAAGAACTGGCCCCTTCGAGCGATTTACTTCGATGAGGCTTCGATGCGATCATTACAAGCAGTAAATCGGGATCAAAATTGAGGACCCCTCCCACGTTTTGCCCGAGCCCTAGAAATCAAGGCGAGCGGAATGCCGCCCTATCAGGATGCCAGTGAAGTTCCGACGCCTATCATCGTCCGAGCACAGAGTCTCAGCCGGAGCGCCTGGTTCTTACGAAACGACAAGCAGGCCCAAGGACTCGATTTCTGGTGCGCTTCGGTTTTCTATGCCCTCGCAGAGTTCGGTTATTCCACGTTGGCTCAACTCCCGCGGGCAAGAAAAAGAACCGGCTGACCAAGTGGTACAGGCGGATGTTGCGCTCAATCTGGTTCTGGAACAAATCGTCTATCAGGCGCGGCTTTCCACTTGCGCGACCGGCGCATTCATCGGCC
>Ga0116129_1002014_pt1 | contig 10628 bp, 9 predicted proteins | sample June2015DPH_17_2_FD_89732 | JGI IMG/M metagenome (GOLD analysis project Ga0116129, IMG submission 89732) | Peatland microbial communities from SPRUCE experiment site at the Marcell Experimental Forest, Minnesota, USA - June2015DPH_17_10 | ecosystem: Environmental > Terrestrial > Soil > Wetlands >...
ATGAATCAGCAAATCGACGATGTCCGGATTCGGGACGTCGTCGTGATTGGCGCGGGGCCGGCGGGGCTGGCCGCGGGAGTCTATGGCGCATCCGAGGGCCTTGACGTATTGGTGATTGAAACCGGCACACCGGGTGGGCAAGCCGGATCGAGCTCGAAGATCGAGAATTACTTGGGATTCCCCACGGGAATTTCCGGGTTGGCCCTGGCAGCTCGCGCCCAGATTCAGGCTCAGAAATTCGGCGCGGAAATTAGGACTGCGTACTCCGCGCTGCACTTGAACTGCGGACAGCGGCCCTACACGATTAAATTTGCGAATGGCCACGCCGTGCGCACGCATACGGTGGTAATTGCAACCGGCGCCGAGTATCGCCAGTTGTCGCTGGATAACGCCTCGCGATTTCTGGGTATGGGAATCTACTATGCCGCGACCGCCACCGAGGCGCGACGGTGCGGAACCGCAGAGGTCATTGTGGTGGGCGGCGGCAACTCCGCGGGTCAAGCGGCGGTCTATCTCGCAGCCACTTGCAAGCGCGTCAATTTACTGGTGCGAGCCAATGGTCTGGCGGACAGCATGTCGCAATATCTCATTCGCCGTATCGCGGACATGCCGAACATTACTTTGCGTACTCGGACAGAAATCACATCACTCGAGGGCCAGGAGCAACTTACCCGCGTGACCTGGAAAACCGCGCCCGGCAACGTTCCCGAAACCCATGATATCGGCCACGTGTTCCTCATGACCGGAGCGCTGCCTTGCACGAATTGGTTGAATTCCTGCGTTGCACTCGACGAAAAAGGATTTGTCCGAACCGGCTCTGATTTGCGCCGCGAAGATCTGTCGGAGGCAAAATGGACGAATGCCCGTCAACCGCAGTTCTTTGAGACCAGCGTTCCCGGGATCTTTGCGGTCGGCGATGTTCGCTGCGGGAGCGTCAAGCGTGTGGCGGCGGCGGTGGGCGAGGGCTCGGCTTGCATCCAACAGGTTCATCGGGTGCTTCACGAATCATCGCCATGAGCTCAAGCAAGGCCACAGCTACAGTTCAGTCACTTTTTCCGGACGACAAACGCCTGACAGCAAATGCATGATACCGACCAGGTTTCCATGCAGACGACCGCGACGATCGATATGGTTTTCAGGCCGAAACGTCTTCGCTGCATTCACGACCAGCGCCTTGAGAATGTGGGCGGATGCCTCACGCAGAGAAAGAGTATCTTTCTTATATAAATACCAGGCGTTCACTATTTGCGAGTAGCCGTATCTCTTTCCGGACACTCGCCCCGACTGTAGCCCCAGGTGCACGCCGGCGAGCAAACTGCATTCGACCAGACGTCCGTTTTTCGCCGCCTTGCGCGAGAATTCCTTGTCCTCGAGCCAACCGTAAAGGACCAGTCTTTCGTCGAATTGCAGGTCCTTGATCGCGGACATTCTGAACGCCATGTTGCATCCGTACAGATCCGCACGTTCGGACACGGCGCTCTGATTCGCCGGCAGAGGCAGCGCGAGTATCTCCCGCGCTTGTTGCCAAGTGATGGGCTGCGTTCTCGCACCATCCCGAATCACGGTGCCATTCGCTCCCGCAATGTTTGCTGCGGACGAAAACAGCTGCATGCATTGTTCAATCCAATTCCCCGCAGGCGCAAAGTCATCATCGAAAAAGACGGCGATGTCGGCGCGCGCTCGCACCCGCTCCAAACCGCGGTTGCGCTGCGCGGACGATCCGGCGGGGCCGAATAAGTATTCGAGGTTCAAGTGGCTTGCCGGGGTGACGCCAATATCCGACGGTTCCGTTGCAGAAATTACAATCACCGCCGGCGCGCAGGATTGCTTTTCCAGCAAGGCTAGCAGTTCGGTAATGGCTTGCGGTCTGCCTTTGGTGGCAACGATGACCGCCACCCGGATCGGTGCCGCAGGGCCTGCATTTTGGGAGTGGAAGTTCATTCTGGCAACGGCATGCTAGCATCCTGTATGTTATTGCATCCTGTACCAGACACCCAAGCATCAACTGTGAGCACACCCGAATTCCGAAGCGTTCGCATTTATCACAACAATCTTTGGGCGAGATACAAAGGCGCCATATTTACAAAGGTTTTTGCCAACAGCGCCCGCAGCAGAGTATCCACCGCTTTTATACAAGTGGGGGAAACGTCAATTGATCGAAAGGGTCTGGGCGGCGCGGATCGCTCCTATCATCAGTATCCGTACAAACTCTTGTTCTCGCAATCTTACGAGAAGATCCCCTCGTATAAGTTGATCACAACGCTATCTGCGGATTTGATCAGAAACCCCAGCGACTTGGTCGTTCTGCCGGGTTATCACCTTCCTGAGTATTGGGCGATGCTGCTGATATGCATTTTGCGGCGGCGCAAGCGCGCCGTGTTCTGTGATTCGACCGCTCTTGATCGTGCGAAGAGCCGATGGAAAGAAAAGGCGAAGACGTTTTTTTTCCGGCGTTGCGATGGCTTTTTCTGTTATGGCTCCAGAAGTAAGGAATACGTCGCGAGTTATGGCATTGACCCGCAAAAGATCTACGATGGCTGCCAGGCGGCCGCACTCGCGCACGACTACGACGCCGCCGCGATACGCTCGTACTACGCGAGCAACTCATTCAGCGCCGCATCCTCCTCGAAATTTCTCTATGTGGGGCGGTTGGCGCAGGAGAAAGGGCTGTTCGATTTACTCGACGCCTTTTGCCGCGTCCGCAAACAGGATCCCGCCGCCTCGCTCGATTTGGTGGGGTCTGGATCGCTGGACGGGGAGCTACGGCAGCGTGCGCGACAGCTGGGGATCGAGTCGGCTGTGGCATTCCTGGGCACAAAAACGCCGGAAGACATTGGGCGGTTGCTGATGAGCAGTGCCGCGATGATTCTACCGAGCCACAGGGAGCCCTGGGGGCTGGTGGTCAATGAAGCGCTCAGCTTCGGCTGTCCAGTGGTCGTGAGTGATGTCTGCGGCTGCGTTCCGGAACTCGTTCGTGACGGCGTCACCGGATATGCATTTCCTGCCGAAGATGTGGATGCGCTCACCAAAGCCATGATGAGCGCCGCGCTGCTATCCAAGAATCGAGCCGAAGTCGCCCTTCAGTGCATGGATGTTATTGCAAAATTTACACCCGAGCAAGCGGCTGCGCAGATCTTACGCGGTTGCGTTTCTATTTTGAACACACCACAATAACTCGCCGCGTAGCGTTTTGGGCCCTTTGTCCGAGAGGCGAAGATTTGCCGACCGATGCGGTCGCACGGCAGATCGGGGACCAATCGATTTTGAATAATTCAAATACAACGCCACGCCTATCCACTGTCTACTGCGTTCCATTTCAACGCTTTCCTGATGCGGGCCGTTGCGTGCAAGTGGCCACTCCATGAAGCGGGTCTTGACGTACGGTACTTTTGACCTTTTGCATGTCGGCCATATACGACTGCTTGAGCGCGCGAAGGCCTTGGGCGACTATCTCCTGGTGGGATTGTCCAGCGATGAATTCAATTTGGGCAAGGGCAAGAAGAGCGTCTTCAGTTACTCGGAGCGATTCGCGATCCTCAGCGCCATCAGACACGTGGACAAAATCATTCCCGAAGATAACTGGGAGCAGAAACTGGACGATGTGCTTGCCAACGAAATTGACGTTTTCGTCATGGGAGACGACTGGCAGGGCAAGTTCGATTTTCTCAAACCGCACTGCGAGGTAGCGTATCTGCCGCGCACCGCCGGCATCTCCACGACCTACATCAAGTACCTCATTGCCGAGCAATGAGTAAGACAGCTGCCGTCAGCAAAAGTACCCTGCGCTTGTGTGCCGCCGGCGTGTTTTCCGTCTGCGATTATCTGGTTCCCAAGGACAATCGGATCGTGCTGGTCACCCACCCGGACGGAGACGACCAAGGCGTTTCGTTGTGTCTGGGGCTGGCAAAATCAAAATGGAAGGGGAAAATCTATTGGCTCGTGCACCAGGATCCGGCTCCATTCGCCGCCTGGCAGCAGCGGCGGGGCTTGGGGAATGTCGACATTTGCTTCCTGGATCTGTATTCGCTGCGCGGGATCTGGGCTTATTTCAGAGCCTATTACGTTTTCTATACGCACGGCGCCTTGTTCAACTATGCCCCACCGAAGCGCAAGCTGGTGGTCAACCTGTGGCACGGCATGCCGATCAAAAAGATATGGCGGGGGGTTCCCGGCTCGGAATTGCCGCTATCGACCTATCTGATCAGCACCTCGCCTTTTTTCAGCAATGTGCTCGTCAAAGCCAGCGGCTTCAGTCCCAATCAGTTGCTCGTGACCGGGCTGCCGCGAAACGACTTCTTGAAAGAACCCCGCGCGGCAGCCGTCGACTACGTGGCCCGCTTGCGCGGGCGGGCGCAGCGCCTCATCCTTCTCATGCCGACGTACCGCAGCTCGGCCACCGGATTCATGACCCACGATGGAATCGAGACCAACACGGTATTGGGATTGAGCGAAGGGGATGCGCGGAAGCTGCATGCATGGCTGGAAAGGAATCACTGCAAATTGCTCGTCAAGCCGCATCCCATGTCGATCAATGCCGGAAAGCCCTTCGAGGATGACGATCAATGGTCGATGATCAGCGAGCGGGCGCTCTTCGACATGGGTCTGGGGCTGTATGAACTCTTGGCACAGGTGGACCTGCTGGTGACCGACGTTTCTTCCGTTTATGTCGATTTCTTGGTCACCCAGCGCCCCCAGATCCTGTATTTCCCGGATATGGAACGGTATGAGGAAACGCGGGGACTGCTGCTGCATCCGCTCGAGGACTATTCGCCCGGACCCATCGCGCGCACGTTTCCCGAGCTTCAGGGCCATCTCGATGTTTGGATATCGGGTGATGATGGCTGGCAAGCGCGCCGCCGGCACCTGCGCGATCTCATGATACCCGCATCGCTCCAACCGGCCGCGGAATCGTTGCTGGCGGCGCTTGCCCTGCGCGCCCCGTAAGCAGACCCGCGTCAGGAAGCGCGCTTTCGCTTCAACACCAGGTTGCGCAGCACGCCAAACACTTCCATGATCACTTGACGATCTATCGCGTAAACCATTGCGGCGAAAATGCCGATCGCCGCCGCCGTGCGCAACGCCGAGAAAACCGCGGAGTGCAGGTCGGCGACCAGCATGGGCCGTGCGTGATTGAGCGCTACCAGCGCCACAGCAGGCAGCCAGAACGGAATGAATGCTCGGCCTGCAAACGCGACGATGTCCCGGGGCCGGCCGCCTAGAATACGAACCCCGAAAGAGAAGTCGACCATACCGCTGAACAAGCGCTGCAGCGCGACGCCAATCGATGCGCCCCGTAAACCATCGATATGCGCACCAATCAAGGCAGCCAGCATCATGGTGCCCGAGTCCAGGACCAGCAGCCCGGTGCGCAGCCCCCATTTTCCGAAGGAATCGAGGGTCACGCCGCCGATGGGCGACAGCATGCGCATCGGCAGGGTTAGCGCGATGGCAACGGCGGTCACGATCGCAAAGTCCCACTTTCCGTGCCATACGAAATGCATCAACCAGGGCGCGAAGCCGACCACGCCGAGGCAGAGTACGCAACACGCGAAGTGAATCACTGAAGCCGCCCGCAGGAAGGCGCGATTCAACGCCTGCGGATCGTGCTTCATGGCAGTGAAGATCGGGAACAGCGTGCTGCCTATGCCTTGTGCCAGCAATTGCCCGATATTGGCCGTGATCTGAAAGCCGAAATAGAAGTAGCCCAGAGACTCTGCGCTGATGGCGCGCCCCAGCACGAAATAGGCACCCTGCTGCGCAAGGCCTGTTAGAAATGCCGTGATGATCAGCCATTTGACCTGCCCAAGAATGGCGAAAAAGCTCGGCAGGGATAAGCGAAAGGAGGCCGTCAACGTGGGGGTAATGCGGCGATTGAGAAAGTATCTCAGTATGGTCGAGGCGACCAACCCCAGGCCGATGCTGTAGTACCCGGCACCCAAATACGCTGAAGCCAGAACGACGGCGACGTTCGCCGCGGCCACATAAAAATCGATCATGCAGAGTTCGCGAAAACGCAGATCGATGCTCAAACGCGCGAATTGGATCGAGATCAAGGACGTAAAAGGGACCGACACGGCAGAGAGGCCGATGACGTAGAACAGTTCCGTATTGCGATAGAACTGGCCGAAGACCAGCCCAAGCGCGACCAGCACGCCTGCGCCGATGAGACCCGTGTACAGCGAGAAATCGGTATAGTCCTTGACCAGCGCCTGGTACTGATCCTGCTTCTGAATGAGCACTTTGGACGCCCCGGCGTTTTGCAGCCCGGCGACAAAAGCGAGCGCGACGGAAACCACGGCAAAAACACTGTAGTCCCGCGCGTCCAAGATAAATCCCAAGACGATCTGCATGGCGAACAACGTCGCCCTGGTGAACAGCACGGAAATCGACATCCACACCATTCCGGATGTCGCTGATGCGCTGAAGGATTTTGCTTTGATCATGGTGTTCGCATAGACGCGGCGTCTATCCTGCCAAAATGCCTTTGGCTTTTTTCACCAAACGCCGGGGTACCCACCAGAAATCATAGCGTTCGGAAAAGGACAGCCCCAGCAGATCCGCCTCTCTCTCATACCAGGCCGAGTACGGATGGCCGCCCCTGAAAAACCACGGTTTGCGCGAACCTGTTGCGTGAAGCACCACGGTGTCGGCCGGTATTGGGAGGCCCTTGAAACGACTCAGGGTGAAATTCCACTTGCCGGACAGATAGTTCGTTCGGTCGTAGAAGGCGATATTGATCGCGTCCTGGTCGAGAAATAGCGCGGTCCCGGCGATTTCCGCCACCTTTTCCCGTGCTTTGCGCAAGGTTGCCACGAGCGCCTGCCGGTCGGCGGCATCGAAGGCCAGGAGCCCGGAATTCAAGTACCGCGTTATTTGAGGCGGTAATGCGCGTCGCGAAGACGCCGTCAATTCGTCTTCGACCGCATGCAGCAGGGCAGGCGGGGATAGGTCTTGCGCCATCGAGAAGATGTCACCGAGAACGATCATATCAAGATCGAGATAGATGGCGTAGTCGCACGGCTCTGAAACGAGATCGAAGTAATACAGCCGGAACAGGATCTCGGGGATAAAGTGCGCTTTGAATTTATAGGCCTCGCACTGGTCCAGAATCTCTTGCGGCACGATGACCTGGCGCAAGATGATCTGCTCGCCGTATGCACTCTTGAGTCGGCCGATGACCTTGTCGGCAGCGTGCTGATATTGGCGGCGCAACAGAATATCGACGGCAACCGGGCGCGAGGCGCGGCGTGCCAAAGAGCTCAACAGGGAGAGGCATCCGAACGCGTAGCTAGGCTCAAACACCACGAAGATCCGGATCACGGGGCTACGATGCATCGGCGGTCATGGGTCCGTCGTGGACCGCATTGTCGCGTCCGGGCCGCAGCTTACGAACCCACGGAGTAAAACGCGTTTATGCGCTTGCGCATATCACTCGCAAGCGAATCGACGTAGGGCTCGTGCATCATGCTGATGTGAGTGCCCACGACTTCAACGACCGCCGATTCTTGAGCCAGCGTCTGCCAGATGCGCCCGATTTGAGGTAGATAGAGGAGCGGCTTTACGGTTGCCTCATACACAATGACTTTTCCAGGATATTTTTTCGGGCTGTAGGCAAATAGAGCCTGAAACAGGCGATTGACGAACGATTTATGCACCGGCTGATATCTCGAGACGTCCATGATTCCGTCTATCGCGTAGCCGCCGCCGAGCTTTTGTCCTCTCCTCAGGCCGATGGCTCCCTTGCCGATCGCCGTTGCATTGTTCGAGATGCTCCAGAGCAATGAGTGAAGAGTTCGACTCCTCATCAAGTCTCCGTGACTCATCCAGCCGCGCACATTGCGGGCTAGTTCGTACCAATAACGCAGCTTCCAGCGCGACAATGCCGCGCCGGTGTTCTCCGGTACACCATCGATCGCGAGGAGCGGTCCGACCTCGCGACCGAGCGCACGCAACTTATCGGTCATCGCCAGGGCGATCACCGCCCCGACACAGTATCCGCCCAGCAACAAAGGTCCCTCGGGCTGGAAGTTGGCCAAGGTGGTGGCATAGTATTCCGCAAGCGATTCCAGGGAGTTGCCGAATTCGACATCAGGCATCAATTTAGGCGGCGCCTGGATTCCATAGAAGCGAATCGACGGCTCGAGGCGCCGTGCCAGATCCAGGAAATCGGTACCGGCTACCCCTGATGCGGAGTGGACGCAATAGAAGGCGGGGCGGGGCGCGTCCGTGGCAAGAGCACAATCGTTAATGGGCACTATTACCCGTTCCGAATGGCGTGATGCGTGTGCGAACAAGGCGCTCGTATTGCGCGGTGTGGCGCCGCTCAAGGGTGCGCTCATGATTTGTGCGTCAGGACCCCCGTCAGTACATTTTATCGTGGACATAATCTGAAGAGCCGGCGTTGTTGTCGCCTATTGTCGACGTTTTATTTATACCGGGCAAACTTTGCGGGGGCGTCGCCAGATGGTGTAGGACGAATTGAGGCACCCTGTGCGGATTTTGCCGACAGGATCTCCTAAAGCACCCATGATACATTGAATCACTATGGTCGCTGAAACCTCAATCAGAGTCGGGACATCCAGCGCAAATTTGGTGGCGAACCCGATCGTGCCGTCGTGGATCTTGGACGGGAAGCCCGAGGCGCGCCTGGAGCTGTTGTCCAGCAGCGCGGACGGAACGGCGAGCACTTACTTCTGGGATTGCACTGCCGGCCGTTTTAACTGGTTTTATAGCTTCGACGAGACCCTCCACATCCTGGAGGGCGCGGTTACCCTTAAGTTTCCCACGGGTGCCTCACATCGTGTCGTTGCCGGCGATACCATCTTTTTCCCGGCCGGGTCCCGCGCCGAATGGACGGTGGATAACTATGTCCGAAAACTGGCTTTCTGCCGAACGCCGGTCCCGAACTCTCTGACCTTCGCCCGGCAGCTGGTTCGCCGCCTCAGGCGCATGGTCCGCGGTGACTCGGGCAAGGAAGGCTCCGGGTTGCTCTGAACTACAGCGAGCAGACGCCGGCCTTCGAGGCGCTCCCGTTCCAGTAGGTCAGGTCCTGGACTCCCGTCGGAAGGCCGCCGGCACCATAGATGGTGATACCACCTGTCATTGAAAAGACCTCTGCGCCGCTTCGCGACAGCGTAAAGACCGGTGTTCCCGCCTGAGAAGGCACGCTGAAGGAAACCACGCCTGCGGCCGCGTTTTCAGTGTAAGTCTTTCCGCCGATGGTAATTGTCAGCACGCCGGGGCTGGTCAAGAAGGCCAGCAGTTCAATGTCGTTTTGCGCCGTGCCGGTGCCGGTGGCGATGCCGTCGAGCTGGCTTTGCGCCGGGCCTGCCGCAGTCGTCGCTTCACGGCGGTAAAACCAATACAGGACGTCATGGGTGATCTGGGGCTGCTGGCCGGTGAGGAACCACGATGCGTAATACCCGGTAAGATTGTAATAGCCGGTTCCGATGTATCGCCGCAAAGACGTGTCGGTCGAAGGCGCTATCTGGCTGCTCTCCGAAAAGTCATTCCAGGTCACCACTTGGACCCAGTCTGCATCCCCTTGAATCGAAGCGGTCCACGCATCCCGGTATGAGGCGCTGTTTCCCGCTTCCCAGAAGAGAAAGTCCTTGGGGCGGTATTGCTGTGGATCGACCGGCATCATGTAAATCTTGCCGTAAGTGGTATGAACGGTTTTCGGCTCGCTCTCCAGAGCGGTCGCGGCCGGCGCCGTGGCGGTGCCCCAGTCCGCGAAGCCATAGGAGAAGGCGGCATAGGCTGCGGGAGCAGCGGGCCAGGCCAAAAATGTCGGCACGAAGGCAATTTGAATACCCTGAGCGCTCAACTGGCTGATCACGGACTGCCACCAAGCGGCCGAGTTGAGCCCGGCGTCAAACGCCGACACGACGAGGCGTCCGTCGCTCAACCGATAGGCGGCCGGGCTGGAGGCCGCCGCTGCGATAATGGAGACTACGGCGCTGCTGTCGGACCCTAGTTCCGTAATGTCCGGCATGACGACAATTTTGAATCGAGAATCGACGGCCTGGGCCGCAGCGAGCATGAGGCTCAACGGACCGCCGGCGGTGACATCGCTCGCGCCCAAGACGTCAAAGGTAAAACCGGTAATGCCGCGCGCAATCGCGGCGCGTACCTCACCCTCCATGTTGAGCTGCTGCCAATTCGCGCTGGTGCCTATTGCCACTCCCAAGGGTCGTTGGCGAAGGTAGCCGCCTTCCTTCACCCACTTGTTCGATTCGCCGTTGATAGCGAGATATTGCGTGTTGTAGTAGTCGTTCGCCGATAGGGCATTGTCGATCGACACTGGGAATGGGTGAAAATAGTGTGCGAAAACCTTTTTCGATGCATTGAAAATGGTGTCTGCCGAAGGCATCGATGAGGGAAGGCACGGGTCCCCTGCAGTGGTGGCCGCGATGGAGGCAGAGACCGGTGTCGGCGCAGGAGTCGATGCGGGTGTCGCCGCCGGCGTTGATGCTGTCGGAGTCGTTGGTGTATCGCTGCTGGAGTCACTGCTCGATCCGCAGCCGCTCATTGCAGACACAAAAATAAACGCCAGCGGAGCCAACCCTGACCCCGCGCCCGACCGATCACCCATAGCCCCCCCCTCCCATCTCTTCGCGCTTCACCCC
>Ga0116129_1002015_pt1 | contig 10622 bp, 9 predicted proteins | sample June2015DPH_17_2_FD_89732 | JGI IMG/M metagenome (GOLD analysis project Ga0116129, IMG submission 89732) | Peatland microbial communities from SPRUCE experiment site at the Marcell Experimental Forest, Minnesota, USA - June2015DPH_17_10 | ecosystem: Environmental > Terrestrial > Soil > Wetlands >...
AATGGTCGAGAACCGAGGCCGATGGCGGCAGATGGGACATGGCGAGCTCCGAATCATCGAAGCTACCCATGAATCATATTCTTTCTGCCCCGACGATCCCGTTAACCTGGGGCGATTGCCCTGATGGCTCGGCGTCGGGCGATTGCTAGCCGCTGATTTTTGGGTAAGATGTCGATTGCTGATCAAGCCGAAGGCCCAAGAAAACAAGAGGCCTTTATTATGCGCGGGAGAGGAGAGACGTCATGAGGAAGGTACTCCAGCTGGCGGCGACGGTGGCGGTGTTTTCCTGTGGTTGTGGGCAGGCAATTTATGCAGAGGACCAGACCGCGCCTTTCCCCGACGTCAATGGAAAGATGGTTCGGATTCCCATAGCGCACACCGTGGCGCAATGTCTCAAGAACGCACGTAATTTGGGCTACCCCGACGCGCAGGGCCACGAATGGTGTACCCAGCATTGCGATGGGACCATCTGCAAGTGAGGTCCAGCGTCGACCTACCACCGACTTCCAGCGTGAACACCCCTTGAGAAATCGGACTTCATCTCGCCTTCAGCCCGAGCTCTTCGCTGCTTTCTCACCGTCTAGCCAATCCTGCTCATCGGCTAAGGCGCGCCATGCCGCTTCCATTCGCTTGAACCGGTTGCGGGCAGGTTCAGTTCGTGCCGCTTCTGCCATCTGAGCGCAGTTGTCGGCATTCTCGCGATATTGTTCCGCTGTGCGCATCGCTTCACATTCAGCCCGATCTCGACCAGCCGGCGAAACCGCCTCCCTGCGATCCATCGCCGGATCATTTTGAAACAGGACGCCGCGCGGGTGTCAGGCGGCCCTGTTGGCGCGCGCGACCTCTTTTTGCTCGTCGAACTCGCGGCGGCGCCGCGCCAGTTCCTCCGGGCTCATTTGCGCGATGTTGTTATAGTCGAGCTTCCAGGATGCATCCTCGCTCCAGCGCAGCGGCGACTGCATCGTCGTGCGCGCACCGGAAGCCTGCTCGAGCAAACCCAGCGCCAGTTCGAGCGTCAGCGCCTGGGAGCCGACGTCATGCGGCTTGCCGGCGGAGTTGCCGAGCGGGAAGTCAGAGAACAGGAAGCGCGGCACCGCCGCATGCTCGACGATATCCTTGGCGCATCCAAGGACGACGGTGGAAATGCCGTTGGCTTCGAGGTGGCGTGCAACCAGGCTGGAAGTCTGGTGGCAGACCGGGCAGTTCGGCACCAGCACGGCGACGTCGACCTTGTCGGCGAGACAGCGGGCCAGGATATCCGGCGCATCGACGTCGATGGTGGCACGGTGGCTGCGATTTGTCGGCGCGCCGAAGAAGCGCGGCGCGACCTCGCCAATCCGCCCCGAACCTGCGGCCTTCAGCAACTGTGGCAGCGGAAACCAGGTGCCGCTGTCGGTTGCGGTGGTGTGCTTGCGATCGTAGCCGATATGCGAAATGCGCAAATCGTGGCTCTTCGAGGTGTCGCCGTCATAGACCTCATAGAATTTGGCGCCACCATTGTACGCAGCACCGGGGCCCTGATCGCCCTTGGCCGGATCATAAGGGGCCGCCGTGGTGACGATGGTCACGCGCGATTGCGACAAAGGCTTTTTCAGCGGCTGGAACGGCGCGTCGACATAGTGCGCCCAGCGGTAGGGCGTGGTGTAGCCGATCGCGGCGTAGTAGTTGCGGGTCCGCAGCATATAGGGGACCGCGGAATCGTAGTCGGGCGCAAAGCCAAGTTGGTCGTCGAGCGGACCGGGCATGGTGGTGTCTCCTCGCGTTTTCCACCGCAAGCCGCGGTTGGTCTTGACAAGTCGGCCGGAAACCGGGCCGGGAATGAAAATCGCCCGGTCAGCGGGCGGCTTTCAGGCCGGCGCTGGCCTAATAGGTGAGCGGTAGTACGCGTTGCACGATCGCACCCAGGCAAACCAGCACGACAAGCAGCTTGAGAAGGTTCGCCAATCGACGGTCATTGGCGAACTTGTCGATAGCCCAAAAACAGATTGCCCCAACCACGACAATAGTCAGAACCCCTATGAGAACTGAAATCACATGATCCCCCTTGGCGTCGCCTCTGTCGGACCAGCATCCTCAGGTGGCGTCCCTGCGTCAAGGGCAAGCCAGAATTTTGCCGGTTGCAAGCGATGGCCGGTTTGCCCCCCTTAAATCGACGGCTCGCCTGGGCAACCATTGATTCACCACCCCAAGGCTCTCCCCATTTCCGCCGCCTTTAGGCTGCGATATGTTAATACCTTCATGCGGAAGTGGGGCGTCGTGGGGGATGGACGACCGCCGAGCGCCTTAAAAGTAGGCAAGCCGCCGGTGGAATGTTAGTTGGGGCGGATGGGAATTCGAGCGGTAGATCCGATTTTGCGGGCAGCGCGTGGCGCTGCCGCCATGGCGGCATGCCTTTTGCTCGCCAACTGCGCCTCGTCGGACCAATTCGCCAGCCGGGTCGATCCCAAATATGGGGTTTCCACCAGCCCCCGGGTCGTCGCTTTCGGCGAACCCGTGCCCAAGGGCGGCGGCACCTACCGCGTCGGCAAGCCCTACACCGTGGCTGGCCGGGTTTACGTGCCCGAGGAAGACGTCAGCTATCGCGAGGAGGGTCTGGCCTCCTGGTATGGCAATGATTTCCACGGCCGGCTCACCGCCAATGGCGAAGTGTTCGACATGGCGGCGCTGACCGCAGCCCATCCGACCCTTCCGATGCCTTGCTATGCGCGCGTGACCAATCTCAGCAACGGCAAATCGCTGATCGTCCGGGTCAATGACCGCGGGCCATACCACGGCAACCGCTTGATGGATGTGTCGAGCCGGGCCGCCGAACTACTTGAATTCAAAGGCTATGGTGTCGCCCGCGTGCGGGTCGAATATGTCGGCCGGGCGCCGCTCGAAGGTTCCGATGACCGTCAGTTGATGGCAACCCTGCGCACCGGCGTGCCGGCGCCATCGCCGTCCATGGTCCGGGTTGCATCCGCCCGGCCGTTCGTTCCGGAAATTCCCGCTTCCGCCCGTGGGATCCGCGGTGAAGTTCCGATGCCGGAAGGGAGGCCGTATAGCCTCGGCAACACCCCCGGCGATCTGGCGTCGATCAACGCGACGTCGGAGATGTCGGCTTCGGCGCGCATGCGCTCGGCCGGCCGCGTTCTGGAAAATCCACGCGCCGTCAGTTACGAAAATGACAGCCGGTATCAGCCCGAAGACAGGCCGGTCTCAGCCTACGCACCGATCGATCCACGCGGACCGAGCGAATTGCTGGCCGGACGCGGGCTTTACTGAGGCGATCAAGTCAAGCCGGGTCGTCGATTAACCCGATCCCGCGTTCCCCCGAAAAATCCCTTGCCGTCCGCGATGAACGGCGCCGTCACGATCGTGCGAGCGGATGGCGTCGCTCTTCCGCCTTGTTTGGCAGATTTTGTCGAGCGATCCGAGAGCCGGTGCGATAGGGTTGTTTGATCGCAGCCACCATCGGATCGGCTCCACGGCAGCCCGCAATACCCGTGTTGTTTGCGGTACTTGTAGCTGTTACAAGGCCGGATTCAGGACATCGCCGATGGCAGTCGAAATCGCACCTTTGCGCACATCCGGATTTGCTGGCGGACACGCCTGGCGGAGCCTTTTGGCGGTCGCCGTGATAGCGGCTGTCGGGTGGGGCGGCTTGGTGTACGCCGCCAACAATAGCGTGCAGGGCGCCAGGAAGGATGAGGGCGGTTTCGACGGCGACGCCCCGACCGCGATCCTGATCGAAGCCTCAAGCGGAAGCGTGTTGTTCGAGAAGAACGCCGATGAGTTGCGGGCTCCGTCCAGCATGATGAAGCTGATGACGGCGGAGGTGGTGTTCCACGCCATCCAGCAGGGTGACGTCCAGCTTACCGATCAATATACCGTCAGCGAAAACGCATGGCGCAAAGGCGGCGCGCCCGCCGGCGGCTCGACTATGTTCGCCGCGATCCACAGCAAGATTTCGGTAGACGATCTCCTGCACGGGGCCATCATTCAGAGCGGCAATGATGCCTGCATCGTGCTGGCCGAGGCCCTGGCCGGCAACGAGCAGACGTTCGCAACCGAGATGATGACCAGGCGCGCACGCGAACTCGGTCTGACGCGATCGACCTTCGCCAATTCGAACGGCCTGCCGGATCCCGGCAACAAGATGACGGTGCGTGAACTCGCGAAACTCGCGCGCCACGTGATCCAGACCTATCCCGAGTTCTATAAATTGTTCGGCGAACGCGAATTCACCTGGAACAAGATCCGGCAGCCGAATCGCAACCCGCTGCTGACCTCCACGCTCGAGGGGGCCGACGGGCTGAAGACCGGCTATACCAAGGAGGGCGGCTACGGCATGGTCGGCTCCGCTGTGCAGAACGGCATTCGGCTGATCGTCGTCGTCAACGGTCTCGAGGATCCCGAAGACCGGGCGAACGAGGCCAGGAAAATGCTCGAATGGGGATTTCGCAATTTCGAGGAACGGACCCTGTTTGCGGCGCAACAGCCGGTCGGCTACGCCAAGGTATTCGGTGGCGACAGCCGTTCGGTCAAGCTTGCCGGTTCTGAGCCGATCAAGGTGATGGTTCAGAAAAACGGCACCGACAAACTGATCGCGCGCGTTGTCTATAATGGGCCGGTACGCGCGCCGATCGAGGCCGGCCAGCAGATCGGCTTGGTCAAGGTTTGGCGCGGCGCCAACATTGCCGTCGAGGCGCCGGTTTATGCCGCCGAGCCGGTTGGCAAGGGATCGACGATGCGGCGGGCGATCGATGGTGCCAGCGAACTCGTCATCGGGATGTTTCGCGCCGGCGCCGAGAAGCTCTGAGATGGCCGAAGCAGCGGTCAAAAGAACTCCCGGGCGCGGACGATTCATCACCTTTGAGGGCGGCGAGGGAAGCGGAAAATCCACCCAGATCGAAACTTTGGCGGAACGTCTCAACGCGGCAAAGTTGCGCGCCATTGTCACGCGCGAGCCTGGGGGATCGCCGGGAGCCGAAATCATTCGTCATATCGTGCTATCGGGAGTAGGCAAGCTGCTCGGCCCCGAAGCCGAAACCCTGTTGTTCGCAGCCGCGCGCGACGACCATGTGCGCACCGTGATCCTGCCGACGCTGAATCAGGGAATATGGGTGCTGTGTGACCGGTTTTCGGATTCCACACGCGTCTATCAGGGCAGGCTGGGGCAGGTCGCTCCCGCGATTCTCAATGCGATGGAAAGGGTAACCATTGGCGATCTCAAGCCCGATCTGACCGTTATTCTCGATGTCCCGGTAGAGGTCGGTATGCAGCGCGCCGCCGCTCGCCGCGGCAAAGGCTCGCCTGACAGGTTCGAAGCTGAAGATCTGAAATTTCATCAGCAACTGCGCGACGGCTATCGGCAGATCGCCGCCGACGAACCGCAGCGTTGCGTGCTGATCGATGCCAACGCCGACGCCGGCACCGTCGCCGCCAAGGTGTGGACCGCTCTGCGCGACCGCTTCTTCGCAACCACCGCCGGCAACGTGGCCACAACATGAGCGCCCGTCAGATAGAGCCGCAGGTTGCAGCCGTTCATCCGCGCGAAACCAACGTTCTGTTTGGACATCGCGAGGCCGAGTTAGCATTGCTGAATGCCTACCGCAGCGGGCGTATTCCGCACGCCTGGCTGATCGGCGGTGCGCAAGGCATCGGCAAGGCGACGCTGGCCTATCGAATGGCGCGGTTCGTGCTCGCGCATCGCAATGCCGGTGCCGCCGGGGTGCAACGCGCCGAGACGCTGCAGCTTGATCCTGCCGATCCGGTCGCGCGCCACGTCGCGGCCGGCGCCCATGGCAGCCTGCTCACGCTTCAACGCACCCTGAACGACAAGGGCGTGCTGCGCACGGTGATCACCGTCGACGAGACGCGGGAAACAATCTCGTTTTTCGGTTCAACCGCGGCGGTCGAGGGCTGGCGGGTGTGCATCGTCGATACCGTCGATGAACTTAATCCGAATGCTGCCAACGCGCTGCTTAAAATTCTCGAGGAGCCGCCGCGGCAATCGCTGTTCCTTCTGGTCAGTCATGCGCCGGCGCGGGTGCTGCCGACGATTCAATCGCGCTGCCGCAAATTGCAGTTGCGGCCGCTGGCGATCAACGACGTTATCGGCGCCGCGGCTTTAGCCGCAAACATTGCGATCGACGATCCGGCGCTGGCGGAGGCGGCTGAAGCGGCCGATGGCAGCGTCGCACGCGCGCTGACGCTGCTCGGCGGCGACGCCTTGAAACTTCATCAAAATACCACGGCGCTGCTGGCTACCTTGCCGCGGGTCGATCCGCGCGAACTTCATGCCCTCGGCGACGCGCTGGGCGGCAGCGACAGGGTCGCGCTCGCAGCCTTCATGGACAGCGTCGATCGCTGGGTCGGCGAGCGCCTGCGCGCCGGCGATGCCAATGCCAATTTGCCGCGCCTTGCACGGCTGGCGGAGGTGTGGGAAAAGATCACCCGCGCCGCGCGCGACACCCAGGACTACAATCTCGAGCGAAAACCGCTGGTTTTTTCGGTGTTCGGGCTGCTCGCGGAGACGACGCGGTAAACGCGGCGCCGATTATCAATCCCGACAATCTTGTTTGATCCATCAAAGGAATTCGTGGTGGCAACGCCAAAGAAAAGCTCTTCAAAAAAGCGGAAGGCGAAAAAGATTCGCAAATCGCAAAAGGTTCGCGTCACCAGGGCGGCGGCGAAAAAGCGCGTGAAGAAAAAGAGCGGGCGCGCCGTGAAGAAAGGCAAGAAGGCGACGAAGAAAAGCGCGAAGAAAGCGGTTGCGGCGAGGACCAGGAAATCTTTGGGAAGGGCTTCCAAGAAGTCGTCCAAGAAAGCAGCCTTGAAGAAAAACAACACGGCACCGCGCAAGCCGCGCAAGAAGATTTCAACCCCACCGGCGGCTGCCAGGGAGCCGACGAAGGTTGCCGCGCCTGGTAAAGCCACTTCCGACAAGATCATGTCGGCCTCGACTCGGGGCAACATCTTTTACATCACGACCGCGATCGCGTACCCGAATGGCGCGCCGCATATCGGCCATGCCTATGAGGCGATCGCCACCGACGCGCTGGCGCGCTTTGCGCGGCTTGACGGCAAGAACGTTTTTTTCCTCACCGGGACCGACGAGCATGGCCTGAAGATGGCCCAGGCGGCCGAAGCTGAAAACCTGCCGACGCTGGAAGTCGCAACCCGCAATGCCCTCAGGTTCAGGGAAATGGACCAGCGGCTGAACGTCTCGTTCGATCGTTTTATTCGCACGACCGAACAACAGCACCATCGCTCCAGCCAGGCGATCTGGCGGCGGATGGCCGACAATGGCGACATTTATCTGGACAGCTACGCCGGCTGGTACTCCGTGCGCGACGAAGCCTATTACGCCGAGGACGAAACAATTGTCGGCGACGACAAGGTGCGACGCGGACCGCAGGGCACGCCGGTCGAATGGGTCGAGGAGAAGAGCTATTTCTTCAAATTGTCCGCCTATCAGGACAAATTGCTCGCACTCTACGCCAATCAGCCGGATTTCATCGGCCCTGATTCTCGCAAGAACGAAGTTGTCAGCTTCGTCAAAGGCGGATTGCGGGATCTGTCGATTTCGCGAACCACGTTCGACTGGGGGGTCAAGGTTCCCGGAGATCCCGAACACGTCATGTATGTCTGGGTCGATGCCTTGACCAACTACATCACCGGCGTTGGATTCCCCGATGAGAACGATGCCAACTGGCGCTACTGGCCGGCCGACGTTCATATCATCGGGAAGGACATCATCCGCTTTCACGCGGTCTATTGGCCGGCGTTCCTGATGTCGGCGGGCATTCCGCTGCAAGGGCGCGTCTATGCGCACGGCTTTCTGTTCAACAAGGGCGAGAAGATGTCGAAGTCGGTCGGCAACGTCGTCGATCCTTTCAATCTCGCCAATCAATACGGCGTCGACCAGATGCGCTACTTCTTCCTGCGCGAGGTGCCGTTCGGGCAGGACGGCAGCTATAATCACGAAGCCATCGTCAATCGCATCAACGCCGATCTCGCCAACGATCTCGGCAATCTGGCGCAACGCTCGTTGTCGATGATATCAAAACAGCTTGGCGGCGTGCTGCCGGAGCCGGGCGCCTTCACCGACAATGACAAAGCGATTCTGGCGGACGCCGACGCCATGATCGGATTGGCGCGGACGGCGATGGCGACCCAGCAGATCCATCAATGGCTGAATGCAGTCTGGGCCGTGGTTGCGGAAGCCAACCGCTATTTCGCGGGCGAGGCGCCATGGGCATTGGCAAAGACCGATCCGGCGCGGCAGCGAACGGTGCTTTATGTGACCGCGGAAGTCGTGCGCCAGATCGCCATCCTTGCGCAACCCGCGATGCCGGAAGCTTCCATCAAGTTGCTGGACAGTCTCGGTGTCGCTAAGGAGGAAAACGCGCGCAATTTCGCAGCGCTGAGCGCGCGGATCAGGCCGGGAACCGCGCTGCCCGTGCCGGTTGGCGTGTTTCCGCGTTACGTCGAACCGTCGGCGGCTTGAACGGTTCACATCATGCTCGTCGACAGCCATTGCCACCTCGACTTTCCCGATTTCGCCGGGGATATCGACGCCATCGTGGCGCGGGCAGGGGCTGCCGGGATCGGGCGGATGGTCACCATTTCCACGCGGGTGAGGCGACTGGAGGCATTGCTCGATATCGCCAAGCGATTTCCAGACGTCTATTGCTCGGTCGGCACCCACCCGCATCACGCCGACGAAGAGGACGGGATTGCCGCCAATGAGCTGATCGAGTTGACGAAGCATCCCAAGGTGGTCGCACTGGGCGAAGCGGGGCTGGATTATTTCTACCAGAACGGCTCGCCACAAGCGCAGGAGCGCGGCTTTCGCGAGCATATCGCCGCCGCGCGCGCGACCGGCCTGCCGCTGGTCATTCATACCCGCGATGCCGACGCGGACTGCGGCCGTATTCTCGAAGATGAAATGACAAAAGGATCGTTTCACGCGGTGCTGCATTGTTATACCGGCGGCCGCGAACTGGCGATGAAAGCGATTGCCCTGGGTCTTTCGATTTCGTTCACGGGCATTCTGACCTTCAAGAAATCGCTGATGTTGCGCGAGCTGGCGGCCGAGCTGCCGGCCGACCGCATCATGGTCGAGACCGACGCGCCGTATCTGGCGCCCGGCAAGTTTCGCGGCCGGCGCAACGAGCCTGCTTACGTGGTGGAAGTCGCAAAAGTGCTGGCGGAAGCGCGTGGGGTTTCGCTGGAAGAGATCTCGCGCCAGACCACGGAAAACTTCTTCCGCCTGTTCAGCAAAGTGCCGCCTCCGAAAGCGGCGGCATGACGCTGAGCCTGACGATTCTCGGCTGTGGATCCTCGGCCGGCGTTCCCCGCCCCGCGCTCGGCTGGGGCGCGTGCGACCCCAACAATCCGAAAAATCGCCGCCGCCGCTGCTCGCTGCTGGCCGAACGAGCAGGGGATCGCGGGGTGACGCGGATCGTTATCGATACCGCGCCCGATCTGCGCGAGCAGTTGATCGACGCCAATGTCGATCACATCGACGCGGTGTTTCTGACCCATGAACATGCCGACCAGACCCATGGCATCGACGATCTGCGCTCGGTCGTGCTGCATCAGCGCCGGCGTATCCCGGTCTATCTGAACCGGTCGACCGCCGATCATATCCTGCTGCGGTTTTCATACTGCTTCGTTTCGTCGCCGGGCAGCGACTATCCGCCGATCCTCGACCATCACTCAATCGAAGCCGGCGAAAGCCGCGGCATCGAAGGCAAAGGCGGCGCGCTGACGCTTTCGGCCTTCATCCTGCAGCACGGCAATATTCCGGCGCTCGGTTATCGCATCAACGATGCCGCCTATACCCCCGATGTCAGCGACATCCCGCCCGAGAGCTGGCCATACCTCGAAAATCTCGATCTCTGGATCATCGACGGACTGCGCTATCTGGAGCATCCCAGCCATTTCAGCGTCAATGACGCGCTGTCCTGGATCGGCCGGTTCAAGCCGCGCCGCGCCGTCATCACCAACATGCATTCCGATCTCGATTATGAGGTGCTGCGGCAGAAGCTGCCGCAGGACGTTGTCCCGGCCTATGACGGTATGCGGTTGACGCTGGCGGGCTGAGGCATTAGGCCGCGCAATCTTCCGCTTTGAAAACGTCCAGATGGATTCTAACGCCCGGTTCCGTACGGGTGGCCTGCAATTGCCGCAATGTCCTGCCATTGCCTTCCGGCGCCTGATTTGCAGGGAGTAACTGATTTGCCAGGAGTAGACGTCGCAGCTCCATTTGACTCCGGCGCGGACACGGGGTCTACTCAATGGAGCTTTTTACCAGACCCCGCACGTAGATAAAACACGCCTGACTCTGACGATCATCGGAGTCGAACCATTTCCGCACGCGAAAACCGAAGCAGGCGCACGATGAATGCCTATTTCAAGCGCGAGCTCGCCGACTATGTAGAATATCATCGCGATCCCCGGAATTCCGCGATGCATGTCTTTGGCATCGTGTTTTTGTTCCTGGCCGCGGTTCTCCCCCTCAGCCTGTTTGACGTTCTCGGTGGGCGAACCACTGTCGCGAGCATCATGGTGTTGCCCGTTCTGATCTATTGGCTCCTGCTGGACGCCGCTCTCGGAATCGGGATCGTCGG
>Ga0116129_1002016_pt1 | contig 10618 bp, 9 predicted proteins | sample June2015DPH_17_2_FD_89732 | JGI IMG/M metagenome (GOLD analysis project Ga0116129, IMG submission 89732) | Peatland microbial communities from SPRUCE experiment site at the Marcell Experimental Forest, Minnesota, USA - June2015DPH_17_10 | ecosystem: Environmental > Terrestrial > Soil > Wetlands >...
ACCGCCTCCTCTCTGCCCACGGGCAGCCCGGGCCCATTGTCGGAGACCGAGACGCTGAGCTGGTCGGCGACAACCTCCGCCGACAAGGTTACCGTACTCCCGGGCGGCGTGTACTTCGATTCATTCTCCAGCAGGTTCACCAGAACTCGCTCGATCAAGATGGCGTCGAATTTGACCAAGGGCAAATCGCGGGGAAGCTGAACCACGACCTTATGCCGCTGCAGCATCCCGCGCGCGGCCTCGAGCGACGCGCCCACCACCTCTTCCAGCGGCTGCCACTGCAAGTTCAGTGTGACCTCGCCGCTCTCGATGCGGGCCATATCCAGCAGATTGCTCACCAACGTACTCATACGGCGCGCCTCATCCTGCATTGCCTGGGCGGTTTCCAGCTGCACGCTCGATAATTTGGGCGCGGTGAGCGCCAAGGACTCCGCCAGACCGACGAGCACGGTCAACGGCGTGCGCAAATCGTGCGACAGCGCCGCGAGCAGCGAATTGCGCAGCCGCTCGGATTCCATCTTGAGCAGGGCATCCTGCGCGACGCCGACGTAGTGCACCCGTTCCAGCGCAATCGCAATCAGAGCGGCGAAAGTGTCGAGCAGCTGCCGCTGTTCCGGAATGCGCAGCATGCGCCGGTTGTGCGCCTTGACGGCCAGCACGCCCCGCGCCTTGGTGGGCGCGCGCAGCGGAATGTAAAGCACTTCGCTGCCGGGCAAGGTGTCGGTGCCGAAACCGGCGGGTTGTCCCCGATCGAAGGCCCATTGGGCGGTACCGATTTCCACCGGCAATGCCGCATCGGCGCGCTTGGCGCCGGCATTCGGCGTGCTCGTCAGCCGTCCGCTGGAATCCGGCAGCAACAAGGCGGCGCTCGCGCGAAATGTGCGCTGAATGGACTCATCGCTGATCTTGACCACTTGTTCGACTTGCACGGCCCCCGACAGGTCGCGCGCAATTTCATAAAGCGAGCCTGCGCGCTCCTCGCGATGCGAAGCGACACGGGCCTGGAAGCGCAGGCCCGCCGTCAACTGCCCGGCAATCAAGCCCACGGCCAGCATGATGAAAAACGTCAGCAGGTATTGCACGTCGCTCACGGCGAACGAAAATCGCGGCGGCACGAAGAAGAAATCGAAGGCGCAGACGCTCAATACCGCGGCCAGCGCGGCGGGCCCTCGTCCGAGGCGCACTCCCACCAGCACCACGGTCAAAATGAAAATCGCCACGATGTTGGAGCGATCGAAGTGCGCCGCCAGCGGTATCGACCCCAGCGTCACGCACACACAGGCGATGGCGGCCCACACATAGCGCAGGCGTTTCGCGTTGCGCCGCTCGCTCGATTCCACATCATGCAATGCCGGGAACTGCGGACTCTCACGGCCGCCTGTTTCCTTGTCGGGACTCGCGGCGCGTCCGATTTCGATCAAGTCGATATCGGGCGCCAGCATGGCCAGCTTCTGGCCGCTGGCTCTTTGCCAGGGCCACAAGCGCCGGATAGGATCACGGCCGATGACGACTTTCGACAGGTTATTCTTGCGTGCATACGCAATGATGCTCTCGGCAATCTGCGGATTCGCGATGACCGCGGTGGTCGCACCCAAGGCTTGCGCCAGATTCAAGTTGGCAAGAATTTTTTCTCGCTTGGCGGCGGCCAGCCGCTGCAGGTTCGGTGTTTCCACATAGATCGCATGCCACTCGGTATTGAGCTGGCCTGCCAGGCGTGCCGCGGCGCGAACCACCCGTTCCGCCCCCGCATCCGGGCCCACGCAGGTCAAGAGCGCGGTGGCGGTCTTCCAAACGGATTCGATCGATTGATCGACGCGATAGGCCTGAACGTCGCCCTCGACCCGATCCGCGGTGCGCCGCAGAGCCAGTTCGCGCAGCGCCATCAGGTTGCCTTTGCGGAAGAAATGGTTGGCCGCCCGCTCCGCTTGGTGCGCGACGTACACCTTTCCCGCTTTGAGCCGCGCCAACAGCTCATCCGCGGGAATGTCGACCAGCACGACTTCGTCCGCCCCATCGAACACCTTGTCGGGGATCGTCTCCCAGACGCGGACATTGGTTATCCCGCCCACCACGTCGTTGAGGCTTTCCAGGTGCTGCACGTTGAGCGTACTGAACACGTCGATCCCCGCCGCGAGCAGTTCATCGACGTCTTGCCAGCGCTTGGGATGGCGCATTCCCGACACGTTGGAGTGCGCCAGTTCATCGATCAGGATCAGCTGCGGGTGCCGCGCGAGCGCCGCGTCCAAGTCGAACTCGACGAGCGCCTTGCCTCGATACTCGACTGATTTGGGCGGCAAGATCTCCAGCCCGTCGAGCAACGCGGCGGTTTCCGCACGGCCGTGCGTTTCCACCACGCCGACCAGGACCTTGCGGCCTTCGCTCATGATCTTGCGCGCCGCGACCAGCATGGCGTAGGTTTTGCCAACGCCGGCCGATGAGCCGAAATAGATCCTCAGCTTGCCGCGCCGCGCCTTGAGTTCCTGCTCGTTGACTTTCGCCAGAAGCAGGTCCGGATCGGGTCGTTGGTCGGTCGATGTCGCCATCGATGCTATTGTGCGCGATTTGCCGCGAGAGTGAGCATAATATCGCGAGCCGTACCGGAGATCAGCATGACCAGCAGCGCGCCGACCGAGTCCATTTTAGAACCCGATCTGCCGATTATCGATCCGCATCATCACCTTTGGGACTGGCCGGCCGCGCGGTTCACCAGTCGGCCCGTGCCGCAGCACGGCTTCGACACCGTGATCCGCCGCGCCATGCGCTATCTGCTGCCCGAGTTTCTGAGCGACCTCAACAGCGGACACAATATCCGCGCGACGGTGTTTGTCCAATGCGGGGCCATGTATCGCGCGGACGCGCCCGATGCATTCAAGCCGGTCGGAGAAACTGAATTCGTCAATGGCGTGGCCGCCATGTGCGCAAGCGGCACCTATGGTCCGGTTCGCGCCTGCGCGGGCATCGTGGGACATGTTGATCTCACCGGCGGTGCGGTGGTGAGCGATGTGCTGGAAGCGCACCTGAAGGCCGGCGGCGATCGCTTCCGCGGCATTCGCCACAGCGCCTCCTACGATGCGGACTCCAATGTGCTGGGTCCGCTGGCTCGCGTCGGCGCCGGATTGTATGCGGCCAAGGCCTTCCGGCAAGGCTATGCTCAACTTGCAAAATTCGATCTGTCATTCGATGCCTGGCTCGTCGAGCCGCAGCTGCCCGAACTGATTGATCTCGCGCGCAGCTTTCCGAATACACCGGTCATTCTCGATCATGTCGGCACGCCGCTCGGGATCGCCAGCTATCAGGGCAAGCGCGAGGAACGATTTCCGGTGTGGCGGGACAATATCGCCAAGCTGGCCGTGCTTCCGAATGTCTCGGTCAAGCTTGGGGGCCTGGCGATGGCCTTCTGCAATTTCCCCTCCTTCCTGCAGTCTCCGCCGGCCTCCTCGACGCAGCTGGCGGCCGAATGGAAGCCCTACATCGAAACCTGCATCGAACTGTTCGGCGTCAATCGCTGCATGTTCGAAAGCAACTTCCCGGTCGATATGGGAAGCTGCACGTACCTGAAGCTCTGGAACGCCTTCAAAGCGCTCGCCAAGCATTATTCGAGCGATGAGAAGACCGCCTTGTTCAGCGGCACCGCCCAGCGAGTCTACCGGCTGAAGATATAGGTCTCGCCGTGCACACCGTGGAAGAAGGCGATCCGAATCTGTCCAAAGCGGCCACCTACAGCCGAGTGAATGCTCACCTGGCCGCGCTCTTTTCCGGCGAAAACAATGGCCTGGCCAATGCGGCGAATATGTGTGCGCTCCTGTACCAGCTGCTGCCCGGTGTGAACTGGGCGGGATTTTACTTTCTGCAAGGCGGTGAGCTGGTGCTGGGGCCATTTCAGGGCAAGGTCGCATGCGTACGCATTGCCATGGGGCGCGGCGTCTGCGGTACCGCCGCCGAACGCAGGGAAATTCTGGTGGTGCGCGACGTGAATGAATTTCCAGGACACATCGCCTGCGACGCGGCATCGCGCTCCGAGATCGTGGTGCCCTTGATCCAGCACGGGCGCCTTCTGGGCGTGCTGGATCTGGACAGCCCGGAACTGGCCCGCTTCGATGATGAAGATCGTGACGGTCTCAAAGCCTGCGTGGATTTGTGGCTGAAATCCTCGCAACTGAACATGTTGGCGTGACCGACGCGGGACGCATCGATGGGGCGCCGAATCTTTCCCGGCGCGATGCGCTCTCTCTGCTCGCGAGCGCCGCGGTCGGCGGCGGCGGCATTGCAAACTTCCGCTTCGCTGCCGCGGCTTGCGTCCCGGCGGGTACCCCGTTTTTTCCCGTCGCCTATCATGAAGGCCCGCCCTCCCTGGCAGTCGGACTGGAAACGCCGAATTTGGTGCACCAGGCATTCAGCGGCGTCCAAGATTTCTCGCAAGCCTCGGAGCGGCTTCGTGTGCTGCTCGATGAGCAATTGCGCCCCGTGGAGCAGCTCGCGCGAGTTGCCGCCGACCACGGCAAGCGCCATTACGCAGGCATTGACACCTCGCCGGCACCGGGACGCGACAGCAGCATCGGTCTTGCGCTGGAGAGTCTGACCGGGCAACCCTTTGGTTCGGCGTCCACGCTTCAGGCCTGCGCCGCGGTCACCGCCGCCATCAAGTCCGTGGCCGTCATGACCTGCGGCTATTCCGGTCTGATGCTGCCCATCCTGGAGGATCCGGTTCTGGCCGACCGGGTCATCGAAGGGCGCATCAAGATCTCCGACCTACTGCTTTATTCAACCGTCTGCGGTACCGGACTTGATCTCGTACCGGTCCCCGGCGATGCCGCACCACAGGATCTCGCGTGCGTCATTGGCGATGTAGCAACGCTTGCCGTTCGATTGAAAAAGCCGCTCTCCGCGCGCCTCTTTACGGTGCCCGACAAAAATGCCGGCGAAAAGGTTGAATTTGCCGATCCTTTGCTCTGCGCATCGAAGGTCATGTCGCTTTGAGCACAACGCATTATAATCGCGCGCCCGCGCTCTAAGATCTCGAAAAAGTAAAGGCCCATCAAGCCCGTTAGCCGTTCAACACCGAGCCCCCCCCGGAGTTCTACATGAAGTTTATTTTCGCCCTCGCCGCCACCCTCGCCTCATTCTCCGCGCTCGCGGCGCCGCCACAAGATACACCGGCCGGCGAGCAGCGCTTTCGAGAGCTGTACAAGGAGCTGGTCGAGACAAACACGACCTTGTCGGTCGGTAACTGCACCCTGGCCGCCGAACGCATGGCCGCGCGCCTGAAGGCGGCCGGCTTCCCGGACAGCGATCTGCACCCCTTTGCGGCGCCCGATCATCCGAAGGAAGGCGGCCTCGTCGCCGTCTATCCCGGCCGGGATCCGAAGCTCAAGGCGATTCTTCTGCTCGCGCACATCGACGTGGTGGAAGCCAAGCGGGAGGATTGGACTCGGGATCCTTTCACACTGATCGAAGAGAATGGCTCGTTTTACGCGCGCGGCGCGAGCGACGACAAAGCCGAAGCGGCGATTTGGGTGGACACCCTGATCCGTTATCGAACCGAGAACTACCGGCCGAAGCGCACGATCAAGGTGGCGCTCACCTGCGGCGAGGAGACAGCGGGCGCCTTCAACGGAGCTGATTGGCTCTCGCGCAACCGCCGCGACCTCATCGACGCGGCCTTCGCGCTCAATGAGGGCGCGGACGGCGAACTCGATGCCGCCGGACACCGCGTTGCACTCGAGGTCGAAGCAGGAGAGAAATTCCCCCAGAACTACCGGTTGGAAGTGACCAACAAGGGCGGTCATAGCTCGCGGCCGATCAAGGACAACGCGATTTATCATCTCGCCGCGGCGCTTATGCGCATCAGCGCCTATGAATTCCCGGCCCAGTTCACCGACGGCAATCGCGCCTACTTTACCGGGATGGCGAAGATCTTGGCAGCCAAGGGCGACACCGAAGTGGCGAATGCCATGAATGCATTCCTTAGTAACCCCAATGACACGCGTGCGCTGGCGCTCGTCTCCGCGAAGGACCCGAGCTGGAATGCCACACTGCGCACGACCTGCGTCGCGACCATGCTGGACGCCGGGCATGCCACGAACGCGCTGCCGCAACGCGCGCGCGCAAACATCAACTGCCGCATTTTCCCGGGCGTCACCGCGGAAACGGTGAGTGCCAAGCTCGAGGAACTGGTGGCCGATCCGGCGGTCAAGATCTCCGCGCCCGAGACGCGCGGCCCCACCGCCTCTCCGCCGCCGCTCACGCCTGCAGTCATGGCGCCGATCGAGAAGCTCACCGCCGAGTTCTGGCCCGGCGTGCCGGTACTGCCGATCCTCCAGGCGGGTGCCACCGATGGTGAATTCACCAATGCCGTCGGCATCCCCACCTTCGGGGTGGAACCGGTATTCATGGGGCCTGACCTCGGCAACATCCATGGTCTCAACGAATACGTGGGCGTGAAATCGTTGCTCGAAGGACGTGAATTTTTGTACCGGCTGGTCAAGATTTATGCGGAGCAGAAGTAGCACCGATTCAAACCGGAGGGCGACCGGCATTCCGGCCGCCCGCCCGGAATGGGATCAATTGCCGGCAAAATGAGTCGCGCTGCCGGGACGCAGCGCACTCAGAGCCGGCGAATCGACATCCCTCACGGCGTTATCGATGGCACGGTCGGTGCAGACTTGCATCCAATGCATGGCGGCCATGTCCCTGCTGTACCCGTCGAATACACAAACCTGTTTCGCTGCCGCCACGATTCGGCTATAGAGCACCTTGGCCCCGGCGGGCTTGGAAATGTCGAGATCCGCATAGTTGACCTTTTGACTGGGAGGGCCGGCGTCGGCTCGGGTCGTCTGCAAGGCGGTCGCCTGCAAGGCACTCAACGTCAACGCACCGCACAGAAAGAAGCTCGCGGCATGGAGCGTGTTTCGGAATGAGGTATTCATGATCAATCTCCTAAGTTCGATAAGCCGTTGTGGAAGCTGTCACCACGGGGATTCGGTACCGCCGTGGCTTGGGTACCGGTGTACGGAACGAGGCGGTGTTAGTCCTCAAGCCTTCCTGATGCTTTGCTCAAGGATTTCTGAGGGACGTATGTGCCTCGTCCGCCTAGGCTTGGTTGGACTTTTGGCTTGGTCCATCGGGGTAGCCCAGGCCGAGGAACGCCTGCCGACCGTTCCGCCCGCGCAGTACTCGGCGGAGCAGAAGCAGGCAGCGGCCGACTTCGAGGCGGCGCGCAAGGCGGCGGTGTTCGGCCCGTTTGAACCCTTGATGCATAGCCCCGTGCTCATGTCGCAGGCGCGCGCGATGGGGGACTACCTGCGCTATAAATCGGCCATCGGCAATACGTTCAGTGAGTTGGCCATCCTGGTGACGGCCCGGGAATGGACTCAAGACTACGAATGGTCAGTGCACTATCCGATCGCATTGAAGGCCGGCATTCGGCAGGAGATCGCTGACACGATCGCCGAGGGCCGACGGCCGGTGGTATTGAGTCCGGACGAAGATATCGTCTATGAATACTCGATGGAGCTCTTAAAGAACAAGCAGGTATCCAATGCAACGTTTGAGCGCGCCAAGTCGCGCTTCGGCGCGAAAGGCGTCGTCGACTTGACCGGGATCGTGGGCTACTACACCTTCCTTGCCATGCAATTGAATGCGGCACAGTACCCACCACCGAAGGATGCGAAGAAACTGCCGAGGATGCCCCCTTGAGGCAGCTCGATGCACCGCTGCAGCCGGCACCCATATAGAATCAGCTTTTGGCAACCCATACCGCGCTAGAGGACAGGCATGACGGCATTTGACTTGACTCCCCCGAACGAGGCCCAGCGCCGAGAAATCAGCACCGGACTAAACGCCGACGAGCGCCGCGTGCTGCTGCAGCACGGCACCGAAGCCGCTTTTTGCGGTGTCTTTCTGGATAATAAGAAGGACGGCACGTACACCTGCCGATTTTGCGGGCTGCCCCTGTTTCGGTCGAACGCCAAGTTCGACTCGGGCACCGGCTGGCCGAGCTTCTTCCAGCCCTACGATGAATCGCACATCAAACGCATTCGCGACAGCAGCCACGGCATGGTTCGCGTGGAAGAGGTGTGCGCGCGATGCGGCAGCCATCTTGGCCACGTGTTTCCCGACGGCCCGCGTCCCACGGGTGAGCGGCACTGTCTCAATTCAGTCTCGATGTCCTTCACCGAGCGCGGCAAAGCGCTGCCCGACGTGCTGAAGCGCGGCGCTCCGGAGGGAGCGCCGGATTCCGCCGGCTAACCAACAACCATGGCGGGAAATTGATGGATACGAAACTTCGACCTTTGGTAAAACCTGTGCTGATCTCGCAGTTACGGCCGACTCAAATGACGGTCGGGCTCGGGGAAGTGGACGTGCGGCGCACTCGTTGGCGACAGCAAGAGGGCAAACGCGCGGCGAGGTATCTTGGCAAGCACATGATCCCCGTGATCTTGGGCCCGCAGGGCCGCCCCTACCTGATCGATAACCATCATCTGGCGCGGGCTCTGTACGATGAAGGCGTCAAGAGCGTCCTGACCCTGGTCATCGCGGATCTGCGCAAGCTCGACGCCGCCGCATTTTGGTTCGTGATGGACAACCGCGGGTGGCTACATCCCTACGATGAACGCGGCCGCCGGCGCTCTCACACCGAACTGCCGAGTTCCGTCAAGGGCTTGCGCGATGATCCGTTCCGAACCCTTGCCGGTGAACTCAGGCGGTCAGGCGGCTTCGCAAAGGAAACCATCCCGTTTGCCGAGTTTCTCTGGGCGGATTTCCTGCGCCGCCGCATCAAAAGAAAGGTATGCGAGAAGAACTTCCGCCGTGCGCTCAAGGATGCATTGAAGCTGGCCAAGACCGGCGCCGCGGACTATCTGCCCGGCTGGTGCGGGCCCGCGGTGGACAACGGCATGGGCGCCGACAAGCGCTCGAAGGCGGCCTAGCCGCCGGGGTCAACCCAACCCCTCCAATAGCACTGTCGCGCGCAAGCCCGGCTCGGCGTCCGACAAGTCGAGGGTGGCGTCGTGCACTTTGACGATGGCGCTCGCCAAGCTGAGGCCCAAGCCATTGCCGACTGTCGTACGACTGGACTCGAGGCGAAAGAACCGCTGCAGCACCTTTCCTCGCAGATGCTCCGGAATGCCGTGGCCGTTGTCAGTGACGCTCACGCGGACGAAACGTCCATCCTTGCAGGCTGCAACGTTGATGGTCGATCCGCGCGGCGAGTGGCGCAGTGCGTTCTCAATCAAGTTGGCAAATAGCTGCATCAGCAATTCGCGCTCGCCGCTGACGGTCAATTGGGAGTCGATCTCTTCGATCAATGTTTGGCCATTCTCTTCCGCCATGGGACGATACAATTCCGCAATCGTGGTCATAAGATCGCTCAATTGAACCGCCTTGAACCCGATGCGCCGATTGCCGCTCTCAATTTGCGCGATGCGCAACAACGCGCCGAATATGGCGAGAATTGAGTCGATTTCAACGACTGCATTCTCGAGTGTCTGGCGCGCCGAGTCGGCTCCTTCCGGTCGAATTGCCAATTCCAAACGCTGCCGCAGGCGGGTCAACGGGGTGCGCAAATCGTGCGCGATATCGGTGGTGACCTGGCGCAGGTCATTCATCAATGCGGCGATTCGTTCCAGCATGGCGTTGATACTGCCCGCCAAGTGATCAAGTTCGTCCCCTGCTCGCGTGACCGGCAGGCGCTTGTCCAGGTCTTCGCCGATAATGGTTCGGCTGGTTGTGCTGATGGTTTCGATCCTATGCATCAATCGGCCGCTCATGATCAGTCCGCCCAGCAACGCCAACACGATGGAGGCGGCCAGGCCCCAGGCGAACGATCGGACGACCATTTCTTCCATCTCGAGCAACTGATGCGTGCTCCAGCCCACGAACAGATAGGCGTCCGGCAGTTTAATCCCGCGGCCGCGGATAGCGGAAAACTGCGACGCAGCAGTCTTTGAGGAGGACTTCGGCCATTCGCGCACGCCTTCCCGAGGATCGAGAGCGGGCAAATTTCCCGCCTCGACCGCGCCCTGTGAATCTTGCAGCAGGTAGTAGAATCCGGAAGGATGCTTGGCGAGCACCTGCACGACGCCTCGAAGATCATCGAGGCGCTCGCTCGGAGAGTCGGCCAGGATCTCTTCTATTTCGTTCGTGACGGTATCATCGATCTGATGCCGCATGAATCGAGTCGTGGATATGAAAATCACGCTCAGCAGTATCACAAACGTGATACCGGTCAGCGTTGCATACATGAGCGCGAGGCGAAAACTCGAGGTTCGAAAGACTCTATATCGGAACACGAAGCGTATATCCGATGCCGCGTAGCGTGTGAATCAAGGGTATCGACTTGCCGCGATCGATCTTGCTTCGCAAGCGGCTTATGTGCGTTTCCACGACAGTCGTGTTCGGTTCGAAATGAACATCCCAGACGTTTTCGAGCAACATGGTCCGTGTCACCGTCTGTTCCGCATGTTTCATCAGGTATTCGAGCAGCCGAAATTCGCGCGGCAGCAACTCGACCGCGGTTCCGCCTCGCGTGACCGAACGGGCGAGCAAGTCCATTTCCAGATCCGCGATCTTGAGAATGGTCTCGATCGCCAAATGCGGACTTCTACGTCCCAATGCGGCA
>Ga0116129_1002017_pt1 | contig 10617 bp, 13 predicted proteins | sample June2015DPH_17_2_FD_89732 | JGI IMG/M metagenome (GOLD analysis project Ga0116129, IMG submission 89732) | Peatland microbial communities from SPRUCE experiment site at the Marcell Experimental Forest, Minnesota, USA - June2015DPH_17_10 | ecosystem: Environmental > Terrestrial > Soil > Wetlands...
GCACATCGATGCATTCATTAATGACTACAACGCCGACGCCAAACCGTTCGTCTGGACCAAGTCCCAAGTCCACCAAAAACGTCTCAAAGCACGTTTCGCGGATCAATGATTCCGGGTACTAGGGCCATTCATCCAAGAGAGGCTCGCGGCGTTCCTCTCCGTCTCGGTCATTCGCATACCAGATTCGCCGTTTCGTCTAGCCGAAATTTTTGACCTCGTTGAGCTTTTCTCCCGATGGCAAATGGGTTGCCTCGGGACATGACGACGGCGCTGTGCTCGTCTGGGGTGTAGCAACCAGAGGATCGCCGATGATCTCGACAGCCCGTGCTTTCATATAGGCGATCGTATCGAAGATCTTTTTTCCCTTGTCGTCGAAGGCGACTGGCGTCTCGGCGAAAGTCCTATATTGCGAAATCAATTCGTCGAGCGTCGGCTGGGTACGTCTTTTGCGATCTCTCAGCTCAGACCAAAATCGTTTTAGATCGCGATCGACTGTTTCCTTGACATAGGCAATCGCCTCTTCCGCGGTTGGGAACCCTGCCCCCAACCAGCACTCGCCATGATGAAAATTGTCGAATACCGTGATGTGGTAATTCTTGGGCATTAACGAATCGGAACTCGTGGATTGTTCAGACTCTTTGTTGGAGCGTTCGGCGTCCATGCGCTTGAATTCACGTAACGCATTGGCAGCTGCGCTCAGTATGAGATCCTTTTCTTGTTGATCCGTGATTTGCCAGAAGTCGTTCATCAAGCTCAATGCGCCGAACAAGAGCCCCGGTTGCCATCTGCCGTCTTTGAATGTCGCCGCCAAACCATCCGCAGTGAGCACCATCATGTAGCCAAACTCATCCACGACGACCCTTGCGGGAGCGCTGGTGATATCACACGGAAGGGGCATCGGTCTCTCTCGCTATAAGGCAGGCGATAGGCATGGCGAATATTTGAACCACTGAAACGATCCCTGCAAGGGGGCAAGGCCAGGCGCAAAACCTGATAAGGCCGCGCCGGCCAAAATTGTGACTGCACCCCCCATGGCCATTGCGATCGCGCCCGTCACCATCGATGCCTTGTCCTTGGGCGGTACTTCTCCGCGGACCCGCTCTCCCCATCAAACAGCTTGCCGTTGGTTCAGAAACGTTCAATTCGGTTCCGAAATCGCAAGCGTATGAAGCATCGCCCGCAATTCGCTTTCGTCGAGGCCGAGATGATCCATCCACAGTTTGCGAATGGCGCCCATCGCGCTCCGCTCGGTCGCCGTCGAATATAACAAGTCGAGCCGAAGGGTATGCGAGCGCTGATGCACGAGCTGACGCAAAGGATCGGCCGGGCTGATACGCCAGTTCGATAGCAACCGGTAGCGCGCGCCCTTGTCGTTCCCTGTGAACCCGCTCCGGGCCATTCGCAGCCGCTGCAACAGCGAAACGGCGTTGGCGTTGATGAATTCTGGATCGACTAGCTCGGCATAACCATAGGTGTTCGGCGCCACATGCCATTTGCACTGGATATGCTCGCGCAGGAGCGGCGATCCGTTTTGATCCTGAATCCCGCGCGCGGGCTCATAGTCGACCCAGATGTCGTCGAAAGCCTTCGGTCCGCCTTCAAAGCCGACCCGCACAACCGGGCTCTCGGGATCGAGCAGGCAGCACGCCTTGCGCCAAAACTGACGGCTCTGGAAAGTATCGCCGTCACGGCGTGCAAGGATCGCCTGGGCCATCAGGTCCCATCCTTGAATGGTGGCGTCGCTCTCATTGACGATACAAGCTGTACCGTGCGCTCGAACGTATCGACCTCATTACCGGTCGAGATGAAGTTTACCGCAACCGAATATTCCTTCGGCTTGACCTGTTCGGGCTTGAAGTTGGGGAACGCGGTACGGAGCTTCTTGGCGAGCCAGTCCACAAGGTCAGAGATTTTTTCCGGCGCCGATTCGGACGAGACGTAGCAGCCGACGTCGATGTCGCTGATCGATTTCAGCGCGGTTCCCTTCGCCAGACTGCCCGACAGCAGCATCTTGCGGAGTTCGAAGTCCGGATGCTCTTCGAGGTAGTTTTCGAGCTTCTCGCGAAGGCGGTTCGCCTGCTCCCGCAGTTCCTTGGCATCGTCCCGCTTCAGGTTCACGCGCTCATCCGCGAGCCTCGGCAATACCCTGGCGAATTTCTGGCGGCGCCTCATCAAGCTTGCCAAGGAGATATTGCTGCAAATCGGCCGTTTCCCTTTCGCGCTCGCGAAGCTGCCGTGATTAATGACTTCGCTTTTGAGCGAAGCAACCACAGACGACGCATTGTCGTACCGGCTAAGCCACGGCTCTGGGGTTCGCGTTTTCAACTCGTGAAGCACTTCGAGTGTTCGCACGTCCAGGCCGTGGGGAGCTCCTTTAGCGAACGCATCGGGGTTGCGCCGCCACACGTCATAGAAGTTCCATGTGCCGTCCTGCACATAGATCAGAACACGTTTTCCCGTATTCAACGCATGGCGCAACTCGGCATGGGTCGGAGCCAATCCCTTGTATTGCGGGAACGGTCCCCAATCATCGAACGGGGTGCCGTATTGTCGCTCGATGACGCCGATGACCATGGTGCACTCATCCATGGTTTTCAGGCAACTGGCGTAAGGCGGCATGCCGTCGGCATGCGGGAAGCCCTCCCCCTCGCTCAGAATGGGATTGAAACCCATCCCGGACAACCACTCCTGCAACCGCGCCCGCATGTCACGGAGCTCATAGCAAGACGAACTGACAAAGACGTTAAATGCAAAGCCCATGAGCGCAAGCAATACGGTTAGGGTTCATCCTGAAGACACTGCATCGCGGCGCCTCCATCACTTTCCAGTATTCGCGCGCTTTTCCAGATCGGCGCAACGGGCGATAAGATCGACAAACGGCTCGGCATCATCGAGCAGGATGCCGTCGTCCGCCATTTTCTTGTAATCCGCTTCCAGTATCTTGAGCACGTCTGCATCCGGCACAAGCTTCAAATGCCCCGACACGGCAGCGAGGTAATCTACCGGATTGCCCGCGCCATCCCTCGTGCGGAAGAATTTGCCCATGAACTCCGCAACGTCCTTTGCCAGAGCCGCGTCGGCGAAGGCAGCATCGGCGTAGCCCGCATCATCCAGACGCACGAGATCATGCCAGTGACGCGAATAGCGGTCGCCTTGGTTGCCACGCACGCAATAGACGTGGACGGCCGTGGCTTTTTCCCAGAACGTCCGCTTCGGCAGCATGACGGTGGGCGAGGCCATTGGAAACTCGAGCTCGGCAAGGTGTGCGGCTGCATCACAGACGACCACACGTTTTTCGGCGGGCTCACCGGTGGACCGCGCGCCGAATTCCAGCTTCACGCGCGGCGGAACATAGCCAGTCCCCGCGGCCAACGGATCATAGTCGATATAAATGTTTGTGCCGTCCACCGTGACTGTCACGTCGACGCCCGTGGCCTCGACGTGCTGCTGGATAACAGGAAGCGCTTGTTCCTTAACCCATGTCGCGAGCTTCTCGTTGATGGTCCGCGTCCATTTGTCGGCCTGGCTATTCGTCGCCGGGATAGGCGTGCCCGCGCCGACCAACTCCGGGATGATTTCCCGGACGTCGTAAGTGAGATCAACATCCTCAGAGAACCGACGAATAACCTCGTAGCCTTTTGAGAGCGACGTACCGCCCTTAAAGACGAGATGCTCGCCGAGCGGTGATGCAAACAGACCATCCAGCGCCCAAACAACCCAGATGTCCTTCTCAAGCAGATGAACAGGCCGTCCCGAGGCGGTTGCGGCAACGCCCAAGGCTTCAAGCCGTTCCTCGCGCGACAGGGTGAGATAACGTTCAGCCATGGGACACGAGAGTTTGGCTTATGGACTTCGACAACCATCCGGGCAGCGCTGGGCGAAGCGCAATTAGCTCCTCGACCGTGGTCTTGGACAATTTTTTCTTGAGCGTCTCCAACGCTTGGGGCGCACCACGCTGCCCTATCCAGGCAAGCGCGCGAACGGCTTCGCCGGCCGCGCGTTGCGAGGGAAGCAGCATCCATTGCGGCGCATGCTTCATTTCAACGACTAGCGCGCCTAGCTTAAGCTGCCGGCTCTTGCCGGACGTGAGAAAAACGAGCTTCGTCGGTACCTGCGTCGTGAGGCCAAGAGAATTCGCCGCCGCCGCGCCGTGCGCGACAACCGTTTCCGCCCGGGTCGCCGCGATGCCCTCCACGACCCTCTCGGCGGACGGCGCGCGCACGCCGAAACGCGTCTTGACTGGCCGGACATAGACGCCGCGGACCAAGCGCATGAGTTCGTTGCGCGCCTCAAGACGCTTCAATGCCTGATCGACCGCCGCGCGGCTCCCAAGATGCAGCAATTCCTTGGCGCTAATCAAAGCACCTTCCGGAAGGGTCTTGGCTTGGCCCAGTATCTTTTCGGCAATCGTCGGCATGGCGTCTCTCGGCTGTCAGAAGATATAGGCCGTTTTCTGACAGCCTGCAAGGTGAAATATGTTTTCCGAAGCAGTTCAATGTGTTGCATAAGTTCCAAAGCCGACAGAATTGCCCTGATTACGGGCATATGGCCTTCAGCAGCCCCTGGCAGATACTGGGCCGACGACTCAGCAACGGAAGCACCCGCGAACCATGTCAGATGAAAACCAACACTGGGTGCCAAAATTCCTCATCAAGAATTTCGCCGACGGCGATGGTCGCGTATTCTGCCTCGACATTCACACCGACCGGGTAACCAAGCCCTCTCCGCGGCAGGCCGCATCCGAGAAAGGCTTCAACGACTTCCAGGTTGAGGGCGAAGCCATATCCTTCGAGCACCGGCTTGAGAAAATCGAAACGCGAGCCGCCAATCCTCAAGCGCATGACCACTGAGCGCCAGCTGAGTGCCCTTAGTGCCGAAGATCGCCGGCGGGTCGCGGAATTCATCGCCGCCCAGAGCTTTCGGACCAAGGCATTCTATGAGGGCCTCTCCGTCAAAATGGACAGGGATGCCTTTGCGAGCAAATTCTCGCTTCTGCTCGACGGAATCGAGATCCTCGCTGCCGAGATCGCTCGCCGGCATTGGGTCCTGATGGTCGCCACCGGCGGCGAGACGTTCTATCTCGGTGACAACCCGACCGTCCTGCAACGCACGGACAATCCAAGGGACGGAAGCCAACTCGGATTTGACGTCGCCGGGGTCGAGGCCTTTTTGCCGCTGACGCCGCGTTGCGCGCTCTACATGCCGTGCCGTACCACGAGCGAGGAACGCGTCGGCCGTTACAACGCAGCGCTTGACCTGCATCGCGTAGTCCGCTCGGCGGCGCTGCGCGGACAGCCTGGCGGCGGCGACGAACTGCGTTTGGCCCAACTTGTGATATCTCGTCTTGACCCGCTCTATCAGGCCATGACAACGGGCGTCGCATTAACGGCTCAGCCCGAGCACGTGGAGAATCTGAACTACCTTCAGTGCAGTTGGGCCCACTCCGCCTTGTATGCGAGTTCTCAAGGCTTCACGTTTGCTCGGCACGTCTTTCGCGAAAACCCGCAATACCGTGAAACACCGACGACTTCGCTCATCGACATGGTCGCGATCGTGCCGGATCGAGCCGATAGGCCCTGACTTTTTCAACTAAGGCCAATCCGGCGGATCACTTCTGCCGCATAATAAACCCTTGAGAGAAGACGCGCACCCACTTGGGGTGCATGCCGCCCCATTCTTCAGGAACCTTGTAGTCTTTGAACAAGGCCCAGCTTTTTGTAGCATCAAAGCGATGAGAGGCGTTGAGAAATTCATTGAAGCGGTGACGCATCAACATCATCTTTTGCTCGGCCAGTTCGAGCACCACGGTTGCGTACACGACGACTGAAACGATGCGCTTGGTATTGCGCAGGAATCCCTCGACCACCGAGTAGATATCCTTGCGAACGTCGTCCTGTTCGAGCCACGCCTGGGGCACCTTAACGAAAACGATCCCCGGTTTGTCAGGCGGAAGGTTATTCGTGCGTGCTTTGTTAAGCGAATTTCTGATCGTCTCCGCGCGCACTTCGGTGCCTTCCAAGCGGCACTTCGCGTCCGCGCACGCCTTCCTTCCATCGGCGTATTCGATACTGAAATCGTAATCTTGGCCCTTAATGCCGGTGGGCGACACAAATTCAAACGCAATGTCATGGATGAACAGGAAGCGGGCGAAGTCGAACTCGGCAAACGTGGCTTCAACCTGCCCCGCCCGCATCTGATCAACGCGACCGTCAAACCCCTCGATATGCTGCAAGTTAAACAAGGTTTCCGCGAAATCCAGAACGCGGGACGTCTAGCAAGCTGCGGGAGGGGTCGGGGGCGGGGTTGACACAAGACCTTACGCTATGGCGTAGAGTATTTCACGATTTTACGGTGTTCGACGGTCGGGGAAAGCAGCGTGCCATTGGAATTTACTGGGCGTAAAATCGCGGCGATTCTTGCGGCGGATGTCGTTGGTTATTCGCGACTCACGGGGGCGGATGAGGAAGGGACGCTGAGGCTTCTGCGCGCGGTCAGGGCCGAGTTGATCGATACTTCTATCGCTGCCAATCGCGGTCGCATCGTCAAGACCACGGGCGACGGGGTTCTGGTTGAATTCGCCTCGGTCGTCGATGCCGTGCGTACGGCGATCGATGTGCAGCGGGGCATGGTGGTGCGCAACACCGCTTCCGCTCCCGAGAAGCGGATGGAGTTCCGCATCGGGATTCATCTCGGCGATGTCGTCGTCGAGAGCGACGGCGATCTCATGGGAGACGCGGTCAATATCGCGGCGCGTCTCGAAGGCATTGCCGAGCCCGGGGGCATCTGTCTTTCCGAGGATGCCTACCGCCTGGTGCGCGACCGAGTGACGGAAGAGTTCGTCGATCTCGGCGACAAGACGCTGAAGAACATCGCGCGGCCGATTCGGGCTTACGGCCTCATCGGCAGTGGCTCGCGACGTGAGGCTGCCGTCGCGCCGGCAGTCGAGAACCCCAAGTTCGGGACCTGCCCTGGAAGACCGACGTGGCCGTCGACCATCTTTGGCGCAGCTCGCACGTCGGCTTCGTCGAACTTGCGGACTTCATGACTGAACTCTGCAAGAAGCTGAGGGGCAATACCGGCAGACATACCCTGCACTGCTACTCCGACCCCATGCTGCTTTCAGCAGACCACGCTATTCCCCTGGGACTACTGATCAACGAGCTGGTAACCAACGCGGTCAAGTATGCTTATCCAGACGGTCGCGGCGAGATCGACGTCTCAGCCCGTGAAATCGGCGGGCATCTTCACGTCGAGGTCTCCGATCACGGCGCCGGTCTGCCAGAAGGGTTCGATATCGATCAGCCGCGTACGAGTCTGGGCTTCAAGGTCGTGACCGGCATGGTGCGGCAGCTTCAGGGCCATCTGACGATTACAAGCGATCGGAAGGGGACTCGCTTCCTACTGGATCTGCCTATCCTGCACCAACCGACCGAATCCTGTTCGGCGAAACCAAATTGACTGAAAGCCGCAGGCTGGTTTGGTCGTCTACGAATCGCGCCGCAAACTCGGCTTTTCATAGAGAACAGCATTCAGCAGCGAACGATGGACTTCGATCTTTCCATTGTAGCTGATGAAGCCGAGCTTCCGGAATTTGTTCATGAAAAAGCTTACCCGCGAGCGGGTCGTGCCTATCATTTCAGCCAACGTCTCTTGACTGATATTCGGATTGATCGGCGTCGGATTGCCCTCCTTGCCGAAATTCGCCAACAAAAGAAGGAGTCGAGCAAGACGCTTTTCGCTCGAATTGAACAATTGGTCGATCAGGTCTTCTTCGACCCGGCTGTTGCGTTTCAGCAAGTAAGCAACGAACAACTCCGAAAACTTCGGTTCGTCGTGCAGCACTGCAATCATCGTGGATTTGCCTATTCCGGTTAGCAAGCATTCCTCCATCGCTTCGTGGTCGCGACACGCAAATCATGACCGTTCAGGCATCCCTCACCAAAGAACTGGCCTGCTTCCAAAATCCCGACGATCGCTTCTTTGCCCTGGTCAGAAAGAACGACGACCTTGACCCGCCCTGTTTGAATGTAAAATACGGTATCTGCAGCCTCTCCTTGGGAGAAGATGGTCTGATCCTTCTGATACTTCGCTATCGTTTTCCCCATCCCGACTTTCGCGAGAAAGTCTTGTGGATCAAACGAATCCCTGTCGCTAGCCATATCGTCCTCGCCAACAATGCCCAGCACCGTATGCCACCGCCGGTCGAATGAGACGGCCTCCGGCTAGCACCCGCTTGCAAAGATTCGTGAATATACGCCGCGACACGCCAAAATCTTGGCAACCTGCCAGTCACCGAATGCGCTCAAGCGTGAATACGCGCCCGAGAGCAACCCCTCCATCGCAAATTGGATCGATGGCTAGCGACACTGCGACGATTCTCAGACACCAAGCCGCGCGATGGCGGGCATCGCTGCGATATTTGGGTCTCCGCGCCGCCCGCCATCGGTCATGCCCGATCCGCTGGCGTTTCCCGCGAGGTGGTGGACCCATCTGTCGCCCGTTCCACAGCGAATATCTCCTTTCCCTTCGCGGCCCAGAGCGCCCGCGCCTGTTCGCCTTGATTGCTTTTGAGCTTGTCGGCCATCCAGAGCAGCGCGCCGTAGATGATGGTACGGTCGTCGCCGGTAAGGTCCACGACCCCAGCTTTCACGACGAGGCCGCCGAGTTCGATGAGGTGCCGCGTTCGTTTGCGGCGCTCGACCTGCCACGCGCGCATTTCAAGTCGTGCCCTTGCGGCTTGATGCCGGTTGCCCGCCGCCCGGTTGCGCCGAAGCGTCGCCAGCGTTGCGGTCAGTTGCCGGTGCAATTCGCCGCGCCCGGCTTTGAAAGAACGCGGCCCCGCGTTTCGCCCATGCCTCCCTCTTGCCAGTATCTTTGGTCTCAGTCAGCACGATCAGCGCGCCGGCCAGTTCATCGACGCTAAGGCTATCTGCCCCGGTAGCAATGACCAGTTCGCCGAGCCCAAGCACCTTCCGGGTCTTGAGGTCGCGCGCTTTGTCCTGAAGCGCTTTCAGTTCCCCGTCGAAATCCCGCGGCTTCCGCATCACTTTTCTCCAGCAATGTTAGTGAGGGGATGATAGTTGAGCCCTGGGCATAATGCTGTAAGGTCGCCGGGACGGTTTGAGACGGTGTAATCCCTCCCGAGATTTTTTTAAGGGAGGGCGCGCTTATACGTCGTTCCGACGTGCGCTCCGCTGTGCAACTGATCCGATCGCGATGGCGATCTATCATCTTCACGTCAAGGTCATTGGCCGCAAGTCCGGCTCAAGCGCGGTGGCGTCAGCCGCCTACCGCTCAGGTTCGCGGCTGCGCGACGAGCGGCTTGATCGCGGCCACGATTTTTCCGCCAAGCGTGGCGTCGTCCATTCCGAGGTGATGCTGCCGCAGAACGCCCCGGAGGTATGGCGCGACCGCGAACGGCTCTGGAACGATGTCGAGGCGTTCGAAGTCCGGAAAGATGCCCAGCTGGCCCGCGAGGTCGAATTCGCCATTCCGCGCGAACTGACGCAAGCACAGGGTATCGAACTCTCCCGCCACTTCGCTCGGGCAGAATTCGTCGCTCAGAGCATGATCGCCGATCTCAACGTGCATTGGGATATCGGCGAAGACGGCCTGGCCAAACCCCATGCCCATGTCATGCTAACCATGCGCCAAGTCAGCGTGAATGGGGACGAGAACGGTTTCGGCCCAAAAGTGCGGGAATGGAACCGCACGGAGATGGTCGAGCGCTGGCGCAAACGCTGGGCCGAGCTTGCCAACGAGCGGCTGGCCGAACTCGACATTGACGCGCGCATCGACCATCGCAGCCTGGAAGCGCAGGGCATCGCGCTGGAGCCGCAAAGCCAGATCGGCGCGCCCGCCAAACGTATCGAGGTCCGGGGCATCGAGGGCGAAGCGACCGAGGCTGACCGCGCCGAGATGCACCGCGAGATTGCACGCGGCAATGGCGAGAGGATCATTGCGAATCCCGATCTGGGGCTGGACGCGATCACACATCAGCAATCGACCTTCACGCCGCGCGATATTGCGAAGTTCGCGCACAGGCACAGCCATGGCATCGAGCAGTTCAACGAAGTCATCGGAGCGATGCGCAATGCGCCCGATCTGGTCGAACTTGGCAAGGACGCTCGCGGCGAAGACCGCTTCACGACCCGCGCCATGATCGGGGCGGAACAATGCCTGCACCGCGCCGCCAAACTCATGGCAGAACGGGAACGCCATGAGGTGAACGACGCCGACAGGCAGGCGGCGCTGGCGCGTGCGAGAGCGCACCATCTCGTCCTTTCGGGTGAGCAGGCCGACGCGCTGACGCATGTCACGGACGGGCGCGATCTCGGAATCGTGGTCGGCCATGCCGGAACGGGAAAGAGCGTGATGCTGGGCGTAGCGCGGGAGACCTGGGAAGCGGCGGGTTATGATGTTCGCGGTGTCGCTCTTTCCGGCATCGCTGCGGAAAATCTCGAAAGCGGATCGGGCATATCGTCGCGCACCATCGCCAGCATTGAGCATGGCTGGGGACAGGGCCGCGACCTGCTTAGCCCGCGCGATGTTCTGGTGATCGACGAGGCAGGTATGGTCGGTACGCGCCAGTTGGAGCGTGTGCTGTCCCGTGCGGCA
>Ga0116129_1002018_pt1 | contig 10609 bp, 8 predicted proteins | sample June2015DPH_17_2_FD_89732 | JGI IMG/M metagenome (GOLD analysis project Ga0116129, IMG submission 89732) | Peatland microbial communities from SPRUCE experiment site at the Marcell Experimental Forest, Minnesota, USA - June2015DPH_17_10 | ecosystem: Environmental > Terrestrial > Soil > Wetlands >...
AGCTGGATACGAAAGAAGTGCACATGACGTTTGCGCCGACGGAGGTGGGAGCGCTGGTGGAGCAGGCGTTGCAGAACTGCTCAAGCCTGCTGGATGACCGCGAGGTGAGAGTGGACCTGCCGACGTTGCCGGAGGTGATGGCGGATGCGGACTTTATTACGAAGGTGCTGACGAATTTGATTGAGAATGCGGCGAAGTACTCGCCGGCTGGGAGCCCGATCAGCGTCTCTGCGGAGCGCAAGGGTGGAATGGTGAGCGTGAGCGTGGCGGACCGCGGGATTGGGATTGACTTGTCGGAACAGAGCCTGATCTTTGAACGGTTTTATCGGGCGAGCGTTCCGAGCCAGCAGACGTGGGGGACGGGGATGGGGTTGGCGATCAGCAGGGCGATCATTGAGGCGCACCTGGGGACGCTTTCGGTGACAAGCCAGCTGGGCGAGGGATCGGTGTTCAGCTTTACGCTGCCGGTGGTTGAGGCTTAGGCGCTGGGCTGGTAATAGACTGGAAGAGTGAACGCTACTGCGTCGTTGTCCCGTGAGATTCGAGCGAAGGTACAGAACCGCGAACGTGTGACGGCGGATGAGGCCCTCTGGTTGTGGAAGAACGCGACCGACCTGGAGCTGCGCGAGATGGCGCAGATGGTGCGGGCGCGGTTCCATGAATCGAATGCTTGTACGTACATGTTGATGAGGATCATCAACTACACGAATGTTTGCGTGGCGCAGTGCGACTATTGCGCGTTCTACGCACTGCCTGGAGCTGAGGGCGGGTATGTGCTTAGCGAGGCGCAGGTGTTTGCGAAGATCGATGAGCTGCTCGATCTGGGTGGAGACCTGGTGGCGTTCAATGGGGGGTTCAATCCGCAGCTGCCGCTGGGGTACTACTGCGATTTGTTTGCGGCGGTGCGGGCCCGGTATGGAGAGCGGCTGGAGTTTTATGCGCTGACGATCGCTGAGTTCATGTACCTGGCCGACCATGCGAAGCTGGACTATGCGACGACTGCACGGAGATTTAAAGACGCTGGCGTGAGCTGGATTACGGGGGGTGGATCTGAGATTCTTACCGAGGATTTCCGGCGGCGGCACAGCAAGTTCAAGTACACGGTGGCGCAATATTTTGAGGCGCAGAAGGCGATTGTGCAGGCGGGGTTGAGCACTACGGCTACGATGGTGATCGGCTTCGACGAGACGATTGAGGAGCGGATTGAGCACCTGGAGCGGACGCGGGCGTTTCAGGATGAGGTCGGTGGGCTGGCGAGCTTTCTGTGCTGGACGTTCAAGCCTTACTTCACGCCGCTGGGGGGGCAGTTGGGTGGGATCGAGATCGGTACGGGAGAGTATCTGCGGCACCTGGCGCTGAGCCGGATTTATCTGGACAATGTTCCGCGGATTCGGACGTCGGTGCTGACGCAGAATGAGCGCGCGCTGGAAGGGCTGCTGTATGGAGCGGATGATTTCGATCTGCCGATTGAAGATGAGGTGACGCAGAAGGCGGGAGCGACGATCAGTCTGCAGTTCGACAAGATCCTGGCGGTCGCGCGCAGCCTGGGGTATATCCCGGCGTACCGGAGTGTGGCACGGGCGGCTATGGCGGCGCAGTGAGGCTGGGCTACGGCTGCTAGCTTTTGCGGGGCTTGCCGGTGGGTTTGGCTGCGAGGTCCTGTAGTGCATTGCGAGGCAGGCCGGTGGTCTGGCGGACGATGAGACGTGTGCTGATCTTGCTGATGACTTCGGATTTGGCTTCGGCTGACTTGAGGCGCGACAAGAGGTTGTCGATGGCCTTGGTGGCGAGGTCTTTGCACGACATGCGGATGGTAGTGAGAGGCGGGATGGTGTATTCGGCTAGGTGAATGTCGTCGAAGCCGATAAGGGAGAAGTCGTTGGGAACTTTGAGGTCGGCCTCGAAGAGAGCGTGCTGTACGCCGATGGCGGTCATGTCGTTGGAGCACATGATGGCAGTGGGCCACTTGGGGAGTGCGAGGATCTGCTGCATGGCGTCGCGGCCACCGTCGAGGGTGTGGTTGCCTTCGATGACCCAACTTTCGTCGGCTTTGAGGCCGGTGGAACGCATGCAATCGAGGAAGGTGGCTTTGCGGCTGACGGCTGAACGAAGACGCAGAGGGCCGCTGATGAAGCCGATGGTGCGGTGACCGAGGACGGCGAGATGCTGGACGCCTTCATAGATGCCTGCGCTGTAGTCGACGGCGAGGACGCTGCTGAGGGGGCGCGAGGGCGCGGGGTCGATGAAGACGACGGGGATGTTGTCGGAGGCGAAGCGGTCGAGGAGGAAGTCTTCGACACCGAAGGTCATGATGGCCACGCCATCGACTTTGCGTTCGAGCATGCGTCGGGCGCAGAGGTCCATGGTCGAGGTTTCGTAGTTGGTGGAACAGATGAGGATTTCGTAGCCGCGCGCGACGGCGGCCTGCTCGAACTCCTGAATGAGTTCGGGGAAGAAGGGGTTGGTGATTTCGGAGACGATGAGGCCGAGGAGACGGCTCTTGCCGGAGACGAGCGCGCGGGCCTGGGTGTTGGGGAAGTAGTTGAGGTCGGTTACTGCCTTCCAGACGCGGGCGGCGAGCACGGGGTCGACGGTCGGTACGTGATTGATGGTGCGGGAGACGGTGGCGATGGAGACTCGTGCGAGAGAGGCTACGCCACGGATGTCGATCTTGGGAGGAGAGGATGAGTTGGAAGGTTTGCGAGAACGTTTCACGGCAGCGATCACCTAAAGGTATGCGATCAGGATACTTTACAAGAACACGAGCGCGGTGGGGCTGATAAAGTGGATTGACGAAGAGGCACGCGCACAGGTATCGTACCTCACGGAAAACGTTTTCACCAGTGGTCTTTTGATAAGTAGCCGCGGGTTGTCTGCAGAGTATGAAAAGGCGATGCAGAGATGCAGGAGAGATAGGGATGGCGATCGTTGCAGGTGTGGACTTTGGGACGTTGAGTGTGCGGGTGACGTTGCTGGAGAGTGAACGGGGAAGGTTGGGGACGGCTTCGGCGGGATACCCACTGCATCGGCGGAGGGAGGACCCGGATTTTGCTACGCAGGCGCATGAGGACCAGATGGGCGCGCTGGTGGAAGCTGTGCGGGAGGTGGTGCGGCAGACGGGGGTGGACGCGAAGGAGATTGTGGCGCTGGCGCTGGATACGACGGGGTCAAGCGTGATTCCTGTGGATGCGCAGTTGCAGCCTCTGGATGAGTACATGCTGTGGTGCGATCACCGGGCGCATAAAGAAGCGCAGGAGATTACGGAGCTGGCCCATGCGACGGGGTTGGAGGCGATTGAGTGGTGCGGTGGGGTGTACTCGCATGAGTGGGGCTTTGCGAAGCTGCTGTATTGGCTGCGGAACAATCCGGAGAAAAGAGAGCGGTTTGCTACGGCGTTGGAACACTGCGATATGGTCGCGGCTACGCTGATTGGGATTACGGATGCGGCGAAGGCTCCGCGCAGTGTGTGCGCGATGGGGCATAAGTGGATGTGGAATCCGAAGTGGGATGGGTTGCCGTCACAGGAGTTTTTGTCGGAGCTTGATCCGCTGTTCGATGGAGTGAGGGAGAAGCTGGGTGGGGAGTATCGGTGCTCGGATGCGGTTGCGGGTGGGTTGAGCGAGCGATGGGCGAAGGAGATGGGACTGCCGGCGGGGATTCCGATTCCGGTGGGGGCGTTCGATGCGCATTGGGATGCGATTGGCGCGGGGTGTAAAGAGGGCGACGTGGTGAATGTGGTTGGGACGTCGACGTGCATTATTGCGATGAGTCGCGAGACGCGGCTGGTGCCGGGGGTGTGCGGCGTGGTGCCGGGCAGCGTGCATCCGGAGTTTACGGGGATTGAGGCGGGGCTGTCGGCTACGGGCGATATCTTTGAGGCGATTGCGCGGCGTGCGGAGACGGATGTGCGGGCGCTGAGCGAGGGACTCGTGGAGTATAAGCCGGGACAGACGGGGTTGTTGCGGCTGAGCTGGGACAATGGCGACCGCACGGTGTTGGTGAATCCTGAGCTGGGTGGGATTACGCTGGGATGGAACCTAATACATACGGCGAAGGATGAGTTGTTCGCGGCGATTGAGGGGACGGCGTTCCATACGCGGATTATTCTGGAGCGGATGGCGGAGCATGGAGTGCCGGTGCATCGGGTGATTAATGCGGGCGGGATTCCGCAGAACAATGCGGTGCTGAACCAGGTATATGCGGACGTGCTCGGCAAGCCGGTGCTGGTGCCGGATGGCGTGCCGACGAGTTTGGGGTCGGGGATCTTTGCGCTGGTGGCTGCGGGAGTGTTTGAGACGATTGAGGAGGCGCAGGCTAAGATGTGTCTGCCGTTCAAGACGTATGAGCCGGAGCCTACGGCTGTGGCTAGATACGATGAGCTGTTTGCGCTGTATCGGAAGGTTTACTTTGCGTTTGGGTTGCGGCGGAGTGAGGCGGTTTCGATGGGCGATGTACTGCCGGAGTTGCGGAGGATTGCGGCAGAGGTGCGGAGCGCTTGAAGGGTTGACTGAAGGTGTTGCTGTAGAGCTGACGAATGTAATTGGATAAGGCGGATGGATATGCTTCTGAAGAGATTGCGGGAAGAGGTGCTGGAGGCCAACCTGGAGTTGGTGCGCAAGGGGTTGGTGCTGTACACGTTTGGGAATGCTTCGGGGGTGGACCGGGAGCAGGGGTTGGTGGTGATCAAGCCTTCGGGTGTGGATTATGACGTGCTGAAGGCTGAGGACATGGTGGTGACGGACCTGGACGGGAAGATCGTTGAGGGGACGCTGAAGCCGTCGTCGGATCTGGATACGCATACGCTGCTGTATCGGGAGTTCGAGGGGATTGGTGCGGTGGTGCATACGCACTCGGAGTTTGCTACTAGCTTTGCGCAGGCGGGGATGGCGATTCCAGCGTTTGGGACTACGCATGCGGATTACTTTCATGGGCCGGTGCCGGTGAGTTTGCCGCTAAGTGATGAGGCGATCAACGGGCGGTATGTGCACGAGACTGGGTTGGCGATTGTGGCGCGGTTCAAGGGGGTGCCGGCGATCGATCCTCTGGCTGTGCCTGCGTGTTTGGTTGCGGGGCACGCTCCTTTTGTGTGGGGGAAGAATGCTGCGGATGCGGCGCACAATGCGGTGGTGCTGGAGGCCGTCGCGAAGATGGCGTATCGGACACTTATGCTGAAGGCTGGTGCGGATGAGGTTTCGCAGGCACTGCTAAACCGGCACTATCTGCGGAAGCATGGGGCTAATGCTACGTATGGACAAGGGTAGAGCGCGTAGTAAAGAATGATGCGGCGATGATGATGTAACCGATTGAATTTTGAAGGAGAAGCGATGACGTTCAAGCATGCAGTGGCTGGAGTTGCGGTGTTGTTGATGGGCTCGGTGGCGTGGGGCAGTGTGGCGAAGGCCGCTGTGAGCGAGGCACAGTGGGGAAAGACGGCGGACGGTAAGGCGGTGGAGATTTTTACCATCAGCGATCATGACCTGACGGTGCGGATTACAACGTTCGGCGCGCGCGTGGTGAGCATTGAGGCTCCGGACCGCAATGGCAAGATGGCGGATGTTGTGTTGGGTTATGACAACGTCGGACAGTATGAGAAGGACAAGTCTACTTACTTCGGGTCGATTGTGGGACGCTATGGGAATCGTATTGCCAAGGGTGCGTTTTCGATCGACGGTAAGACGTTTCATATTCCTCTGAATAACAATGGCAATGCGCTGCATGGCGGACCTGCGGGCTTCAGCACCAGGGTGTGGACTGGTGCGGAGATTCCGGATGGCGTGGAGATGACGCTGGTGAGCCCGGATGGAGACATGGGATTTCCGGGTGCGCTGACGGTGCATGTGCGTTATACGGTGGTGGAGCACTCGTTACGGGTTAGCTACAGCGCTACGACGACGAAGCCGACGGTGACGAACCTGACCAACCACAGCTACTTCAACCTCGCGGGCGATGGGAAGGGCAGCATTCTGGATGAGGTGTTGACGATTCCGGCGGACCGTTATACGCCGGTGGATGCGACACAGATTCCTACGGGTGAGCTGGCTCCGGTGGCAGGAACGCCGTTTGATTTTCGCAAGCCGACGGCGATTGGCGCGCGCATCAACGATACGAATGAGCAGTTGAAGATTGGCGGCGGTTATGACCATAACTGGGTGCTGAACGATGCTGGCGATAGCTTGCACTTGGCGGCAAAGGTCTATGACCCTAGCAGTGGACGCACGCTTACGGTGTCTACGACGCAGCCGGGTCTGCAGTTTTATTCAGGGAACTTTCTGAATGGAACGCAGCATGGGAAGTACGGTGTGACGTATGAGAAGAATGCGGCGCTCTGCCTGGAGACGCAGCACTTTCCGGATTCGCCGAATCACCCGAAGTTTGCGTCGACGCTGTTGAAGCCGGGGCAGACGCTGCACTCGGAGACGGTGTTTACGTTTGGGGTGAAGCCTTAGATTCTTAAAATTGCGGCGGCGATCGGGGCCCCCCTCAGCCCTCCCCCCGGGTACTTTTGGGGGTAAGGTGTTCAGGGCGTTGGGGTTGTGGGTGGACTTGTGGAAGTCCGTGCCCCATTCAAATGGTTTGGCGGTAAAGTATTCCATCGATTGGGGTTGAGTGGTCTTGAAGAAGGCAATTTGGCCGTTCCGCCTGCGGCTCAGCTCCGGCGTTACCACCCGTGCGAGCAAGGAACGCTCGCTCGGGGCCCGGTTCTTCGGCAGGGCGGTAGGGCCTTCGGCCCGGGCTTGTTTTTGGCCCGGCTGAAGCCGTGCCCTTCCGGGTGTTGGTGGGCCTTGGAGATTGGTGGCTAGTTTAATTTTAGCTGGTTGATGGGGGTGGTTATGCCATGGAGATGTGGTTTGGAATGTTAGGGTTGGGTGAGTTTGGGGGTTGACAGGGGAATTTTGGGCTGTTTTTTGAGGAACTATTTGGTGCCGGGGAAATTTTTACGAGCGGGAGAGGCTATTCCGCGTCAGTGCTACTAGAGGGAACGATGACGGCTGAGCAGGTTGCGCAAAGGCTGAGAGTTGGGGTGGGGTTCCTGCTGGGAGTGGTCGTTGTGGTGGCTACGGCGATGCCTGTGTTTGGTCAGGGGCCTGCGGAGGCAGGTTCTGCGGTCGCGCAGGGGCGGCAGGATGTTGCGGGGGACTGGCAGGGGACGCTTGTGTTTCCGGGGAGTGGGGGTCAGCCGGGGGCGAAGTTTCGGCTGGTGCTTAGAGTTTCCAAGGCAGCGGATGGGAGCTGGAGCGCGCTGAACTACAGCATCGACCAGGGGCCGCAGCCGATGCATACGTCTGCGGTGAGTTTTCACAGCGGCACGTTCAGGTTTTCGATTCCTTCACTGGGTGGGAGCTATGAGGGACAGGTGAGCGCGGACGGGAATACGATCTCGGGTGCGTGGTCGCAGGGGACGAAGCTGCCGCTGGTGTTTGTGCGCGCGACGCAGGAGACGGCGTGGGAGATTCCTGCGCCCGCGCCGGTGGTGCAACCGATGGCTGCGGATGCGGACCCGACGTTTGAGGTGGCGACGATCAAGCCGACGGGGCCGGATGTGTCGGAGAAATACTTCAGGGTGTATGGACGGCGGTTTTTGACGCAGGATACGTCGCTGGTGGATTTGATGGAGGTTGCGTATGGGATGAATCCGAAGCAGATTACGGGTGCGCCGGGGTGGGTGAGTGAGGAAAAATTCGATGTGGTGGGTGTTCCGGATGGAGTGGGTGAGCCGAATGGTGATCAATGGACGAACATGCTGCAGAAGCTGCTGGTGGAACGCTTCAAGCTGAAGTTTCACCATGAGAAGAAGGAGCTTTCGGTTTTCGTGCTTTCAGTGGGGAAGGGTGGAACGAAGAATTTGGCGAAGAGTGAGAGCAGCTATCCGCTGCCTAGTTTGGAGTTCAGCCCCGGAGGTGGGGGGCTGACGCTGCCGGCACGGAATGCGACGATGGGGCAGTTCACGAAGATGATGCAGACGGTGGTGCTGGACCGGCCGGTGGTGGACCAGACGGGCATCGTGGGCAAGTATGATTTTCAGTTCACGTTTATGCCGGATGATTCGGAGTTTGGGGGGCACCCGCCGCGGCTGACAGGGTCGGACGCGAGCGCGTCTGCACCGGGGCTGAGCGATGCGCTGGAGCAGCAGCTTGGGCTTAGGCTGGCGACAGAGAGGATTCCCGTGGATGTGCTGGTAGTGGATCGGGTGGAGAGGCCTTCGGCGAATTAGGTGGGACTATTCGTTTGAGGTGACTTTGGCGCGGAGGCGGCCTTTGGCTAGTTGGGCGGTGATGGTGGTGCCGGGAGGGGCTTCGGTGGCGTTGCGGAGAAGAGGGTCGGTGGGAGTGCCTTCGTTGAGGTAGACGAGGGCGTAGCCGCGCTCAAGGACTCGGAGGGGGCTAAGGGCTTCGAGCTTGGAGGTGGCGTGGTTCAGGCGGGTCTTGGCGGCCAGGAAGGGGAGGTTGCGGGCGGCGTGGAGGCGCTGCTGGAGGGATTGGAAGCGGTGGCGGTCGTTGGCCAGGCGGAGGGAGACGTGCTGGCGGCGGAGGCGGGTTTCGAGCTGTAGGAGGCGGGTGTTGTGGCTGCGGAGAGAGCGGTTGAGGGCGGTTTCGGCGCGGTAGGTTAGCTCGTCGAGGTGCTGGGAGCGGCGCTCGAGGAGGTTGCGGGCGCGGCGGAGGATGGAGTCGGCAGTGAGGGCGGAGAGGCGCTGGTGGAGGCGGAGGAGGTTGTAGCTGCTGGCGCGGGTGAGGCGGGAGTGGAGGCGGGCGAGGCGGTCGGCGAGGTTGTGCTGGGCGGCGGTGAGGAGCTCCGCGGCGGCGGAGGGAGTGGGTGCGGAGAGGTCGGCGGCTGCGTCGGCGATGGTGGTGTCGGTGGCGTGGCCGATGCCGGTGATGACTGGGATGGAGCAGGCGGCGATGGCGCGGGCTACGATCTCGGCGTCGAAGCCGTGGAGGTCTTCCCATGAGCCGCCGCCGCGGGCTACCAGGACTACATCGATGGCGTGGAGTGGTACGGCCTTTTTGGGATGTACTTTCTTTTTGGATGGTATGGATTTCTTTGGCTGTACGGTAGATTGCTGTGCGTGTTGGCTGAACCAGTTGATTCCAGCGGCTACTTCGGCGGGGCAGTTGGGGCCTTGCACGGCTGCGGGATAGATGAGGAGATTGACGGCGGCGTGGCGGCGGCGGCAGACCTTGATGATGTCGCGGAGGGCTGCGCCTTGCAGGCTGGTGACTACTCCGATGCAGCGGGGGAAGGGTGGGAGCGGGCGCTGGTTTTCGAAGAGGCCTTCGCGGCGGAGGCGGTCTTTGAGGGCTTGCGTGGCGGCTAGTAATGCGCCGAGGCCGGTCTGCTGCATGGTTTCGGCTACGAGCTGGAGCTGGCCGCGGGACTCGTATACAGAGAGCGAGCCGGAGATGCGGACGGCGTCGCCGTCTTTGGGGCGGAAGCGTAGGAGCTGGGCCTGGCGGCGGAAAAGGACGATGGAGAGCTGGGCTTCGGCGTCCTTGAGGGTGAAGTAGCAGTGGCCGCTGGCGGCGGGTCGCCAGTTGGAGATTTCGCCTTCGACGGTGACGTGGTTGTGGGCGCGCTCGACGAGGGAGCGGACGCGGCGGAGGAGCTCGCCTACGGTGAACACCTGCGCGGTGGGCGGGAGTGTGGGTGTGGAGGGGGTGGTTAGGGCTCGGGATTGCTCTGCTAGGATGTCGTCGAAGAGGGACGGGGCGGTGGGGGGTGTTTTGCGCGCGGCGGGGGTGCGGGTGCGGCGGAGGTCGGCGAGGCTGGGGATGTCGTCGGGCATCTTGTTTTGAGTGTACGACCTGCATGGGTGTATGCAAGAACGGACGCGCGCTTCGCGCGCGAGAAGCAGGTTCCTCGCTGCGCTCGGAACGACAACTAGAAAGGCAAGGGCAAGGGAAACAGCAACAGCAACAGCAAGAGCAAAGGCGGGGTTGCGGCCCTGTCAGAGGGGTACCCTCCCATGTCTCAAAAGCGAGACATGGGGCACCCGTTTCTGGGTGGTGCGGACTATTAATCCCTAGGCTCTGCCTTTAAGCTGTTTGGAGTAGGGATTCGGCTTCGCGGAGGAGGATTTCGGGGCGGCAGGGTTTGCTTAGGAGCTTGAGGGGGCGGCGGGTGCGGGAGGCGTGTTGCTCTACCTTGATGGCGTTGCTGGCGTAGGCGGTGAACATGAGGAGCTTGCAGTCGGGCATCTCGTGCTGGAGGGTCTCGGCTAGTTCGATGCCGCTGATGTCAGGCATGGAGATGTCGCAGAGGAGAAGGCCGGGGGAGAAGGTGCGGGCGCGGGCGAGGCCGTCGGCGGCACAGTAGACGGCTTCGGATTCGTAGCCGTTGACCTGGAAGACGAGATTGAGTGTGTCTGCTACGAGACGGTCGTCGTCGACGACTAGAACACGCTGCTTCATGAGACACCTCTGGCCCAAGTGCGGTGAAAATTTTGGTATGTCTGCGTGATGCGTGGGGTAATGGAACGCCGGGGGTCGTCTTCGGCGTCGACTGCTGGATACGATGTTAGACCGTGCCTGGGAGAAAAGGCTAGGCGTGTGGCGTATTTTTTTTGTGGATTCCCGCTTTGGTACTCACGTTTTGTGTGGGTGAGGCATTAGAG
>Ga0116129_1002020_pt1 | contig 10604 bp, 11 predicted proteins | sample June2015DPH_17_2_FD_89732 | JGI IMG/M metagenome (GOLD analysis project Ga0116129, IMG submission 89732) | Peatland microbial communities from SPRUCE experiment site at the Marcell Experimental Forest, Minnesota, USA - June2015DPH_17_10 | ecosystem: Environmental > Terrestrial > Soil > Wetlands...
ACATCGATGCATTCATTAATGACTACAACGCCGACGCCAAACCGTTCGTCTGGACCAAGTCCCAAGTCCACCAAAAACGTCTCAAAGCACGTTTCGCGGATCAATGATTCCGGGTACTAGCTGACCGGCCAGTCCTCGGCCGTGATCGTGGCCGCGTCCGCGCCGACGATTTCGGACAACGAATCGCGACCGGTGCGCAACAGCGTCGCGGCCAGATCGCGCTTGATCTCCTCGACAAGGCCGAGCCCCTTGTAGATCAGCGCCGAATAAAGCTGGATCAGGCTGGCGCCGGCTCGGATCTTGGTCAGCGCGCCGCCGCCGGAATCGATGCCGCCGACGCCGATCAGCGGAAACGCACCCTCCGCCCTTACATAGGCCTCCGCCACCATCCGCGTCGACAGCCGATACAGCGGACGGCCGGAGAGCCCTCCGGACTCTTTGGCGCGATTCTGTTCGCGCAAGGTCGAGGGGCGCCCGAGCGTCGTGTTGGTCACGATCATGCCGTCGGCGCGGCGCGAGCGCGCGATGTGAACCACGTCGTCGAGTTCGGCAAGGCTGAGATCCGGGGCGACCTTCAACAGGATCGGCGAATCGCCGGCATTCTTTCGCACCCGCTCGCGGGCGTCGATCACCCGCGCCAGCAGATCGTCCAGCGCGCTCGCTTGTTGCAGGTTGCGCAAGCCCGGCGTATTCGGCGAAGACACGTTGACGGTGAAATAGCTCGCCACCGGCGCGAAGGTTTCGATCAGTTTCACGTAATCGTCGTTACGATCGGCGGAATCCTTGTTGGCCCCGATATTGACGCCGACAATGCCGCCAAGATGGGCGCGCGCCGCGAGCCGCCGCAGCACGGCTTCCGCGCCGTCGCCGTTGAAACCGAGGCGATTGACGATGGCTTCGTCGCGCTCCAGCCGGAAAATTCGCGGCCGCGGATTGCCGCCTTGCGGCCTGGGCGTCACGGTTCCGACTTCGACAAATCCAAAGCCGAGGCGCAGCAGCGCATCCGGCACCTCACCGTTCTTGTCGAAGCCCGCCGCCATGCCGATCGGATTGGGAAAATTCAGGCCGAAAGCCCGCACCGCCAGTTTCGAATCGTCGGCCCGCGGCCGCGCCGGCGGCAACAATTTCAAACCCTGCACGGCCAGCCGGTGCGCGTCTTCGGGATCGAGCCAGCGGAGCAACGGCAGCGACACGGCATCAAAGGCGCGGATCACAGATCGAACTCCGGGATGTCGTGAGAGCCGTCGGATCGCATGCGCATGGTATAGATGCCCCTGACCGCGCCGAGATCGAGTTCGCCATAGAGGTGCGGAAACAGTTCGTCGTTGCGTGAGCGCTCCCAGCGCAGCGCGTTGCCTAACGCATCCACATCGATCGCGATCAGGAACAGGCCGGTCTGGCCGGCAAAATGTTTGCGAGCGGTCTCTTCCACCTGTGACGCGGTCGAGAAATGAATGAAGCCGTCGCGGACATCGACGGCGCTGCCCCGGAACACACCCTGCCGCTCCGCTTCGCGCCAGGCCGAAGCCGGGCAGATCTTGTAGATCTTGTTCACGAAGGTCTCTGGTCCCCCTGGCCGCGCCTATCGGCGCGACACATCACTTTGAATGAAGCCGTCAATTCCTGCTTTCGCAGGGGCGGCGTCAAATATCAAGCCGGTCTCCACCGGCTGATCAGGTCGCGTAGTCCGGCTCCTTGCGGTCGATGATGCGCTTGAGCGCCGCGAAGTGCCGTTGCGCCGGACTTAAGCCCTCGTAAAAGCGCGTTCCGCTGATCTCCCGCTTGGTCTTTTCGACCACCGGTTCCGGCAGCTTTTTCAGCGGCTGGCCGGTCCACATCGCGTAGATCTGCACCTGGGCCGCGCGCTCGATGTAATAAAGCCGGTCGTAGGCCTCGGCGACGGTTTGGCCGACCGTCGAGATGCCGTGATTGGCCATGAACAGGATGGTCTTGTCGCCGATCACGCGCGCCAGCCGCGCGCCTTCGGCCGGGTCGAGCGCGGGGCCGGTATATTCGTCGTCATAGGCGATCTTGCCGGACATGCCCACTTCGGTCTGCCCGATTTCCTTGATGTGCGGATCTTCCAGGCGCGTCAGCGCGCTCGCATAGGGCATGTGGGTGTGAAACACCGCTTTCGCCTGCGGCAGCGCCTTGTGGATCGGCGCATGAATACAATAGCAGGAGCGCTCGACGTCGCCCTCGCCGCGCTTGACCTCACCGTCGTCGATGCCGACTTCCATGAAGCAGGAGGCCGTGACTTCCGACCAGTGCGTGCCGAACGGAATTTGATAATAGCGGTCGCTCTGACCGGGCACCACGTAGGTCAGGTGATTGAAGATGCCTTCGCTGAAGCCATGCATGTAAGCGAGCCGATGCGCGGCCGCGAGATCGACCCGCGCCTGCCATTGCTCGGCGCTGGTATCGGCAAGCGTCTCCGGCGAAACCCTGAACTGCATTGGCATTCTCCCTGAATGGTGCTGGTTGTTGAGGCAAGCCTAGCGCGATTTGAAGCGCCCGTCATGGCCGGGCTTGACCCAGCCATCCAGCAGAAGAGAAGGCCTGCCCTGCGAATTGGGATGGAGTGCTGTCGCGCTTTGGGCTGTCGTCCCTGCGAAAGCAGGGACAACGGAGAGACTTACGCGCTCCGCGCCAGCGCGCCATCGATCATCGCGACCGCATTGGCCAGACCATAGACCGCGACGAACGAGCCGAAGCGCGGGCCTTTTTCCTGACCGAGCAGCACCTGATAGAGCATGTTGAACCAGTCGAGCGACACGCCGGGACGACCGTCCTTGCCCTTCTTGACCGCGTCGAGGAATGGCTCACGGCGGCCGATCTCGTAGACGACGTTCTGGATATCCTCCGCCGTCGACTCGGGAGGCAGGTTCGCCAGCGCATCGCGTAAATCCTGCAACGCGACGCGCTCGCCGTCCGTCGGCTCGCGGAATTGTTTCTTCGGCGCCACGAAGTCGCGATAGTAGTTGATGGCGTAGCCGACCATCGCGTCGAGCTTCGGGTGCGTCTCTGGCGTCACGCCCGGACGATAGCGCCCGATGAAGCCCCAGAGCGTCGAGGCGTTCTCGGCATTCGACGACGACACCAGCGTCAGCAAGAGCTGGAACGTGACGGGCATATCGGCCTTCGGCGGATGACCGGCGTGGATGTGCCAGACCGGATTGCCGAGCTGTTGCCGCGCGTCCTGGCGCGGAAAACCTTCGAGGAACCGCTGGTAGTCGTCGACATCGCGCTCGATCACGTCGAAGTAGAGCCGCTTGGCCGCTTTCGGTTCGCGATACATGAACAGCGACAGCGACTCCGGCGACGCATAGCGCAGCCATTCGTCGATGGTCAGCCCGTTGCCCTTCGACTTCGAAATCTTCTGGCCCTTCTCATCCAGGAAAAGTTCGTAGTTGAAGCCCTCGGGCGGCGTGCCGTCGAGCGCCGCGCAGATTTTTCCGGAGAGCTTCACCGAATCGATCAGGTCCTTGCCGGCCATTTCATAATCGACGCCGAGCGCATACCAGCGCATCGCCCAGTCCGGCTTCCATTGCAGCTTGCAATGGCCGCCGGTGACCGGAAGCGTGACGCGCTCCTTCGTTTCGGGATCGTCATAGGAGACCGTGCCGGCCTTGACATCATGGGCCACGATCGGCACCTGCAGCACCACGCCGGTTCGCGGGCAGATCGGCAAAAACGGCGAATAGCTGGCCGCGCGTTCCTCGCGAAGCGACGGCAGCATGATCGCCATCACCTTCTCGATCCGCTCCAGCATCCTCAACAGCGTCGCATCGAATTTTCCTGAGGTGTAATAATCGGTCGAGCTGGCGAATTCATAGTCGAAGCCGAAGGTGTCGAGGAACGCGCGCAGCCGCGCATTGTTATGCGCGCCAAAACTGGAATGCGTGCCGAAGGGATCCGGCACCTTCGTGAGCGGCTTGCCGAGATTTGCTTCGAGCAGTTCCTTGTTCGGCACGTTGTCTGGCACCTTGCGCAGACCGTCCATGTCGTCGGAGAACGCCAGCAGGCGCGTCTTGATCTTGTCCTCGGTCAGCACGCGAAAGGCGTAACGCACCATGGTGGTGCGTGCGACCTCGCCGAAGGTGCCGATATGCGGCAGACCCGACGGACCGTAGCCGGTCTCGAACAGCACCTCTTCCTTCGGCTTCTTTTTCAGCCGCGTCACAATCGCTTTCGCCTGCTCGAACGGCCAGGCGTTGGATTGTTCGGCAAGCGCCCGCAGGTCGCTTGGGGTGGTTGTGAGGTCGATGACGGACATTTTTAGTGAAGTTCTCCGAGAAGCATTCAAGCAATCATTATAGCTGTCATTCCGGGGCGATGCGCAGCATCGAGCTATGGTGTGCAGTTGCACACCAGAGAATCTCGAGATTCCGGGTCTGGTCCTACGGACCATCCCGGAATGACGGAGTCAAATATCTAAAACGGACTCACGGAAAAATAGCGCAGCCACAGATCGGTATAGCGGCCTTTTTCCCAGAGCCGGAACAGCGCCCAGTTCAGGGATTGCCGCAGCAGATCGTTACCCTTGCGCACGGCAATTCCGATGCCTTCGCCGAAATAGCGGCTCTCGACAAAAGGCCCACCCGAGAACGCGCAGCAATCGCCAGAGTCCGTGCCGTTGATCCAGAACGCGAGCGCGATCGCATCGCCAAAAATGAAATCGACCTCGCCACGCCGCAAGCCCGCCCGCAACGCCTCGTCGTTCGGATAGGGGTGCAACTCCGCATCCGTGAACATGGCTTTCAGATAGGCCTCATGCGAGGTGCCCGCGATGGCGCCGACCTTGCGGCCCTCGATAAATTCGGGACGCACTTCGCGCATCACCGAATCCCGCCGCGACACGAATCGCGCCGGCGCCCGATAATAGGGGTCGCTGAAATCCAGCTTGGCCCGCAATTGCGGCGTCACCGCCAGCGACGCAATGATGGCGTCGCCCCGGTTGCTCGAAATCGCATCGAGCAAGGTCTCGAAGCGCCGCATCTGGACGGTGCAGGTGACCTTGATCTCGTCGCAGATCATCCGCGCCAGATCGACATTGAAGCCTGCGGGATTGCCGTCGGGGCCGGTGAAATTGAAGGGCGGATAATCGGTCTCGGTCAAAAACCGGATCACGGCGAGACGCGACAAATCCGGCCGGTCCGGCCGCCGCCGCGGGTCCCAGAAGCCGGGCACCGCCTGGGGGCCGGCCTCTGTGACCGGCTTCGGAGCGGATGGATTGGGCGCGGCTGGACCCGGTGAAGGCGGGCTCGGTGCGGGTGGAACCGGCGCCACCTGGGTGGGCGCGGCTTGACCTGACGGGGGCGGTTTCGTGCTCTGGGCCTCGGCGAAACCGCCTGCGAGTGTCAGCACAAAAGCCGGGAAAAGCAACGCGAGCCGGAAGGCCGACGCCGCCCGTATCCGTAGCCTCTGTCCGGTAAAGCTGGTCTCGCTCAGGGGCATCGCTCGCCGATTTGTTCAAATTCGGAGGCCTTATAGACCGTCCGGCGGGCCGATACTAACCCCGCGGCGATACCTTCGCTCAAAGATACCTGCGCTCAGAGATAACGCTTGAGGTCGACGGCCGCTTCCTCAGGCTTTCGGTTGAGGTTGAACGGCGAGACGAACTTGCCGTCGCGGTCCATCAGATAGATCAGCGCGGTGTGATCCATGGTGTAGTCACCGTCCTTTAACGGGACTTTCTTGGCATAGACGCGGTATTCGGAAAGCACTTTCGCGATCTCCGCGGGCGAGCCGGTGAGACCTTTCAGGCGCGGATCAAAGCTCGACAAATACTCCTTCATCGCCGCCTGGGTGTCGCGTTCGGGGTCGACCGAAATGTAATAGGTGTTAACGCGATCGGCGTCCTTGCCCATGGCCTTCAGCACTTCAGACATCTCGAACAGCGTCGTCGGGCAGACGTCGGGACAATGGGTAAAGCCGAAGAAGACCAGCGAGGGATGGCCCTGCATGGACTTCTCGGTCACGGTCTGGCCGGCCTGGTCCGTCAACTGGAACGGCCCCCCGATCGCGGCAGGCGCCGTGACATGGCGCAAACCCCCCATCACCCACAGCATCAGGACAAGCCCGACCACCAGGCTTCCGGCGAACGCTCCAATAACGACCAGCGGGCGGGTGGTCCGATCCATCATCCAAATCCCTGTTCTAGAAACACGCGGCGAAGCCGGAAGCGATCATCTCAAAGAAGACCGTGGTTCCGTAATGCAGCCACAACACGGCCGCGGCGAGCAGAAGTACGGCTGCGAGGCCCGCCCCGCCCACCACGACGGCGCGCCCCAGCCGACTGGCCGGCTCGAAGGCTCGCTCCGAAGCTCTCGGGGTGGAAAGGGGAAGCGCCATTTAGGACCGGTCTATCTGCGCGAAGAGCCCACCCGGCAATGTGCCGTTTCAGGCTACCATCGTTCAAATAAGGCCTGCCGAGGGCCCCGGCAAGCACCGGCGCCGCGGCCTAAATCACGTCATGCTGATCCAGACTTGGGAATATCCAGACTTGGGAATAATAATGGCGGTTAATGCGCCGCCTGGGCGCGGGCGTCGAGGAAGCACGAGTGGTACATGCTCGTCAGTTCCTTGCCGCGCAGATAGATCATGCGCGCGGTCAATCCACCACGCTGGTTGATCCACTTCTTCACCGGCGGGGGATACATCGAATAGAGCATGTGGGTGGCTTCGGGATTGGTGATGGCATGGCCGTCATCGTCCATGTCCCAGGCCGCGTGGAAGCCGAGCGCCGCGTGAGAGGTCACGCAAATCTTGTCGTGGGGGATGGCGCCGAGCACGATGGTGCAGGCCGAGGCGCAGAGGCCGTCGATGATCACCATCTCACCGGAGGTGCGTACTTCCTGATACTTGTCCACGTAGGTGCCGATCCGGCCGCCGCGGTCTTCGCCGATACGGACCACCGCATGGCTTGACCCCATGCTCGCCAGCAAAACAACCGCAGCGAGCAGCCCCATCATGAACTTCATTGTCCAGCCCCGGTTCGAACCCTGCCGGACCTGAATCCGACGACGGTGTGTGATGCGTAAGACAGCGTGTTTCGAGTTGCCTATTTTGTCCAGATGGGGGCGGTGTTTCAAATTAAATTCACATGGAGTGTTGCCGGCGCGCTGCACCCTGCCCGTTCATATCCCAAACAAGGCTTTCTGATGATGTGGTCGGCCAGCGGCCGATTTTGGACCGCCTGCCTTTCGGTTGACCATCCGGGGAGTTGCGGGCTTCATTGACTTTAAACAACAGGGGGAAGCGCGATGGCAGGCGATGCTGACGTCATCGTGGTGGGCGCAGGGCTCGCCGGTCTTGTCGCCGCGACCGAGATCGCGGAGGCCGGAAAACGCGTCATCGTCGTCGATCAGGAAGGCGAACAAAGCCTTGGCGGGCAAGCGTTCTGGTCGTTCGGCGGGCTGTTTCTGATCGATTCTCCCGAGCAGCGCCGGCTTGGCATCAAGGACAGTTTTGAGCTGGCACACCAGGACTGGATGGGCACGGCCGGCTTCGACCGCGAGGAAGATCTCTGGCCGCGGCGCTGGGCGGAAGCCTATCTCGCCTTCGCCGCCGGCGAGAAACGAAGCTGGCTGCGGGCGATGGGTCACCGTATTTTTCCGGTGGTCGGCTGGGCCGAACGCGGCGGCTATGACGCCATGGGCCACGGCAATTCCGTACCGAGGTTCCATGTCACCTGGGGCACCGGCCCCGGCATCGTCGAGCCGTTCGCGCGCCGCGCCAGCGAGTTAGAAAAATCAGGACGGCTGACGTTCAAATTCCGCCACCGCGTCGATGCGCTGAGCATCACCAACGGCACGGTCGGCGGCATTTCCGGCGTGATCCTCGCGCCTGATCCGGTCGAGCGCGGCCAAAGCAGCTCACGCAAGGTCATCGGCGATTTCACGCTGCGCGCGCAGTCCGTCATCGTCGCCTCCGGAGGCATCGGCGGCAACCACGACCTGGTGCGGCAGAACTGGCCGACACGCCTCGGGAAAGCACCTGCCAACATGATCTCCGGCGTGCCCGAGCATGTCGACGGAAGGATGATCGGGATTACGGAGGCCGCCGGCGCGCGGCTGATCAACCGCGACCGCATGTGGCATTACGTCGAGGGCATCCGGAACTGGTCGCCGATCTGGCCACGCCACGGCATTCGCATTTTGCCGGGCCCGTCCTCGATGTGGTTCGACGCATCAGGCAAGCGGTTGCCGTCGCCGCTGTTTCCCGGCTCCGACACGCTCGGCCAACTGGAATACATCCTCTCCACCGGCCACGATTATTCGTGGTTCATCTTGACCCAGAGCATCATCAAAAAAGAGTTTGCGCTCTCGGGCTCCGAACAAAACCCGGACCTCACGGGAAAAAGCTGGCTGATGACCGCGCGCAGAGCCATCAACAAGGGCGCGCCCGCGCCGGTTGAGGCTTTCAAGGCGCACGGCGCGGACTTCATCGTGCGCGACAACCTCGCCGATCTCATCACGGCGATGAATGCGCTCACCGGCAACGATCTGCTCAAGTGTGAGGCCGTCAAGACCCAGATCGAGGCGCGCGACCGTGAGATCGAAAACGCCTATGCCAAGGACACGCAGGTCATCAACATCCACAATGCGCGCCGCTATATCGGCGACCGCTTGATCCGCACCGCAGCCCCACACCGGATTCTGGATCCCGCGCACGGCCCGCTGATCGCGGTGAAGCTCAACATCCTGACCCGCAAGACGCTTGGCGGTTTTGAGACCGATCTTGATTCCCGCGTGTTCGGCGAGGGCGGCAAGATCATGCCCGGCCTCTATGCCGCCGGCGAAGCGGCAGGCTTTGGCGGCGGTGGCATGCACGGCTACCGCGCGCTGGAAGGGACATTTCTCGGCGGCTGCCTGTTCTCGGGCCGCAATGCCGGGCGCGCGGCGACGAAGGCTGTTCTGTAGAAGGCTGTCTTGTGAAAACCGGAGCCATGCACGGCAGGCAGTAGCGATTTATGCGCTGGCAGGCTAAGTGGCAGCATCATCCACGGGAGATCAAAAAATGACCATTCAACGTTTCGATACCGGACCGCGCATGAGCCAGGTCGTCGTCCACGGCGACACCGTCTACCTCGCCGGCATCGTGGCCAACACCACCGCCGGAGAAAGCGTGACCAAGCAGACGCAGGAAATTCTCTCCATCGTCGACGGCCACCTGAAGAAAGCCGGGACCGACAAATCGAAGCTCCTGACCACGACGATCTACATCACCGACATGAAGACGTTTCCCGAGATGAACGCGGCATGGGACGCCTGGGTCTCACCGGGCAACACGCCGGCGCGCGCCACCGTCGAGGTTCAACTCGCCGCGCCGAAATATAACGTCGAGATCATGGTGACGGCGGCGAAGTAGCCGCGAGGAAGCTGAGCCTCTTCTCCCTCCCCGCAAGGGCGAGGGAGAAGAGTCTCATACGCTGAACCCGCTTCAGGTCAGGTCGAACCACCCGCGCCAAGCCGGCTCGCGCCGATGATGCGGCCATCGGGGGCCTCCAGCACGACCGCGACGTCCTGACCTTCCGGGAAACGCTCGTTGAGGCGTAGTGCCGCGCCCGACCACTGACCAATGGGGCGGATCGAGCGGACGACATTGGCTTCGGTCAGGGTCGCGCCACTGTTTTCGCCGCGGCCAATCGCGGTGGTGTGCTCGTGATCGAAACCGATCAGCAATACTCTGCCGCTACCCGAACCAGCGCCGACCTCGATCGATACCTGCTCGCCGTTCTTCATCACGCTGACCGCAGCCGCGGTGGATCCGTTGCGTTTGGCGTTCTCGATCGCAGGCCCCACCGCGCCGCGATCGGAGCCGACCGCGCTGGCTGAGCCATCGACGACGATTTCCGGCGTGTAGGATCCGTCGCCAAAGCGACGGCCATACACGCTTTGCCGGTCGGTCGCGGCTGCAAGCGAGAACGGGTCTTTCCAGCCGAGACGATCCCAATAGGTGACGTGGAACGCGAGCGCGAGCACGTCACGCCGCTGCCTGACCATTTCGTTCAGGTAGGCATTGGCCGGCGGACAGGACGAGCAACCCTGCGAGGTGAAGAGTTCGACGACGACGGGCCGCTCAGTGGCGTTCGCCATCACCGGCGACAGGCTGGCGATCAATCCGAGCGATAAAACAAGGCGCGAGAACATGGTGATCCTCCTTGGGTCGGTTCATTCACACTTCGCAGGGAGGACGAGGATTGTTACGCGCCGCCGTTTTCACGATGACGAAATGAACGCGCGGATGCCGGTGCGTTTCTCAATCCGCCGCTGACGGGCCAAAGCCCTCTTGAGTACTGGAACACGGCCCGGCGTCCCGCTAAATCGCGCCGGCTCTCGCACGACATCGCCGGCGAGAGCGGGCTGAATGTGAAGCCGGGCTGAGGTTGGATTTAAGGGTTGCCGGGCCGTTGGCCCATGCACGCCGAAATTTTGCGAGAGCTTGGAGCGGGCGAAGGGAATCGAACCCTCGTATGCAGCTTGGGAAGCTGCCGTTCTACCATTGAACTACGCCCGCAACATATGGAAGATCAAGCACTTAGAAGCCGGACTTCTCGAATTTAGCTGACACTCGCTCGACGACGTGCCACAAGCGGTGCG
>Ga0116129_1002022_pt1 | contig 10585 bp, 3 predicted proteins | sample June2015DPH_17_2_FD_89732 | JGI IMG/M metagenome (GOLD analysis project Ga0116129, IMG submission 89732) | Peatland microbial communities from SPRUCE experiment site at the Marcell Experimental Forest, Minnesota, USA - June2015DPH_17_10 | ecosystem: Environmental > Terrestrial > Soil > Wetlands >...
CCAGAAAGGCCGGGAACGGCTTGCCCGCTTTGGAGATGAACTTGTCCAGCAAATCGCTTTTGTTCGTCGCGAGAATCTTTTGCGCCTGCGCGGCCTCAATCGGCTGCTCCAAAATGGTTTTGCCAATCTTGAATTTGCACGACTTCGCTTCCAGTTGTGAATTTTCGCAGATATAGCCGGCCTCGGTGTCGAAAACTTTTCCACCGCACTTCGGGCATTTGCCGATTTCCGTTTTGCCCGTGAAATCAATTTTCGGCGGCGGTTCCGCGGGCTTGCCACCCTTGCCCTTCTTCTCGCGCGGCACGAACTCAAACGCCGTCTTGCCATCCTTCACGACCAGGAACGCCTCAAACTTCCGGTTGGTCTTCTTCGAAATGAACCCTTTCAGCAAATCCGTCTTGCCGGTGGCCAGCATCTTCCGCACCTGTTCCGGCGAAATTTCCTGCTGCAAAATGATTTTGCCGGTCCGGAAATCGCACGTTTTTTCCGCGCCTGCCTGCTTTTCGCAGACGTAATTCATCCCGCCGTCATAGACATTCGCGCCGCATTTCGGGCATTTGCCGAGCGGTTCCTTGCCCGTGAAATCAATCGGCGCCGCCGCCTCACCGTCTTTCGTGCCGTTGCCAAAATCAAATTCAACTTTGTTCTCGGCGTTCATTTTCAGCACGGCAGCGAAGGGAAAACCCTGCTTGCTGCGAAAACCCTGCAATGGACCGATCACCTTGTCCGTGATGATCTTTTCAACCTCCTCGATCTCAAACATGCGGCTGCACAAGGTTTTCCAGAAAGCGAAATCGCATTTGTCGCACTGGAATTGCTTGTAACGCTCGTGGATTTCCCCGCCGCATTTCGGGCACGGCACTTTCAGCGTGCCGAAATCGCCGGGAATCGTGTCGTATTCAAACTGTTTCGCGCGGTCCACGATGCGCCGCGTCATGTCCGCGATGCCGGACATGAATTGTTCACGGCTGATCTTGCGCCGCTGCATTTCCTTCAACTGGAATTCCCAGTCGCCCGTCAATTCCGGTTTCGTGAGTTCGGGAATCCCCAAACCGTTGAGCAGTTCCATCAGGGAGAACGCCTTCGCCGTCGCCTGCAGCTCGCGGCCGTTGCGATGGACGTAACCCTCGTAAATTAAACCTTCGATGGTCGCCGCGCGCGTCGCCGGCGTGCCCAGGCCCTTTTCGTTCATCGCCTCGCGCAATTCGTCGTCGTCCACCAGCTTGCCCGCGCCTTCCATCGCCGAGAGCAGCGTCGCTTCCGAATACCGCGCCGGCGGTTTGGTGACATTTTCCTTCACCTCGATGCCGCTGGTCTGGACTTTTTCGTCCGGTTTCACCGGGGCGAGGCTCGGCGTTTCATCGGAGTCCGATTGCTTGCCGTAAACCGTCAGCCAGCCGGGGCTGACCAGCACCTTGCCGGCGCTCTTGAACGGCTCGCCCTCGACGCGGGTGATGCGGTTCGTTTCCAGGAATTCCGCCGCCGGATAAAAAATCGCCAGGAACCGCTTCGTGACGAGGTCGTAAAGTTTTTGTTCCGGCTCGCTCAAACTTTTCGGCGCCAACGTGGTCGGGATGATTGCGAAGTGATCCGAGACTTTCGCATTGTTAAAGATGCGCTTGTTCGGGTGCACCCAGCCGCCTTTCAAAATCTGGTCGGCAAACGCCGAATAACCCGTCACGCCCTCCAGCATCGCCAGCGTATTTTTCACCGTGGCGATGTAATCTTCCGGCAGGGCGCGTGAATCCGTTCTCGGATACGTCAGCACCTTGTGTTTTTCGTAAAGCGCCTGCGCCACCCCCAGGGTGTTTTTGGCGCTGAAACCGAACCGCGAGTTCGCATCGCGCTGCAAGCTCGTCAAATCATAGAGCAACGGCGACATCGAGGTTGTCGGCTTGCTTTCTTCCGTGACGATGCCCGGCTTGCCCAGGCATTTCGTGCGGATTTCCTCGGCCTTCACCCGGTCCCAGACGCGCTCGGCCCGGAGTTGTTCGTCCTCGTCCGACCGGGAAAATTTTTCATCAAACCAGCGACCGGTATAATTTCCCGACGCGACGTCGAAGCTGCCGATGACTTCCCAATAACCGCGCGGCACAAACTTGCGGATCTTCGCCTCGCGCTCCACGAGAATCGCCAGCGTCGGCGTCTGCACCCGGCCGACGGTCGTCTTGAAAAAGCCGCCGAGCTTGGAATTGAATGCCGTCATCGCCCGCGTGCCGTTGATGCCCACGAGCCAGTCGGCCTCGCTGCGGCTCATTGCGGCGTCGGAGAGCGGTTGCATCGATTCGTCGGTGCGCAGGGACGCGAAACCCTCGCGGATCGCCGCCGGCGTCATGGATTGCAGCCAGAGACGCTGGATGGGCTGCTTCGCCTTGGTGAAGCGCACGATGTTGCGGAAGATCAATTCCCCTTCGCGCCCGGCGTCGCAGGCATTGATGAGCTTGTCCACGTCGTCGCGCTTGATGAGCTTTTTCAACGTGCGCAAACGCGGTTCGCTCTTCTCGATCGGCTCCAGGTCGAAGTGCGGCGGAATGACCGGGAGACACTTGAACGTCCATTTTCCGCGCACCGCCTCGACGCCTTCCGGCGGCACGATGGTGAGCAAATGGCCGACCGCCGACGAGATGACGTATTCGTCATTTTCGAAGTAGTCTTCGTGCTTTTGAAACTTTCCGAGCGCCTTCGAGATGTCGCTGGCGACGGACGGTTTTTCCGCGATGATAAGGGATTTTCCCATGTGACGCGTCATTCTTTAAGCCGCGAAGCGTGGTTCGCGCAACTCATTTTTTATTTTGACCCGGCTGATTTCAACCACGGATGGACACCAATAGATACGGATAAGCATGAATCTAAACGGTTTTGCTGATGAATATAAATCACCAATCAGGCTTTTATTATTCCGGTTAAATTCTCCCGGCGAAAAATCTGCCGGATCGCTTCCAAACAATATCTTTCCATGCAAACACCATTATTCCGGAATTTGGTGACGTCAAATTAGAGCGGTAAAGGGGCTAAACCAGAAAGTGGATCAACTCCTCAATCAATTTGCCGACCAAGACCACCCGTGATGTGCCGCCGAATTATGTCGGCTCTTGAGGTTCTTGAACCTTTACCATCGCCTGGAAAATCTCAATTTTACCTTCATGCGATGAGCATTCCACACCGCCAAAAGGAATAAACCCTTGTTTCATCAATTCGCTGACCTCCTCTTCCACCTTCGAACTATCAGCATGATTCACAATTTTGTATTCAGTAAATTTATTCATGTTAATTTCGTTGTTTGGCATTTCTGGCGATTTGAACTCTCACCGCGTTTCTGCACGTTGAAAGAACCGTGTTCATATGGCAGAACGCCTTGCAGTTTTTGCAAAACCATTCCACAAAGGATGACCGACCACCGCGATTGATTTTTTATCTGCTTTTCGTAACTCGATTGAAAAATCCACCGGTCCCAATTACCCGGCGGATTTCGTCCATAATTTTTCCATCTGCTCCAGCGAACGCCCCTTGGTTTCCGGCACCCATTTCCAGACGAACCAGGCGGCCAGGATGCTCATCACCCCATAAATCCAGTAGGCAAAACCGTGATTAAAGTGACTGACCAGAGCGGGGTTCCCATCCAGCATCGGGAACGTCCAACTGACAACGAGATTGGCAATCCATTGAGCGGCCACGGCCACGGCCATCGCTTTGCCGCGAATTTGATTCGGAAAAATCTCGCTCAAGAGCACCCATGTCACCGGCCCCCATGACACCGCAAAACCGGCGATATAACCCAACATGCAAACCAGCGCCACCATGCCCGCGCCATTCAGCATGAAATTGGTTCCGAGCCCGATCATGCTCGCGGCCATGATCATCGCGCCGATGATCTGGAGCGGCCGGCGACCATATTTGTCCACCGTCACAACCGCCACGACCGTGAAGATCAGATTAACCGCCCCGACGATGATCGTTTCCCACAACGACGCATTCGTGCTCATGCCCATGCCTTTGAAAATATCCGGCGCGTAGTAGAGCACGACGTTGATGCCGACAAATTGCTGGAACACCGAAAGCATGATACCGATGAACACCACCAGCACGCCGAACGAAAATAATTTGCCGGAATGATGTTCGGCCAGGGACGCGCGGATCTCGACCATTTCCTGCTCAGCTTCGACGGGCGAGCCCAATTTGTTCAGCACGGCGCGCGCGCCGGCTTCGTTGCCTTTCAACATCAAATAACGCGGCGTTTCGGGAACCAAAAACAACAGCACCAAAAACAGCAGCGCCGGAACTGCGCCGGACGCGAACATATAACGCCAGCCGATGGTGTTCAGCCACGTTTCGCTGTCGCCACCTTTGGCGATCCCGTAGTTGACGAAGTAAATCACCAGCATGCCGAAGATGATCGCCAGTTGATTCCACGCCACCAGATTGCCGCGGATTCGTGCCGGCGCGATTTCCGCGATATACATCGGCGAAAGCATCGAGGCCAGCCCCACCCCGATGCCGCCCAGAATCCGGTAAAACACAAAATACTTCATGTATTCCGGCCCGCCATGCCCGATCGGCGCGAAGGGAAATTCCGGCGCCGCCGCTCCCAGCGCTGAAATCAGGAAGAGAACCGCAGCCACGATCAACCCCCGTTTCCGCCCAATGTTCGTGCTGACCCACCCGCCAATACAGCCGCCCACAATGCAGCCGATCAGCGCACTGGAGGTCACGAAACCCAGCAGCGAATCCGCCGCGTCGGGATTCAGGTTTCGCGGTTCAATAAAATAGGCCCGCAGGCTCCCGACCGCCCCGGAAATAACGGCCGTGTCATAGCCGAAGAGCAAACCGCCCAGCGTGGCAATCAGCGTGAGTAGAATAATGTAGGGATTGATGCGTGACATGATTTGTTTTTGGAGGTTATTTTTGGAGGCTATATTTTTTTTATACACGAATCAACAGGCATTCCGCCAGATAACCCGCCAGGGCGGTATACCTCTGCGTTGAACGGAATTCCGCGATGCATTTTCGATCCACTTTAACGCCTTCGCCCAGAGGAGTTTTTTGCCCGACTTCGCATCTCGTGTATGCCGTATCTATACTTGATCGCCAATCCTGTCACCACCCCCGCTTTCGGGGATGGCGGGTGGTGACGGTTCAACCACAATTACTGACCATTCCAAAAAATTATGAATCAACTGATTTGCCGGCCAATAAGCCCAATAAGCCGCTTGGCGTCCTGCCTGTTCGCAGCCATCTTGATGATGGCAATATGTTGTGGTTCAGGTGCGATCAAGGCTGCGGAAACAATGCCGGTTTTTGCCGGTGAGAAGACCACCTGGCATGGGTTTGACCGTTACGATTTCGTGATGGATGACGCGACTCTCGCCATTACCCCTTTCAAATCTCCGCCGACAGAAGGGGATGGCGTCAATGCTCCGGCGCCAGGAGAACACCGGTGCATCATCGTCGTACCAAAGCAAATGGCGCCGGGCAATCCCTGGTCCTGGCAGGGATGCTACTGGAATCACATGCCCCAAGCCGAGATTGAACTGCTCAAGCGTGGTTTCTGCATAGGCTATATCTCGGCCGATGTCAATTTGAAACCCGGCAAGGAATGGGACGCCTGGTATGCGTTCCTGGTTGAAAAATACGGACTGTCCGCAAAACCAGCCTTTATCGGCATGAGCCGGGGCGGAGAATATGCCTATACTTGGGCGACAACCCATCCCGACAAAGTATCCTGCATCTACGCTGATAATCCGGGCGGCAATCCGGAAGTCCTGATGAACGTCGGTGATCTGGCCCAATACGACGTGCCGTTGCTTCATGTTTGCGGCAGCCTTGACCCACTCTTGGGAAAATACTCGACCGCCATTGAGAACATCTATCAACAGTTTGGCGGACGGATTTCCGTGATGATCAAGGAAGGCTTTGCCCACCATCCGCACAGTTTGCAAGATCCCAAACCAATCGCCGACTTTATCGAACAGAGCGTTTATGAGACCAACCGTCCTCCACCTGCCTTCGTGACCGGAAAATTTACCAGAACTTCCTTTTACAGCGTTGAAAATATCTATCGTGATTCCCCGGAGGAAGGCACCTACCTTACCTGCCGCGGTCCTTTGTTCACGCCTTGCTACGATCGGTATCAATTTAATATCGATAATTTCAACGGAGCGGGTTTGAATGTCATTGTGCCCCAAACTCCGGCTCCGGGAAACCCGTGGGTTTTCCGGGCTGGTTTTGTTGACCGGGACGCGGCCGTTGACCTGGCCTTGCTGGCCAGGGGCTTCTACATTGTCACCGGCCCGGTTCCATACGACGTTGGCCCCGTGCCAGCACAATGGGATGCAACTTATAAATATCTGACCGACTATGGTTTTTCCAAAAAGCCCGTCATGGAAGGCGCCGGGGCCGGCACCGGCGAAGTTTATGCCTGGGCCATGGCAAATCCCGACAAGGTTTCCTGCATTTATGGCGAAAATCCGATCATGCACAGCAACTTGTCAAAAATACCACTGCTCGACAGCCTGGACTTGCTGGCCAAGGCGGGTGTTCCGCTCATCAGTGTTTGCGGCAGCCTCGACCCGGGCTTCAACGATAATACACTCGTGATCGAAAAGCGTTATCAGGAACTCGGCGGCAAAATCCAGGTTATCGTCAAGGAAGGTGAAGGGCATTATCCCCTCGCACCACAAGATCCCATGCCGGTGGTTGATTTTATCACTAAAAGTGCAACCCAATAAAACGGATAAGAACACGTTTTAAAAACTTGATTTAATATCACATACAGCGAGTGCCAGTTAGATCACGGGCAAACAATGCAGAAAAAAGTGCTGCCATCGCCGACATTGACAGGAATGGAATTGGAAAAGCTTCCATTCCCGCCAAAGTAATTGGTGGCCACAGGAGTCCATGATGCCAATGGGCTGGCGATATTCGTCGAGCTTAGCACCCGATACTCACCTCCCGCAGGTCCATTTGACCCGGAAAAAATGATGTTCGCACCGTCATAATTCACACCCGTAATCGCAGCCGGCGTATTCACAGGCACCTGCCCGACCAGTACTCCGTTTAACTGATATCCATAACCCGAGAAGGTGTTGGTGAATGCCTGGGTTGAGGCGGTGGCGGTGAATGTGGCCAGAATGTATCCTCCCAACGAAGGCGTCCCTCCTGCAAACGCATAAACCTGACTGGGGTTTGTCACCAGATTTGTGCCGACCCAATTCATGCTGAAGGCTCGGCCAGCCTCCCCACTTCGCGTGTCCGCATCCAGAAACAATACGTTGTATGTCACCCCGGCCGTCAAATTGCTTAAAAGCAAGGACCCACTGCTAATGCCCAATTCGGCGGAATTCAGCACTGCATTAAAACCCGAATCACCACTCGTACCACCACCGCTCAAAAATATGGCCCCCGGCGAATAAGCCCCCGACCCGCCATAATTGATATTGGTGCTGGGATAGCTGCTGAACTTGTAACCATTGGAAGTGGTTTGCGCCGTCCCGTCACCCAGGCTGACTCCATACAACTCTTGAGCTGCCGACCCCACCAGGCTCAATACGGAATCGCCGGTAAATGCCCCGGTCGTAAAAGTGATGCCACTGACTGAAGCTGTCGGCTTCGCACTTGCCTGGGTTGAATTAGCGCTCTCGCCCAGGGTGTTTAGTGCAGAAACGACATAGTAATAAGTTGTTCCATTGGTCAAACCGGTGTCGGTGTAATAGGTGGTTGACCAGTTGGTAATCGTCGTATAGCCGCTGCCGTTGCTCATGGAACGTTTGACATTGTAACTCGTGGCTCCCGAAGAAGCATTCCAACTCAACGTTATTTGACCATTGCCTGAAGTGGCCGCCAGGCCGGTTGGCGCGGCGGGAATGGTCAAAGACGCGGTGGCATTTGCCTGGCTGGAATCGAGGCTTATCCCCGCAGGATTCACGGCGGCAACGACGTAATAATAGGTTGTTCCACTGACTACCGATGTGTCGGCGTAAGCCGCGCCGGAAAAATTCGTCGCGATTACGGCATAGGAACCGCCGTTGTTTAAAGAGCGCTTGATCTCGTAGTCCAGCGTATTGGGAGACGGACTCCAGTTTAGCACAATCTGGCCATTGGCGGCCAGGGCCGTCAAATTCGTTGGCGTAGCCGGAGCCGAACCCTGGCCATTCATAAAGATGACATTCGCCAGGCGCGAGGCGGGCGTAATCGTCAAATTCGTTACCATCCCATTGGTAATGGTTCCCTGCACCGTCGTGTTGAATGGCGCATTGAGGTTGAAAATGGCGTTCCATCCGGCAGGCCAGGCCGGCAACAACATTATATTCGTCCCGTCGCAGACCATGATCATTTTCTGCAAGGCATCTTCACCCACCCCCCCGGTATCCTCACTGGGCATGTAGTCGTTTTGCTCCCGCCAAAAAGCCTGGAATTTCAAGGAAGGATCCGTGTTGGTCATATTGTAAACCGTGTACAGCTCCGCCTGGCTGGTCAGCCCGATCATTGCCGATTGAATGGCATCCGGCATCCAATCCGCCCACCCCGCACCATAAAATTTGCGCGTGTCATAGGATGAAATCGCAATTGGCAAATTCGGCTTGTCGAGTCCATAAACCCGATAAGGAAAAATGGCGTAGAGTTCAGTGTTCTCACCATTTTCAATGGTATTGGTTTGCGGACCACTGTAAGGCAGCAGCACTAGATTCCCGCCATTGGTTCCCACTGGTAACGGCGGAATCTCCCCCAACATTCTGGTCCATTGGGATTGTTGCGCCGCCGAAACATAATTCGTCGGCAACGCCAGCAGGCGCGGCAAAACGGCCGTCAATCCGGCAATGTCCGGCGCCGGATCATGCGTGTCCCAATAAGTCTCCAGCGAGTTGACCGGATACAGATTCATTTTACCATTGTTATCCAGGCCAAAATGCTGGTCGTAGAAAGTCAACCCTGCCGAAGTCGCCGGCAGCAAGGTATTCACCAGAAAATTCGTGTTCGTGTTCCCAGTATAATCATAATAATCCAGCATCATCATGCTTAACTCCAGCACCCCCTCAAAATAACGGTCGGTAAATAGTGAGCCACTTCCGATGGGAATGGCGTTGGTACTCACATTTTGCAGTCCGCCCCAGAACGGGCTGGTCTCCGCCGAATAAGAACCGCTTTGACCATAGAAACTCTCCACCTGTGCCGTATTGTTGGAGATGATCTGCGCATACATGTTAAAAAACGGCGGCATCATGTCGAAATCCCCCGACTCCAGCATCGGCCAATACATCTCCCGCGTGTTTTGCATCCAATACTGACCGCCCCAAGTCCGGCCATCGGGAGTATAGGGCACCGAGGGATTGTCCACGACGAAAAGTGACCCGTTAAAATGAATCGGATAAGCCCCGCGCCCCGCGCAGGCCGAGACGAATCGCTGAAGAACATAGCCTTCCGTGGTGTTCGTGGCGCTTTGACTTCCAGTCGCGTAGATCCAACTGCGATGCCAGAACGTGTCCCACCATGCCTCACTGTTCGCAAGCGTGGTGTTAAAGTTCAACGCGTTAATCTGGCTTATGTTGGTTTGCAACCGGCTCAGCCATTGGCTGGTGGTTCCTGTCCGGGCGGTCAATGGATAGACGGAAATGATTTGAGAGGTCACCGGCGCCGAGGCCAGATTGGTGGAACTGGTATTGGTCATTCCACTTCCTTGAATGATCGCGCCCATGATCCAATTGGCCACTTGCGGAGCGTCCGACGAACTGTTCTGATGATACCATCCGATGTAATTGGTCTGGCCCGTGAGGACCACATCCGGAGAATTCACGCCCGGAGGTGAATTGGTCAATCGCCAGTCCAGCAGGGTCGTCTGGAAAGTTACCGGCGTGCCACCGCTCGTGGCCTGGACGCGAACCACCGGGTTGCTGGCATCAACCCAGAGCAGAAGATTGACTGAATTTGCGCCCGATCCCTCGGTGATTTGGATTTGTCCCTGATCAAGCATCAACGTTTGCTGGAAGGGCGCTCCCGGCGTGAGCGGGTTGGGGTTCATCGTGATGTGAACGCCGCCGAGCTTCAACAGTCCTTCAGAGCTTGGCACGCTGTCACCCCACGAGTCGCTTTTGCCAATGTAGAAATCAACCGCGCCATTCGTTTCCGCCCAGACATTCAGCCCGATATCGCCATTGCCCAACGGCATGGATTGCGAAGAAGTCGGCCCAGGGTTGGTCCATGTTACATTATTTGCAGCCAGCCAGGGGACAATATCCGGAATGGTTTGCCCGTAGAGGGGCAGATCCATCGTCGCCACAATAGCGCCAATTCCCATGGCACACTGAAGCGTCCGCATTAAAACTTTTAATGCTGACTTCATGCGTTTGATAAAACTGAGATTTCCCATATGGAACCTGAATAAATAATCATCGTCTGAAAATGAGAAAACGCTTGGTTGCCCGTTTAATAAAGGGATGGTGTCTTTGCTCAGACTATCAGAATCATCTTTGAATACCATCCTCTCTTTAGAGGATACCGCTTTAGGGGATACAAGGATGACTTGGCACGCCCGGTTGAATCCCGGTTGAATCAAAATGGATGCATCGGTATTGACCTGACTTTCACGGCCGCG